>Ga0187845_1002043_pt1 | contig 11191 bp, 9 predicted proteins | sample SpaLakP09_SKY_68_FD_134515 | JGI IMG/M metagenome (GOLD analysis project Ga0187845, IMG submission 134515) | Oligotrophic lake water microbial communities from Sparkling Lake, Wisconsin, USA - SP09_SKY_68 | ecosystem: Environmental > Aquatic > Freshwater > Lake | place: USA: Sparkling Lake... | reverse complement strand
TTCCCGGTCGGTACCATCATCAGCAAGACCTTCTACTATCCCAGGGAGAGCGGCGGCGGCAAAGCCGTACTGGCCACCTACGATAGCAGCCGCAATGGCGGCGACCGGCTCGATCTGGCCAATGTGCGGCTGATGGAAACCCGCTTGCTGGTGCGCCGCGCCGATGGCTGGATCGCCCTGCCCTATGTCTGGAACGCCGAGCAGACCGACGCCGTGCTGGCCCGCACCGGCGAACAGATTCCCGTCGAAGTGCTGCACGACGATCAGAGCCGCAAGCCGCTGACCTACGTGGTGCCAAACGTGAACCAGTGCGCAGCCTGCCACGTGGCCGATATCAAATCGCGCCAGTTCCAGCCCATCGGCCCGAAGGCGCGCCACCTGAACCGCGACTATACTTATGAGGGCGTGAGCAGCAACCAGCTGGCCTATCTGGCCAAGATCGGCTATCTGAGCGGACTGCCGGACGATCCGGCCAAGGCAGCACCGCGCAATGCCAACTGGCGCGACAGCAGCCAGCCACTCGATGCGCGCGCCCGCGCCTATCTCGACATCAATTGCGCGCACTGCCACAACGACAAGGGCGCAGCCAACACCACGGCACTGCATCTGAATATGGGTGCACCAGCCAATCTGCATCTGGGTCTGTGCAAGCCACCCGTGGCAGCAGGTGCAGGCACCGGCGGCCATGCTTTCGGCATTGCGCCGGGCAAGCCTGATGAATCCATCATGGTGTACCGCTTGAATAGCGCCGAGACCGGCGTGATGATGCCGGAGCTGGGACGCGGATCAGTGCACCGCGAAGGCGTGGCGCTGATCCGCGAGTGGATCGCCGCCATGAAACAGGGCTGCGACCAGCGCTGATTGCGCCTAGCTGGCTGCACCCAGCTCGTCGCCCATTTCCTTGCCGCGTGCGGCGGCCGCCTTCATGGCACGGATAATCGCCGGTTTTACCCCGGCAGCTTCCATGCTGGTCAGCGCGGCATAGGTGGTGCCGCCTTTGGAAGTCACCCGTTCACGCAGCAGCGTAACCGGTTCGTCCGACTGCTGCGCCAGCTGCGCTGCGCCGGTAAAGGTCGCCATCGCCAGCTGCTTGCCCTGCTCCGCGCTCAGGCCCATTTCCTGCGCCGCCTGCTGCATGGCTTCGATGAAATAGAACACATATGCCGGGCCGCTGCCGGAAACTGCCGTCACCGCATCGATCTGGGCTTCATCATCCAGCCACACGGTAGGACCGACGGCGCGCAGGATATCGTCGGCTGCCTGCTTCTGCGCGGCGCTCACGCCGGCCGTGGCCACCATGCCGGTAATGCCCATGCCGATCAATGCAGGGGTATTCGGCATGCAGCGCACGATGGCGCCATAGGCGCCCAGCCAGCGCGACAGATCGGCGCCACGAATGCCGGCGGCGATCGACACGATCAGCGGCTGGTGAGCCGGCTGCGCCTGCAGCAAAGGCAGCAGCTGCGCGGCGACAGCACGCATGGACTGCGGCTTCACCGCCAGCACGATGACATCGGTGGCCGCTGCCACCGCATCAGCCTGCGCCGCCGTGGTAACGCCAAACTGCTGCTGCAGCCGCGCCAGCGCTTCGGCGCTGGGGTCGGCCACATGGATATTCGCGCCAGCCGTCAGTTTATTGGCCAGCCCTGCGATCAGGGCGGAGGCCATATTGCCGCCGCCGATAAATGCGATTTTCATACTTGTCATACTCAGGCCTTGTGATAATTTCGTGATCCAAAAATGGCGCTGCCGACGCGCACGATGGTGGCGCCCTCGACGATGGCGGCGCGCAGATTGGCCGACATGCCCATCGACAGGGTATCGAGTGCCAGCCCTTCGGCACGCAGCTGTTGGTACAGCGCCCGCAACGCGGCAAAGGCCGCACGCTGCTGGGCATAGTCCTCGACCGGCTCAGGGATCGCCATCAGGCCACGCAAGGTCAGATTGGGTAGCGCGGCAACCTTGTGGGCCAGCGCAGAAAGTTCCTGCGGGGTCACGCCGCTTTTGCTGGCCTCCCCGCTGATATTCACCTGCAGACAGATCTGCAGCGGTGCCAGCCCGGCCGGACGCTGCTCCGACAGGCGCTGGGCGATTTTTTCCCGTTCCACCGTATGCACCCAGTCGAAATGCTCGGCGATGGGGCGCGTCTTGTTACTCTGGATAGGACCGATGAAATGCCATTCCAGCGGCGGTGCGCCAGCCTCCTGCACTGCCTTAATCTTGTCGACGCCTTCCTGCAGATAATTCTCGCCAAAGGCACGCTGCCCGGCCGCCACCGCTTCCAGCACGGCATCCGCGCCAAAGGTCTTGGAAACGGCGAGCAGCTGCACGGATTCGGCTGGACGGCCGGCTTCTTGCGCCGCGGCAACAATAGTGGTGGCGAGCGCTTGCAAGTTCTGGGGAATCAGAGACATAATCAGTAGGTAAACGTTGTAAACCGGCAAGCGTCATATTGACGCTTCACCATGTCAGGCACAGGGATTATAAATGGACATCACCGAGCTACTAGCATTCTCCGTCAAGAACAAGGCCTCGGACCTGCACCTGTCCGCCGGATTGCCGCCCATGATACGGGTGCACGGCGACGTACGCCGCATCAATCTGCCGCCGCTCGAACACAAGGACGTGCACGGCATGATCTATGACATCATGAACGATGCCCAGCGCAAGGCCTACGAGGAAATGCTGGAGTGCGATTTCTCCTTCTCGATTCCCGGTCTGGCCCGTTTCCGCGTCAACGCCTACAACCAGGAGCGCGGAGCATCTGCCGTGCTGCGTACCATTCCTTCCAAAATCCTGACGCTGGAAGAACTCAACGCACCGAAGATATTCGCCGACTTCTCGCTCAAGCCGCGAGGTCTGGTGCTGGTGACGGGGCCCACCGGTTCCGGCAAATCCACCACGCTGGCAGCGATGGTCAACCATCTCAACGAAAACGAGTATGGCCACATTCTGACCATCGAAGACCCGATCGAATTCGTGCACGAATCGAAGAAATGCCTGGTCAACCAGCGCGAAGTAGGTCCGCACACGCTGTCGTTCAATAACGCGCTGCGCTCGGCCCTGCGCGAAGACCCGGACGCCATCCTGATCGGCGAGATGCGCGATCTGGAAACCATCCGTCTGGCCCTGTCGGCGGCGGAAACGGGCCACCTCGTATTCGGCACCCTGCACACCTCCTCGGCAGCCAAGACCATCGACCGTATCGTCGATGTCTTCCCTGCCGACGAAAAGGAAATGGTACGCGCCATGCTGTCGGAATCGCTGCAGGCAGTGATTTCGCAGACCCTGCTGAAAACCAAGGATGGCAGTGGTCGCGTGGCGGCGCACGAAATCATGGTGGCCACACCGGCCATCCGCAACCTGATCCGCGAAGCCAAGGTGGCGCAGATGTACTCTGCCATCCAGACCGGCAGCAACGTCGGCATGCAGACGCTGGACCAGAACCTCAGCGATCTGGTGCGGCGTAACGTAATCAGCGCGGCGACAGCACGCAGCGCGGCCAAGTCGCCCGACAACTTCCCCGGTTAGCCGCAAAACAAGGACGTGCCATGGAACGCGATCAGGCCTCCAAATTCATGTTCGACCTATTGCGCCTGATGACCAGCAAGAAGGGTTCGGACCTGTTCATCACGGCGGGCTTCCCGCCCGCCATCAAGATCGACGGCAAGCTCACCCCCGTCTCGTCGCAGGCGCTGACGGCAGCGCACACCACCGATCTGGCCCGTTCCATCATGAACGACAAGCAGGCCGCCACCTTCGAACTGACCAAGGAAGCCAACTTCGCCATCAGCCCCGGCGATCTGGGCCGCTTCCGCGTTTCGGCCCTGGTGCAGATGGGTTCCGTGGCCATGGTGCTGCGCACGATTAATACCGAGATTCCACAGCTGGACAGCCTGGGCCTGCCGCCCGCGCTAAAGGATATCGTTGGCCAAGCGCGGCCTCGTCATCATGGTAGGCGCCACCGGCTCCGGCAAATCGACCACGCTGGCGGCCATGGTGGGCCACCGCAACGAGCATAGCTACGGCCACATCATCACCATCGAAGACCCGGTCGAATATGTGCACCCGCACCGCAACTGCATCGTCACCCAGCGCGAAGTGGGCGTCGATACGGAAGACTGGGAAGTAGCGCTGAAAAACTCGCTGCGGCAGGCGCCGGACGTAATCCAGATCGGTGAAATCCGCGACCGCGAAACCATGGACCACGCCATCGCCTTTGCCGAGACGGGCCACCTGTGTCTGGCCACGCTGCACGCCAACAGTGCCAATCAGGCGCTGGACCGCATCATCAACTTCTTCCCCGAGGAACGCCGCCAGCAACTGCTGATGGACCTGTCGCTGAACCTGAAAGGCATGGTGTCGCAGCGCCTGATTCCGCGCAAGGAAGGCGCGGGCCGCGTGGTGGCCATCGAGATTCTGCTCAATTCGCCGCTGATCTCGGACCTGATCTTCAAGGGCCAGATCCACGACATCAAGGAGCTGATGAAAAAATCGCGCGAACTGGGCATGCAGACCTTTGACCAGTCGCTGTTCGATCTGCACGAAGCCGATCTGATTACCTACGAAGACGCACTGCGCAATGCGGATTCCGTCAACGATCTGCGCCTCGCCATCAAACTGGAAAGTAAAACTGCACGCAACCGCGACCTGAGCGCCGGAACCGAACACCTGGGCATAATCTGATGAGTACAATTTTCGACTACAGCGCCGATACCCTGGCCGGCACGCCCGCCAGCCTTGCCCAATACCGCGGTCAGGTCCTCCTGATCGTCAACACTGCCAGCCACTGCGGCTTTACGCCCCAGTACAAAGGGCTGGAAGCGGTCTACCAGCAGTTTAAGGAACGCGGCGTCAGCGTGCTCGGCTTCCCCTGCAACCAGTTCGGCCAGCAGGAACCGGGGCAGGCCGACGAGATCGGCGCCTTCTGCGAAAAGAACTACGGCGTTACGTTCCCCCTGTTCGCCAAGGTCGACGTGAATGGCGATCAGGCCCACCCGCTGTTCAAACAGCTCAAACAGGACGCGCCGGGCATACTGGGTACACAGGCGATCAAATGGAACTTCACCAAGTTCCTGGTGCGTAAGGATGGTCGCGTCTACAAGCGCTACGCCCCCACCACCACACCGGAAGAACTGATCGCCGACATCGAAGTCCTGCTCGCCGAATAGACCGCCATGCCACCCCACGACAGAAACCAGCGCCCATGACGCTGTTCGAAAAAATACAGTCGCGCTGGATGCGCACGGGCATGTACGCCCGCATGTTCATCCCGGTTTTCATCATCATCCTGATCGCACTGTGCACGCGCTACTCCATGTTGTACGAGAACGAGACGGAGTATGCCAAGCAGCGCTACCAGCGCGACGCTGGCGACCTGCTCACCTACATGCACAAGGCGCTGCTGCCGGCGCTGCATGCGCGCGACCGCGCGGCACTCGATAACACGCTGGCCAGCGCCATGCTGCTGGAAGCCGATCTGACTGCCGCCCACCTCGACTATCCGGGCGGCCATCTGGAAGCACTGCGCGGCCAGCCTACACCGGCCGAGTATCCGCTCTGGTTTGCCCACCTGGGCGGAATCACACCGCAACAGCGCACGCTCGATCTGGGCGACGCCAAGCTGGTACTGAGCTTCGTCCCTACCCTGCCGCTGACTCAGGTGTGGCGCACCCTGCGCCAGCAGGCCGTAATCACGGCGGGGAATATCACCATCATCTACACCCTGCTCGGACTGCTCATCTACGCCAATACCCGCATGCTGCGCCGCGTGACCGATGGCACGGCACGTTTTCAGGATGGCGACTACGATGTGCGGTTGCCTGTCACCGGCACGCTGGAAGCGCGCACACTGGCCATCACCTTCAACAATATGGCGCAACGCATGCAGTCACTGGTGCACAAGCTGCAGCAAAGCCAGAGCCAGCTCAGCGCCCAACTGGCGCAAACCTTACAGGTGCAGGCATCGCTGCAGACGGAGAAGGAACGCATCGAAGTTACGCTGGCGTCGATTGGCGACGCTGTCATCACCACCGACCTGTCGGGCCGGATTGCCAGCGTCAACGTGATGGCGCAGCAGTTGACGGGCTGGCAGGAAGAACGTGCGCGCGGCATGGAGCTGCACCAGGTGTTTGTACTGGCAAATAACTTCGGCCAGCACTCACTGCTCAAATCCATGGCCGCCATCTATGCGGGCAGCTCGGTCATCAAGGTCGGCAACCAGAGCATGCGCAACCGCAACGGCCAGCTCTACACCGTCGAGTACACGGCTAATGCCATCCGCTCGGCCGAGGACGAGATACAGGGCGCCGTGCTGGTGTTCCGCGACGTGACGGAACGGCGCCAGCTGATGCAGCAGATTTCGTGGCAGAGCAGCCATGACCTGCTGACCGGTCTGCCCAACCGCACGGCACTGACTGCCCGTTTCGAGCAGGAAGTGTTCCGCGCACGCGAGGAAAACTATCCGCTGGCGGTCTGTCTGTTCGATCTGGACCACTTCCAGCAGGTCAACGATACGCTGGGCCAGCACATCGGCGACGAAGTGCTCAAGCAGGCCGCCAGTCGCCTGCACGACTTTGCCGGCCCGCGCCATTATGTGGCCCGCCTGGGCGGCGACGAATTCGTCATGCTGCTGCCCAAACTCGACGACCGCATCGCTACCGAACAGGCACTGGAGCGGCTGCTGAGCGAACTGTCGCGCCCCTATCTGTGCAACGGCCAGCAAGTCGGCATGTCGGCCAGTGCCGGCGTCACCATCTACAGCGGCAGCGACGTCAGTGCCGACAGTCTGCTGCGGCATGCGGATCAGGCGCTGTATCAGGCCAAGATTACGGGGCGTAACCGCGCCCACTTCTTCGATGCCGATCTGGACGAGCAGGTACGCACCCACCACAACCGCCGCACCGAAGTACGCGCTGCCGTGCGGGCCGGTGAACTGCGCCTGTACTACCAGCCCAAACTCGATATGCGCAAGGGCCGCATCATCGGCATGGAAGCGCTGGTACGCTGGGCGCATCCGGAGCGGGGCATTATCGGGCCGATGGAATTCCTGCCCATCGTCGAGCACAGCGATGTGATCGTCGATATCGGCGAATGGGTGCTGCGCGAAGCGCCGCGCCAGCTGCAGCATTGGCGCAGCTTCGACGCCGAGTGGGTAGTCAGCGTGAATATCGCCGCGCGCCACTTCCAGCGTGCAGACTTCGTACCCAAGCTGAAAGCCATATTGGCGGAATTCCCCGATGTACCTGCTCACATGCTGGAACTGGAGATACTGGAATCATCGGCCCTCAGCGATATGGCCCATGTGCGCAACATCATGCTGGACTGTCAGGCACTGGGCATCAGCTTTGCGCTCGATGATTTCGGCACCAGCTATTCATCAATGTCTTACCTCAAGCGTCTGCCGGCCGATGTGCTGAAGATAGACCAGAGTTTTGTGCGCAATATGCTGGTGGACCGCGACGACCTGCATCTGGTCAGCGCAGTGATCGGGCTGGCCCGCTCATTCGGGCTGGGCGTCATCGCCGAAGGGGTGGAGACGATAGAACATGGCGCCATGCTGATGCGGCTGGGCTGCGATCTGGTGCAGGGCTACGGCATTGCGCGCCCCATGCCGGCCAGCGAAGTGCAGCCGTGGGTAGACAACTTCGGCAGCGCCGCCGTATGGCAGGCTGCCGCGCAACTGCCGCCCATCGTCAACCTGCACCACGAGCAGTTACACCTGCAGCCACCGATGCAGGCGCGCGGCACCGGCCAGATTTCAGCCTTCCAGCAAAACTAGCTCAGCGCTCGGTCCAGCAGTTCTATCCAGTGCATGACGGGTGTCTGCGTGCCCGTCTGCAGGTGTGCGCTGCAGCCCACATTGGCCGAGACGATGGTGCTGGCGCCCGTATCAGCAAGATTGGCCAGCTTACGGTCACGCAGCTGGCGCGAAAGTTCCGGCTGCAGCAGCGAATAGCTGCCCGCCGAGCCGCAGCAAAGGTGACTATCCGCGCACAGCACTACATCCACCCCGACGGCACGCAATATCGCTTCCACCTTGCCCCGTATCTGCTGGCCGTGCTGTAGCGTGCATGGCGGATGGTAGGCCACCCGTTCGTTCAAGCGGGTACGCACACCCAGCTCGGCTTCGAATTCTGCCAGTACTTCGCTCAGGTCGCGCGTAGCTTCTGCCACCTGCAGCGCCTTGGTGGCATAGGCGGCATCGTGCGCCAGCAAATGGCCGTAATCCTTGACGGTTGCCCCGCAGCCCGATGCAGTCATCACAATCGCCTCCACCGAACCATCCTGCAGCATGGGCCACCATGCATCGATATTGCGCCGCATATCGTCGAGCGCAGCGTCATGCTCATTAAGGTGATGACGCAAGGCGCCGCAGCAACCGGCACGCGGCGCCACCAGCAGCTGCACGCCCAGCGCATCAAGCACACGCGCCGTCGCCGCGTTGATATTGGGGGCCATGGCTGGCTGCGCACAGCCATCGAGCACCAGCATCTTGCGCGCATGGCTGCGCGTGGGCCACTGGCCGGGATGCTGCCGTGCTGGCAGCTTGTCCTGCATGGCAGGCGACAGCAGCGGCTTGGCCAGGCGGCCCGCCGCCAGCGCAGCGCCAAACACCGCCTTGCGCGAGACGCCTTCGCGCACCAGCAGCCGCTTCATGCGCTCCATGAAAGGCCGCTGCACGCGCTGTTCCACCACCTTGCGGCCGATATCGACCAGGCGGCTGTATTTCACGCCGGACGGACAGGTGGTTTCACAATTGCGGCAGGTCAGGCAGCGGTCCAGATGCTGCTGGGTCTTAGCCGTAACAGGAGCACCTTCCAGCACCTGCTTGATCAGGTAGATGCGGCCTCGCGGTCCGTCCAATTCATCACCCAGCAACTGGTAGGTAGGACAGGTGGCTGTGCAGAAGCCGCAATGCACACAAGCGCGCAGGATGGCATCGGCCTCTTCGCCTTCGCGGGTGTTGCGGATGAAGTCAGCAAGATTAGTCTGCATGGCGCTCTCAGTACATGCGGCCGGGGTTGAAGATACCGGCTGCATCAAACGATGCTTTCAGCCGTTGGTGAATCCGCATCAGCGGCTCGGCAAGAGGATGGAATACGCTGACAGGCTTATGCTCGCTGCGGTACAACGTGGCATGACCGCCAGCGGCAGCCACCGTGCGGCGAATGGTCTCCGCCTGTACAGCATCCACCGCAGCAGTCTTGAGCCAGCGCTGCGCGCCACCCCATTCGATCAGCTGCTCTCCGCCGAGGATCACGGCACTGGCCGCCGCTGGCAGCGACAAGCGCCACAGACAGCCGCCACTGAAGTGCGGGTGAGTCTGGTCACGCAGCGAGGCCCAGTAGGCGTCGGCATGTTCCAGCGGCGCGCCGCCCATGCGCTGCTGTGCTGCCGCCACAGCCGCTTGTGCACCCGACAAGCGCAGCGCCAGCACACCCTGATGCCAGCAACTGGCCGAGATGGGTAAAGGCTGGCCTGCCCACTCATTCAGGCGGCGCAGCGCGTCGATTTCGCTCAGTTCGAAGCGCAGACTGGTTTCGCATAATGGCAGCGGCAGCACCTTGAGCGAGACTTCAAGGATCAAGCCCAGCGTGCCGAGCGAACCGGCCAGCAGACGCGATACGTCGTAGCCTGCCACGTTCTTCATCACCTGCCCGCCGAAGCGCAATATGGTGCCCTGCCCGTCCATCAGCACGGCGCCCAGCACGAAGTCACGCACGGCGCCAGCACTGGCGCGGCGCGGGCCGGACAGCGCACTGGCCACCACCCCGCCTACGGTCGAGCCGGCACCGAAGCGCGGCGGCTCGAAGGCCAGCATCTGCTGGTGTTCGGCCAGCAGCGCTTCGATCTCGGCCAGCGGCGTGCCACAGCGCACGGTAATCACCAGTTCGGTCGGTTCATAGGACACCACGCCAGTATAGGCGCGGGTGTCGAGCACTTCGCCTTGCGGCGGCTGGCCGTACCAGTCCTTGGTGCCGCCGCCGCGCACACAAAGCGGGCTGCCGGCAGCGCTGGCCGCGCGGATACGCTCGCCAAATTGCGCGGCGATGGCAGCGTAGTCGTGGGTTGGCATATTCGCGCTTGTCATCATTGCCCCCTCCCTAGAAACGCGGCAGGTAGGCAAACGGCAGCTTGCCGCCGCTGACGCGCATCTTGCCGAATTCCGCGCAGCGGTTCAGCGTTGGGATGGCTTTGTCCGGATTGAGCAGACGGGCCGGATCAAACGCATGTTTGACGCCGAAGAAGGCTTCCAGCTCGGCCGGAGCGAACTGCGCGCACATGGAATTGATCTTCTCTATGCCCACGCCGTGTTCACCTGTGATGGTGCCACCCACTTCCACGCACAGCGCCAGTATCTCGGCGCCAAAGGCTTCGGCCCGCTCGAATTCATCAGGAATATTGGCGTTGAACAGAATCAGCGGGTGCAGATTGCCGTCGCCCGCATGAAACACATTGGCGCAGCGCAGGCCGTACTTCACTTCCATCTGCGCGATGCCCTCCAGTACCTGCCCCAGACGCTTGCGCGGGATGGTGCCATCCATGCAATAGTAGTCGGGCGATATCCGTCCCGCTGCGGGGAAGGCGTTCTTGCGGCCCGACCAGAACTTCATGCGCTCCGCTTCCGACTGCGACACGGCAATCGCGCTGGCACCGGCCTGCTGCAGCACCGCCGACATGCGGGCGATTTCTTCTTCCACCTCCTCGGCTGTGCCATCGGCTTCGCACAGCAGGATAGCGGCTGCCTCGGTGTCGTAGCCCGCATGGACGAAAGGCTCCACCATGCGCGAGGAGGTCTGGTCCATCATTTCCAGACCGGCAGGGATGATGCCCGCCGCGATCAAGGCCGCTACCGCGTTACAACCGGCCACCACTTCATTGAACGAGGCCATGATGACACGCGCGCAGGCCGGCTTGGGTATCAGCTTCACCGTCACTTCCGTAACAATGCCGAGCATGCCTTCCGAGCCGATGAACACCGACAGCAGGTCCAGCCCGGCCGCGTCGAGCGCTTCGCTACCCAGTTCCACAACGTCGCCTTCTATCGTCACCATGCGCACGCGCAGCACGTTATGCACTGTCAGGCCGTACTTCAGGCAGTGCACCCCGCCCGAATTCTCGGCCACATTGCCGCCTATGGTGCAGGCGATCTGCGAGGACGGATCGGGCGCATAGTACAGGCCATGCT
>Ga0187845_1002039_pt1 | contig 11197 bp, 12 predicted proteins | sample SpaLakP09_SKY_68_FD_134515 | JGI IMG/M metagenome (GOLD analysis project Ga0187845, IMG submission 134515) | Oligotrophic lake water microbial communities from Sparkling Lake, Wisconsin, USA - SP09_SKY_68 | ecosystem: Environmental > Aquatic > Freshwater > Lake | place: USA: Sparkling Lake... | reverse complement strand
CTGAAAGCCAGCGCCAAGCACACCATCCTGCTGGTGGAGCACAAGATGGACGTGGTGCGCGAGCTGGCCGACCGCATCATCGTGCTGACCAACGGCACGCTGGTGGCCGATGGCCCACCGGCCGAGGTGATCGCATCGCCCGTGGTGCAAGAGGCCTACCTGGGTGTGACCAAGGAGGCCGCATGAGCACCAGCAACACAAGCACCACCAACCTGCTTGAACTCCAGGGCGTGCACACGCACATCGGCGCGTACCACATCCTGCACGGCGTGGATCTGGCCGTGCCCAAGGGCCAGCTCACCATGCTGCTGGGCCGCAACGGCGCGGGCAAGACCACCACGCTGCGCACCATCATGGGCCTGTGGCATGCGTCGCAAGGCTCCATCCACTTTGGCGGCAAAGACATCACGGCGATGAACACCCCCGCCATTGCAGGCCTGAACATCGCCTACGTGCCCGAGAACATGGGCATCTTTGCCGACCTCACGGTGAAGGAAAACATGCTGCTGGCCGCCCGCAGCGCGCGCAACGCTGCGCAGATGGACGAGGCGCGGCTGCAGTGGATCTTCAAGCTCTTCCCCGCCGTGGAGAAGTTCTGGAACCACCCCGCAGGCAAGCTCAGCGGCGGCCAGAAGCAGATGGTGGCCGTGAGCCGCGCCATCGTCGAGCCGCGCGACCTGCTCATCGTGGACGAGCCCAGCAAGGGTCTCGCGCCCGCCATCATCAACAACATGATCGATGCGTTTGACCAGCTCAAGAAGAGCGGCGTGACCATCTTGCTGGTGGAGCAGAACATCAACTTCGCCAAGCGGCTGGGCGACACCGTGGCCGTGATGGACAACGGCCAGGTGGTGCATGCAGGCAGCATGGCCGCGCTGGCGGCGGACGAGGAACTGCAGCGCTCGCTGCTGGGGCTGGCGCTATGAGTTTCACCCTTGGTTTCAAGCTTTTTTGGCCTTCCACGCGCGTCCATCAAGCTGTTATAGCTATCAAAAGCATAGTGACTGCACATCCCCCCACACCCCAACAAGGAGGCCTGGCATGAGCATGGCCCGCGACTTCGACTGGAAACCCCTGGCCCTGGTGCCCGCGCTGGCGCTGCTGGTGCTGCCTTTCATCGGTTCACCCAGCACACCTGGCTCACGCTCACGGTGGCGGGGCTGGCCATGGGCATGATCATCTTCATCATCGCCTCGGGCCTCACGCTGGTGTTTGGCCTCATGGACGTGCTGAACTTTGGCCACGGCGTGTTCATTGCGCTGGGTGCCTTTGTGGCCACCAGCGTGCTGGGCGCCATGGGCGACTACACCCAAAGCGCCGAGCTGTGGCGCAACCTGATGGCGGTGCTGCCCGCCATGCTGGTGGCCATGGCCGTGGCCGGGGCCGTGGGCCTGGCGTTCGAGCGTTTCATCGTGCGGCCCGTGTACGGCCAGCACCTCAAGCAGATCCTCATCACCATGGGCGGCATGATCATTGGTGAAGAACTCATCAAGGTCATCTGGGGCCCGCAGCAGATCCCGCTGCCGCTGCCAGAAGGCATGCGCGGCTCGCTGCTCATCGGCGATGCCGCCATCGAGAAATACCGCCTGGTGGCGGTGGCCGTGGGCCTGCTGGTGTTTGGTGTGCTGGCCTGGACGCTGTCGCGCACCAAGGTCGGCCTCTTGATCCGCGCCGGTGTGCAAGACCGCGAGATGGTCGAAAGCCTGGGCTACCGCATCCGCCGCCTGTTCATTGGCGTGTTTGTGGTGGGCTCGGCCCTGGCGGGCCTGGGCGGCGTGATGTGGGGCCTGTACCAGCAGAACGTGGTGCCCCAGATGGGCGCCCAGGTCAACGTGCTGATCTTCATCGTGATCATCATCGGCGGCCTGGGCAGCACGGGCGGCGCGCTCATCGGTGCGCTGCTGGTGGGGCTGATGGCCAACTACACCGGCTTCCTGGTGCCCAAGGTGGCGCTGTTCTCCAACATCGCGTTGATGGTGGCCATCTTGCTGTGGCGCCCGCAGGGCGTCTATCCCGTGGCCAACCGCTGATGAGGAGCCGACTGACATGCTGAACCGACTTCTCTCCGGCGACTATCCGCGCAGCAAGGTGCTCGCGGTCATCCTCGTGACCCTGCTGCTGGGGCTGGCGTTCGCCCCCTTCCTCTTCCCGGGCGTCAAGGCGCTTTCGGTGGCGGCCAAGGTGCTCATCTTTGTGGTGCTGGTCGCCAGCTTCGACCTGCTGCTGGGCTACACCGGCATCGTGAGCTTTGCGCACACCATGTTCTTTGGCATTGGCGCCTATGGCATTGCGGTGGCCACCACGCGCCTGGGCCCCACCTGGACGGCGCTGGGCGTGGGCGTTGGCGGCGCGCTGCTGCTGTCGCTGCTGCTGTCGCTCGCGGTGGGACTGTTCTCGCTGCGTGTGCGCGCCATCTTCTTTGCCATGATCACGCTGGCCGTGGCGGCAGCGTTCCAGACCCTGGCCTCGCAGCTGTCGGACATCACCGGCGGCGAAGACGGCCTGACCTTCAAGGTGCCCGAGATCCTCTCGCCCAGCTTCGAACCGTTTGAAGAGCCCTTCCTGGGCGTGACCATCGACGGGCGGCTGATCTGCTACTACCTGCTCTTCGTCACCGCTGTGGCGCTGGTGCTGGCGCTGCTGCGTATCGTCAATTCACCGTTCGGCCGCGTGCTGCAGGCCATCCGCGAGAACGAGTTCCGCGCCGAGGCCATCGGCTACCGCGTGGTGGTGTACCGCACCACCTCCAGCGTGCTGTCGGCGCTGTTCGCCACCATGGCGGGCGCCATGCTCGCGCTCTGGCTGCGCTACAACGGGCCGGACACCTCGCTCAGCTTCGAAATCATGATGGACTGCCTGCTCATCGTAGTGATCGGCGGCATGGGCACGATCTACGGATCGGCCATCGGCGCGGTGCTGTTCCTGGTGGCGCAAAGCTACCTGCAGGATCTGCTGCGCCTGGGCCACGAGGCCACCTCGGGCCTGCCCTGGCTGTCGGCCCTGCTGTCGCCCGACCGCTGGCTGCTGTGGCTGGGCGTGCTCTTCGTCCTTTCGGTCTATTACTTCCCCACCGGTGTGGTGGGGCGCCTGCGCGCGGCAGCTGCGCGCAAGGCGGCTTGAGTGGCCCCGGCCGCGCCGGGTGACCGGCGTGGCCTGGGTGTGTGGATGAGCTGTGCAACAAGACGCAAAGAAAAACTCCAGGAGACAAGCACATGAAGATGAACATCAAGACCCCCCATTTCCGTCCCCTTTCTCGTCCCCTTTTCCGCCCGTTCATTCCCGCGGCGCTGGCCGCTGCTGTGCTGGCTGCCTGCGGTGGCAGCAGCGGCGACAGCGCCGCCCCCAACACCAAGCCCGGCTACCTGGGCACCATCAGCGAGACCACCTACGACGGCGCCAGCAATGACCTGCTCACGGCGGGCCTGGGCGCCTCTGGCCTGGCCGCCGCTGCGGCCCCCGCGTTTGCCGACCCCCTCAAGCCCACGGCTGCCGAGTTGCGCCGCACGGCCATCCACACCAACTACCGCGCCATGCTCGACATGACGGCGGCCGGTGGCTACGGCACGCTCTACGGCCCCAATGTGGATGCGCAAGGCAAGGTCACCACCGGTGAAGGCAAGGTGGCGGGCACTGAATACATCGCGTTTGCCGACGACGGCACGGGCCGCAAGAACGTCACCCTCATGGTGCAGGTGCCCGCCAGCTTCGACCCCAAGAAGCCCTGCATGATCACCGCCACCACCTCGGGCTCGCGCGGTGTGTATGGCGGCCTCTCCACGGGCGAGTGGGGCCTCAAGAAGGGCTGCGCCGTGGCGTACTCCGACAAGGGCACGGGCGGCGCGCCGCACGACCTGCAGAACGACACTGTGCCGCTGATCGACGGCACACGCACCACGGCCGCCACAGCGGGCAAGGCCGCAGCCTTCAATGCGGGCCTCACGGCCACCGAGCTGGCGGCCTTCAACACCGCCACCCCCAACCGCTTTGCGTTCAAGCACGCGCACTCGGGCCAGAACTCTGAGAAGGACTGGGGCACGAGCACGCTGCAGGCGGTGGAGTTTGGCTACTACGTGCTCAACCAGCGCTACGGCGCCACCGATGCAGCGGGCCAGCGCCTCAAGACGCTGACCCCGGCCAACACCATCGTGATTGCGTCCAGCATCTCCAACGGCGGTGGCGCTGCCATTGCGGCCGCCGAGCTGGACACCCAGGGCCTGATCAGCGGCGTGGCCGTGTCTGAGCCTGCCATCGAGATGCCCGCCAACCCCGGCGTCACGGTGCGCCGTGGCGGCACCGATGTGGCCGTCACGGGCAAGACGCTGGTGGACTTCACCACCTATGCCAACCTCTACCAGGCTTGCGCATCGCTGGCACCGTCGGTCAGCACCAGCCCCTTTGCTGCCGGGTTTGCGGCAGGGTTTGCCAGCACGGCACTGCCCATTGCGCCCAACCGCTGTGCTGCGCTGAAAACGGCAGGCCTGCTCTCGGCCAGCACCACGGCCACACAGGCCGAAGAAGCGCTGGAGAAGCTGCGCAGCTACGGCTGGGAGCCTGAGTCCAACGACCTGCATGCCTCGCTCGCTGCGTTTGAAGTGGCCCCCGCCGTGGCCGTGACCTTTGCCAACGGGCTTTCGCGCGCCAGCGTGCAAGACCACCTGTGTGGTTTCAGCTACGCCGCCACGGCGACAACCGGTGGGGTGGCCCCGCTGGCTGCGGCTGCACTGCCGGGCATGTTTGCCACCGGCAACGGCGTGCCCCCTTCGGGCGGCATCAATCTGGTCAACAACCTGGGCAAATTCGGCCCGGCGCGCGACTTCCTGTCCTTCTCGGACGCGGGTGTGGCCGACTGGAACCTGGCCGGTGCCCAGTGCCTGCGCAACCTCGTCACGGGCACCGACGCTGCGGCCAAGAAGCTGCAGGCGGGTGTGGATGAAACCCGCCGCAATGGCAACCTGCGCGGCAAACCCACGGTCATCGTGCATGGCCGCGCCGATGCGCTGCTGCCTGTGAGCCACACCTCGCGCCCCTATGCCGCACTGAACAAGAAGGTCGAGGGCGCCGCCAGCAAGCTCAGCTATGTGGAAGTGGCCAACGCCCAGCATTTCGACAGCTTCATCGGCCTGCCCACCGTGCTGCCCGGCTACGACACCCGCTACGTGCCGCTGCATGTGTACCTCAATCACGCGCTGGACGCCGTGTATGACCACCTCGCCAACGGCAAGGCCTTGCCCGGCAGCCAGGTGGTGCGCACCCTGCCGCGTGGCGGCACACCCGGCAGTGCCCCGGCGATCACGGTGGCCAACGTGCCGCCGCTGGCCACCACGCCCGCAGCCGCCAACGCCATCGCCATCACGGCGGGCGCCATTGCCATCCCCGACTGACCCCAAGGAGCTTTGCCAGACGACACACCGTCACCGCCGCCTGCCGGGCAAGCGTGGGGCCATCGGCCCTTGCGCCGCCCGTGGGCGCGGCTGCAAGCCACTCAACCAGGGGATGAACCGACATGGACAAGGTCAAGACATGGAGCCGCCGCGTGGCGGCGGCGTTGGCGGTGCTGTGGGGCGGGGCCACTGCGCCCTCGCTGCACGCCGCCGAGATCGTGGTGGGGCAGGTGGCACCACTCACCGGCGTGCTGGCCAGCACGGGCGCGCAGATGGTGCTGGGGGGCAAGATTTATTTTGACTGGGTCAACGCCCAGGGCGGAGTGCACGGTGCCACCATCCGGCAGGCGGTGGCCGACGATGCCTACAAGGTGGCCGACACCGTGAAGCTGACCCGCGAATTGCTGGCCAAACCCGAGGTGGTGGCGCTGTACGGCTTTGCAGGCACGGCCAACATCACCCAGCTGCTGTCGGATGGTGTGCTGGAGCAGGGTGGTGCCGCGCTGGTGGCGCCCTACACGGGGGGCGAGTCGCTGCGCAACCCGTTCAACCCCTGGATCTTCCACGTGCGCGCGGGCTACGCCGACGAGGCCGAACACATGGTGCAACAGCTCACCACGCTGGGCATGAACCGCGTGGCCGTGATGTACCAGGACGACGGTTTTGGCAAGGCGGGCCTGGCAGGCGTGGAGGCGGCTTTGGCCAAGCGCAGCCTCAAGGTGGTGGTGGCTGCAGGCTACGAACGCAACACCGACAAGGTGGATGAGGCCGTCAAGGCCATCAAGGCGTCCGATGTGCACGCGGTCATCATGATCGCGGTGAACAAGCCTGCGGCGGCCTTTATCCAGCGCTACCGCGAGCAGGGCGGGGGTGCGCAGCTCTACAACATCTCGGTGGTGGACCCGACCGAGCTGGTCAAGCTCGCGGGCCTGAAAAACGCGCACGGCCTGGGCATCAGCCAGGTGGTGCCGTACCCCTACCGGCCACAGCTGCCGGTGGTGCGCGAATACCAGTCGCTGCTCAAGAAATACGCGCCCGAGGCCGAGGTGAACTACACCAGCTTCGAGCAGTTTCTGGGTGCCAAGGTGCTGGTCGAGGCCCTGCGCCGCGCAGGCCCCGTGCCCACACGCGCCAAGGTCGTCAAGGCGCTAGAGTCCTTGCAAAGCTATGACCTCGGCGGCATCACGCTGGGCTATTCGCCCACCAACCGCATCGGCTCGCGCTATGTCGAGGTCACTGTTATCGGCAGCAATGGCCGCCTCATGAAATGAACGCGGCTCAAAAAACTCTCCTGGCGTTGTTGTCGCGTCTTGCCGTACTTTCAGTACTGTCTGCGACGCGACGCCTAGCCAGGACCGCTTCGCTGAGTTTTGTGAGCCGCTACCCATCCACAGGTTGTTTTGTCCGCAGCCTGCACTCTTCCACTGACTCACAAGGTTGCCCACCATGACTCCGTTATCACGCTACGCCACCTGCGCTGGCTATGAAATCCATTACACGGAATGGGGTGCGGCAGATGCCCCGGTGGTGATTGCATGGCACGGCCTGGCGCGCACGGGGCGCGACATGGACCCCCTGGCCGCCCACCTGGCACCGCGCTACCGCGTGATCTGCCCCGATACGCTGGGCCGGGGCCTGAGCCAGTGGGCACGCGCGCCGCAGGACGAGTACCGCCTGTCGTTCTACGCGCGCATTGCGGCCGATCTGTTCGACCAATTGGGTGTGGAGAAAGCGCACTGGGTGGGCACCTCGATGGGCGGCGCCATCGGCACCGTGTGTGCGTCGGGCCTGTTCGAGCCGCAGCTCAAGGGCCGCATCCAGAGTCTGCTGCTCAACGACAACGCCCCGCGCCTGGCAGATGCCGCGCTGGAGCGCATCAAGGCCTACGCAGGCCACCCGCCCGCGTTCGGCACCGTGCAGGAGCTGGAGGCGTTCTTCCGGCAGGTGTACACGCCCTACGGCTGGCTCAGCGATGCGCAGTGGCGCCTGCTGACCGAGAGCAGCACCCGCCGCCTGCCCGACGGCCGCGTGACACCGCACTACGACCCGGCCATGGTGCAGCAGTTCACCCACCACGCCAACGACTACCTGATCTGGGACCACTACGACGCGCTCGACATCCCCGTGCTGTGCCTGCGTGGCGAAGAGTCTGACCTTGTGCTGCGCGACACCACCGCCGAGATGCTGACCCGGGGCCCCGGCGCACGCGACCTGGCCCAGGTGGTGGAGGTGCCCGGCTGCGGCCATGCGCCCGCGCTGAATGTGCCGGAGCACTACGCGCTGGTGGATGGGTTTCTGGCCCGCGCATCCTGAACGAAGGGACTGGCAGCGCGGCGCGTTGAAGGCAGGGGCGGTGCGCAGTACATTGGGGCCACGCCGTGTAAAGCGTAAACACGTTCTTGTTGATCCGGCACGAACCTACATGAACCGTTCACGCTGAGCTTGTCGAAGCGCCGCGCAAGGTTTCGACAAGCTCAACCCGAACGGATATTTCAAGTTTAAAGAGGCCTGCTCAACAACCCATCGCCATGAAACCCCTGCTGCTCATCGCCTCGCACCTTGTCACCCTGGCCATCGGGTTCGCGCTGGGCGTGTATGCGCTGCCGATCCTGATCGCGCCCGACGCCCCCACGCTGCAGCAAATCCAGTCAAGCCAGCCCGCTGCGCAATGGACCGCCACGTTCCGCCGTGACCTGAAAGACAGCGACGCCCTGCACTGGGGCGAAGGCGCCGTGTCCATCAGCCCGCAGGCCATCAGCCTGGTGGGCAAGCTGGCCCCGGGGCCGGACTACAAGCTCTACCTGTCGCCCGAGTTTGTCGAGACCGAGGCCGATTTCAAGCGCCTCAAGCCCCAGATGTCGCGTGTGGGCGATGTGAAGACGTTCAACAACTTCATCGTCCCGCTGCCGCAGGGCGTGGACCCGGCCAAGTTCAACACCGTGATCGTGTGGTGCGAAACCTTCAGCGAGTTCATCACCGCTGCAAAGTACCAATAACCAGGGGCGGGACGACAGCGGGTGTCACTGGCCAATCTGCGCCAGCGCCGCCTGCAGCCCTGCCAGCCCGCCCACGCGCTGGTTGTTGATGAAGATCTGCGGCATCTGCCGCACCGAAGGCCCGCACTTGGCATAAAACGCCAGGCGTTCGGCCTCGTCGTCGATCTTGATTTCCTCAAAGGGCAGCGAACGCGACTGCAGCAGCTTCTTGGCCGAATCGCATTGGGGGCAGGCGGATTTGGAGTAAACGGTGATTTGAAAAGTCATGCGCAGAGTTTACGGGTGGGCCATGGCAAGCGCGCCTGCCGGGCTTTCGCCACAATAGCGTTTCTGATGGCAAAATACCAATCGGTTTGTTTTGTGACCAATTGGTAATTTATGCCTTTCTTCCTATCCTGTTTCCGCCGCTGCGCCTGGTTGGGGCTGGCTGTGGCGGTGCTTGCCTTGAGTGGCTGCTCGTCCACCCGCCCGCCCGAGGGCATCACCCCCGTCACCCCGTTTGACCTGGCCCGCTACGAGGGCCGCTGGTACGAAGTCGCCCGGCTGGACCATTCGTTTGAACGTGGCATGACGGACGTGAGCGCCACCTACCAGCGCCAGTCGGACGGCAGTGTGCGCGTGCTCAACCGGGGTTTTGACACCGCCAAGAACGACTGGCGCCAGGCCGAGGGCAAGGCCCTGTTCACAGGCGATGTCAACACCGCCTCGCTCAAGGTGTCGTTCTTTGGCCCGTTCTACGGCGGCTACCACGTGGCCGCGCTGGATGCCAACTACCAATGGGCCCTGGTGGTGGGTCCGGACCGCAGCTACTGCTGGATCCTGTCGCGCACCAAGCAATTGCCCCCTGGCGTACGCGAGCAGCTCATTGCCCGCGCCAGCGCGCTGGGCATCGACACCCAGGCCCTGATCTGGGTGACCCACGAACGAACCGACCCACAACCATGAGCCTTGCTACGCCACAAACCATCGCCGTCATTGGCGCAGGCCTGGCAGGCTTGTCGTGCGCGCAGACGTTGCTGCAGGCGGGCCACACGGTGCATGTGTTCGACAAGGCCCGTGGCCCCTCGGGCCGCATGAGCACCCGCCGCGCCGAAGACGACAACGGCCCCTGGCAGTGCGACCACGGCGCCCAATATTTCACCGCCCGCGACCCGGCCTTTCGCGCCGAAGTGGCCCGCTGGCAGCAGGCCGGTGTTGCGGCTTTGTGGGATGCCCGGCTGGCCAGCTTTGACGGCACCGCCTGGTCCAACCCAGCGACACCGCTGGAGCGGTTTGTGGGCACCCCGCGCATGACGTCGCCCGCAGCCTGGCTGGTGCAGCACCTGGGCGACCCTGCGCTGGCGCAGTGGCAAACCACCGTGCAGCGGCTGGACCACAGCGAGGGCGGGTGGACCATCACCTCGGCAGAACATGGCCTGCACAGCCCGCGTTACAGCGCAGTGCTGCTGGCCGTGCCCGCCCCGCAGGCCGTACCCTTGCTGGCCCCCGTGTCCCCCGCAGGCGCCGCCATCGCTGCCAGCGCACGCATGCGTGGCAGCTGGGCCGTGATGCTGCGCTACGCAAGCCCCGTGGCCCTGCCGTGGGAGGGTGCGTTCATCAACACCGGCCCCCTGCGCTGGGTGGCGCGTGACAGCAGCAAACCCGGCCGCACGGGGCAAGAAACCTGGCTGCTGCACGCCAGCCCCGAATGGAGCGAGGCCCACATCGAAGACAGCGCCGAGGCGGTCACCACCGCATTGCTCACTGCCTTTGCCGCCCTGGGTGGCCCCGCACCTTTGGCCGCCACCGCCCACCGCTGGCGCTATGCCGACACCGAACCCGCCCTCACGCAAGGTAGCTGGTGGGATGCGCAAATGCGCCTGGGCCTGTGTGGCGACTGGTTGCACGGCGGCAAGGTCGAAGGCGCGTGGCTCGGCGGGCGTGCGCTGGCGCAGCAGGTGTTGAAGCCTGTTTAACCAAACCACAAGCCCGCCATGCGCATGCGCAAAAAATCAGACCTTCCGCAGAAGACCTGCCAACACTGCGGCCCGCCCTTCGCCTGGCGCAAGAAGTGGGAGAAGGTGTGGGACGAGGTGAAGTATTGCTCCGACCGCTGCCGCAGCGAACGAAAGCGCACCGGTAAAGCTGCGGAGGAGGGCGCTGCATGAGCACCGTGCTGTTCTGGTTTCGCAACGACCTGCGGCTGCACGACCAGCCCGCGCTGCACGCAGCGCTCACCAGCGGGGCTACGCATCTGCTGCCCTTGGTGTGCCTGCCCGCGCCCGATGAACGCACGCCCTGGGGCTTTGCCCGCGTAGGCTCCCACCGCCGCGCCTTCACCGCTGCCGCGCTGCGCGGGCTGCAGGGGCCAATGAGCGCACTGGGCAACCCGCTGTTGGTCTGCCAGGCCCCACCCGCCACGGCCTTGCCGCAACTGGCGAAGGCTGTGGGGGCCACCGCCGTGGTGTGCGAAGACATTGCCGCCCCCTACGAACAGGCCGAGATCGCGGCCCTGCGCGCGGCAGGCCTGCAAGTGCGTACCGTATGGCACAGCAGCCTGCTGCACCCGGCCGACATGCCTTGGCCTGCCTCTGACCTGCCCGGTGTGTTTACCAGCTTCCGACAGAAGGTCGAGCGCGCAGGCATCACCCCCGCTGCACCACTGCCAGCACCCGCTCGGCTGCTGCCGCCACCCCAAGTGCCTGCGTCCGTGTGGCAGGCCGTGGGGGCAGAGCAGAGCGCTGCCAGCATCCAGCCACCCGCACCGCCCCAAGGCAGCGATGCCCGCTCGTCCTTCCCCTACAGCACCCCTGCATGCGATGGCAGCGAGGCCGCCGCGCT
>Ga0187845_1002035_pt1 | contig 11209 bp, 9 predicted proteins | sample SpaLakP09_SKY_68_FD_134515 | JGI IMG/M metagenome (GOLD analysis project Ga0187845, IMG submission 134515) | Oligotrophic lake water microbial communities from Sparkling Lake, Wisconsin, USA - SP09_SKY_68 | ecosystem: Environmental > Aquatic > Freshwater > Lake | place: USA: Sparkling Lake... | reverse complement strand
GCTTTCTCAATCTGCTGGAGCAAACCCGCACCGCCGCGCTGGCGCGTAAAACCGGCCAGATCACCCAGGACTTTCTGGCCGAGGTGCTCAGCGTCAACGCCCGTCGCTTCGACAAAGGCGGCGATGCCTTCTACGACCAGATTTCCGCCCTGCATAAATCAGTACGCGGCTCCAACCCGGACGCTGCACTGTACTGGCTCACCCGCATGCTGGATGGCGGCGCCGACCCGCGCTATCTGGCCCGCCGCCTGGTGCGCATGGCCTGGGAAGACATTGGCCTGGCCGACCCGCGCGCCATGCAGATCTGCAATGATGCCGCCACCACCTACGAACGGCTGGGTAGCCCGGAAGGCGAACTGGCACTGGCGCAGGCCGCCATTTACCTGGCGGTGGCGGCCAAGAGCAATGCCGGCTACATGGCTTACAACCAGGCCCGCGCCTTCGTGAAGCAGGACAAGAGCCGCCCGGTGCCGGTGCACCTGCGCAATGCCCCCACCAAGCTGATGAAAGAGCTGGGCTATGGCCACGAATACCGCTATGCCCATGACGAACCCAACGCCTATGCCGCCGGCGAAAGCTATCTGCCGGACGACATGCCCGAGCCGGGCTGGTATCAGCCAGTAGCGCGCGGGCTGGAAATCAAGATCGGTGACAAGCTTGCTCAGCTGAAGAAGTGGGATGAAGAGGCTGGCAAGAAATAAAGCTGGCACAGCAGCCAAGGGCTGATCCATGCCAGAGCTGCGTCGGCCACAACTGCCCAGGACGTCGCCTGCCAACATCTACAAGCCCGCCAGCATTGCTTATAATGCTGTTTTTGCCAGCAAGGGGCAGGACAAAGCCAGCCGCTTGCCGTTACACTTGCGCTTTACAGAACAAGTTGCTGCTGCAAGCCACAGGCAGACAGTGCAGCAGCAACCGCGGTTGCTCCCCTCCGCATGCAGGATTCAGTAAGGGGCTGATGCTGTTAAAACAGCCCGCTACCAGCAAGACATTTAAATACCATCAGGATTTTCCATGCTAGACATTCAATCGCTCCGTAACGACCTGGACGCCGTCGCTGCCCGCCTGGCCAGCCGTGGCTACACTCTGGACACCGCCGCTTTCGCCAATATGGAAGCCGACCGCAAGGCGCTGCAAACCCGCATGCAGGAACTGCAATCGCGCCGCAATGCCACCTCCAAGCAAATTGGCGAAGCCAAGCGCAAGGGCGAGGATGTGTCCGCCATCATGGCCGAAGTAGCCAACCTGGGCGATGAACTGAAAGCCGCCGAAGCCGCTTTCGAAGCGGTACAGGCCAAGATGGATGCCCTGCTGATGAGCATTCCCAACCTGCCGCACGAATCCGTTCCGGTGGGCAAGGACGAGAATGACAATGTGGAAGTGCGCCGCGTCGGCGTGCCGCGCCAGTTCGACTTCGAAGTGAAAGACCACGTCGACATCGGCACCCCGCTGGGCCTGGATTTCGACACCGGTGCCAAGCTGTCCGGCGCCCGCTTCACCGTGCTGAAGGGTGATATCGCCCGCCTGCACCGCGCGCTGGCGCAGTTCATGCTCAATACCCACACCGGCGAGCACGGTTATACCGAGCACTACACCCCCTACATCGTCAACGACAGCGCCTTGCTTGGCACCGGCCAGCTGCCGAAGTTTGCCGAAGACATGTTCAAGGTGACCAAGGGCGGCGAAGAAGGCACGGTAGACCAGTACCTGATCTCCACTTCGGAAATCACCCTGACCAATACCGTGAGCAACAGCATCCTGAAAATGGAAGAGCTGCCGCTCAAGCTCACCGCTCACTCGCCCTGCTTCCGCTCCGAAGCCGGCAGCTATGGCCGTGACACCCGTGGCATGATCCGCCAGCATCAGTTCGACAAGGTGGAAATGGTGCGTATCGAGCACCCGGACCACTCCTATGCGGCACTGGAAGAAATGGTCGGCCACGCCGAGAACATCCTCAAGGCGCTGGAACTGCCCTACCGCGTGATTACTCTGTGCACCGGTGACATGGGCTTTGGCGCCGCCAAAACCTACGATATCGAGGTATGGCTGCCGGCGCAGAACACCTACCGCGAAATCTCCAGCTGCTCCAATTGCGAAGCCTTCCAATCGCGGCGCATGCTGGCCCGTTTCAAGGACGAAAACGGCAAGAACCAGCTGGTGCACACGCTGAATGGTTCCGGCCTGGCCGTGGGTCGCACCCTGGTGGCGGTACTGGAAAACTACCAGAACGCCGATGGCAGCGTGACCATCCCCACCGCCCTGCGCCCCTATTTTGGCGGCAAGGACAAGATCGGCGGCTAAGCCGCTTCCTCGCCGGGCCTGCCCGGTGCAAGTCCCCGTCGGGCACCCAATGCCGTTCACTGTTGCAGTGAACGGCATTTTCAATTCTGCCACCCGGCCGCAATCCGCCTCCCGCATCACCTCAGCGCCAGTTCCTCCCCCAGGCCATCGCGCCAATTCAGCTGACATGCACTGAAGGTTCAAACCGGCGCACGACACCGCCGCTTGTGCAAGCCGCTACTATTTAGATATTTTTACTTAAGTAATAACCACAATCAGCCGCGATCATTTGCTCATCGCCACTGCGCTAGGCAGAATGCCATCTCAATTAATATTCCATCGTCAATCAAACTGCGCCAGCCACTGGCGCGGCCTCACCACCATGCCAAGCATCTACGACCTAAAATCCCGCTTTCAGAATCTGCTCCGCCCCCTGCTGCGTTCACTGGCTGGTGCCGGCATTACCGCCAACCAGGTCACCCTCGCCGCCATGCTGGCCTCACTGGCCTATGGCACCTGGCTGTGGCTGGCAGCAAGCCACATCCTGCCCTGGCTGCTGCTACCGCTGTTTCTGTTGCTACGCATGGCCCTGAATGCCATCGATGGCATGCTGGCCCGCGAGTTCGGCCAGCAATCACGCCTGGGCGGCATCCTGAATGAAGTGGGCGATGTAGTATCCGATGCCGCGCTGTACCTGCCCTTCTGCACCCTGACCAGCCACCCGGCACTGGTGGTACTGGCGGTCCTGCTGGCAGTGCTGACCGAGTTTGTCGGCGTACTGGGGCCCAGCCTGGGCAGCGCACGGCGTTACGACGGACCCATGGGCAAGAGCGACCGCGCTTTCTGGTACGGTGGCTTTGCTTTGTTGCTGGTCATCGCACCGGCCAGCGCCGGCTATGCCGACTGGCTGTTCGGCGGCAGCGCGCTGCTGATGCTGCTGACCGTGTTCAATCGCGCCCGCGCCATACTGAAAGAAAGCCACCATGTTTAAGCTGCTATTGCCGCCCCCCCTGCTCTGGGCACTGGGCGGCGTGTTCCTCCTGCTGGTGCTGGCCAGCATCACCATCCGCCTGCTGGAAACGCGCAAACCTGAAAAAAACTGGCTGGAGCTGAAGCTGCGCATCAAGACCTGGTGGTGGATTGTGGGCTGTTTCTCGCTCACCATCCTGGGCAATATTCCCATCGCACTGGTGGTGTTTGCCCTGATCAGCTTTCTGGCGCTCAAGGAATATCTCACGCTGTGCGCCACGCGTACTGCCGACCATGTGGTGCTGTTCTGGGCCTATCTGAGCATTCCCCTGCAGTACTACTGGCTGGGCATCCACTGGTATGGCATGTTCATCATTTTCATCCCGGTCTACATCTTCCTGTTCCTGCCCATGCGCATGGTGCTGATCGGTGAGACTCAGGGCTTTCTCAAGGCGGCAGCTTCGCTGCAATGGGGCCTGATGATCAGCGTGTTCTGCCTCAGCCACATGGCAGCCGTGCTCACCCTGCCGCAACTCACCGGCATCGGCGTACCGGAACAGGGGGCGATGATGCTGTTCTATCTGGTGACCCTCACCCAGCTGAACGATGTGGCGCAATACCTGTGGGGCAAGTCCTTCGGCAAACGCAAGATTGCCCCCAAGGTATCGCCTAACAAAACACTGGAGGGCTTTGTCGGCGGCGTACTCACCACCGGCTTCCTCGGCTGGCTGCTCGGCCCCTTGCTGACACCGTTCAGCCCGCTGCATGCCACCCTGGCAGGCTTGCTGATTGGCACCATGGGCTTCATTGGCGACATTGTCATCTCGGCGGTGAAACGCGATATCGGCGTGAAAGACTCAGGCCGGCTGCTGCCAGGCCACGGCGGCATTCTGGACCGGCTGGATTCGCTCACCTATACCGCGCCGCTGTTCTTCCACTACGTGCATTACCTGTATTTCTAGGCTGGCCATGAAAAATCTGCTGCGCATACTTTTTGTCATGCTGTTGGCACGGCCGGTGGTACGGCTGTGGCTGGGGGTAACGGTGCGCCATCAGGAGCGGCTGCCTGACCGCGGGCCAGCCATTGTTATTGCCAACCACAACAGCCATCTGGACATCCTGGCGCTATACAGCCTGTTTCCTCTGGGGCTGATTCCGCGCGTGCGCCCTGCCGCTGCGGCTGATTACTTCCTGAAAAACCGCTGGATGGCCTGGTTCGCCACCAATGTGGTGGGCATCATCCCGGTGGTGCGTGGCGGCATGCGCCGCGACCCGCTGGCCGACTGCCGGGAAGCCCTGCACAACGGCGACATCCTGGTGCTGTTTCCGGAAGGCACCCGCGGAGAGCCGGAGGCCTTGTCTGATATCAAATCCGGCATCTGGTATCTGCTGCGCGACTTCCCCGACATCCCGGTGGTGCCGGTCTACCTGCATGGCCTGGGCCGGGCCATGGGACGCGGCCAATGGTTGCCGGTGCCGTTTTTTGTCGATATCGCCATCGGCCGCAGCCTGCAGCATCTGGACAGCAAGGAAGCCTTTTGCGCCCTGATACGCGACACCCTGCTGCAACTGAAGCAGAAAACCCTGCCGGCCGCGCCACACCCGGACAGCCACTGAGTCACCAAGGGAAAGGAATCCCCATGCGCCAAGCCCTGGAATCACGCTTCACCAGTTTTGATGGACAATCGCTGTTCTACCGGCACTGGCCGGCCACCAGCGCGCCACCGGCACGCCGCGCCATCCTGTTGCTGCACCGTGGCCACGAACATTCCGGCAGGCTGCAGCATGTGGTGGACGAACTTGGGCTGCCGGATACGCCGATGTTCGCCTGGGACGCGCGCGGCCATGGCCGCAACGACGGGCCGCGTGGTTTCAGCCCCAGCATAGGCACCACGATTCGCGATCTGGACGAATTCGTCGGCCACTTGCAGCGGGAGCATGGCGTGCAGCTTGAAGAGCTGGTGGTCATCGCGCAAAGCGTGGGGGCGGTGCTGGCTGCAGCCTGGGCCCATGATTACGCGCCGCGCCTGCGTGCGCTGATCCTGGCCTCGCCAGCATTCAAGGTGAAGCTGTACGTCCCGTTCGCCCGCCCCAGCCTGCGCCTGATGCACAAGCTACGTGGCAACTTCTTCGTCAATTCCTATGTGAAGGCCAAGTTCCTTACTCACGATCCGGCGCGCATCGCCTCCTACAATAGCGATCCGCTGATCACCCGGCCGATTTCCGCCAATATCCTGCTGGCCCTTTACGACACAGCCGAACGCATCATTGCCGATGCCGGTGCCATTACCGTGCCGACGCAGCTATTGATCTCCGGTGCAGATTTCGTAGTACACAAGGCCGCGCAGGAAACCTTCTTCCAGAACCTGGGCAGCGCCTGCAAGGAGCGCCACGAATTACCCGGTTTCTATCACGACACGCTGGGCGAGCGTGACCGCACGCTTGCCTTCGACAAGATTCGTACCTTCATCCAGCGCGTAGAGGCTGGCGTTAACATGCCCTCCCTGCTGGCCGCCGACCAGCTTGGCTACACCGCCGACGAATTCAAGCAGCTGCAGCATACGCTGCCCGCCCTGTCGCCCAAGCGCTGGCATTTCGCCCTGACCCGGCTGATGCTCAATACCCTGGGCCGGCTGTCCGATGGCATCCGCCTGGGCTGCCAGACTGGCTTTGATTCTGGCAGTACCCTGGACTATGTCTACCGCAACCAGGCTTGCGGCATCACGCCGCTGGGACGACTGGCCGACCGTATCTACCTGGACAGCATAGGCTGGCGCGGCATCCGCCAACGCAAGCTGCACTTGCAGGAGCTGATCTGCCAGGCCATGGCACAACTGGAGCAGGCCGGCATGCCGCTGCGGCTGGTGGATATTGCTGCCGGCCATGGCCGCTATGTACTGGATGCCCTGGCTGAACACAGCAGCAAGCTGGAGCACCTGCAATTGCGCGATTACAGCGACATCAATGTCACCGCCGGCCGCAAGCTGATTGCGGGGCGCGGCTTGCAGGACAAGGCGCGCTTCGATCAGGGCCATGCCTTCGACGGTGCTGAGCTGGCTGCGCTGCAGCCGCGCCCGACGCTAGCCATCGTCTCCGGCTTGTATGAGCTGTTTCCCGGCAATGCGGGCATTCGCGATTCGCTGGCTGGTTTGGCTGCTGCCGTGCCGCCGGGCGGCTATTTGATCTACACCAACCAACCCTGGCACCCGCAGCTGGAGATGATTGCCCGCACGCTGAGCAGCCACCGCGGGGGCAAGGACTGGGTGATGCGGCGGCGCACACAGCAAGAGATGGATCAGCTGGTGGCCGAGGCAGGCTTCACCAAGATCAGCCAGCGCATCGACGAATGGGGCATTTTCAGCGTGGCCATCGCCCGCCGCTTGCCCACCGCGCAAAACCAGCCACAGCCGTTGCAGGCACAGGCCACGGCATGAATCAGCCCGGCAAGCAGCGCTTGTGGCCGGAAGCCCTGCTATGGCTGGCATTGCTGGGGCCAGCCTTTTTTCTGCTGTATGGCGCGGCCAATCACTACACTGCCTGCCTGCCGGCCGAGCGGATAGGCAATATTGCCATGCGCTGGGAGCGCCACATCCCGCTGTGGCCGTGGACCATCCTGCCCTACTGGAGCATCGACCTGCTATACGGCATCTCGCTCTTCGTCTGCACCCGCCGGGACGAACTGCGTCGCCACGCGCAGCGCTTGTTGAGCGTCACGGTGTTATCCTGCCTGCTGTTTGCGCTATTCCCGCTGCGCTTCGGTTTTGAGCGCCCGCCGCTAAACGGATGGGCAGGCCAGCTGTTCACCTTGCTGGCCGGCTTCGACCAGCCTTTCAATCAGGCGCCTTCCTTGCACATCAGCCTGCTTACCGTGTTGTGGCTGCGTTATGCCGCACACACGCCAGCACGCTGGCAATGGATGTTGCATGGCTGGTTTGCCCTGATTGGCATGTCGGTACTGACAACCTGGCAGCATCATTTTCTTGATGTGCCTGCCGGCTTTGCTCTGGGCATGATGGTCTGCTATCTGCTACCCATGCCACTGCCAAGCTATATCCACGCTGCCGCTATCGAGCGCGCCCGCCGCCGCCAACTGGGCAGGCGCTACGGCATCGCGGCTCTGGCACTGGCGGTAGCGGCAGGCTCTTTAGGCGGCGGCTACTGGTTATTGCTCTGGCCTGCGCTGGGCATGATGGTACTGGCAGTCGGCTATGCCCGCTGCGGCGTCAGCGTGTGGCAAAAGGTCGATGGCCGACACAGGCTGCCGGCACGCTGCCTGTTATGGCCGGTGACGCTTGTGATGCGGCGGATACACGCCGGCTTGTTGCATGGCCATGCGGTGGCTCATTTAATCGCTGACGATGTCTGGATAGGCCCGGCCATGGCCGCTCGTGACAGCCGCTTTCATGGCGTACTGGATCTGGCGGCGGAATACGGCCGTCAGGCACACCCGGCCGCCCACTATCAGGATTTACCGCTGCTGGATTTGCTGCTGCCCGATCAAGCCGGGCTGCACAATGCCGTCGCACAGCTGGAAACCATGCGTCGTAGCAACCCCGGCCCGCTCCTGGTCCATTGCGCACTTGGCATGGGCCGTAGTGCCGCCGTCATCATGGCCTGGCTGGTGCTGACGGAACGCTGTACCGATCTGGCGCAGGCCAGACAAAAACTGCTAGCCCAGGGGCGCAAGGTCGTGCTGTCACCGCAGCAATGGCACTGGCTCGCGACATGTTGCATCACAAAAACCGCCGATGACGCCTGATACCCCACGCATACACCTGCATGCCGCCACCCTGGCTAGCACACGCTGGCTGCTGTGGCCGGCACCTTGCCTGTTGCTGCTGGCCAGCCTGCGCCATGCCGGATGGCCGCTGCTAAGCGCTACCGCGATCGCCATGCTCTGGCAGGGATGGCTGGGCTGGAGATTGCAACTGGATGCGGCGCTACTGCGCGCACTGGACAATGTCGGCAGCTTGCCGGCGCTGGATGACACGCTAAGCGGCCTGTTCGGCAAATCCATGCCGCCACGCGATTTTGGACAGAGACAGCAAGGCATGCGCCGCTTGCTGGTCCGCTTCCTGCTGGCAACGGCACTATGCTGGATACTGGCCATCCTCGCCCTTGTCGTGCCTACGACCTAGCGCCACGCGCTGCGGGGCCGGCTCAGCCGGACATGAGGGTCATTTTGTTCAATACCCGTTTCTGCTGCGACTTTATCTTCAGGGTCCTGCCCACTTTCTGAGGATTCCCATGCAGCTTTTCCTGTCCATGGCCGCTTTTGCGCTGGCGGCTTCCATTTCGCCCGGCCCGGTCAATATCGTGGCTTTCGGCTGCGGAGTCAGCCACGGCTTTTGGCCCAGCCTGCGCCATGTCAGTGGTGCCACCATCGGCTTTACCTTGTTATTCCTGCTCACCGGCCTGGGGCTGGCCGGGCTACTGGCGGGTGCGCCACAGGCCAGCCGCTTTATCCAGTATGCCGGGGTGGGCTTTCTGCTTTACCTCGCCTGGCAACTCGCCCGCGCCAGTGGCGAACTGGGTATGCAGCAGCGGCAGCCGTCGTTTCTCTACGGCGCACTGATGCAATGGCTGAACCCCAAGGCCTGGCTGGCTTCGCTGGCCGGCATGGGGGCCTTTGTCAGCCATGGCGAAGCGCTGTTGGTATGGCAGTTTGCCGCCATCTATTTTGTGGTCTGCTACCTGTCGATTGCCTGCTGGGCCTGGGCCGGGGCGCGCTTGCAAGGGCTGCTGCGCCATCCGCCACGCATGCGGCTGTTCAACCGCTTGCTGGCGCTGCTGCTGGCGGGCAGCGCGCTCTATCTGCTGCTGGAATGATTCAGCCCACGCTGCGGCAGTACTGACCGGGCGTGGCCGCCACCAGCCGCTTGAAGGTGCGCTGGAAATGTGCCTGGTCGGCAAAGCCCAGCGCCTGCGCCACTTGGGCAATGGGCTGGCCGCTGCGCAACAGGCTTTTGCCACGCTGGATACGCCGGTTGAGCAGGTATTCGTGCGGCGTCATGTGATAGCGCTGGCGGAAAGCACGGATCAGGTAGGACGAGGACAAGGCGGAGGCGCTGCAGATCGCCTGCAGGCTGATGTCGTCGGCGTAATGGTCGTTGATATAGTCGGCCGCCAGTTGCAGGCGCGGATGTGTTACTTCCGTGCGGCGCTCTGCTGGCCGTGGCTGCTGCAGGGCGGTGAAAAAGGCGGTGGCCATTTGCTGCCGGCCCAATTGGCCGCCCGCAACAGAATGGCAGGCGGCCACCAGTTGCAGCAGGCCATGATACAGCTGGGCATCCTCGCTCAGCCTGAGCCCAAAGTAATGAAAATCCTGATTGGCACTTAGCCCCAGCTCGGCTTGCAGCCCGGCCAGCCAGGGCGTGTCGACATACAGCATGTGATACGACCAGGGCTGATCGGCAATGGGATTGCAGGCGTGGACATCACCCGGATTCATCAGCACCACGCTGCCACGGCCCACGCGGTAGCGGTCTTGCAGGCTCAGGTAAGTGCTGCTGCCGCTGGTAATGGCGCCGATGGAAAAATGCTCGTGCGAATGGCGGGCATAGCACACCTGCCGGCCATCCGGCACGCTGCGGACTTCCAGAAAAGGCAGTTGTGGGTCGCGCCAGAACAGTGGCGTAGCGGGCGTGACTTCCGGACTGGGGGAGCGGGTTCTGGGCATCTGCCCAGCATAATGCAGTGCAGGCAGCAGCGACAAGCCGCGCTGCCGCCCGGCGTTCAGCGCGGCTGCTGCCGCAGCAAAGCCTCGAACTCGGCGGCCGGCACCGGTCGGCTGAACAGATAGCCCTGACCGCAGTCACAGCCCTGCTCCAGCAGGAAGCGGCGCTGTTCTTCCAGCTCCACCCCTTCGGCTACCAGTTCCAGCCCCAGGCTGCGGGCAATCGAGATGATGGCCTGGGTAATGGCGGCATCGTCGCGGTCCTGGTGCAGGTCCATGATGAAGCTCTGGTCGATTTTCAGGCCGCGCACCGGCAGGCGCTTGAGATAGGACAGGCTGGAATAGCCGGTGCCGAAATCGTCGATGGACAGGTAAATGCCCAGCGCCTGCAGGCGATGCAGCACCTCGACCATGCCGCTGTCCTCATCCATCGCCACGCTTTCGGTGATTTCCAGCTCCAGCGCACTGCTGGGCAGGCTATGGCGTTCCAGCGCCTGCGCCACGCTATCGACGATGCTGGAATACTTCAGCTGGCGGCCGGATACATTGACCGCAATGCGCCCTTGCAGCAGGCCGGCATCGCGCCAGCGGCGGATGGCGGCACAGGTGGTATCCAGCACCCAGTCGCCCATGCTGGTGATCAGCGAGCTTTCCTCGGCTATCGGAATGAACTGGCCTGGCGAAATCAGCCCCATGTCGGGATGGTGCCAGCGCAGCAGCGCTTCGGCACCGATGATGCGGCCGGAAGCCAGCTCCACCTTGGGCTGATACCACACGTCCAGCTCGTCCTGCGCCAGTGCGCGGTGCAAGCTGTATTCCATTTTCAGGCGCTCGATGGCGCGGGCATTCATGTCGGCGGTGTAGAACTGGAAATTGTTCTTGCCGCGTTCCTTGGCCCGGTACATGGCGGTGTCGGCATTCACCAGCAGGGCATCGGCCATGGCGCCGTCTTCCGGGAACATGCTGATGCCGATGCTGGCAGAAATGAACACGCCCTGCCCGGCCACGGTGGATTCGGCCGAAATGGCATCCAGAATGCTCTGCGCCCGGCTGGCCACTTGCTGCACCGTCACCACGTTTTCCAGCAGCACGGTGAATTCGTCGCCCGACAGGCGCGACACGGTGGACAGATTGGGCACGATGCGCTGCAACTCGCTGGCGATACGCATCAGCAGCTCGTCACCGGCATGGTGGCCCAGGGTGTCGTTCACCATCTTGAAACGGTCCAGATCGATGAACAGCAAGGCAAAACGGCGATCAAACTGCCGCGCCTGCTCCACGGCG
>Ga0187845_1002034_pt1 | contig 11216 bp, 10 predicted proteins | sample SpaLakP09_SKY_68_FD_134515 | JGI IMG/M metagenome (GOLD analysis project Ga0187845, IMG submission 134515) | Oligotrophic lake water microbial communities from Sparkling Lake, Wisconsin, USA - SP09_SKY_68 | ecosystem: Environmental > Aquatic > Freshwater > Lake | place: USA: Sparkling Lake... | reverse complement strand
AGGTGAACGCTCGTCAGTGGAGTCGGGCGCGGGCCAGCGCCGAGCGCGTCCTCCTGGTCAGCCCGACGGATCCTTCGGCCCTGAACGTTGTGGGGACCGTCGTCATGAACACCGGCCGGCCGGCCGAGGCCGTGGGCTGGTTCGAAAGGGCGATCGCGGGCCAGCCGAAGAACCCCTTCATCCACTTCAATCTCGGCGAGGCGCACCGCCGCGCCGAGGCTCACGCCAAGGCGGCGACCTGCTTTCAACGGGCCGAGGCGCTGAAGCCGGACTTCGCCGAGGCGCATGCCTCGGCGGGCGACGCGCTTCGACTGCTGGGACGGCGGGGCGAAGCCGAACGCTGCTACCGGGCGGCGCTGCGACGGGACCCGGCCTCACTAGGGGCGCTCAACGGCCTTGGCCTTCTCCTTCTGCAGCAGGACGCCCCCGCGCCCGCGGCCGAGCACTTCGCGGCCGGTTGCGCGGTCGTCCCCGAGGGCCATCCGATCGGCCCGGCCCTGCTGACCAACCTTGGCTTAGCTCAACTCCGGCTTGGTCACGGTCGCGAGGGATTGACGGCGCTCGCCAGGGCCGTGGAGGCCGATCCCGCGAACACCGAGGGTTGGCGACGGCTGGCCGGCGCCCTTAGAGACACCCGGATCGCACCGGCGACGGCGGGCTTCCGTTCCGTGCTGGAGGGCCTGTTCGAACGAGCGGACATCAACCCCCGCAACCTGGCGACCGCCGCCATCGCCGTGCTGCGGCAGGATCCCAAGATCGATGCGCTCCTGGCGGCGATCAGCCACGACCCTCGCGCGGTGGCGACCACGCTCGAGCAACACGCCGAGGCCGCCAGCCGGCTCGTAGAGGACCGGCTTTTCCGCACGCTGCTGATCACCGCGCCCGTCCCCAACATCGCGGTCGAGCTGCTGCTGACGCAGTTGCGCGCGGACCTGCTGGGTTTGGAGGCGGGACCGCCAGCGTGGCTCGGCGAGGAGCTTGAGCTTGCTGTCGCGCTCGCCCGGCAAGCGTTCCTCAATGAGTATGTCCTCTTCACCAGCCCCGATGAATGGACGCGGGTCGAAGCCCTGATCGCGGAATTGGACCGCGACGACCTGGGAGCCAACGCGGGAGACGCCGTCAGGATCGCGCTGGTCGCCGCCTACCGCCCCCTGGCCGCCTCGCCGCTGGCCGTGCGCCTGCGCACGCCGGCCGATCCGGCGCTGGCGGACCTGTTGCGCGAGCAACTCGCCGAGCCCGCCGAAGAGGCCCGCTTGCGGGCCGACCTACCATGTCTGAGAGCGGCCTCCGACGTCGTATCACTGGCGGTCCAGCAACAGTATGAGCAAAACCCCTATCCCCGGTGGACGCGCTGCACCCTGAGCGAGCCGCACGCGTTTCGGGCGGCAATTGGCTCAGCCTTGCCGGAGCTTCCTTCGCGCGAGATTCCGGATCTTGACCGGCCTCGGGTGCTGATCGCCGGTTGCGGCACGGGACTTGAGACGCTTCGGGTGGCCAGCACCTATCGCGACGCCCAAATCCTCGCCATCGATCTCAGCGCCGCCAGTCTCGGCTATGCGATGCGCAAGACTGCGGAGTACGGATTGACGGGGGTCGAGCACCTTCAGGCCGATATCCTTCACCTGTCCGCGCTCGATGAACGGTTCGATCTCATCGACAGCTTCGGGGTTCTGCACCACATGGCCCAGCCAGCGCGGGGACTGCAGATCTTGGCCGGGCTTCTCAAACCGCAGGGCTTCCTGTCCATCGGCCTCTATAGCCAGATCGGCCGGCGAGCGATCGTCGAGGCGCGCGCCCAGATCGCCCGCTCAGGGCATGCTGGCGACCCTGAGGGCATTCGCGCGCTGCGCCGGATGCTCATGCTGGACGGCGCACCGCCAGCGTTGGACGGCGTGATGAGCCCAGCCTCCGACTTCTGGACGCTGTCGGACTGCCGGGACCTGCTGTTCCATGTCAACGAGCATCGCTTCACGCTGCCGCAGATCGGCGAGATGCTGGATGACGCGGGACTGGAGTTCCTTGGCGTCAAGTTCGGCCACGGGGCCGACCAGACGCGCTATCTGGGGACGGTCCGACGACCCGGCGCTCTTGGGGACCTTGACCGCCTGCACCGCCACGAGCTGCAACATCCCGAGGTCTTTGGTGACACCTATCGGCTTTGGGCTCGGCCAAGGCGCCGCGCGCGATAGATCGCCCACCAAGGCCGTCGAAGCGCCGCCTTCTGGCGCCTCCTGCGCACGCGCCGAGCACGGAGCTAGCGCGGCGAGGCCAAGCCGCAGGACCGCAGCGCCGCTGATGGAGGTCGATTCTATCTTTCCCCATCTCGGAAAAGCGACACCCAGATGGCCGCCCATCCGCAGGCTCGACCAAGGTCCCATGGTCATTCCCAATGGGCGGGCAGGACAAAGCTAACGGCAAGCCTCACAATCAATAGAAAGCTTCACCTATGCAAAGCAGCGCGGATTCCCGCCGAGGGGTTCTGGGGATACTTGGATCCCTCACCATATTCGCTGGCGCAGCGTCAACGGTTGGCGGAAACGCGATGAGCGCCCCGACGTCCGGTCGTCGCTGGGTCCCTCTCCTCGCGGATCCAGACGCCGTCACGGTCATAGGCACGCTACTCGGGGAGCGCATCAGGATCCTTGTCGACACAGGCTCGGCGGTGACCGTCGTTGATAGTGTGCTCGCCAAGCGCCTGGGCTTGAACGCTGCGGGGAGGTTCAGCGTCCGCGGCGACATCGGGTCAGTCGCGCTCGACGCGGGTGGCGAGTTGAACCTCGACATCGGCCACGTGAAGCTTTCGACCAGCCGGTATCTAGTCACCGATTTTGCCCCCATCTTCGGTGCGGATGGCGGTGCGCCTGGTCTCATTCTCGGGGTGGACGCTCTCAAGGACGTTATCCTGGAGATCGACTTCCCCGGCCGACGTCTTGCCTTCCTTCCTCGGGAAGGTTTCCAGGCGGACAAAGACGCGGACCGCCTGCAGCTTACGCGCAGCGCGCGGGGCCAACTGTCCATCCAAATTGCAATTGAAGGCCAAGATCCAGTCCCCGCCGCTATCGACCTGGGCAGTTCCAACCCCCTGACCGTCGCGCCGTCCCTGGCCAAAGCGCAGGCGCTACTGCTCGGCCGCGAGATTTCGTCGGCGGCCACTGGAGGGGTCGATGGTATTTCAATCAGCCGCACCATCTCGGTGGTGACGTTTCAGGTCGGACGCACCTCGGTTCGGGACGTTCCCTGCGAAGTCCTGGCCAAAACGGACCCCACGCTCGTCCCCGCCAAGCTGGGTCTGCCGGTCCTCGAACGTTATCTGTTCGCCCTCGACGTCGCGGGCAAGTCCCTCTGGCTCAGGCCCGCGCCGCGGCTGCTGGCGGCTCCCTTCAAACGGGATCTGTCCGGCCTGGGGCTCGCCTTAGAACCGGACCATCTGCGAGTTGTCCATGTTGCCCAAGGAGGTCCGGCGGCCTTGGCGGGCTGGCGTGAAGGAGAGAATATCACCGCGGTGAATGGCGTGCCGATCGGGCCGGACTACGTAACAGGGGGTGTTGCTCGTTGGCGCTTCGGGCCGATCGGGGCCAAGGCTGTCCTGAGTCTGTCCGACGGGTCGGAGCGTACGTTGGTTTTGCGGCGCTACTATTGAAGGTCGTGGAAAATTGAGTCTGTTCACCGAGATCACCCTAGCTGTAGCGACGCGCAACAATGGACACCTCAACGCGAGATACATGGCGGATTTCGGCGCACATTGATTGAGATGTTCGGAGCCGTCCGACGCAAATTAAGTGAGACCAAAACCAGGAAGCTTGAGACCGACGCAGGATGTTTGAGACGAACGCAGGGTCGGTGAGACGGCTGACCAGGCCGTAGCAGCGTTCGGATTTGGAATCATTCGGGCGGCGCTGTGGAACACATTATGTATTCAGCGCGCCGTTGAGCATCTGCGGGAGCGGGACGTTCCCGCGGCTGACAAGCTTCTGGCGTACCTGTCGCCGATGAGTTGGGCGCATGTCGGCCTCACAGGCGAATACCTCTGGGTGGATGCGGCCGGCGCCGTCGGATTGCGGCCGCTGAATGATCCGGCCGACAAGCTGTTCCGCGCGGCCTAGAGGCTAGGTCAACTTCGCCAAGAGCTGGTCGCAATAACCGCGTAGCTGACCAATCGGCGGGTGGCTGTCGAGCCAGGCCTCAAGCTCCCGCACTTGCTGGGCCTGGTCCGCCGACCAGCCGTGAACCTTGGTCAGAAGCCCATGCACGGTGCGCGCATGGCGCCGGGGATCGGGTGCGCTCCCGAACGTGCGCACCAGCTTCCTGGCCGACGACAAGGCTTCAGCTTTGCCTATAGACAATCTGTGCTCCCAAATCAGGGCCCCTCAATGGGGCAAACCGAACGGGGCTTCAACCGTATGGTCAACTCTTCCCGCCAACAGTCCCGGGAGAGTGCGCCGGCCAATTGGTTGTCAGACGTCGTCGTTCCCATTGGCCATGGCTCGCACGAGATCTAGGACCTGCCGGCGCACCGGACCACGACGGACCTGCGGAAAGAGTTGCGCCAGCTCCAGGCCTTCGGATGTTCCCAGGAACTCCATGACCGTCCGTTCGGCACCGTGCTGGGCCTCATTGCCTTGATCGCCGTCCATTGGATCGGTCAGGCCGTCGAAGAAGAACGCGATGGGCACGCCCAGGGTGCGAGCAATTGCGTAGAGCTTTGAGGCGCTGACCCGGTTCGAGCCGCGCTCATATTTCTGGACCTGCTGGAAGGTCAGGCCCAACGCGTCGGCCAACTGTTCCTGGCTGATGCCAACGAGCTTGCGCCGCAGCCGCACGCGACCTCCGACGTGGAGGTCGACGGGATTGGGGCTGCGGCCTTCGGATGCGATCGTCACGGAAGTCTCCAAGATGTGGCGCGCCATTTTGACCGCGTTAGTTGTGCCGCTAGCAAGGACTATGCCTCGGACGGGGGGATGCGACCGATGGTCGCCTTGCTGACGCCCAGAACCCGGGCCAGATGGCGCACACTTTCGCCATTCGCGCGTTGCTGCGCGACGAAAGCGCGCTGAGCCAGGGTCAGGATGTGGCGGCGCCCGAGTTTGACGCCGCGGGCCTTGGCGCGCTCGCGTCCTTCGCTGGTCCGCGAGCGGATCAGCTCTCGCTCGAATTCGGCGAGCCCGCCCAAGACGGTGAGCATCAGCCGACCGTGGGGCGTGGTCGTATCGGCCCAAGTGTCGCGGATCGATCGGAACTGCGCGCCCCTCTCGGTGAGAGCGGCCAGGACATTCAGCAGATCCCGCGTCGAACGTGCCAAGCGGTCAAGCCGCGTGACCACTAACACGTCGCCAGCGGCGAGCGCGGCGATGGCGCGTTTAAGCTGGGCGCGGTCGGTCTTGGCCCCGGACGCCGTCTCGCTGAACACTTTCTCGCAACCGGCCGCCGTCAGTTCGGCGACCTGCGCAGCGGCGCTCTGACCATCCGTCGAAACCCGTGCGTATCCGCAAATCATGTGCCTATTTCTGAGACTATAATTCGAGACGCGCAAGCCGCTGTATTCGTTGGGACTGGTCAGCGTCTCTTTTTTCAAGAATTGTGAGCCGCCGCAGAAGCGGCGGGGGCATTCCCATGGCGCGGCGAAGCTTGCTCACGGGCGATGAACGGCGTCGGCTGTTCGAACTTCCGGTCACGGACCGGGAGGTGGCGCGCTGTTACACCTTCTCAGCCGAAGACCTCGATTGGATCGAGGCGCGTCATGGCGCGGCCAATCAGCTGGGCGCCGCGGTGCAGATGGCGCTGCTTCGCCATCCAGGGTTCGGCTGGCGCCTTGGCGAGAGCGTACCGCCCGCCGTGCTGCGCTTCCTGGCCGATCAGGTCCACGTCGCTCCCTCGGCGCTGGACGATTATGCCAAGCGACCGCAAACACGCCTGACCCATGTTCGCCAGCTTCACCATCGATTGGCCTTGCGGCCGTTCAACCGAACCGATCTTCGCCATGCAGTGGAAGTCGCCTGCGCCGCGGCGCGGTCTACCGACAAGGGCGGGCCGATCGTCGAGGCGCTGATCGCGGAGCTGCGCCGGCAACGGATCATTCTGCCTCCGTCCGAGACCCTGGAACGTGTCGGCCTGGCCGGCCGCGCCCAGGCAAGGCGCAAAGCGGCCGACGATCTTCTGGCCTCCATAACGCTGTCGCAGTTCGAACGCATCGACCAACTGCTGATCAACGATCCGGCTTTGCGCAAATCGCCGCTGGCCTGGCTGCGGGAAATTCCGGAATCGCCCAGCGCCGCCAGCATGGCGGGCATCACCGAGCGACTGGCCTATGTCCTTGCCATCGCCATCGATCCGGCGATCACCAGCAGCATCCACGAGCACCGCTTCGAGCAATACGCCCGCGAGGGGGCGGTCGCCCCGGCCTTCCTGCTGAGCGGGTACAGCGTCGGCCGACGCCGCGCGACCGTCGTGGCGCAACTGATCTTCCTGGAAAGCCGCCTGAGCGACGCCGCGGTCGATATGTTCGACAAGATGGTCGGCTCGCTGTTCGCCAAGGGCCGCCGCGGCCGCGAGCGCAAGTACCAGGCTAGCAGCCGCGAGGTCAGCCAGATCATGCGTCTGTTCAGCGGCGTGATCGGCGCCGTTGATCAGGCCCGGGTCGATGGCGGCGACGTTCTCGACCGCATCGACGCCCAGGTCGGTTGGTGGAAGGTGCTGGCCGCGAAGCCGAAGATCGACGCCCTGGCCGCCCTGGCGATCGAGGATCCGCTGATCAGCGCCGCCGACCGCTACGGGGCGCTGCGCAGGTTTGTCCCGACTTTCCTGGAGCACATGCGGTTCAGGGCCGGAACCGGTGGCGCGCCCTTGCTCAAGGCGGTGGACATCCTGCGCGACCTCAACCAGTCCGGCCGAAGGGAGTTGCCCAATGACGCGCCGCTGCCGTTCGCGTCGAAACATTGGAAGGCCCTCGTCAAGCCGGTCGGCGCCCCAATCAACCGGCGGCTCTATGAGACCGCGCTGGCCGCCACGCTGCGCGACCGCCTGAGGTCTGGCGATCTGTGGATCGAGGGCTCGCGAGCCTACAAGCGTTTTGCCGACTATCTGCTGCCCAAGGATGAGGTCGCCGCTGAAGCCGAGACGCTGCCCGTCAACGTTGAGATGGGCGCATATTTGGCCGAACGGGCCGGCCTCCTGGATCAGCGCCTGGCCGCCTTCGCCCGGCGCCTCTCCAAGGATGACCTGGTGGGCGTGACTCTGAAGGGCGAGGAGCTGTCGGTCACGCCGGTCAAGGCCAACACCCCAGACGAGGCGCGATCGCTGGACCGGGCGATCGACGCACTGCTGCCGCGCGTCCGGATCACCGAACTGCTGCGGGAGATCGACACCCTGACCGGGTTCTCGTCGATGTTCCGCGAGCTGCGGTCAGGCAAGGTCCATGAGAATCCCAGCTGCATCCTCGCCGCGGTTTTGGCCGACGCCACCAATCTGGGCCTGGAGCGCATGGCCAACGCCAGCCAGGGCGTCTCCTACGCCCAACTGGCTTGGACCCAGAGCTGGTATCTGAGCGAGGAGAACTACAGGGCCGCGCTGGCCAGGATCATTGAGGTCCACCACGCCCAGCCGTTCGCGAGGCACTGGGGTGATGGCCAGGCCTCGTCGTCCGACGGACAGTTCTTCAGGTCTGGCCGTCGACGCGGCGGAGCCGGCGAGGTCAACGCCAAGTATGGGCCTGAACCCGGCCTGCGGATCTACACCCACCTGTCGGACATGCACGGCTCGTTTCACACCCGCGTGCTGTCGGCCACCTCGTCGGAGGCGCCCTATGTGCTCGACGGCCTGATCGGTCGTGGGGGCGGCGAGCATTACACCGACACTGGCGGGGCTACCGACCACGTGTTCGCCCTTTGTCATTTGCTCGGCTATCGGTTCGTGCCGCGCCTGCGCGATCTGCAGGATCGCCGCCTGGCTATCATCGGCGCTAAGCCGCGTCACAAGATCCTCGAGCCCTGCTGGGCCGCCCTATCCGGGTCGATGTGATCGAGGAAAATTGGGATGACATCGTCCGGCTGGCCGCGTCAATCAAGGCCGGTTCCGTCGCGCCGTCCGTGATGCTCAAAAAGCTGTCGGCGTTCAAGCGGCAGAACCGGTTGGACATGGCCCTCGCCGAGGTCGGCCGGATCGAGCGGACGTTGTTCACCTTGGACTGGTTGGAGAGCCCGCAGTTACGCCGGCGTTGCCAGGCTGGCCTCAACAAGAGCGAGGCCCGCCATGCGCTGGCCCAGGCGGTGTTCATTCACAAGCAAGGCCGGATCGCCGATCGCACCCTGCACAACCAGGAGCACCGCGCCTCGGGGCTGAACCTGGTGATCGCCGCCATCGCGCTCTGGAACACATTATATATGCAGCGCGCCGTCGAGCATCTGCGCGAGCAGGAAGTGGCGACGCCCGATGAGCTTCTGGCGCACCTTTCACCGATGAGCTGGGCGCACGTCGGCTTAACGGGCGACTACCTTTGGGCCGACGCCGCGACCGCAGGCGGGTTCAGGCCGCTGAACGACCCGGCCGACCGGCTGTACCGAGCCGCGTAGCCGTATGTTCCGGCTTCGTACTTCTTAGCGTACTTTAGCGCGCAAACCTTGGCCGACGCGGATACTTGGCTTTCGCGACCCGCATTGTCGGCATCCGTCAATCATCGTCTATTCGGCCGGCAACCCGACGGAGTTACCATGCTACAGTTTGAATTGCTGAAGAACCACGCTGGCATGGTGCTGATCGGCGACTACCTGACGCTTCGGGAGCTCCATACCCTCGTTCACAAAGTCAACGAGGACTCGCCGATGATCCACGACAAAGAAGGGCCGTTTCTCGGCCTGGCTTACGACATACGAAAAGCCTACGAGCAGCAGCGGCGCGTCATTGATCCGCCCGAGCACATCCCCGAGATCGGCCCAAGGTTTGGCGTGGAGATTGTGTGGCCGGTCCTGCTGTTCCAAACCCGATTGCTCCGCCGGGCGCTCGCCTGGGTGCCGCATGGACCCGGCGACCAAGCTCTAGTCTACGCCCTTGAGCACACGGTCCAGACCGCGATCGAGGCAGCCTTTAAGGACCTCGCACCGATGGTCGTCAGCGCGTGGCAAAACCTGGACCCCGTGCAGCCCGAGGCCGACGATCAGCTGGACGCCCGCGGCGCATTATTCTGCTCCTGGCCTAAAGCGCGCCGGAGGCGAGACTTCGCCAACCTGCTCGAAAGCTTCAGTCCCTTGTACGCCTTTGCCTACGAGGTGGAAGTTGGCAGAGGAGAACGGCTGCTCCTAGACCCGGCTGAGATCGAGCTTTGGCGCGGGGCCGAGTGGCCCGACCCGAAGTGGTAGCGTTCTCAAGGTTTTTGCGCCCGTAGCGCTGAAGTTCTGGGTTTGTACTTCAAAGCGTGTTCTGGCGAACAAACCTTGAGGTCAGCCCCACAAGGGCCGTAGCATGTCCTACCGGACCTTCGACGAGCTGCGACGCGTCACAGAGGCGGCGGTGATCGAGAACAAGCGTCTCGGTGGCCTGCTCGCCCTGATCCGACAGAGCCAAGACGCCGGACCACCCGGGGCACGCACCAGTAGAGGCCCCAAGCGCCGCGATCAGACCAACCATATATTCGGGGTCGGCTGAGCCCCCCTGCTCTCGACGTCCGCCTTGCGCCGTCGGCCTCGATCCCGTTTTCGATCCTTCTGAGAAGTTGGGACCGTCCGCTCGCGGCTAGCAAACCCGTCAGAGCCTCGCCCGCCTACGGCGCGCTCGGTGAGGATCAAGGAAGGCGAACACCCCTGCCCTTGCCACGGTCGCCGGCCGGGCTCTGCGCGGTGTGAGAGCTCCGCGCCCGCCCGCCGCCCGACTCCAAACTCAGCGCCAGGTGACATTTCTAAATGGCAGACTCCGCGACATCTCTAAGCAGCGTAGACAATGTATGTAGCTGGGCGGATTCTATTTTGAAGTGCGATTTGTGAGGGTTTTTATGGGCTTAGGTCCACGGAGATTTTCACATGGGATTGCGCTACGCGCCATATCACGATTGAAGAACGCCACCTGATCTGTCGCTGGCGTGACGCCAAGGTGCCTGTCCGGGTCATCTCCAAGCGCCTTGGCCGCCACCCGTCGACCATCCATCGCGAGATCCGTCGCAATTGGTTCGATGATGGCCCGTGGCTGCGAGGCTACTTCGCCATCGCCGCCGACGAGCGCGCCTCATCGCGACGCAGGCGCGTCGGAAAGCTGTATCGTGATCCAGAACTGGCCAACTTCGTCACTGAGCGTCTGCGAGATGCCTGGTCGCCAGAGCAGATCGCGGGCCATCTCAAGGCGACCAGCCAGCTCCAAGCCTATGCCTGCCACGAGACCATTTATCGCTACGTCTATGGGCCAGATGGCCGGGCCGCAGAGCTCTACAAGTTGTTGCCCAGGATGCGTCGCCGTCGGCGCGCGCGCTATGCCCGACGGCCGCGCGGCCTGCATATCCCGGTACAGAACACCATCGCACAGCGCCCCGCCCACATCGGCGAGCGCCAGGGCTACGGCCATTGGGAGTGCGATCTGATCGCTTTCCGCCAGGAGTATGGACGTCACAACATCACCACGTTGGTCGAGCGTCGAAGCCGGTATCTGATCATGATCAAAAACCCGAGCCGTAGCTCGACGGGCATCATGGCCGGCCTGGCCGAGCGTCTGGAGCCGTTTCCTCCGCCGATGCGGCAATCCATTACCTTTGATCGCGGCACGGAGTTCGCATTCTTTGCCACCCTGAAGCGCTCGCTGGAGATCGACAGCTACTTCTGCAAGCCACAGGCGCCTTGGCAAAAAGGCACGGTCGAGAACACCAATGGCCGTCTGCGCCGCTTCTTGCCCAGTGACACGGACGTCGCGTTGATCCCGCCGGAGAAGCTGCTGGAGCTGAGCACCAGACTCAATCGGATCCCGCGCAAGTGTCTCGGATATCGCACGCCGGAAGACGTGCTTGCCGAGCAGATCACGGCGACGACTGGGACACGGGCGACGAACGGGCTCTGCGCTACGTGATGGCTCCGCGCCCGCCCGTCGCCCGACTGCCAATGCCCTGAAACCCTGACGTGACAGGAGGTCCCCTACCCGTCATCCTGCCCAGGCCCTCCGTCGCACTTCAGTTAGAACCCACACCGCCGGATAGTAATGTCACCCTCTGCCGCAACCGCGATGGAGGCCATCCAGGATGGCGTTGCATT
>Ga0187845_1002033_pt1 | contig 11220 bp, 6 predicted proteins | sample SpaLakP09_SKY_68_FD_134515 | JGI IMG/M metagenome (GOLD analysis project Ga0187845, IMG submission 134515) | Oligotrophic lake water microbial communities from Sparkling Lake, Wisconsin, USA - SP09_SKY_68 | ecosystem: Environmental > Aquatic > Freshwater > Lake | place: USA: Sparkling Lake... | reverse complement strand
GCTGTTGGGCGTAGGCTTGTTGACCTTGTCGACGACGAAGCTGTTCCAGTTGCCGCTTGCGGTGAAGCTGGTCATCTGGCCGTTTTCCCAGGCCTTCTTGTAGGTCGCCACGACGTCCACACCGAAGGTCTTGGAGTCAAAGGCGTTCTGGAAGAACTGGACCTGGCCGATCGTGTCAGCACCCGGGATCGAAGCGGCGATCAGGGCATTACGGATCGTCGGTGTGACCGTAATGGCGCTGGTCGCATAGAACTGGTCTTCGATTTCGATGCTGTACAGGTCGACCGTCAGGCTTAGGCCGTCAAACAGGGATGCGCTGAAGCCTGCCGCCAGGTTGAAGGATTTTTCCGGCTTCAGTTCGCGTGCGCCCATGAACTGGGCGACAGGGTTGGTGGCTGGGAACAGGCCCGAGGCGATGATCGCGCCGTTTTCAACGCGGGTCGAGACGTTGGTGGTGAACAGCTGTCCCGGCGTCGGTGCGCGGAAGCCGGTGCCGACCGAGCCGCGGATACCGAACGCATCGGTCAACTGGTACTGCGAGGCGACCTTGCCGTTCCAGGTGCTGCCGAAGTCAGAGAAGTTCTCGCCCCGGACGGCGATGTCCAGGAACCAGGCTTCGGTGACATTGGCCGAGGCTTCAGCATAGCCGGCATAGGAGTCGCGGGTCAGTTCACCCGAATAGGCTGGGGTATTGCCCGGGAAGCCGTTCGAACCAACGCCTAGAGGGTTGTAGACGGGGTCGATGCCGGGGAAACCATCGACCGGTTGTCCAGCGTTCGGTAGGCCGGCGGCAATCACGGCCGAGGTGTAGTTGGCGCAGTTCAGGCCATTGGCGAGCACCGTCGCCGTGGCGGCTGCAGTCGGCATCCGCGTCGTCGCGTTACAGAACTTGAAAGGATCCGGTACGGACCACGTCCCCGCCACATAGGAGGGCACATCGCCCGGGGTGATTTCATAGCCTTCCTGGCGATACTCGGCCCCGAAGTTCAGGGTCACCGGAGTGTGGAGACCTTTCAGGGCCCAGTCATAGGCAAAGTCGGCGTTCAGGGCCTGCTCATCGGAGATCAGCGAACCGTCATAGAATTCCTTGGGCGAAGCCGGGCCCATCGACGGGTTGACGGTGTCCCATAGGGTGTAGGCGATCTTGTTGTTGCCGTAGCGGCCGCTCAGGTCATAGCTCAGGCCGTAGCCGGTCTTGCCCTTGATGCCGCCGGTCAGGCTGTAGTCGGTGACGTCACCGCCGAACATCGGGGTAAAGCCGGCCGGGAAGATCGAGCTGAACTGGAAGAGGCTGCCGTCTTGCTGGCGGATCGGCGTTGCGTTGACCGCGTTGCTGACCGGCGGACGATAGTTGAAATATTCGACCGCGCTGCTCTTGGAGTAGTTGCCGAAGGCATAGACCGCCAGGTTTTCGCTGATGTCGTAGCCGGCATTGATCACGCCGCGCAGGGCTTCAGAGTCCGGCTGGCCCCACTTCTGAACGTAGTCGGTGATCAAGGCACCATAGGCGGGATTGGCTGCCGCGTGGTTGGCGACGCAGAAGCCGGCCGACTGGTTGGGGATGCCGACATTGCAGTACTGCTTGCCGCGGTGAACCTGGTTCTGGCTGGTATATTCGAAGGTGCCGTTGACGAAGCCCTTGTCGCCGATCGGCAGGCCCAGGTTGCCGGTGATCATGACGTCTTCGCCGTCACCGAGGAAAAACTGGCCGTATTGTGCAACCAGCGAACCGCCGCTGGGGCTGTCCTTGAGCTGGAAATCGATGACGCCGGCGATGGCGTCCGAACCGTACTGGGCGCCGGCGCCGTCACGGGTGACGACCACGTTCTTCAGCGCCGAGGCCGGGATGGTGGCCGCGTCAGGGGCCTGCGCGCCCGTGCCGCCGATGCTGACCAGCGCCGAGCGATGGCGGCGCTTGGAGTTGACCATGAACAGGGTCTTGTCGGTGGGCAGTCCGCGCAACGAGGCGGGGCGAACGAAGGTGGCACCGTCCGAGATCGGCTCACGAGCCAGGGTGTATGACGGGACCAGCGACTTCAGAATGTCATTGGTGTCGGTAAAGGCGGCGGATTTCAGATCAGCTTCGCTGAACGAGTCCACGGGGACTGCGGAGTCCAGAACCGTCCGCGGTTTGCCACGCGCGGTGACGACAACGGTATCAATCTCGGAAGAGATTTCTGCCGCTGGATCGGCTGGTGTACTCTCGGCATAGGCCGCAGACGAACATCCAAGAGTAAAAGTCATCGCAGAAATACCTGCGACCAGAGTCTTTTTCAGATGCCGATTCATAAAGAGCCCCCTCAGGTCATTTATCAACGCAAAATTGATTCCTCCTCCACAGCATTTCTTTCCCGACGTTTCTTGTTTTTGATACTGACGCGATTTTTCATTCGGTCTTTGCCGACGATTGCAGCGTGAGATCAAGCTGGGGGCTTGGGCAATGGGAGGGGTGACAAGAAATCATCACAAGCGCTCGCGGGATCACGGGCGCCCCTTTGCGTGGCGTTGTCAGCGCATTTTTAGGCAGAACCTTGCCCTTCGATCGCGACCGTGAGGGGACGGTGCGACATTCTGTCAGGCGACGAGACGTTCCGTAGCCGGTTCTTCCGCCTCGGTATGGAAGAGGTCGAACGCATCCTCCCAGGCGGCCAGACGGGAGTCGCGCCGATCGGCGTCGTCGACGATGCGGATGATCTGGTCCTCGCGATCGTTCCAGACCACGCCCAGGTCAACCACGCGCTGGGCGTCGCGGCCCAGCAACAGGATGACGTCCGCCCGGGCGGCGCGCTCTTGGCTGATGCGCATCAGGGTGCGGCCCGCGCCAAGGTCGCGGTGAATGTCGGCAAAGGCCAGCACGGCCGAGATCATCGGGGCGTTGACGGGGGCGATGGCCCAGGCAGGGCAGGCAAAGCGCGACATGCAAGTCTCCTTCGTTCGACGATTTCAGCTTTGGACGTGCCATGCGCCAAATTCGGTCGTATGGAGAACGTATGAGGCACGAAAAAGCAGCTCGACTTCTGGATCTGGCGCGCATGCTGGCGGGGTCGGCCGAGGGCCTGACCCTGGACGAGATGGCGCGGGCGCTGGATGTGGGCCGGCGCACGGCCGAACGCATGCGCGACGCGGTCTGGGCCGCCTTCCCGCAGATGGAGGTGGTGGAAGACCCGCCCACCCGGCGTTTTCGCATTCCCGCCGGGCTGGATGGCCTGTTCCAGACCCCCACCGCCGAGGAACTGGCGGCCCTGCGCACTGCGGCCGACAGCTATAAGGCGTCCGGTGCCGACGGACGGGCGGCCTCGCTTTATGGACTGGAACGCAAGCTTCACTCGGCCTTGCGCGGCGCGGCGCGGCGCAAGGTGGCACCCGATGTCGAGGCCCTGGTCCAGGCCGAGACCATCGCTGTCCACGCCGGCCCCCGGCCCTATGAAGACGAGGCGTCGCTGGCGGCTATCCGTATGGCGATCAAGGGCCTGAGCGCCCTGTCATTCCGTTATGACGGCGGCAGTACGCCAGGACGCACCCGCGAGGTGACCCCGTTGGGAATACTCTTCGCGCGCAGCAACTATCTGGTGGCGCTGGAGGGTGACGATCCGCGCCCCCGCTCGTGGCGGCTGGACAAGATGAGCAATCTGGCAGTGCTGGATCGTCCCGCCCCGCCGCCTGAGGATTTCTCGCTGCAGGCCTTTGCCGACGAGAGTTTCGGCATCTATCACGGTGCCGTCGAGGACGTGGTGCTACGCATCCGGCCCGATCGCGCCGAGGACGCCCTGCGCTGGCGCTTCCACGCCACCCAGACCGTGCGGCCCGAGCCTGACGGCTCGGTCATCGTCGCCTTTCGCGCCGCCGGCATGCTGGAACTGGCCTGGCACCTGTTCACCTGGGGCGACGGGGTGGAGATCGTGGCGCCGTCCAGCCTGCGCGACCTGATGGTGGTCGAGCTGAAACGCGCCCTGGCAGCCCATGGCTAGCGCCAGACGAGCCTGGGCGATGGCAGTGACCGGCCTGGGCAGAGGCTGGACTAGGCTGCCGCAATAGGGGAGGGCGGCTTTGCGGGGCGGATGGGTCATCTCGGGTGTCGCGACCCAGGCTGAATGACCGATCCTGCGCTGCGGCGCGCCCATCGCGCGTCTCCCTATCGCGCTGCAACGTGATAGAGGAAGCGCCGGTTCCGGGAGCAATGCGCCAGACATGAACTACCGCCACGCCTTCCATGCCGGCAATTTCGCGGACCTGCACAAGCACGCCATCGTCCTGACCCTGCTGGAGGCGCTTAAGATCCAGGGCCCGACCCTGTCGGTGATCGACACCCACGCAGGGGCGGGAGGTTATGACCTGACCGGCGAGATGGCGCGGCGTTCGGGTGAGGCCGAGGCCGGGATCTTCCGCCTGTTGGCGACACAGGACGCGCCGGCGGTGTTCGCACCGCTGGTCGCGCGGTTCCGGGCGATGAACGGCGGCCAGGACGGCCCCCTCTATCCCGGCTCGCCCCTGCTGATCGCCGGCAGCCTGCGCCGCGAGGACCGCTATACTGCCTGTGAACTGCGCGAGGATGATTTCGACCTGCTGCGCCGCTCGCTGGCCCCCTATCCCTTCGCCCAGGCCTCCATGGCAGACGGGTTCGAGGCGGCAGCGACCCGGGCCGGCCGGGGCGGGCGGGCCCTCGTGCTGATCGACCCACCGTTCGAGCGCCCCGACGACTATGCCCGCATCGTCGCGACGACCCGGGCGGTGCTGGAGCGTGATCCGGCGGCCGTTCTGGCCATCTGGACGCCGCTGAAAGATCTGGAAACCTTCGACGCCTTTATCCGCGGGCTAGAAACCGTCACGAACGACGCGCTAGTGGCCGAGGTACGACTTCGCCCCTTGCTGGATCCGATGAAGATGAACGGCAGCGCCATGGTCATGGTCGGGGCTCCGGCCGAGGTCGAGCCCGCCATCGCCGCCGCCACGGCGTGGATCGTCGAGCGCCTGGGCCAGCCGGGCGGTGCGGCGCGCGTCTGGCGTACGACGTCGACGTGACCACGCAGGCCCCAACCTTTGCCGAAGCGCTGCGGGTCTGGCTGAAGGTCGGTTGCCTGGGCTTTGGCGGTCCCGCCGGCCAGATCGCCCTGCTGCACAAGTCGGTGGTTGAGGAAAAGGGCTGGATCGACGAGGCCGGCTTCGCGCACGCCTTAAGCTTCTGCATGCTGCTGCCCGGGCCCGAGGCCCAGCAACTGGCCGTCTGGCTGGGCTGGCGGCTGCACGGCGTGAAGGGCGGGGTGGCGGCCGGACTGCTGTTCGTGCTGCCAGGCCTTCTGGTGATGATGGGTCTTTCGGCGCTCTATCTGGTTCATGGCCGGTCAGAGTGGGCGGGGCCGGTGCTGCTGGGGCTGAAGGCGGCGGTGGTCGCCCTGGTGGCCCAGGCGCTGTGGAAGATCGGCGGACGCACGATCCGCGATGGCGTGGGGCTGGCCGTCGCGATCACGGCCTTCGCTGCGCTCAGCTTCACGATCATTCCGTTTCCGTTGCTGATCCTGGCGGCCGGTGCCCTGGGCTGGGTCCTGGCGGGAGGCGCGCCGTCCGTCGCCCCTGAAACCCCCGTCGCCCCGACCGCGAGCACCACCCGTACGGCCCTGATCTGCCTGACGATCTGGCTGGCACCGGTGCTGCTGGCCCTGGCGGTCGCGCCCCACTCGACGATCGCCCATATGGGCCTGGTGTTCAGCGGTCTGGCGGTGGTCAGCGTCGGGGGCGCCTATGCGGCCCTGGCCTATCTGGGACAGGCGGCCTCGGCCTTTGGCTGGCTGACTCCGGTCCAGATGCTCGACGGCCTGGGCCTGGCCGAGACCACGCCCGGTCCGCTTGTGCTGGTCTTCACCTTCGTGGGTTTTGTCGGCGCCTATCAGGCCGCCTCGCCGGAGTGGGCCTGGCTGGCCGGCATTGCGGGCGGACTGATGGCCGCCTGGACGACCTTCGCGCCCTCGTTCCTGTGGATTTTCGCGGCAGGTCCCTTTGTCGAGCGCCTTCGCACCCGGGCCCGGCCGGCGCGCGCCCTGGCCCTGGTTTCGGCCGCCGCCGTCGGCGTGATCGGCCAACTGGCGGTGTGGTTCGCCGTGCACCTGCTGTTCCGCGCCGGTCAGAGCGTTGAGGCGGGCCCGTTCAAGGCGTCGATCCCAACGCTCTCCAGCCTTGATCCCGCTGCCCTGGGCCTCACGGTCCTGGCGCTGGGCCTGACCTTCGCCATTCGCCTGCCGGTGCTGGCCCTGGTGGCAGCGATGGTGGCCTCGGGCCTGTTAATGCGCCTGACTGGACTGGCTTGACGCTAGGTCACGATTTTCGCACTTGCGAAAGCGGTAATTGTGTTATGCTGCATTGCACAAATCGCGGTTTTCCGGAGCGCGCGCCATGGTTTCTTCCCTGTCTTTGCTTCCCGAATTCAAGGCTGACCGGATCGATCCGGAAACGGCACCCCACGTGATGGTCGGCGCGGCATCGCCGCTGTGGCTGCTGTTTGGCGGCGCCGCCGCCGCCGGTGCCACCTGGTGGTGGTGGACCGCGCGCTGGCGCGAAGCCGTTAATCTGGAGGCCTTCGCAGGCCTGGCACCCGAGCCGCTGGCTCCGGTCCTGGCCTCGCCCGAGGTCGTGACCCTCGCGCCGATCCCTGAGGAACCGGCGGTCGAAGCCGTGACGGCTCCCGTCGAAGCCGTCGCTGAAGTGACTGAGACTGTGCTGGAAACAACGGCCGAGGTCGTCGAAGAGGTCCTCGAAAGCCCATTGGCTTTTGACGAGGCCCCAGAGGTCGTCGTTGAGGCCGCGCCCGCCGAGATCGCCCCTCTGGTCGAGCCGGCAGCGGAAGCCTCCGTCGCGGTTGTCGAGGCCAGCGTCGAGATTTCGGGTGCCCTCGCTGACGATCTGACCCGTCTGGTCGGCATCGGCCCCAAGCTAGCCGCTGCACTGGGTGAGCTGGGCGTGACCCGCTTCAGCCAGATCGCCGCCTGGACGCCTGACGATGTCGCCTCGTTCGACCAGCTACTCGCCCTGAAGGGGCGCGCCGACCGGGACGCCTGGATCGCCCAGGCCAAACGCTTCGCGGTCGACGTCCCGAACTGAAGCGGACGGGGGGTTAGTCCCCCCCGTTGATCCCGCCGGCGCCGCACTCGGTGTTGAGATACTTCTCGATTTCGACCAGCTGGGTCTCGATCATGGCCGGCTCCATGGTGACGAAGCCGTGGCCCATGTCCTTGATTTCCAGATAGCGGTGCGGAAGCCCGGCTGACTTCAGAGCATCCACGAACTTGCGCGACTGCTTGACCTCGACATTGGTGTCGCGGTCGCCGTGATAGATGAACAGCGGGATCTTGGCCTCGCGCGCCTTTTCCAGAGCGTCCAGGCCCCGGATCGTGGGGTTCTGGAACTCGCGCTGGAAGCGGTTGTCAAAGGTGGCGCGCTTGAGGCTGGCCAGGTCGCCCGCGCCGGCCCCGGAGATGGCGCAGCGATACAGGCCATTGGGCCGTATGGCGGCCGCCAGGGCGGCATAGCCGCCGTAGGAATAGCCGAACATGGCCACCTTGCCCGGCGCGGCGATCTTCTGGTCGATCATCCATTTGACGCCGTCGTCCTTGTCGTCCTGCATCTTCTGGCCCCATTCGCCGTCGCCGGCGCGCCAGAGCTTCTGGCCCCAGCCTTCCGAGCCGCGGAACTGGGGTTGCAGGACGGCGTAGCCGCGGCTGGCGAAGTACTGGACCCAGCCGGCCGTATCCCATTCCAGATAGTCGCGCGCCCACGGCCCGCCATGCGGTTCGATCAGGGTCGGGTAGGGGCCCGGGCCAAAGGTTTCGGCCGACGGGGTGGTCAGGAAGGCCGGGATCATCAGGCCGTCGCGCGCCGCATATTGCACCAGGCTCGTCTTGCCCAGCGAGGCGGTGTCGAGGTCTGGACGCACCTTGCCCAGCAGGGTCAGCTGACCGCTCGCATTCAGGAGATAGTATTCGCCCGGATTGGCGGGACCCGACTTCAGGACGATCACCTGCTTGAGGCTTTCTGACCAGTCGACGATCGCCGCGTCGGCGCCGTCCGCCACCTGGAACTTCGTGGCGGCCCCATTTCCGGGGTCGATCCAGTTGACCGTCGTGGTCTTGATACCCAGTGCCGATCGCAGGCTCTTGTTCAGGTTCGAGAGCGTCTCGTCGGTCCAGTAGACGGTTTCATCGGCGCCCGAATAGGAGAAGCCCAGGACCCGGCCGTAGTCCTCGGCTGCGCTTGAGGTGACGATGCCGCCTGCATCGAACAGCTTGTGCTCAAGCAGGGGTTCGATGATCTGCCTTGCCTTGATGTCGTAGACATAGAGGCCAGCCTTGTCCCGGCCCTTGCCGGACGAGATGTAGATGATGTTCGGATCGGGGGTGAAGCCGACGATGGCGACCGGTTCACGGTCCTTGGCGTACCAGCGGAAGTGTTCAGACCACTCGTTGCTGACCGGATCGCGGATCCACTGGGCGAAATAGACGGCCCCCTTGTCGTAGCCGATTTCCTGGCGCGTGCGCACCTCACCCTTGAGGTCCAGCTGGAAGCCGTCAAAACGGTCCGAGCCACGCATCAGGCGTTCGGTCACGCCCGAATAGATGTCGAGCTTGAGGATGTCGCCCCGGGAATTGATGCGTTCATCCTGCACCACGATGTGACGCGGGTCATTGGGCAGCAGGCTCAGGACGGTCGCGTCATCGAACTTGTCCAGGAAGGCCTCTGTCGCCGACCGGGGCGGGCCGTCAGGCAGCAGCGTCGTCCAGGACTTGCCCTGCAGGTCCGAAACATACTGGCGGGTCAGGTGACCCTTGTCCGAGCCCGCCGTGAAGGTCTGGATCGTCGTGACCAAAAGTCGGTCGTTTTTCAGAAACGAGACGTTGAGGATGCGGACCTTGTTGGCCGAGATCACGACCGGGGGCTTGTCCAGGCCGTCGGTGGCCCAGACCGAGATCGTCGGGCTCTGTCCGCCCGCCGAGGTGAGGGCCACGATATGCTTGCCGTCCCTCGAAATCTGCACGTCGGTGATGGCGGCCGGGGCCGAGAACGCCTTGGCGGGCAGGGGCGCAGCGGTCGCCGTCAGGGGCACCATACCGAGGAACAGGGCCAGGGAAACGGCGAGCGGACGCGGATCAAGTCTCACGGGAAGCTCCAGACTTCAGGGCGAGTCGCGGTCGCAACGACACACGGGTTGGTCCCACAATAGCGAAGGCTCCGGTGTGGCCAAGCCGTCATAAACAGCCTTCAAGGCGCCTGCAGATGTCGCAACTGCGTGTGGAATGTCACACCGCGTCAGAAATGTGCCGTGATTGCGACAGAAATGTTGTCCCGACGCGTCGGAGCGGTTCACTTGGAACGATCGTTTTTCCATCCGCGCCCTTTCGGTTGCGGGGGCGAAACAGCCAAGTCGTTCGAATCCACGGAGGCGTTACCTCTAATGTCTATCTATCGTAAGCATCTTCTTGCCTCCACGGTCATTGCCGGGCTGGCCGCAGGTGCCCTGGCACCGGCTGCTGCATTCGCGCAGGCCGCAGCCCCCCTGACCACGACCGCCGACAAGCCGGCCGCCGAAGTGACCGAAGTCGAGGAACTGGTCGTCACCGGTTCGCGCATCAAGCGCAGTGCCTTCAACAGCCCTGACCCGATCCAGGTGATTTCGGCTGAAGAAGGCAAGCTGAAGGGCATCTCCACCGCCGCCGGCCTGCTGCAGACCTCGACGATCGCTTCGGGCTCGCCCCAGATCACCTCGGCCATTTCCAGCGCCTTCGTCACCGACGGTGGCCCCGGGTCTGAAACCATTTCGCTGCGCGGCCTCGGCGCCAACCGTACCCTGGTCCTGCTGAACGGCCGTCGCGCCGGTCCGGCCGGCGTTCGCGGCGGCGTCTCGGCCTTCGACCTGAACGTCATCCCCGTGTCGGCAATTGATCGCATCGACATCCTGAAGGACGGCGCATCTTCGGTTTACGGCTCCGACGCCGTGGCCGGCGTTGTGAACATCATCACCAAGCGCGACACCGACGGCGTCGAAATCGACGCCTTCTTCAGCCAGCCCCAGGACAAGGGTGGCGAGCAGTCGCGCGGCAGCATCAGCTGGGGCAAGACCTTCGATCGCGGCTACTTCAATATGTCGTACGACTATTCGAAGACGTCCGAGCAGACGGTCGGCCAGCGCGACTTCACCGCCTGCGGCCGCCAGTACATCAAAGACTCCAGCGGCAAGCGCAAGGACACGATCGATCCGCGCACAGGCTCGGCTCAGTGCCGCGACCTGCTGTACGATCAAATCTGGCTGTACGACTTCTCGTTCAGCGGCATCGACGGCAAGCTGCAGTATGACTATGACGGCAAGCTTCGCGGCCTGATCCCTCAAATTCCCCCGGGCCAGGCGGCCGACTATCCCGGCGTTCCCGCCGGCTTCTACACGGTCGGCTACAGCGATGATCCGCAGGCCGCCGACATCGGCGTGCTGGACTATAACAGCCCGTTCAACCTGGCCTCGTCGCTGACCCCGCGTACCGAGCGCTCGACGGTCTATGCCCAGGGCTCGTTCGACATCACCGACAGCGTCGAAGCCTATGGCGAAATCCTCCTGAACCGCCGCTCCACCAAGACCAATGGCTATCGCCAGTTCTGGAGCTACTTCTACACCGGCGACTATGATCCCTTCTCGGCCGGCTTCACCGGCGACTTCATCCTGTCGCCCACCCCGGTGACCAACCTGAATCGCGCCGGTCAGAAGGTCGACTATCAGCGCTATGTCGGCGGTCTGCGCGGCGATTTCGGCAAGATCGAGTTCCTGAAGGGCTGGGACTGGGACGTGTTCACCCAGTACAGCCATTCCAAGGGCACCTACTCGCAGGACGTTATCCTGCAGGACGCCGTCGATGCTGGCGCGTTCCGCACCGGCTCGTGCGTGGGCACGACCACGCCGGTCAGCAAGAAGTCCTGCGTTGACGTCAGCTGGGTCACCCCGGACTTCCTGGCCGGCAAGTACACCGCCGCCGAGCAGGCCTTCCTGTTCGACACCGAAGCCGGCGAGACCACCTACAAGCAACTGGTGTTCGAAGGTTCGGCCTCGGGCAATCTGTTCAAGCTGCCCGCCGGTGACGTGGGCGCGGCCGTGGGCTTCCACTATCGCAAGGACGAGATCCTCGACACGCCAGGCGACATCACCCTGGCCGGCAACGTGTGGGGCTCCTCCACCGCCGGCATCACCAAGGG
>Ga0187845_1002032_pt1 | contig 11220 bp, 7 predicted proteins | sample SpaLakP09_SKY_68_FD_134515 | JGI IMG/M metagenome (GOLD analysis project Ga0187845, IMG submission 134515) | Oligotrophic lake water microbial communities from Sparkling Lake, Wisconsin, USA - SP09_SKY_68 | ecosystem: Environmental > Aquatic > Freshwater > Lake | place: USA: Sparkling Lake... | reverse complement strand
TGCGAAGAAAGCCAGCACCACCAAGAAAGCCAGCACCACCAAGAAAGCCAGCACCACCAAGAAAGCCAGCACCACCAAGAAAGCCAGCACCACCAAGAAAGCCAGCACCACCAAGATCGTTGCGCAATCGAGCACGGAGAGCATCGATGAAATCATTGAGCGACTAATTTCGGAGATTGGGGAGCCCCCTGCAGCGTCCGAAAATCTGGCTCAAAATTCCAAGAAATCCCTTAGGCCATCGTTTGCTCGCAAGCCAAGCACCGAGAGCAGTGAGAATATAAAAGAAAATTCACCCAGAATTCCTATTTCGTGGAGCACTGGTGCGGAGAGTGAAATTTTTCAGAGTACCTCAAAAACCGTCAGTGGCGAGACTGTAAGGCAAGCCCCGCAAAGGACGCCATCCAAAATTTTGATTGTGTCAGCAATTTTTCTATTTATCATCGCAGGATTCTGGGGGCGTTCGGCTGTTAGTCTTTTAGGAATCCCCGTTGAATCAGTGCCTTACACAGCGCTCTATTTTGAAGATCCTCATTTGGCGACCGTAGGTATTAAGCCAGGAACAATTGTTGCCTTTGGAATCAATAATGGAGCTTCTGTATCGAGAAATTTTAAGTGGGAAGCCAAAGTTGAATCTAGGCTTCTAAAAAGAGGAACCGTAAAACTTGGGCCGCATCAGAGAACTACTGTGAAACTCAGGGTGACTGGTGGAAGGCCCATGGATTTTTTTAGGGTCTCAGTGAACACCCTGAGTTCACCCATTGTTGCTGTGGTGACTGCATGAAAAGAAAAAGAGTCGTTGTGGTTTCTGACACGATGTATCCATGGTTTATCGGTGGCAAGGAAGAACGTCTAAGAGTTCTTCGTAACCACCTCGATACCGAAAAATTTGAAGTAATTTTCGCCACAATGAAATGGTGGGATGGTCCAGCTCCAGAATCACACCATGCGATTTGTAAGAAAATTGATGTCTATCATAATGGTCGTCGTTCCATATTCTCCTCTCTTTATTTTGCACTCTCTTGCTTCAAAGTCTTGCGCTTCAAGCCGGATTTAGTAGAGGCAGACCAGATGCCTTTTTTGCAAATATGGCCCCTAAAGCTTGTTTGCTTGTTTCTTCGAATTCCACTGTGCGTGACATGGCACGAAGTTTGGGGTCCGAAATATTGGAAGGAATATCTCGGCAATCTTGGCCCAATCGCAGGCTATATAGAGTCCATGTCAATGAGGCTACCTGATCGAATAATTGCTGTTTCAGAAATGACAAGGCAGAGATTGATTGCTCAGGGCGTAGATGGCGCAAAGGTTTCACTAGTGGCTAATACTGTAGATGCCTTAGATATTAGAAGTGCGAAGACTAATCTTCCTGCAACTGATTTACTCTATGTTGGGCGATTAATAGAACATAAAAGAGTTGACCTGTTGCTTGATTCACTATCACACTTGAAATCTCAGGGCCACCTCCACTCTCTTTCAGTTGTCGGTCAAGGTCCACAGTTGGAAGCTTTGATGGAACAAGCAGTAAGTCTAGGAGTAGTGAACCAAGTTACCTTTTACTCAAAACCATTGAGCTCTCAGGATATTTGGGGATTGATGGGAATCTGTAAAGTCTTTGTTTCACCATCGGAACGGGAAGGCTTTGGAATTGCTGCACTAGAGGCAATCACTGCTGGAACGAGAGTGATCCTCTCTGGCCATAACGATAATGCCTCACGATTTCTTATAACAGGTAACGAAATCGGTGAAGTAGTTCCAAATCAAACCATTTCCGATTGGTCGCGTGCCATCAAAAATGCACTTGAGTTACAAGTCAATAATAGAGAGCAGGCCACAGAGATTGACGATTCACAATTAGATTTTAGTCTTTTGTATCAAGAAAACTGGTCAGACTTGTTGGTTCAAAAATGAATATAACAGTTGCTATCTGTTGCTATAACAGTGAGAATGTAATCGAAAAGACTCTTCAAGTTCTACGACAATTCGGTGATTCGAATCTACCTATAATTATTGTAGACGATGGCTCAACTGATTCAACATCAAAAATTGCCCAGAATTACAGTGCGCTAGTAATAAAGCATCCTATAAATATGGGCTATGGACAAGCCCGTCAAAGTGCAATTGAAAATTGCACAACAGAAATTCTCGCCTTTATAGACGATAGTTGTTTGGTTACGAAAGATTGGCTGCAAACTCTTCAGAATCGCTGGGAAAACGCAGGAAGCAATATTCAAGCAATAGTTGGGAAAATGGAACTTAGTGAACCCAAGAATCGAATTCAAAGTTTCCAGTCTCGACATAGTCCGTTCTTGCCATTACCGGTAGATTTTGCTTCACAACAATCATTTATAGGAAGAATAATTTCTTATCTTCGCGGTAAAAAGAACATTGAAGCAGGGTTCATAGGCGGTTTTTCAAATGGTAATGCAAGTTTTCGAGTCAAAGGGCTCAACCATATAGGTGGATATGACACTCGGTTTAAATTTGGTGCAGAAGATGAGAATCTGGCAGTAAGAATTCTTGGAGCATTCGGCCCCGAATCGATACTTTATGATCCTAAAATTAGAGTGATACATGAATCAAACTTAGAACTCAAAAGTTTTATTCGCCGAAACTATCGATATGGAAGATCATCAGCTTTTCGCGTTAGAATCGCTGGCGGAATCCCAACCCTAATGCCAGTTCCTCTTCTTGCGATTATGTTAATTTTGCTCGGCATATTGCTTCAACTCTGGTTCATTAGTTTATCGTCTCTCTTGCTCCCCATACTCTATGTAGGTAGAACCAGAAAAATTCGAGATTGGCCGGACTGGTACCTCATCTTCTGTGGCGAGTTTGCACATCTTCTTGGCGTAATCTACTTCTTGATTCGCAGATCAACTGTGGGCGAAAAGAATGAATAAGAAATTTTCGAATCCAATTGAAAAAATAAGAATTGCTCTACAGGGCGATGGTGAATTCGAAACACAGGATAGTCTTTTTCTAAATCTTCACCCAAAAGTTTATAAGTATATTTTTTCTCTATTTATTCTGAGTTATGTGATAACACAATTCATCGCCCCAAATATTTTTCTACAGATTTATCTTGTTTTACTTGTCATCACCGTTCCTGGTCAGGCGATTATGAGACTTAGAGTTATTGACTTTAAGAATTCTATTCTTAACCTGTTTTTTTCAATTATTCTTTCTATTATCGTAATCATGTTCATTTTCTTAGTCAGTGCTTTCTCGCTCAATATTATTGGGATCCAAAAGGCATATTCTGGTGTTCTGGTTGGGCTTACACTAATTGCACTTACCGGAGTCTCTCTATTTGTTTGCTCATTTAGAAACAGTGAAGCTCAAAATGAAAAAATGCCTCGAATATCAAATTCAAATTTTAGATATATTCTCATCTCTATAGGAATCATTTTCTTTGCTTTTCACGCTGTTACGCGGTTGAATATTTATGGAACAAGCCTGGAATCTATAGTTTTGACGTACATTCTCATAGGTGCATTTTTACTGGTTTTGTTCATACCAAGCCTTTTATCCAATTCATTCGGTCTTAGCCTGCTGATTTGGTCACTGACTCTTGCAGGATTTATTTCTGCAACCTGGAGAGGCGATGGTGGATTCTATGGTTACGACATCAATTTAGAATTCAATGTGGCTAATAAAGTGATTAGTGATGGTTTCTGGGGATTTGGAACTTCAACATCATCCTATTATTCAATGCTCTCGATAACAATATTGCCAGCAATCTTGTCAATTTTCTCCAAAATTAGTCTTGTTGTAATATTCAAAACTTTTTATGTTGCTATTGCCGCAATGATACCTGTAGCTATGATTGCCTTTCTAAGAAGATTTGTAGATGTACGAATCGCAATCACTACAATCTATATTTTAATCTTCGGATCTATATCATTTTTCAATAATTTCGCAGCACTAACACGTCAGATTATTGGAACGGCAATTTTCTTTGGAATTTTTGTCGTTATTTTTCAGAATCAATGGAGCATTGCCAGGCGAAAGCGTTTCATTGTAGTTCTTACTCTAGGCGTGTCCGTCTCGCACTATTCAACTTCATATCTCTTTGCACTCATTGCGCTTTTGGGTGCCTTTATTTACTCGGCAGCGCTTCTATTTGATCTTTTTGGGATTATCTCGTCGGGCAAAATTAAAGAGGCGATTGCAGCACATCAGAATAGAATTTTTACTTTACCATTCACGCTATTACTTGTGATAGTGATTTTCACTTGGAATGGAGTACTCACCAAGAGCACTGATAACTTGAGAGGAGTTATTTCAAACATTACTTCCGCCCAGAACAAAGTTGAAGTTCTACCCAACAAGGAAAAAAATGCGCTCAACAGATACTTAGCAGGCAACAGCGCTGTTGAACAATCTGCCGAAGATTACCGAATTGCAGTTATTCTCACAGGCAAAATCGAAAACCCTAACCTCCAACTAAGGCCAGAAACCTTTGAATATAATTTGGAAAAGTCCACAATTGCCCCGATAGAACCTTTTTTTGGGGCAGCTTTTGGCAAGTTATTGGGTACATTGCTTGGTATTTCAAAAATTATATATCAGTTACCAATTGTTATTTCTGGCATCTATTTTGTTTTTCTTTTTTATCAACAAAGAAGGGTTTCAACCTCCAATTTTGAGACGAATCCTGGTCGTCGTGGGAACATCCTGTACAGATATTTCCAAGAGAAATCTAGCCTTCTCGTACTATTTGATTTGGCGAGTTTGACCTTTTCAGGAATCTTAATCGCTGCATTACTGAGGTCAACAACATTGGTGAGCCAGTTCTATAATACAGATCGAGCTGCCCTGCAGATTTCAATTTTATGGACGCTTCCCTTTGCCTTGTTTTATGAATTCTGTTCCCGTGTTCCTAAAATTAGAATTTTAGTACGCAGCCTATTTATTTCTTGTGCAATTATTCTGCTTCATTTTCAACTTGGGCTAACAGCACTTTATGATGGTACTTACGTAAGTAAAGTGAGCGCAATCAATGCGAATGTTGATACTCAAATCATTACAGCCGAAGAAGTCGAATCTGCCCGCTGGATCTCCGAAAGGCTCAAGTCCACAGATACTCTACAGATGGATGGATTGGCAAAGGTTAATTTTCTAAAATACGATCTTTCTGCCCGCGTCATCGGCAATATCGCCCCATTCGCCCTCGATGTTGATTCTTTTGTTTTTCTGAACCGTGCAAACATTGTTGGGAATGTTGAATACGACAGATTCTTATATAGAAGATTTGTGAGCCCTAACGATTACATCACGAAGTACTACTCCGCAATCTATGTAAGTGATAACACGAGGTTGTATAAATAATGACTCAAGCAAATCCGAGAATTAGTGTGGTTATAATCGTAAAAGATGAAGCCTTCATACAAGACACATTGGTAGCGCTGAGGCAACAATGTGAGATTGAAAATGCCGAATGTGTGGTTATTGATGCCTCGGAAGGTCGGATTAATCATATTCGGGATCAAAACAATTGGGTTCATTGGTTCGATTTTCAAACTCCACCTGGAATGAATTCAACAATATCGTTACAGCGCAATGCGGGAATTAAAGTCGCTCGATCGCCAATTATTATGTTCTGCGATGCAGGAAACATTCCTGCAAGGGATTGGATTCATACTCTTTCAGCGCCCATTCTTTCCGGTAAACACGATTTCGTAGGTGGTCCACTAATTTTCTTCCATAACGGTAAAGATATCTCCAAGCGCAATTGGGGCAACGATGGCGACGAAGTTCTATATCCAACATGCGGAAATATGGCTTTTACGCGTACCGCCTTTGACAAAACCTCTGGATTTAATGCCAAATTACTGGTTGCAGAAGATGATGACTTCACTTGGGCACTTAAGAAACAGGGGATTTGCAGTGTAACCGTGGCCGCTGCTGTAATGAGAATGGATATCGGTAATCGCAAAAGACGTTTCAAGCGCTCATGGCGTTACGGAAAAGGAATTGTGAATCTATTAGCGGAAAACCCTGATTTGCGAAAAATACGGTTTACTCAAAATCCTGATATTTTACTTTATCCCGCACTGACACTTCTTTATCCAACATTTCTAATCCTTGGAGCTTCTAATCCAATTTTTCTGGTAGCGCCTGTAGCTATTTCAATTCTAATTTTGTTAAAAAATAGGAAAGACTCAAACCTATTCTTTACACATTTAGAGCACTTCATTTATGCCGCGGGAACAGTTACAGAGATTATACAGAAATTATTCCGTTGTTTTAAGTTGCCGCTTATTATTCAGTATCCAAATGATAACAGCGCATATATTGAAAAACTAAGCTCAAGCCTCAATCAATATAGTTCCGTTACATCCAGATATCCTGAACTAACAAAGTCTGCATCTATAAATTTACTTTTGACCCCCCTCTTGGTTCCTTTTCTAAAAATGCGTGGGGTAAAAGTGCTGAATATTCATTGGCTTGTTGGTAAGTGGCAACCGCATTGGGCTGGAGGAGATCTACATCGCAGAATTCTGTGGCTCTGGTTCAAATTGTGGATGTCATCTCTGAAGTTTTGGAGAATAAGAATCGTTTATACAGTTCATGATCTGAAATTTCACTCACAGATATTTCCTGATGATGAAAAGGCAATCGCATCCCTTGTAGCAAAGTCGGATCATCTAGTCTTTCTCAACCAACATAGTGACAGAAGCGTGAAAAGCATCAACGTTGGTCAGGGCCGAACGATTATTCCAGAGGGACCAATTGAGTATAAGCAATTTTCATCGCGAACAGAGATGCGAAAAAAATTGAATGTGGAGACAGATAAGAAGCTGCTAATTTTGATCGGGATCTTAGAGAGATATAAAGGCATTGATAACTTATTACTCGCTGCAGACAATCTGCCATCGAATATCTCAATTCGAGTTGCGGGCAACTGTCGTGACCCTTACAAATCCGAACTTATTTCGATACTTGCACCCCTGAAAGCCAAGGGAGTAGATATTGACATTAATTTTGGTTTTATGCCTGATGAACTTTTTTCGGATTATCTCTATGCAGCTGATTTCTTTATTTATCCGTGTCGAGAGATAAACAATTCAGGATCGCTAAATGCTGCACTGACTGCCGGGTTGCCATTGATTGTTCCTGCCATGGAAGAACTCGAATGGATTCCTGAAAACTGCAAAATTCTTTTATCTTCCAGCCTTAGTCCTATTGAAGGTATCCATAATTCTTTCTCAGATATTGTGAAATTGAGTGGCAAAGATATGGAGCAATTAAAATTTGACACTAGGTCTTGGGCTAAAAGCAGATCATGGGAAAAGTGTTCTCACGATTATATTTCAGTTTATCGGGGGCTACTAAATGAGTAATTCAATGGATACATTGGTGTCAATTGTTGTGATTGCCTACAACGAAGAGAAGAAGATTTCAGATGCCCTAACGAGCATAATTAATCAAGAATCACGATTTGAAATTGAAATCATTTTTGTTGATGATGGATCCAAGGATAATACTCATGCAATCGCCACCAAACTTCTATCGGAATATGAGCATAAGAAAATTGTTAGATTTGATACGAATCGTGGAAGAGGAAATGCTCGTCACGCAGGTCAAGCAATTGCCCGCGGCAAGTATGTTGGATTTGTAGATTCGGATATCAGGCTACCCCAGAATTGGGTAGATGTTCTAGTAAATCAGATGGAGAGTAAGGACCTAGACGCTGTTTCAGGCATAGCGATCCCAGATGGTGACTGTGTTGTAATTTCACGTATAGCTAATCTGAAACCAAAGAACCGGGGAGGAAGTGCACTGCTTACGGGAAATAACCTCATAATCAAAAAATCTGTTATCGATGGAACACCATTTAGGAAGATTCCGTACGGAGATGATATTCGCCTTGCTTGGGATTTGGAGCGCAAGGGGTTCCAGTTGGCTAGTAATTCAGATGTCATTGTTGCTCACTCTGAGAGTAAGTCCTTCAAGAAGACGATCAAATGGCAGTTCGAACAAGGCAGTGACGCAACGAAATTGCTATTTGAATACCGCAAAGTTCGACTGCCAGATATGTCTTGGTTCGCTACATTTCCCTTGCTCATTGCCCCGTGGTTACTAGGATTCAAAAATGTCGAGGGGTTTACCTTTCTATTCTTTTCATTATTTGCATACATTCAAATAGTCTCGCTCATATTCCTAAACTCACGATTTTTTCTACGCTTTAGCAAAGCGCGGACAACTTACGGAGTTTTCGTTAATTCTCTCTTTATGTCGAGTTATCTCCTTGGCAGGTATGTAGGAATCTTCAAACCGACAAACAAGGACAAGGAATTGTAATAATGAAGAAGAATCAAAAATCATTCCGTCTAAGGGAGCTTATTTCCATTTTACGGTTACTCCTTGGACGAAAGAATACAATTTATCTTTTTCTGTTTTGTGTTTTGCAAGTTTTCTTGAGTGCGCTCGATTTTGTTTTTATTGTGGCAATCTTTCCTATTCTAAATAGATTATCTGGCGGAAAAGCAACCAAAGAGAATCTACTTTGGTCCTATTTTGGTGATCGAGCCGAGAGTCTCTCTTTTCAGCTCTTTGTACTATTTCTTCTCATCGTTATAAAAAACCTTTCGGTTATAGCTATAACACTTAAATCGAATCAGATTTATTCAAGGCGTGAAGCTTTGATTGCGACGAGACTTTATGTTTATGCATTGAAACAAGATTTGAGCATAAGAAGTAAACGAGAAAGCGTAGACTTCATCTCTATTTTTGATAACCTAACTAATCAAATTTTTGCATTTGTGCTTCGCCCGTTGCCCATAATTCTCGGGGATGTTCTATCGCTTGGATTCACATTTGTAGGAGTCATATTTGTTTCAATCAAAGTTTCCTTATTTCTCCTTGGATTCATAATTGTGACAGGTTCACTCATCGCTTACTATCTTGGAGGTATTCAGGGTCGAATTTCTCGTTCTCTCTATACCGAACAACGAAAATATTCTAAGATGAAAATTGAAGGTTCCAAGATTGCTTCCTTTATGATTCTTTCGCACCAAGTTGGTAGATTCGAAAAATCTCTTCGTTCTCAAGCATCGATTGTAACTAAATCAATGGGATTACGAAACATACTGAATCAATTCCCACGCTATTTATTGGAGATTAATGTCTTCATTTTAGTTCTTTTTATAACCCTAATTTACGGAAGCGATCCTGTAAATTTCTTAAATTTCATAGGATTATGTATTGCTGCTTCTTTTCGAACCCTACCGATGGTGAGTTCATTTATTAATAATTTTACTAACATACGAAATGGACTATTTGCTGTTGAAAAATTCATTGAAGTAATCGATCCTGAAAGAAGAGATTCGATAAAAGCAATGGTCGAGGATGATAAGGACGAATCAAATGAGCCTAGTTCCCAGGCATCAGAATTCACTGGTGACCTAATTCTGCAGGATATGTCTTACCGTTATCCTGAAACAGAAAGTGATGTCATCTCAAATCTGAACCTTAGACTCAGTGCGCAGACCACTCATCTGATTAATGGAAAAAGCGGTATTGGAAAGACTACCTTCCTGCACATCATCTCAGGACTTCTTAGTCCTTCAAAGGGTCACGTCTACTTTCTCCGCGGGAATGAAAAAGTAACAATGAATTCCAAAGTTTCGGGAATTTGTTACGTGCAGCAGCAGGTCCCGATTATTACTGGCACCATTGCTCAAAATATTTGTGGAAATTCGCAAGATTCCTTTGATCGCGATTTAGTTCTTGACGCTGCCGAAAAAGCAGGCCTACACGTAAAGATCGCAAGCAGTCCATTGGGTGTTGATTTTGAGTGCGGCGAGGATGGTAATTTGCTTTCAGCTGGCGAAAAGCAGCGAATTGGAATTGCTCGTGCTTTATATACAAAACCAAAGTTACTTATTTTGGACGAACCAACCGCAAATCTCGATTCAGCGACCGAAGCAGGTATCTGGGAAACAATCGCATCATTACGCGGCTCAGTGACAATTGTTTTGGTTAGCCATAGAGATGTACCTCCTAATATTTATGACGTTAACATTCAAATGACCCAGAGCGGAATGAGAGTGGAAAATAATGACTAAGGTTTCACAGAAGAAGAAAGTAAATACCATAGTCACCGGACACAACACAGGGTATGTCTATCCCTGGATGTTAATGGCCCGTTGTTGCGCCCTAAATACCACTGGCAGCTTCAAAATGATTGCTGCAAATATGAACAACACTATGGATGCGAAAGATATTCATTTCATGAGTGAATACGCAAAGTATCTTGGCATCAAGTTAGAAATATTAGATCTCGCCCTCCCTGAAGATTTGATGAAACAATTAGGAACGATGGCAATCGGATACATTTCCCTACTTTTCCTTGATGCACTAGATGAAGATTTCGTGTGGCTAGATTCTGACTTAGTTTTGAAACCAGGTTGGGAAAGAATTTTTGATCTTGGAAGCGATAAAGAATTGGGTGGAAAGAGAATAAAGTACCCAGTGATACGCGCTGCGAAAGATAGGGAAGCAACGGTCAACCAACATAAATTCAAGAACACTAATGGCGCGTATCTAAAGAATCCTCAGAATTATTTCAATTGTGGAGTCATGTGGTTATCACCCAGTAATTGGAAGAAATTCAAATTAGATCAGGCATGGCAAGACGTTGTAAGGCGTGAGTCTGAACTCGGATTGGAATTTATCGATCAGGATATTCTCAATTATCTTTTGTATGACAAAGTAGAAATTATGTCGAAGCGACTCAATTACATAACTGGTGATTATTACGTCAATGATCCACTTATTACACATTTCGCTGGGTATCCAAAGCCTTGGGTTTTGAGTCCAAAGGCTAAAGCCATGTATATCGCGCGAGAGGCCCTCAATGCAGATCGTCCTCGCTTTAGGCCATCAAGAGAAGGTAAATTTAAAACGGAATATCTCGAATATTGGCGCTTAGAGGCAGAAATGCTTGATGACTTAAGGCTGAATCGCCTCGATCTATATGAAGAAGCTTTAGCTAGAAAAAAATCAGTGACAAGAGATCTCAATGTGCAAGAGAGAATCAAATTCAATATCGCAAGAGCCCTATCTGTGGAATTCGCAAATGTTCTAAAAAAGAATAATCCAGTTTTAACGGATACACAGAATCAGTTGTGGGAAAACAGGATTTGAAGAAATAGGGATGCCCACAGAAAAAAATGATGGGGTAACCCACCTAAATTTTCACTGTTGGCTTGCTTT
>Ga0187845_1002031_pt1 | contig 11222 bp, 9 predicted proteins | sample SpaLakP09_SKY_68_FD_134515 | JGI IMG/M metagenome (GOLD analysis project Ga0187845, IMG submission 134515) | Oligotrophic lake water microbial communities from Sparkling Lake, Wisconsin, USA - SP09_SKY_68 | ecosystem: Environmental > Aquatic > Freshwater > Lake | place: USA: Sparkling Lake... | reverse complement strand
GCTGCATGGCGACCAGCGGGAGCCGCTGCAGAAGATGAGCGAGGTGCTGGAGCACTACATGCTGCAGTCCGAGCAGTTGGACACCAAGCTCGTGCTGGCCGCCAACGGCGACATCGCCGCGGGCCTGCTCATCCAGCGCTTGCCCGTGCAGGGCGAAGGCAACCTGGAAGGCCGCCGGAATGAAGACGACATCGGACTGTCCGATGCCTACAACCGCATCTCCATCCTGGCCGGCACGCTGACGGCCGAGGAGCTGCTGACGCTGGACGCCGACACCGTCCTGCGCCGCCTGTTCTGGAAGAGACGGTGACGCGCTATGAACCGCAGGCGCCGCGCTTCTCGTGCACCTGCTCGCGCGAGCGCGTCAGCCAGATGCTGCGCGGCCTGGGCCGCGAGGAAGCCGACAGCGTGCTGGCCGAGCGCGGCGACATCGAGATCAGCTGCGACTTCTGCGGCCAGCACTACCGCTTTGATGCGGTGGACGTGGGTGTGCTGTTCACCCAGGCCGGGCAGCAGCCAGAAGGTGGCGCGGCCACGCTGCAGTAGCCCTAGCGCAACGGCACTTCATGCGTTGTGGGGACGCGCACCGTCGTGGTGATTGACGCCGCGCCGCCAAGCTGAGACCTTGCCGGGTGGTCCGCTTTCGCACGGGCCAGGAGCGGGCAATGGCAGATGCCAAGGGCGGCTTGGGCGGTTTCCCATGGGCGAGCGCTGCGGTGCTCGTCGCGTTTGTGGCCAGCACGCAGCTTGTGCCCCACGCGTTCGAGGCACTGCGCCCGGCCGAGAAGCCGCGCGCCCAGGCGCCGCTGGACCCGGAGCTGGAGGTCAACGCGCGGTTGTGGGAAGACCCTTTCGCCGCGCTGCGCCGCTACGAGACGGAGCGCGCCGAGCGTTGTGAGCGCTTTCGCAAGCAGGCGTCCCGCGAGATGGATGTGGACTGCCTGGACCGCGTGGCCGAGGCGCGCGACCCGCGCAACATGCTCGCCAAGCTGGACCGCGACCGTGATCAGCGCCTGGACGACACCCTCGTCGTGCTGGGCCTGCTGCCGGGGGCGGACTTCGTCGGCGCCGAGGAGGCCCGCCGCCGCGTGCGCTATGCCGCGCTGGCGGGCCTGTTGGCCATGGACTACGTGCCCGACAACGCCGAGCGCCTGAGCCTGCTGGAGTTCGATCTGCTGGAGGCGGCCACGGCGCCCGCCAAGGCGGCCAGCGCCCCGGCCAAGGCGCGCGCGCCCTTCGTGGTGCCCTACGAGCTGCTGTCGCAGCGCAGCGGGCCGCGTGACAAGCCGGGCCGCAGCAACGCCCGTTATGCCCAGGTCGCCGTGCTGTGGGTGGACGAGAACTCCCTGCCCAACCGCAAGCTGGACGCACTTGCGCGGATGACGCAGCAGCTGATGGGCGAGAAGGCGCGTGGCGTCGCCGCCTTCAAGTTCAAGGAGGGTGGCCAGCCCAGCCTGGCCGTCATCGGGCCATCGTCCACCGACGCATTGCGCCTGGCGCTGGCCGACCTGCGCTGCGCGGCCGACCGCAGTACGGCCGCTTCCGCTGCGGCTGAGCGCTGCGCGACGCCCGGTACGCAGAACAGCCTGGGCCTGCCGCCTGAGGTGCAGGAGGGCTACCGGTTGCTGTCGCGTGCCGAGTTCTACAACTCGGCCTCGACGGCGCCCAACCGCATGCTGGCCGAGCTGAACAAGCAGGACCTGGATGCCTTCGTCACCGAGCAGTTCGGCCGCATCACCGGCGAAAGCCGCTCCGTGGTGCTGCAGCGCACGGTGGGCAACGACGGCGACCTGATCCGCAAGCTGGATGCCGAGATCCGCCTGCGCCTGTCGGCCGAGAGCCGGCGCCGCGTCGTCGTCGTGGCGGAGCGGGACTCGCTCTATGCGCAGTCCCTGGTGGCGGAGCTCAGACATCGGCTGGGGCAGGGCGGGCAGGACAGGTTGCAGCTCGAAGTGGTGTATTTCTTCCGCGGCCTGGACGGTGTGACCGTGCGCGACACGACCGCGCCCCCTGCAGCCAAGTCCACGCAGATGCTGGAGTGGCCCGAGAGCCGCGACCAGTTGGACTACCTGCGCCGCCTGGGTGCCGACCTCAAGCGCAGCGAGACCAACCGCGATCTGCCGCCCATCGGCGCCATCGGCATCTTCGCCAACGACGTGCACGACAAGCTGCTGGTGCTGCAGGCGCTGCACGAGGACTTCTCCGACAAGATGTTCTTCACGACGGACATGGACGCGCGCTACCTGCACCCGCGCACCCAGGCCTTCACGCGCAACCTGGTCGTGGCCAGCAGCCTGCCGCTGGCCTTCTACCCGCCACCCCAGCAGGACGATAAGGCCGGTCCCGAGCCCGTCAACCTGCAGGCTGGCACGCCGCCGCTGCGCGACATCTACCAGACCAGCACCTACGCCGCCGCCCGCCGCGCCGGCTGCCGCAGCGACGACTGCAAGCAGCGCGAGCGCGCCGCGCTGGACCTGGCTCTGCTCAACCCCTCGCTCTACGAAGTGGGCCGCAGTAACGCCGTGCCCCTGGCCGGTTATGCGCTGGACGCCAGGCCGGCCGTCAACAACGCGGGGCGCATCTTCGTGGCCGTGCTGATGATCGTCATCACCGGCACCATGCTGCTGGTGTGGCCGTCCACGCCGGCCATCAAGCAGGCGCGGCGCGTCTTCCTGCGCGAGCCGACGCTGAACAACCAGCCGCAGATGGACATGACGGCCATCGTGCTGGTGGCCCTGCATGCGGGGCTGTTCTCCTACGTGCTGGCCAGCCTCATCGAGTTCGTGCTGCCCAGCCGGCTGGACTTCATCCACGCGTTGCTGCTGGCCAGCCTGGCCGCGTTCGGCGCGCTGCTGGCCGTGCTGCCGGCGCTGCTTTCAGCGCGGCGTGAGCAGCCGGCGCCACCCGACCAGGCGGCCGGCGTGGACCGGCTGCACCTCGTCGTGCTGCTGATGGTGGCCGGCGTGTGGCTGTGGCTGGCCTGGCCGGCGGCGGGCTGGCGCGGCACCGGTGCCTGCAACACCTGCGAGCCGGTGGCCTGGCTGGAGGGCGTGAGCGCCTGGCCGTCCCACCTCATCCACCTGCTGGCGCTGTTCGCCATCTTCTGGACGCTGGACTGGGCTTGGGCCTGCACGCTGCAACTGCTGCGGCGCGACTCCGACTGGTTGCACCTGCCACGGCCGATGCCGCAGGCCGTCGTGCGCAGCAACCTGCGCGGGCTGGTGCAGGGCTGGTTCGATCAGGTCAGCGTGCTGTTCTGGAAGCCCGGCGTGGGCTACAGCTGCGACTTCGACAAGCTCTGGCAAGAGTATGGCGAGCGTGGCGAGGCCCGCCCGCGCGCCGCGCGCACGCTGGTGTGGTTCGTGCTGACCATCGTGCTCGTCGGCCTGATGTACCTGGGCCTGTCCGAGGGCCAGATCCCCGAAGTGCCCGTGCGCGGCGACGAACACCGCCAGATCGTCAAAGCCACGCTCTACGTCATCCTGTTGATGCTGCCGCTGCTCATCGTGGCCGTGGCTGACGCGATCATCCTGCTGGTGCGTTTCGTGCGGCACCTCAATGCCGGGCGCACGTTCTACCCGGATGCGACCATCGAGATGTTCGCCAAGTCACTCGGCGAGGAACAGCAGGCGCTGTGGGCGCATCGCTTCTGCGCCCGGCCCGAGGAGCGCAGCAAGAGCGGTGGTGGCTTTGCGATGCACACGCTGCTGGACGACTGGATAGACGTGCAGGTGGTGGCGCGCCGCAGCGCACCTGTCGCGCGGCTGGTCATCGGCCCCTTCGTCGTGCTGGCGCTGCTGGTGGTGGCACGCAGCCGCCTGTTCGACAACTGGGCGCTGACGCCAGCCATTGCTGTGGGGGTGAGCTTCTACGTGGCGGCGCTGATCGGCCTGACGGTGCTGCTCAAGCAGTCGGCCGAGGCGACGCGCAAGCGTGCACTCGAGTCCATGCAGGCCGATCTGCGCTGGCTGGCCGGCAGCGGCAAGCCGCTCAGCGATCTCGTCGAGCCCTTCAAGCGACTCATCGCCCAGGTCGAGAACAACCAGCAAGGCGCCTTCGCGTCCTTCTTCGACCAGCCGCTGCTGAAGGCCTTGCTGGTGCCGCTCGGCGGCGCAGGCGGCACGCAGCTGTTCGACTATCTGCTGCTGGGTCGCTGATCAGCCAGTCAGCAGGCTGCCCTGGCGCCACAGCGCGTCAAGCAACTGCTGCGCGCGCTCGACGCCGAGCCGCTGTGCCTCGGCGCATGCCAGCAGTTCGTCACGCAGCAGGCTGCCGTCAAGCCTGCGCAAAAAGGCGACCTCGGCGGCGGGCAGCGGCATGGGCTGGTGGTGGCCGCTGACAAGCATCGCGCGTTCGGCCAGCAGCAGGCGGTTGAAGGCATGCAGGGCAGGGCGCTCAGGAGGCAGCGCCGTGTCGTCCGTCTGGCTGAGCGAGACGAGCTTGCGTGCAAACAGACCGAACAGCGTCGACCCCACGCGCGCCCAGGCCGCATCGTCGGCGTCCAGCCACTCCCGCACCGGCCGCCGCAAGCCCTGGCCCGCCGATGCGGTGCGCAGCAGTGCGGCAACGTCGGCATCGGCCACAGCAATGTCTTCGCCGCGCGGATGGCTGAACGCACCCGCGCCGGCCAGCGGCTGCAGCAGGCTGCCCAGGCTCAGCTCGCGCACGGCGGCCGGCGTGAAGGCGGCTTGTGTCGCGTCCTCGGCGCGGACGAGTAGCGCCGTCCTCAGCGTGCGGTGTGTCAGATAGTCGGCGAACTGGTCGCGCGCCAGCGGGTCGTCGCTCCATGCGGCGACGCGCGCGGCCATGTCAGGCGGCAGCAGATGCTCTGCGCCGCCGGGCGTGTCAGCGTCTGCCAGGTGGGCGAGGCCGTGCTCGGCGGCCCAGTCGACGAACTGCAGCAGGTAGCAGGGGTCGTAGTCGCTGCCCAGTTCGTCGTGGAACAGCAGCGCGTCCGACTTGCCGAGCAGTTCCTGCGCCTGCTGGCGCCAGGACTGGATGGACGGATGGTGCCGGGCGCCCATCGCGCCGGCTTCGGCCAGCGTCGTCAGGGCCGCACGAGCGGTGGCGAGCCGCTCCCGGGGCGGGCCGTCGCCTGACTGCAGCGTCATCAGGTCGCGCAGGCCCTCGTTGAGCTTGCAGCCCGGGTAGGTCAGGAAGCAGATGCAGGCGACGCCGCCGGGTGCCAAGCAGGCGGCGACGATCTCGAAGATGCGCGCCTTCAGCGCATCCGGAACCCACGAGAACAGGCCCCAGACGATGATGCGGTCGAAGCGCTCGCCGGGCCAGTTGAAGTCGGCCAGGTCTGCCTGCACCAGTTCGATGTTGGTGAGCCCGGCGCTTGCGGCGCGCTGGCGGCCCTCGGAGATCCGCTCGGGGACGAGGTCCATGCCGACGCAGTGGCTGGCCGGATGGCGGGCCGCGATGGCGCTGAGGTTCAGCCCGGCGCCACAGCCAAGCTCAAGGATGCGGCAGCCGTCGGCGCTGACGGCCGGGATGCCGTAGAGGCGCGCGACGGTGCCGCTGAGGCCGGGGTCGGTGAGCGGGCTGACGAAGTCTTCGTAGGGAACGCGCTGGTAGCGTTCGCGCAGCTCATGCATGGCGGGTCGTCCGCCCGCTCAGGCGCGACGACGCTGTGCCAGCAGTGCGATGCCGGCGATCGCCGTCAGGAGCAGCGTGCCCGGCTCGGGCAGGGGCAGGTCAGCGCCCGCGCCCGCCTGGATCGCGGCGCCGCCGTTGTCGTAGGCGTAGTCGACCAGGCGCGAGTTGTTGAAGTCTGTGCCCAGCGCGAAGCGGCCCCAGCCGTAGTGCGTGGCACCGTTGTCGACGAAGGCGAAGCCGAAGAAGGCGGTCTCGCCGTAAGACCAGTCACCCCGGGTTTGCGTTGAGGTACCGCCCTTGCCGCTGGTGCTGATGAGTTCGTAATAGAAGGACTGCGGAGGCGTCGTCAGTGGATCGGCGTAGCTGCCGCCGGTGCCGACGATGTCACCGACGGCCAGCTTCTCGAGCGACACGCCGTCTGCGCCGACAAGCCCGGCCAGCGTGCCGGTGCCGCTGAGATAGGCACCGAACTGTTCACCTCTAGGAATCGGCCTGCAGCCGGGGCCTTTGCCAGCTGAGACGCCGCCGCTTGAGCCGTAGAAGCCGATGGACAAGAAGTTCCCGCCGGGCAGATCGACGTCGATCAGCCTGCAGCCCGCCGCGGCTTCCAGGTTCACCAGGCCGCTGTAGACGATGTCCGCCGCTGCTGGGCTCACGGTCAGCACCGTGGCCGCAGCGCCGACCAGCATGTCGCGCGACACGGCCCGGGCGCGGAAACGGTTGGTCTTGCTAGCGGACTGGTGCGGCATGTATTTGTTCCCTGAAGGTGAGCGGGCATTCTCGTTGGCGGCTGCTCGTGTTCAGGCGTGCGGCCCCTTTGATCAGGGGGGCGCCGCGCAGTCACCTTGATGGTGGCGTCAGCTGTGCGGGAGAGGCGTCAGCGCGGCCAGCGCCAGGTCAAGCCGCTCCGGCCAGTCGCCTTGGATGTCGCTCCAGGCGAGGCCGACCTGTGCCAAGGCCTTGCGCAGCCGCGCGTCGAAGCGTTCGCGCACGGCCGGGCCGTCGCGCTGGATGCCGTCGGCCTGCCAGGGCAGGTCGGGTGCGCAAAGCAGCGTCAGGTCGCAGCGGCGCTGGAATGCCAGCGCGCTGGCAAGCAGTGAGTCGTCATTGAAGTAGTGCTGGCTGCACAGCGCCGTGATGAGAGGTGTCGTGTCGCAGATCACAAGCTCGTGACTGCGTGCGGCAGCTTCGATGCGCGCGGCCTGCTCGGCGGCGATGTGCGCCTGCTCGTGCTGCAGGGGCGTGCGTCCATGCGTGTCGCACCACTCGCGCAGGTACTCGGTGACGAGGCCGGCGTTGAAATGGGCGGCCAGCGCTTCGGCCAGCGTGGACTTGCCGGTGCATTCGGCGCCTACCAGTGCAACGAGTTTCAGACCCGCCTCCAGGCGCGCCAGCCGATCACGCTCATCGGGATGAAGCCGGCGTAAAGAATGACCGTCAACCAATAGCCCTTGAGCCCGAACAGCACGACGCTGGCGATGTTGACGACGATCCAGGTCGGCCAGTTCTCCTCGTACTTGCGCGCCAGCAGCCACTGGCCGAGCAGGCTGGCGACGGTGGGGAAGGCGTCCCAGTAGGGCAGCGGCGAGTCGGTGGCGGTGGCCAGAAACAGGCCGAGCAGCGGCCAGGCGCCCAGCGTCATCAGGACGGGCGGCAGCAGCCCTTGCAGGCCCAGGCGGCGCACCTTCAAAACTTCGCCGTCGCGGGTGCGGCCGAAGCGCCATTGCCACCAACCCCAGACAGCCAGCGCAGCAAACACGAGTTGCAGCACGGCCTCGCCGTAGAGCTTGCCGTCCCAGAACAGCGCGAAGTACATCAGCGAGCTGATCAGCGCCAGCGGCCAGGCAAGCAGATTGACCCGCATGTTGCAGATGACCATCCACACGGCCAGCACGAAGGCGACCAGCTCCAGCCAGGTGATGGGGCTGCCGAAAGCGGTGAAGGCCGGCGCCAGCAGCGCCGCCCAGAGAGTCGCCAGCATCAGCGCTTGCCGCCCGATGCCGCTGGCCCGGTAACTGGCACGAAGACTTCGTCAGACTTGATCATGCCCAGCTCGAAGCGGGCTTTTTCTTCCACCATCTCCAGGCCTTCGCGCAGATCACGCAGTTCGGCCTGAAGCTGGGCGTTGCGGGCGCGTGCCTGGTCGTTGTCGACCTTGGCCTGCGCCACCTCCTCCCGGAGGTGAGCGACGTACGGAAGACTGCCCCGGCCCACCCAGAGCTGGGCTTGGATGGCGATCAGGAAGACCGCCAGGACCAGGGCAAGGACTCTCAAGGTTTACTTGAGGTTGTAGAAGGCAGCACGGCCCGGGTACACCGCCACGTCGCCCAGGTCCTCTTCGATGCGCAGCAGCTGGTTGTACTTGGCCATGCGGTCCGAGCGCGACAGCGAGCCGGTCTTGATCTGGCCGGCATTCAGGCCGACGGCGATGTCGGAGATGGTGCTGTCCTCCGTCTCGCCCGAGCGGTGCGAGATGACGGCGGTGTAGCCAGCGCGCTTGGCCATCTCGATGGCAGCGAAGGTCTCGGTCAGCGTGCCGATCTGGTTGATCTTGATCAGGATCGAGTTGGCGATGCCCTTGTCGATGCCTTCCTTGAGGATCTTGGTGTTCGTCACGAACAAGTCGTCGCCGACGATCTGCACGTTCTTGCCCAGGCGGTCGGTCAGGATCTTCCAGCCGTCCCAGTCGCCTTCGGCCATGCCGTCTTCGATGCTGATGATGGGGTACTTGTCGACCCACGTGGCCAGCATGTCGGTCCACTCCTGCGAGGTCAGCTGGATGCCGCCTTCGCCTTCGAGCACGTACTTGCCGTCCTTGTAGAACTCGCTGGCGGCGCAGTCCAGGCCCAGGGCGATCTGCTCGCCAGCGGTGTAGCCGGCCTTGTCGATGGCGTCCAGGATCAGCTGGATGGCGGCCTCGTGGTTCTCGACGCTTGGCGCGAAGCCGCCTTCGTCGCCCACGGCGGTGGAGATGTGCTTGTCGTGCAGGATCTTCTTGAGCGCGTGGAAGACCTCGGCGCCCCAGCGCAGCGCTTCACGGAACGACGGTGCGCCCACGGGGATGATCATCAGTTCCTGCAGGTCCAGCGAGTTGTTCGCATGGGCGCCGCCGTTGATGACGTTCATCATCGGCACGGGCAGCTGGCAGCCGTTCATGCCGCCGAAATAGCGGTACAGGGGCAGGCCCGACTCTTCGGCCGCAGCGCGGGCCACGGCCATGGAGACCGCCAGCATCGCGTTGGCGCCCAGGCGGCTCTTGTTCTCGGTGCCGTCCAGGTCGATCAGGGTCTTGTCCAGGAAAGCCTGCTCGGCGGCGTCCAGGCCCAGCACGGCTTCGCTGATTTCGGTGTTGATGTGCTCGACGGCCTTCAGCACGCCCTTGCCCAGGTAGCGGCTCTTGTCGCCGTCGCGCAGCTCGATGGCTTCGCGTGAACCGGTGGATGCGCCCGACGGCACGGCAGCACGGCCCATGACGCCGGACTCCAGCAGCACGTCGCACTCGACGGTGGGATTGCCGCGGCTGTCGAGGATTTCTCGACCGACGATGTCAACGATGGCGCTCATTCAGTATCTCCAGGAAGTGAAAAATTCAGGCGGGCGCAGTGTGCCAAAGGGGCGTTACCGCGTCACATCAATCGGCCGGTGCAGGCGCGGGAGTTTAAGGCGACGCTGAGTAAGTCCCCGCGATGCAGCGCGCCCTGGTTTGGGATGGGCTGCCAGGCGCAAACCGCAGCCATAGCTCGGCTATGGCGAGGATTTGCAACGCCGCAGGCCGCCCAAAGCAGGGATGCGCTGCGCGCGCGGGACTTGCTCAGCGTTGCCTCAGATGCTGCTATTGGCTGTTGGCCCCTGCTTCCACAACCGCCATGTCACTGCGGCCAGTGCCGCAACGCCCAGGCCCAGCACGGCCCACAGCAGCAGGCGGCGCGGCGGCAGGGCGGGCGTAGCTGGCTCGACTTGTGCGATGAAGGTGCCGAGGCTGGCTTGGCCCAGGCGCGATTGCTCGCGCTGCCAGTCGGGCACGACGTCGGCGAGCGGGCGCGGGCCGGCATCGGGCGCGGCCTTGCCGACCAGCAGGCTGAACGGCGGCTCGCCCTGCGCGGCCCAGACGAGGCGGGCGGCGCGAACGGTCCAGCTCACTTGCAGGCTGGCAGACGGCGGCAAGGCGGTGCCTCGTGGGGGCAGCAGGCGCAGCTCGCTGGCGCTCAAGGGCAACGGCAGCGCGGGTGCCATGTCGGCAGTCGCGTCGCCACGGTCAATGCGGTAGAACACGTTGTGGGCGACGGTCTGCCAGGCGGCCTTGGGGCTTGATCGGGTCTGCACCTGCATGGGCAGCACCCAGGTGCCCTGGTTGCCCGACAGCGTCAGGCTCAGCATTGGCTGTGGGCCCCCGAGGGGCACGACCCAGCCGCCGTCGGCGTCCGGCGCGGGCAAGTTGGCTGTGCGAGCAAGCTGCTTTGGAGGCATGCCAGTGGGCCGGGCCAGCAGCGTGGCGCCGTCTGGCTGCACGGCGCGCGCCGAGTCGTCCCAGACCAGACGCAGATAGCGCTGCGGCCGGCCGGGCAAGGCCACCAGCGGCTGGCTCAGCGGCGCGCCGTCGGTGGTGTGTACGCCCAGCAACTGGCCGGTGCCGAGCAGGTGCCAGGCCTGCAGGTCGGCGCTGGTTTCGAGCCGGTAGCCGGCCTGGAAGGCGGCCGCATCGGCGGGCCAGCGCAGGCGCAGCTGCTGCGGCTCGGCGGGCCAGCGGTCGGGTTCGCCGAGATCGAGCAACCAGCCGGCTGGGGTGTTGTTCTTGGGCGCGGAGGCGGGCGCCGGCGCGGGCGGCAGCGCAAACAGTTTGAGCTCGCGCTCGGGCGGGGTGGCGACACTGTTGTCTGGCAACAGCGCGAACGGCACGCGCCGGCCTTGTGCGTCGAGCAGTTGCCAGTCGCGCAGGTCGCTGCTCAGGCTGTGCTGCCAGGCTTCGATGGTGGCGTCCAGCGTCAGGAAGGGCGCGGGCTGGGTGACCTGCACCGGCGCACGGTAAGGCGCGCCGCTGGCCGATGCGGCGGCCAGCAGCAACAGCAGTTCAAGTAGGCGTTTTCTCATCTCGTGACGAGCCAGGCAACGGGGCCACATAGCCGATCACCAGCATCAGCACACCCACGCCGATGAAGGAGACGATGCGCAGCACGGTGCCGCTGCCCTGCAGGTCGAACACCATCAGTTTGAGCACCACGGCGCCCAGCAGCACGGCGCCGGCAAGCCACGGTGCGCGCTGCTGGCGGCGCGTGCCCAGCAGCATCAACACCAGCGCCAGCGCGCTCCACAGCAGCGCCAGGCCGGTCTGCACGCCGCGCGAATCCAGCCAGCCCTCGACGTGATACGGCACACCGCCCCAGTGGTGGAAGCAGCGGATCAGCATGCCGTTGAGCCACAGGAAGCCCAGCATGGCTGGCATCGCCAGCATCTGCGACGGCAACTGCGCGGCGGCCGGGCTGCGCAGCCAGGCGACGATGGCCAGCAGCGCGGCGGCGATGCCGATGTCCAGCGGGTTCAGCACCGGGATGTAGGGCAGGGGCTGGGCGTTGCCGGGGCTGGCCCAGTTGGCGATTAGCACCCAGACCGCCAGTGCCAGACTC
>Ga0187845_1002030_pt1 | contig 11224 bp, 9 predicted proteins | sample SpaLakP09_SKY_68_FD_134515 | JGI IMG/M metagenome (GOLD analysis project Ga0187845, IMG submission 134515) | Oligotrophic lake water microbial communities from Sparkling Lake, Wisconsin, USA - SP09_SKY_68 | ecosystem: Environmental > Aquatic > Freshwater > Lake | place: USA: Sparkling Lake... | reverse complement strand
GTTCACGCCCATGTTGATGAAGGCCTGGCCGCCCATCCAGATGCCGATGCCTTGCGCGTACAGGCCCGCAAACACACGGTCCAGCGCGATGGCCTGGCGGCCGATGAGGAAGCAGCGGCGGGTCAGCCAGAAGAACGCGAGGATCACCACGGCAACGCCCGCAAAGCCCAGTTCCTCGCCGATGACGGCGAGCAGAAAGTCGGTGTGCGCCTCGGGCAGGTAGTGCAACTTCTCGACGCTGCCACCCAGGCCCTGGCCCAGCCACTCGCCGCGGCCGAACGCGATCAGACTGTGCGTCAGCTGGTAGGCCTTGCCTTGCGCGTACTTCTCGTCCCAGGGGTTGAGGTAGGCAAAGATGCGCTCACGGCGGAACTCGCTGAAGGTGATCATCAGCACGAAGGCGCCCACCAGCACCGCGACGATCAGGAAGAACATGCGGCCGTTGACGCCGCCCAGGAACAGGATGCCCATCGCGATTGCCGCGATGACCATGAAGGCGCCCATGTCCGGCTCGGCCAGCAGCAGCAGCCCGATGAAGGCCAGCGAGATGGCCATCGGCGTGACGGCCTGGAAGAAGTTCTCCCGCGCGTCCATCTTGCGCATCATGTAGTTGGCTGCGTACAGCGCGATGCCGAACTTGGCCAGCTCGCTGGGCTGGAAGTTCATGACGCCCAGCGGGATCCAGCGCCGCGCGCCATAGACGACCTTGCCGACGCCCGGGATGAGCACCGCCACCAGCAGCACCAGCGCCACGACGAACACCCACGGTGCATAGCGCTCCCACAGCGCCACCGGGATCTGCACGGTGATGAAGCCTGCCGTCAACGCAAGGCCGATGGCCACCATGTGGCGCGTCAGGAAATGCGTCGGCAGATATTTGGCGAAGCGCGGGTTGTCCGGCATCGCGATGGAGGCCGAATAGACCATCAGCAGACCCAGTGCCATCAAGGCCAGCACGACCCAGACCATCGTGATGTCGAAGCCTTGCAGCTGCGTCGGCCGGCCAGCGGAGGTGGACACCCAGTCGCGCACCGGCACCGGGCCGCCGGACTCGTCGTCGCCGCGCTTCCAGAGCCCCTGCAGGCGTTGGGTGAGGCTGGGCATCACAGCGCCACCCCACGCTCGTCAGCCAGCTGCTGCACCGTCGCGACGAAGACCTCGGCACGGTGGGCGTAGTTGCGGAACATGTCCAGACTGGCGCAGGCGGGGCTCAGCAGCACGCTGTCGCCGGACTGGGCTCGTGCCAGGCACCAGGCCGTCGCGGCTTCCAGCGTGGCGTGGTGCTGCAGCGGCACGCCGGTGGCGGCGAGCGCGGCTTCGATCTGAGCAGCGTCGCGGCCGATCAGCGCGACAGCGCGGGCGTGGTGCTGCACGCCTGCGGCCAGCGGCGCGAAGTCCTGCCCCTTGCCGTCGCCACCCAGGATGAGCACCAGCTTGGCCGGCGCGCGGTCAGCGCCCAGGCCGGAGATGGCCGCGACGGTGGCACCGACGTTGGTGCCCTTGCTGTCATCAAAGAACTCGACGCCGTCGATGGCGCCCACCGGCTCCACGCGATGCGGCTCGCCACGGTACTCGCGCAGGCCGTGCAGCATGGGCGCCAGCTCGCAGCCGGCGGCGCAGGCCAGCGCCAGGGCGGCCAGCGCGTTCGCGGCGTTGTGGCGGCCGCGCACGCGCAGTGCGTCGGTGGGCATCAGGCGCTGGATGATGAGCGCCTCTGCCTCATCGCCCTTCTTGCGCTTGATCGTCGGGTCCAGCTCCAGGGCGCGCACCAGCCAGGTCAGGCCGCCTTCGTCGACCAGGCCGAAGTCGCCCGGCGCTGTGGGGCGGTTGAGGCCAAAGCGCACGACGTGCCGCGACACGGTTCGACCGGGCTTGCCGCGGCTGCCCTTGACGAACACCGGCGCTGGCACGAGGGCTTCGACCTCGGCATCGTCGCGGTTGGCGACGATGACCGACTCACGGCCAAAGATGCGCGCCTTGGCGCGGCCGTAGGCGGCCATGTCGCCGTGCCAGTCGAGGTGGTCCTGGGTCAGGTTCAGGATGGCGCCAGCGGTCGGCTCGAAGCCGGTGACGTTGTCGAGCTGGAAGCTGGACAGCTCCAGCACCCAGACCTCGGGCAGCGTCTCGAACACCGGGCCGCGCGGCGGGGGCGGATCGATGGGCAGCGGTATTTCTTCGTCGGGCAGCACCGAGGCTTCCTCGGCGGGCTCTTCTACAGCCGCGCCTTCAACCACTTCCGCAACAGCTTCGACGGGCGCCGGATCGGGCTCTTTGGCCAGCGCCTCGGTCAGCGTGTCAAGCAGCGTCGGTCCGATGTTGCCGGCAATGGCCACGCGCTTGCCGGCGCGCTCGGCCAGCAGGCCGGTCATGCAGGTCGTCGTCGTCTTGCCATTGGTGCCGGTGATGGCGAGCACGGCGGGCGCATAGCCATGCTGGGCCTTCAGCGCAGCCAGCGCGTCAGCGAACAAATCCAGCTCGCCGCGCACGGCCGGGCCGTGGGCGTAGACGGCGGCCAGGCGCGCATCCAGCGGCGACAGGCCCGGGCTCTTCAGCACCGCGTTGAAGCCGGCGGCGATGTCAGCCGTCAGCTCGCCGGTGATGAAGGCCGCCGTGTCCCCCAGCGCCCCGAGCTGTGGCGGCTGCGCCCGCGAGTCCCACACCGTGACCTGCGCCCCAAAGCGCTCGCACCAGCGGGCCATCGCAAGACCGGAGTCTCCGAGGCCCAGCACGAGCACGCGCTGTTGGTCGAGTTGCGGCAGGCTCAGCTTCATGCGGTCACCGCAGCTTCAGGCTCGCCAGGCCGACCAGGCACAGCAGCATCGTGATGATCCAGAACCGGATGACGACCTGCGTCTCGTTCCAGCCGCTCTTCTCGAAGTGATGGTGCAGCGGCGCCATCTTGAAGATGCGCCGGCCGGTGCCGTAGCGCTTCTTCGTGAACTTGAACCAGCTGACCTGCAGCATGACGCTCAGCACTTCGGCCACGAAGATGCCGCCCATGATGCCCAGCACGATCTCCTGGCGCGTGATGACGGCGATGGTGCCCAGGCCGCCACCCAGCGCCAGTGCGCCGACGTCGCCCATGAAGACCTGGGCCGGATGCGCGTTGAACCACAGAAAGGCCAGCCCCGCGCCGGCCATCGCCGCGCAGAAGATCAGCAGCTCACCGGCGCCGGGGATGTAGGGCAGCAGCAGGTATTTGGCGAACACCGACGAACCGGTGAGGTAGGCAAACAGGCCCAGCGCCGAGCCCACCAGCACCACCGGCATGATGGCCAGGCCGTCCAGACCGTCGGTGAAGTTGACCGCGTTGCTGGTGCCGACCATGACGAAATACGCCAGCGCGACGAAGCCCCACACGCCCAGCGGCATGGAGATGGTCTTGAAGAACGGGATCAGCAGGTCGGCCTTGGGCGGCAGCTCGGTCGAGAAGCCGCTGCTCACCCAGCGGAAGAACAGCTGCACGACGCCCAGGAAGCTCGTCTCCGACACGCTGAAGGCGAGGTAGAGCGCGGCGAACAGGCCGATCAGCGACTGCCAGAAGAACTTCTCGCGGCTGCGCATGCCTTCCGGGTTCTTGTCGACGACCTTGCGCCAGTCGTCGACCCAGCCCACGGCGCCGAAGCCCATGGTGACCAGCATGACGACCCAGACGAAGCGGTTGCTCCAGTCGAACCACAGCAGCGTGGACACGCCGATGCCGATGAGGATGAGCACGCCCCCCATCGTCGGCGTGCCGCTCTTGGCCAGGTGCTGCTGCACACCGTAAGCGCGGATGGGCTGGCCGATCTTCATGGCCGTGAGGCTGCGGATGACCCAGGGCCCGAAGGCCAGGCCGATCAGCAGCGCCGTCATCGCGGCCATCACCGCACGGAAGGTGATGTAGTTGAAGAGTCGCAGGAAGCCGAGGTCGGGGTAGAGACCCTGCAGCCACTGGGCGAGGCTAAGCAGCATGGGTGTCTCCGGTCGGTTGTGTGGTTTGCAGTGCGGCGACCACTTGTTCCATCTTCATGAAGCGCGAGCCCTTGACGAGGGTCTGGGCGGCGCTGGGTTGTTCGGTGAGGGCTGCGATCAACGCGGCCGTGTTGTCGAATGCGCGAGCGCCCGGGCCATAGGCCGACGCAGCATCGCGAGCGGCCGTGCCGGCCGTCCAGAAGTGGGCGATGCCGCGCTCGGCCGCATAGGCGCCCACCTCGCGGTGGAAGGCCGGGCCGTCGTTGCCCACCTCGCCCATGTCGCCGAGGATGAGCCAGCCCGCGCCGGGCAGGCCGGCCAGCACGTCGATGGCGGCGCGCACGCTGTCGGGGTTGGCGTTGTAGCTGTCGTCGATGAGGGTGCGGCCTTGCGCGTCGCGCTTGAGTTCGCTGCGGCCCTTGACAGCGCGGAAGGCCTCCAGCCCTTGCTGGATGGCGGACAGCGGCGCGCCAGCAGCCAGGGCCGATGCGGCAGCAGCCAGCGCGTTGCGCACGTTGTGCTCGCCAGCCATATGCAGCGCAACCGGCACCGTACCGGCCGGCGTGTGCAGCTCCAGCGCCCAGTGGCTGCCCTGCCACTGCGCCTGGCCGGTCACATCGGCCTCGCCGCGCAGCGCAAAGGTCAGGTGCGGGCGGGTGCCGGCCATCTCGAACCAGATCGGCGCGCAAGCGTCCTCGGCCGGGAAGACGGCGCAGCCGCTGGCGCCCAGCGCCTGCAGCACGGCGCCGTTCTCGCGCGCCACGGCCTCGACGGTGGCCATGAACTCCTGGTGCTCACGCTGGGCGTTGTTGACCAGCGCGACCGTGGGCTGGGTCATTGCCGCCAGCGGCGCGATTTCGCCGGGGTGGTTCATGCCCAGCTCGACAACGGCGGCGCGGTGGCTCAGCTCGTCGTCATGGCGCAGGCGCAGCAGCGTCAGCGGCACACCGATGTCGTTGTTGTAGTTGCCTTCGGTGGCGAGCGCCGCATCACCGACCCAGGCGCGCAGGATGCTGGCGATCATCTGCGTCGTCGTCGTCTTGCCATTGCTGCCGGTGACGGCGACAACGGGCAACTGCTGTTGGCGGCGCCAGGCAGCCGCGAGCTGGCCCAGCGCGGCCTTGGCGTCGGGCACCAGCAGGCCGGGCAGCTTGGCTTCGGCCAGGCCGCGTTCGGCCAAGGCGGCGACGGCGCCGGAGTCCTTGGCTTGAGCCAGGAAGTCATTCGCGTCAAAGCGTTCGCCGCGCAGCGCCACGAACAGGTCGCCGTCGCGCAGCGTTCGCGTGTCGCTGTGCACGCGGGCGAACCGGGTCGCGCCGTCGCCCACCAGCGTGGCGCCGGGCAACAGCGTCTGAGCTTCAGCCAGCGAAAGGAAGTTCACAGCCCCGCCCTCTCCAGCAGCGCCGCGCGCGCCTCAGCCACGTCCGAGAAGGGTCGGCGCACGCCGTTTACTTCCTGGTAGTCCTCGTGGCCCTTGCCGGCGACGAGCACGATGTCGCGCGCGCCGGCCTGGGTGACGGCCGCGCGGATGGCTTCCTCGCGCGCCTCGATGACGATGGCCGCTGGCGCCCCGGCCGTGATGTCGGCCAGGATCTGCGCCGGCACTTCGGTGCGCGGGTTGTCGGTCGTGACGACGACATGGCGCGCCAGTCGTGCCGCGATGGAGCCCATCTGCGGGCGCTTGCCACGGTCGCGGTCGCCGCCGCAGCCGAACACGCAGATCAGCTCGCCCCCGCGCGCATTGGCCAGGCCTTGCAGCGCCGACAGCGCCTTCTCCAGCGCGTCGGGTGTGTGGGCGTAGTCGATGACGACCTGCGGCAACTCGCGGCCATTGCCGACACGCTGCATGCGGCCCGGCACCGGGGTCACGCAGGCCAGGACCCGCGCAACGTCTGCCAGTGAATGGCCCTGGGCCCGCAGCGCGCCGGCCACGCCGAGCAGGTTGGCGGCGTTGTAGTCGCCGATCAGGCTGGTCTGCACGGCGATGAATCCGTCTTCGTCGCTGCTCTCGTGCAGCGTGAAGGCCAGACCCTCGCCGGTGTAGTGCAGGTCGCGCGCCGTCAGCCGCGCATCCAGACGCTCGACGCCGGTGGTCCACACGTCCAGCGTCGCCAGTTCCGCCGCCAGGGCGTCGCCCTTGGCATCGTCCAGGTTGATGACCGCCGCGCGCAGGCCCGGAAAGCTGAACAGCGCGCGCTTGGCCACCCAGTAGGCCGCCATGTCGCCGTGGTAGTCGAGATGATCCTGCGTGAAGTTGGTGAACACGCCCACCCGGACGGTGCTGCCGGCCAGCCGGCCCTCATTGAGACCGATGCTGCTGGCCTCGATGGCGCAGGCCGAGAAGCCCTGCTCCACCATGCGCGCGAACGCGGCCTGCAGCAGCACCGGGTCGGGCGTGGTCAGACCGTTGTAGTCGAGCTTGGGCGGCTCGCCTATGCCCAGCGTGCCGACAACGCCGCAGCGCTTGTTCAAGCTGGCCGAGGCCTGCGCGATCCACCAGGCCGACGAAGTCTTGCCGTTGGTGCCGGTGATGGCGATCACGTCCAGCTTGTCGGTCGGCTTGCCGAAGAAGGTGGCCGCAATCTCGCCGGTGCGCGCCTTCAGGCCAGGCAGCGAGGCCACGCGCGCGTCGACAAAGCCGAAGCGCTCGACGTCGCCGTCTTCCACCAGACAGGTGGCAGCGCCGGCGGCCAGCGCGTCGGCGACATATTCACGGCCGTCGCGCGCGTAGCCGGGCCAAGCGATGAAGGCATCGCCAGGCCGCACCTGGCGGCTGTCGGTGCGCAGGGTGCCGGTGCACCACTCTTTCAGCCAGCGGGCGGCGGCATCCGGGGATTTGAGGCGGGTCAGCATCAGAAGCTCTCTTCCACAGCCGTGGCTTTTTGATTCGCGACGATCTGGCTCTTCACGTCCAGGTCTGGCGCCACACCCAGCAAACGCAATGTCTGAGCGGTGACCTGGCTGAACACCGGGCCGGCGACCTTGCCGCCGTAATAGACGCCCGCCGTCGGCTCGTCGACCATGACGGCCACGACGATGCGCGGGTTGCCGATGGGCGCGAGCCCGACGAACCAGGAGCGGTACTTGTGCGCCGCATAGCCGCGGCCTTCCTGCTTGTGCGCCGTGCCGCTCTTGCCGCCGACGCTGTAGCCCGGCACCTGCGCATCGGGCGCCGTGCCGCCGGGGCCGGCAGCCGCCTGCAGCATGTGGCGCAGTTCGAGCGCCACGCTGGGCGAGAACACGCGGATGCCGGCCACCGCATGGTCATGCGGCTGGCGCAGCATGCTGACGGGAATGATCTCGCCGTCACGCGCGAACACCGTGTAGGCCCGTGCCAGCTGGAACAGCGATGCCGACAGGCCGTAGCCGTAGCTCATCGTCGCCTGCTCGATGGGCCGCCAGGTCTTGTAGGGCCGCAGCTTGCCGGTCACGGCGCCGGGGAAGCTGATCTGCGGCCGCTGGCCCAGGCCGATGCCGGTGAACAACTCATGCATCTCGCGCGGCTGCATCTGCATGGCCAGCTTGGTGGTGCCGATGTTGCTGGACATCTGGATGACCTCGCGCACCGTGATGACGCCATGCGCCTTGGTGTCGCTGATGACGGCACCCTGGAAGGGGTAGCGACCATTGCCGGTGTCGACCAGCGAATCCGGCTTCACGCGGCCGGTTTCCAGGGCCAGGCCGGCGATGAAAGGCTTCATCGTCGAGCCGGGCTCGAAGACGTCGGTCAACGCACGGTTGCGCAACTGCTCGCCGGACAGGTTCTGGCGGTTGCCCGGGTCGTAGCTCGGGAAGTTGGCCAGCGCCAGCACCTCGCCGGTCTGCACGTCCAGCACGACCACCGAGCCGGCCTTGGCCTTGTTGGCGGCCACCGCGTCGCGGATGCGCTGGTAGGCGAAGAACTGCACCTTGGAGTCGACGGACAGGTCGATGTCGTGGCCGTTGGCCGCCGGCACGATGTCGCCGATGTCTTCAACCACGCGGCCCAGCCGGTCGCGCACGACGGAGCGGGAGCCATCGCGGCCCTGCAGCTCCTTCTGGAAGGCCAGCTCGATGCCCTCCTGGCCGCGGTCCTCGACATTGGTGAAGCCCACGACATGCGCCGCTGCCTCGCCCTCCGGGTACTTGCGGCGGTATTCGCGGTCCTGGAACACGCCCTTCAGGCCCAGCGCCTTCACGCGCGTGGCGGTGTCGTCGTCCGCCAGGCGCTTGAGCCAGACGAAGCGCGCCTCGGGGTTGAGCTTGGCGGCCAGCTCCTTGTCCGACAGGCCCAGCGCCTTGGCCAACGCCTGGCGCTTGTCGGCGTCGCTGTCCACTTCCTTCGGGATGGCCCAGATCGACGGCACCGCCACGCTGGCGGCCAGCGTCTGGCCGCTGCGGTCGTTGATGCGCCCGCGGCTGGCCGGCAGCTCCAGCGTGTGCGCATAGCGCGCCTCGCCCTGCTTCTGGAAAAAGTCGCTGTGCAGCACCTGCACATAGATGGCGCGACCCAGCAGCCCGGCGAAGGCCAGGCCGACCAGGCCGACGAGAAAGCGCGAACGCCACGGCGGCGTCTTGGACGCGAGCAGCGGGCTTGTGGAGTAGGTGACCCCGCGACCCGAGCCGAGCGCGCGCGCGCCGGACTTGTTGGCCTTGCCGGAACCCATCACGGCGCCACCCCAGAAGCGACGACGGCCGGCGAGATCAGCCGCATGCCCAGGCGCTCGCGCGCGACCTGCTCGACGCGCAGGTTGGTGGCCTGCGCATGGCGCTCGGCCTTCAGGCGCTCGGCGTCAGCCGCCAGGCGCTGACCCTCGGCCTTGGTGCGGTCACGCTCGGCAAACAGGCGGCGCGACTCGTAGGCGTTGTGCACCAGTGCCAGGCCGCTGGCCAGCACCGCAAGGATGAGGGCGAAATTGAGCTTGGCCACGGCTTCAGCCGCCCTTCAACGGGGCGTCCGTGCGCTCGGCGACGCGCAGCACGGCGGAGCGCGAACGGGGGTTGGCCCTGACCTCGGTCTCGCTCGGCTTCACGCGGCCCAGGGCCACCAGCGCCAGCTCCGGCGGCGCCGCAAATGGCGCGCGCCGGTCGAACTCAGCCTTGCTGTGCGCAGCGATGAACTGCTTGACGCGGCGGTCTTCCAGCGAATGGAAGCTGATGATCGACAGGCGCCCACCGGGAGCCAGCAGGCGCAGGGCCGACTTCAGCCCTTGATCAAGCTGTTCCAGCTCGCCGTTGACATGAATCCGAAGAGCTTGAAAGGTGCGCGTGGCCGGGTCTTGGCCGGGCTCGCGGGTCTTGACCGTGCGAGCCACGAGTTCGCGCAGCTCGTCGGTGCGCGTGAGCGGCGTACCGGCTTCTCGGCGAGCAACAACCGCCTTTGCAATCTGGCCAGCAAACCGTTCTTCGCCATAGTCCTTGATCACTCGTGCAATCTCGCGCTCGTCGGCCCGCGCGAGGAAATCCGCCGCGCTCTGGCCGCGCGTCGTGTCCATGCGCATGTCCAGCGGCCCGATGAAGCGAAAGCTGAAGCCCCGCTCCGGGTTGTCGATCTGCGGGCTGGACACACCCAGGTCCAGCAGCACACCATCCACCTGATGCACACCGATGGCCGCCAACTCTTCCACCATGTCAGCAAAGCCGGCGTGGACGATGGAAAAACGCGGGTCGGTGATGGCCGCTGCCGCCGCTATCGCCTCGGGGTCACGGTCGATACCGATCAGCCGACCTTCGGGCGCCAGCCTGGCCAGCAGCGCGCGCGAATGGCCGCCGCGGCCGAAGGTGCCGTCCACGTAGACGCCGTCCGGCCGCGCCAGCACGCCGTCCACCGCCTCGTCCAGCAGCACGGTCGTGTGGCGGAACTCGGCGCCTTCAGTGGTGAGCTCAGCCATCAGAAGCTGAAATCCTTGAGCGAGTCCGGCAGCGGGCCAGCCATGGTCTCGGCCTCCTCGGCGAGGCGTGCCTTCTTGTCCCACAGCTCGAAGTGGCTTCCCATGCCGAGCAGCACCACGTCCTTGTCCAGGCCGGCGCTCTCGCGCAGTTCGGGCGAAATCAGCACGCGCGCCGCCGAATCGATCTCGACATCCATCGCGTTGCCCAGGAAGACGCGCTTCCAGCCAGCCGCCGACATCGGCAGCGCAGCAACCTTGTCGCGGAACGCCTCCCATGTCGGGCGCGGGAACAGCATCAGGCAGCCGTCCGGATGCTTGGTGATGGTCAGCCGCCCCTCACACAGCAACTGCAGCACCTCGCGGTGCCGCGTCGGGACGCCCAGACGCCCCTTGGCGTCTAACGCCAAGTTGGAGGCTCCCTGAAAGACGATTTCCGACACTTTTCACCACGAAAGAACACTTCTCCCCACTTTAAGGCTCAGGAACCCTCGGGTCAAGATTGCGCACAAGTTTTTTCAATGGAATCAAGCACTTAGCGACGACTGTAAAAATACACAGCCACTACGAAAAATACCTTTCATAAATAAGGACTTGCCGAGTTATTGCGAAGTGGCGCTTGAGGTTTGAGGGTCTTGGATGACACGTTCATCCCCAGGTTCGACGCCCTTCGGCAAATTGGCTCCGCCCATCTTGAATCGCCATGCTGCGTCCATATAATGGAAGGCTGCTAGCACTCTCAACATTCGAGTGCTAACGAAATCGGGCCGGGCTTTCGGCCCCGTTTATCGGCAGTCGCCGCGCCAAGTCGCGGCGAAGCCTCAGTTCCACTCTCAAGGAGACCCCATGAAGCTGCGCCCCCTGCACGATCGCGTGATCGTTCGCCGCCTGGAACAGGAAACCAAGACCGCCTCCGGCATCTTCATCCCTGACAACGCCGCCGAGAAGCCTGATCAAGGCGAAGTCCTGGCCGTCGGCCCGGGCAAGCGCAACGACAAGGGTGACTTCATCACCCTGAACGTCGCCGTCGGCGACCGCGTCCTGTTCGGCAAGTACTCGGGCCAGACCGTCAAGGTCGACGGCGACGAGCTGCTGGTCATGCGCGAGGAAGACCTCTTCGCCATCGTTCAGAAGTAATGGCTTGAGGGCCCACCGGCACGATGCGCCGCTTGGCCCTCGCTGAATTCAGCGTCGAGAAATTGACTCTGACCCCGATTTAAAGAACTGGAGAATTCAAATGGCAGCAAAAGACGTGATCTTTGGCGGCGAGGCACGTGCCCGCATGGTCGAAGGCGTGAACATCCTGGCCAATGCGGTCAAGGTGACCCTGGGCCCCAAGGGCCGCAATGTGGTGCTTGAGCGCTCCTTCGGCGCCCCCACCGTGACCAAGGACGGTGTGTCCG
>Ga0187845_1002029_pt1 | contig 11225 bp, 8 predicted proteins | sample SpaLakP09_SKY_68_FD_134515 | JGI IMG/M metagenome (GOLD analysis project Ga0187845, IMG submission 134515) | Oligotrophic lake water microbial communities from Sparkling Lake, Wisconsin, USA - SP09_SKY_68 | ecosystem: Environmental > Aquatic > Freshwater > Lake | place: USA: Sparkling Lake... | reverse complement strand
TAGCAACGCCTGATGCTTTGCCAACTTCGGTTTGAATCAAAATGTATGCCTGAACTGACATGTTGGTGACGCCTTTCTCGTGAGAGCTTCGCCTTTGAAGATAACCGCAAAGGTACTCCATGTTCTAGTCTTGGCGCTATGGCAAATGATTCGGGAGGCTTTACGGAAGCGCAGGTGATTGCGCGGCTTCGCGAGATCTTTGCAACTTCTGACCCGCGCGTAGAAGTGGGTATTGGTGATGATGCGGCCGTTGTTACTGGTGCTCAGCGTCAGATTTTAACAACAGATATGGCAGTCGAAGGCGTTCACTTTCGCACCGACTGGTCTAGCGCATTTGAAATTGGGCGCAAGGTAACTGCTGCTAATTGTGCGGATGTTCTTGCCATGTCTGGCACTACGGATTATTTGTTAGTCGCTGTTGCCTTAACGGGGAATGAAAGCATTGAGTGGATTACAGACCTAGCTCGTGGAATAAAGTTTGAAGCAGATTTAGCTGGCGCGCAGGTTGTTGGCGGTGATTTCTCACGAGCAAAGAGCGTTGTCATATCTATTGCAGCGATTGGCTCTACGGTAAATGTGGTCACCCGCAACGGAGCCAAGGTGGGCGATGGAATTTACCTATCCTCGCTTACAGGTTGGTCCGCAGCAGGACTAGCGATTATGGAATCTAAAATGACTTCAGCCACCGATGCGCATACTGCCGCTTTGCGTGAATACAAGAATCCAACAATTGATTATAAATTTGACGTTACTGGAGCAACATCAATGTGCGATGTCAGCGATGCCCTGGTGATCCAGGCCAGACAAATGGCTGATAGTTCAAAGGTTGCCTTTAAATTTGATTTATCAAAGATTCAAGATTGCTCTGAATTCGCTGAACTTGAGTCCCTAGCCCGCTCACTCGGGATCGATGTTTGGAAATGGATTTTCGCTGGGGGAGAAGATCACGTCCTACTGGCAACGGGGGTAGATTTGCCAGGAGTATTGATCGGTGAAGTTATCGCTGGCGAAGGCATCCATAACGTTCCAGCAGATGTGGGAAACAGTGCTTGGCGTCATTTTTAATTGAGGCATCGCATTTTTATGCACCAATAAGCATTTATTATTTTTATTTATACATCTGAATATCAGTGCGGTGCTATTGCCTACTTATTGGCAAGGCGTTAATTTTGAGACATGAAACGCACCTCTATATTGGCCAGCCTCTCCTCTGCGATCTTTGCGATTGCGGCTGTAACAGTTGGAGTCACTTCCGCCAGTGCCAGCATCACACTTCCTAAGGGTGCACTTCTTCCATGTTCTGCCGGCGGTGGTGCTTATTGCATCGAGTCAGTAAGCGTCACGCCATCGGGTGCAAAAGCAATTGCGCTTTCATGGGTTGCAACTGGATCAGTGGGTGCGGCGGCGGGAAATGCAAATAACGTGGCAGCCGGCAAAGAGTTTCCAGGAAGATGGACGGCAGATAGTGCATTTGCAAACGAGAATTACGATGGCCTTTATGTTGAAGCACAAGCAGCAAATGAATTTGTTCCTTGGATAATTCTTGATGCTAAGCCTACTTATTCACCTGGCAATAAAGTTTCCTTAGCGGCCCTAACTACCAGCGCAACCACGCCAGTTAATCTGAACTCAGATGCTTTGATTTCTGTGAAGTTACGTATTTCTGATTTTAAAGTCGGCGTAACTTACGGAATTGCAACTGAAGCAACTGTTGATATTCAGGCAGGCGTCTTTGAATTAGCTGGATATCCAGTGAAAGTCGCGCAGGCAAAGAGCACCAAGGATTGCACCGGAACTGCAGGTATTTCATCTGCTCTGGTAACCCAGTTCCAATCAATTCTCGTTCCCTCAAATGATCCGATGGGATTTTCATTTGAAGGTGGAAGCGGAAAGATCTACGTGGGATCAAATGGCCTTTGCAAACTTTCAACACCAGTATGGAATAGCACGACCAAATCACTGAGTTATAAAGCATCTGCACCACGTTTAGCCCCAGATGGAAAGACAGTTAATACAGGTTTCTATTACGCAACAATCTCAGCAGCGGATGCACTTGCGCTCTGGGGGCTAGCTAAAATTGAAGATGCTGCCTCTGCACTAATTGTGTCAGTACGTACGACAGAGGCTGGATCAACTGCTGCGACAAAGGCGGTGGCTGTTAAGAACGGCAGAATTATTATTCAAGTATTTGGCTTTGAATTCCCAGATCCGATGCTAGATATTTCACTAAATCCAAGCTTTGATGTGATGGCATCTTCTAAATCAGCTGAAAGCAATATGTCTGCGGCAGGAACCGTAAGGACCACCGCATCTCCAAAGCCAAAGGCGGCGCCAAAAGCAACAACAATTTCGTGTTTAAAAGGAAATCAATTAAAGAAGGTAACGGCCGTTAAGCCAACTTGCCCAACAGGTTTTAAGAAGAAGTAACGCGCTTAACTAGCGAGTTACTTTGCCAGCCTTGAGGCAAGAAGTACAAACATTCTGACGCTTAGTGCTTCCACCAACGAGAGTCTTTACGCGCTGAATATTTGGATTCCAACGACGACGTGTCTTTACCTGAGAGTGGGAAACGTTGTTTCCGAAGCTTGGCGCTTTGCCACAGATATCGCATGTTGATGCCACAGCAGTACTCCTTTTAAATTCGTGTTAATTTCAAATTTTAACCTCAGCCCTAACTGCGACCAGGTGGTTGAACAAGGCGTAAGAGTAGCAAGAAGGCCACCCTGACGCTAATTCGGTGAAATTCACGCGAGAATAGGCGGCATGGCCAGCCTCGAATCCAAATTGGTAAATGTCGTAGGCGATCGTACGGCCAAGGTTTTAGATACAACTTTTGGATATAAAACAATTGCTGATTTGATCCACCATTACCCACGCAGATACTTAGTTCGTGGCGAACTTAGCGATATCGCTGAACTTAAAGAAGGTGATGAAGTAACCGTACTTGCCGAAATATTTAGCTCATCCAGCCGTAAATTACATGCCCGAAAGGGGAGCATCCTTGAAGTAATTGTCACGGATGGCAGCGCCAAGATGTCGCTGACCTTTTTCAATCAAGCTTGGCGCGAAAAGGATCTGCGAGTTGGAAGGCAGGGGTTATTCGCGGGAAAAGTCGGCGAATTTAACGGCAAGCGCCAACTGGCACACCCTGATTACGAAATGATTCCGGATGGAAATGATGTTGACTCAGCCGTTGCCGAATTTGCAGGCAAGTATCTGCCGATGTATCCGGCAAGCGCGAAGTTACCGTCGTGGAAAATCGCACAATGCATTAATTTATCGATCGGTGCGTTAGATGAAATTACCGACTTTATGCCTGAAAAAATCTTAAAGGAGCGCGGTTACCCGTCTCTGCAACAAGCCATTTTGCAAATCCACAACCCAGTCGATCTCGACAGTGCTGAAAAATCGCGAGCACGCATAACCTTTGATGAGGCGCTGTTAATGCAGTTGTTGTTGCTCGAGCGAAGAGCTGAACTGCGCGCTTTAAAGGCAGTTGCACGTCGCCCCAGGAGTTCAGGAATTCTTACAGCCTTTGATGCTTCATTGCCGTGGCAATTAACACCTGGACAGGTGCAAGTTAGTGCAGAGATTGAAAGTGACTTAGCGGCGGCGTATCCAATGCATCGATTATTGCAAGGTGAAGTTGGTTCAGGTAAAACTGTCGTTGCGCTACGCGCAATGTTGGCGGTAATCGATAGCGGGGGACAAGCGGCGTTACTCGCACCAACTGAAGTGTTGGCCGCGCAACATCTGCGAACAATCGAAAAATTACTTGGGCCGCTGGCGCAAGGCGGAATGCTTGGTGGCAGTGAAATCGCCACAAAAGTAACTCTGCTAACTGGATCGCAAAGTGCGGCCGCGCGAAAAGAGGCGCTGGCAATGGCGGCATCCGGTGGAGCCGGAATAGTCATTGGTACTCACGCGCTTTTAAGTGAATCAGTAACTTTTAACGATCTAGGTTTAATTGTTGTCGATGAGCAACATCGGTTCGGTGTTGAACAGCGAGATGCACTCAAAGCAAAAGCAGTTAATCCACCGCATCTATTGGTAATGACTGCAACGCCGATTCCACGAACTGTGGCAATGACGGTATTTGGAGATTTAGATGTTTCAACTTTGCGTGAGCTGCCACTTGGCAGACAGCCAATCACCACTCATCTTGTTCCAACAATTGAGAAACCAACATTTCTAGATCGCGCCTGGGAGCGAATTCGAGAAGAAATCTCGCTGGGTCATCAGGCCTACATCGTTGCGCCACGTATTTCAGCCGGAACATCAGAGGATGCTGATTTAGATTTTCTCTACGGCGAAGCATCACCAGATATCGCATCTGTTGAAGATCTAGGTCCGAAACTACAGTCCGGGCCGCTAAAGGGCTTACGGATCGCACCTCTACACGGGCGCCAGAGCAGTGAAGTAAAAAACGCAACCATGCAGGCTTTTGCGCAAGGTGAAATTGATGTTTTGATTTCAACAACGGTGATTGAGGTTGGCGTGGATGTACCAAATGCAACGGTAATGGTGATTATGGATTCAGATCGTTTCGGTGTTTCACAACTTCACCAGTTGCGTGGTCGAGTTGGTCGTGGAACCTCTCCTGGCTTATGTCTATTGGTAACGAGTGCTGAACCAGAGAGTCCTGCCCGTGAGCGCTTAGATGCCGTCTCAAAAACACAAGATGGATTTGAACTCTCCAGAATTGATTTAGAACAACGTCGTGAAGGCGATGTACTGGGTGCATCTCAATCAGGATCAAGATCGCACTTGCGCTTGCTACGAGTTCTGCGTGATGAAGCGCTAATTGAAAGCGCTCGAGAAAGCGCGGCAGAACTCTTGGCGCAAGATCCCTCCTTATCTAGTTATCCTTTACTCAAAGAAGAACTTATGAAGTTGCAAGCAGATGCTGCTGCAGAATTTATAGATAAGGGTTAAGTCAGATGCGCATTATTGCCGGAGGTGCCAAGGGTCGAAATATCGCATCTGTTGCTTCATCTACTAGGCCAACATCGGATAGGGCCCGGGAAGCACTTTTTTCCACCTTGGCCTCTGAATTTGGTGAATTCGAAGGTCTAAATGTTTTGGATTTGTACGCCGGGACAGGTGCGATCGCACTCGAATCTTTATCTCGTGGGGCCGCTTTAGTTCACGCAGTTGAAAAAGATGAACAGGCGCAGAAAAGTATTGCCAGTAACTACGAGGCAATTAAATCTGCACAGTGCCCTGGCACTTTTCATCTATATGGCATGAGCGTCCATCGCTTCTTGCAAGATCCACCAATTGCGCCATATCACTTTATTTATATCGATCCACCTTATGAAATCGATGATCTTGATGTAATCGAAACTCTGATTCAATTGCAAGTTGGTGGGTTTTTGCATCCGCAAGCGTTAATAGCTGTCGAGCGAAATTCCCGAGTTAAGGAAATTTCTTGGCCAGATGGATATGTATCAGTTCGTGAAAAGAACTATGGACAAGCGAGCATTTTCTATGGCGCACCAGCCGATTCTGAGCCTGAGAATGGATAACCCGGTTAATCGTTGCTAGCGTTTGCACCATGAAGCGCGCCGTATGCCCTGGATCATTTGATCCCGTCACTTTCGGGCACCTAGATATTATTGAGCGCGCCAGCGAACAATTCGATGAAGTAATCGTTGCCGTTCTGGCCAATCGAACCAAAGCTAGCCTTTTCACGGTTGAAGAGCGCATGGAGATGATCCGCCAAACCACTTCAAAATTTAAGAATGTGAATGTTGATTCATGGCATGGACTGCTGGTTGATTATTGCAAGACAAATTCAATTCAGGCGATCGTCAAGGGCTTACGAGCGGTAACTGACTTTGATTACGAACTTCAAATGGCTCAAGTCAACTTACAAGGAACTGGGGTTGAAACTATGTTCATGGCAACTGCTCCAGCGCATTCATTTCTATCATCATCAATCGTTAAAGAGCTCGCACATTTCGGTGGCGATGTCTCTTCAATGGTTCCAGGCATCGTTAATGATGCACTTAAAGCACGAGTAGCAGGGAAGTAAAAAATGGATTCAATCGAGAAGATAAGTACCGCAATAACTCTTATCGAAGAAGCGCGCGGAGTTCCGCTATCGGCATCTTGCGTTGTGCACCGCGGTGAGATTTTAGAAATCTTAGAAGGCGCTAAAGAAGCGCTTCCGCAGGACCTATTTCGCGCCGAAGTTATAATCGAACAGCGCGAAAAGTTAATTGAAGAAGGTCGCTCTAGTTCTGAACAGATGATTGCTACCGCTCGCGAAGATGTTGCTCGTATGATTGAACAGACTTCGATTGTTCAGGCTGCGCGCGATGAAGCGCAAAGAATTCTCGATGATGCTCGCGCACTAGCAGCTGACGAGCGCGCCGAAGTAGAGAGTTATATCGACGGCCGCTTAGCCACCTTGGAAGTTATTCTAAATAAGACTATGGATGCAGTTGCCCGTGGCCGCGAACGCCTAGACGGTGCTGACGATAAAGATGTTCTTTCGCAACTCGCTGACGGTAAATAAAATCCTTCAAACCAATAAATTCTAATGACTCGTGCATCCCAGGTATTTGAATTCAATACTCACGAACTACCTCGCCGAGCGGGGGAGATGAAGGAGTACCAACTAGATTTGGCGATCTTGGAACCAGTCGGCATTGCCCTTGTCGCCGTTCCAGCAGGTGATGTAATAGAAGTAGATATGCGCCTGGAATCTGTCACTGAAGGTGTCTTGTTAAGTGCGCAAATATTTGCAATCGCAAAAGGTGAATGTATTCGTTGCTTAGATCCAGTTGAGATTGAAGTCGAGCGCAAGATTCAAGAGCTCTATCGCTATGAACCAACTTCAGATAAAGGTGGCAAGCGTGGTAAAAAATCTGCCAAGGTAGAAGAAGATGACTTAGCCAGCGATGAAGAGTTATTCCTAGATGGCAACGTCATGGATCTTGAAATTCCTATTCGCGATGCGATCGTGCTGGAACTGCCCGTTAACCCGTTGTGTTCTGAAGAATGCCTAGGGCTCTGTCCGGACTGTGGTGAAAAGTGGGAGAAGTTGCCGCAAGACCATGCTCACGAAGCAATTGACGCTCGTTGGGCTGGGCTGCAAGGCTTGGATTTTAAGAATTCGCCCGAATAAGGGATACTTCCTCCATTAGCAGTAAGCCAAACAGCAGTAAGCCTGGGCACAGATTGCCTGAGGTCAGCAGAGATTAAGGACGATTACCGTGCCAGTACCAAAGCGAAAGATGTCTCGCTCGAAGACACGCTCACGCCGCAGCATGTGGAAGACAACTGCAGCATCCCTTGCAGCATGCCCACAATGCCAGCAACCAAAATTGACTCACACAGCTTGCCCAACTTGCGGAACATATAACCGCCGTCAGGTACTTGAGGTCTGATCTGTACTCTTCTTTAACTTCGCAACTTGGGATTTCGCTTTCTCCCGAATTGCTTGAGTTAGCTTTTACGCATCGTTCATTCGCTTACGAAAGCGGTGCCAAAGAAACCAATGAACGTCTTGAGTTCTTAGGTGATTCCGTACTCGGATTAATAGTCACCGAAGAACTTTATTTGCGATATCCAGATCTCGATGAATCACGTTTATCACCACTGCGTTCGGGCATTGTAAATATGCGTGCGCTCGCAGATATTGCGCGCACACTCGATCTTGGTAAATATATCCGCCTCGGTAAAGGTGAAGAAGTCACCGGCGGCCGTGATAAAAATTCACTATTAGCCGATGCTTTAGAAGCGTTAATTGGTGCGATTTATCTAGAACTCGGATTTGCAAGCACGACAACAGTTGTTCGCGCACTAATTAATGAGACTTTAGAAAGCGCCATGGCTAAAGGCGCAGGTCTTGATGGGAAAACCGCGCTGCAAGAATTAGTTTCTTCCCTCGGTAAGGGCACCCTTGAATATCAAGTAACTGAAGAAGGACCTGATCACGATAAGAGTTTTACTGCAGTGGCACTTGTCGCAGGGGACGCTGTTGCAGAAGGTGTTGGTAAGAGCAAACGCGAAGCCGAACAATCGGCAGCCCGTTTGGCATTTGAAATTCTGGCAACCCTCAAGTAGTACTTCACTTGAGTCGCGTACATAAACACCTCACCTAAACGGTAGGTTTACGCCGTGTATTTAAAGAGTATGACGCTAAAGGGCTTTAAGTCCTTCGCTTCAGCCACGACCCTTCGCCTAGAACCAGGCATCACCTGCGTCGTCGGTCCCAACGGCTCTGGAAAATCAAACGTGGTTGATGCACTCACTTGGGTTATGGGTGAGCAAGGCGCCAAATCACTTCGCGGCGGCAAAATGGAAGATGTCATCTTCGCCGGAACAAGTGGGCGCGCACCACTGGGTCGCGCGGAAGTTTCCTTAACAACTGATAACACTGATGGCGCACTTCCGATTGATTACACCGAAGTAACTATTTCAAGAATACTTTTTCGCAACGGACAAAGTGAATATCAGATTAACGGAGAAGCATCCCGCCTTCTAGATATTCAAGAACTGCTTAGCGACTCAGGTATCGGTCGTGAAATGCACGTGATCGTTGGTCAAGGCCAACTCGATGCGATCTTGATGGCAACGCCCGAAGAACGTCGCGGATTTATTGAAGAAGCGGCAGGTGTACTAAAGCACCGCAAACGTAAAGAGAAGGCGCTTCGCAAATTAGATTCAATGCAGGCTAATTTAGCGCGTGTTCAGGATTTAACTGTCGAACTACGTCGCCAACTTCGCCCGCTTGGTAAGCAAGCAGAAGTTGCGAAAAAAGCGGCAACGATCCAGGCTGATCTACGCGATGCAAAATTGCGCTTGCTTGCCGATGACTACATAACACTCTCCAAAACTTTAGATGCCGAAGTAGCCGACGAGACAGCGCTGCGCGAGCGACGTTCCCAAGTTGAAGCGGAAGTTGAAAAGATTCGCCTGCGCGAAGAAGCACTTGATGCGCAAGCAGCATTTGAAAGCCCGCTGCTAATTGCCGCACAAGAGAATTTTTATTCACTCAGCGCGTTGCGTGAAAAATTTCGCGGCACGCAATCACTTGCTCAAGAGCGCTCACGATTCTTGGCTGAAGAAGCCGAAGAAGCGCGAAGCGCTGGCCGAGATCCAGAAGCTCTTGATCTAGAAGCTGCGGCACTTCGCAACGAAGAAGCACAACTTCGCGCCGGCGTTGCAAACTCACGAAGTGCGTTGGCGACAACCACACAAGAACTTGCAACTGCAGAAGCATCGCTAAAGGCCGAAGAAGATAAAATTGCTGCCGCAATGAGAGCTATTGCTGACCAACGCGAGGGAACTGCGCGCCAAGAAGGCCACATCAAATCACTTGCTGCCCGCCTTGATGCCATCGCTGAAGAAATTGCCCGCTTAACAAAGGCGCGTGATGAAGCGCAAGCTCGTGCACAAAGCGCGCAGCGCGAGTATTCAACTTTCGAAATGGATATCGCGGGCGCAGATGCTGGCGAACTTGGGCTGGACTCTGAATTTGAAGTAGCGAAACAAACGCTTGATTCAGCGAAATTAAATTTAAATAACTTAATTGACGCCGAACGCGCTGCAGATCGTGAACGTAATGCGATTGAAGCAAAGTTAGAGGCGATGCAACTTACCTCGCAATCACGCGATGGCGGTGCGGCTCTAATTAAAGATTCACGTGGGCTCTCGATACTCGGCTCTATCGCCTCGCTGATACAGGTCGACAACGGTTGGGAAGCAGCAACGGCTGCCGCACTTGGATCACTGGCGGATGCAATCGTGGTCCGCGATTTAACTTCAGCAGTTAGCGCGCTCACAACTCTGCGAAGTGAGAATTTAGGCCAAGCCGATGTCTTGGTTTACGAACCCGGATCATCATCGGCAGCATCAATCCCGGCAGGACTAACCCCACTTGCTGCACATGTGCGATCAGTTGAGATTTCTGAACTACTTGTCTCCCTTCTTTCATCAACTGTTGTTGTGGAAAGTGCGCGCGAAGCGGAAAGCGTCCTGCGCGCAAACCCATCACTGACTGTGGTAACTCGTGATGGCGATGTTATAACCGCTAAACGAGCTCGTGGCGGATCGGCATCTTCTAGTTCACTCATTGAAATTAATGCGCTGGTTCAAGAACTAACGAAGAAGTTAGAGACTATCTCGCATACCTGTGACCGCTTAAAGTTCGAAATTGTCACAGCTCAAGGCGAAGTTGATTCAAAACAAGGGTTATTTGATGTAGCGCTATCTAAGTTAAATGAATCTGATGCTCGTATTGCAGCTTTGACTGAACAACTTGCCGTCTCGGGCCAGAATATGAAATCTGCATCTGCTGAAGTAGAACGACTTAATTTGGCTATTGCAGAGGCAACTTCGGCAAAAGGTCGCGATGAGAATGAGTTATCGATTGCATCTGCTCAATTACAGCAGCACGGTGATATTGCCGAACCAGATCACACCGTAGCCGAGAATTTACGCAATCAAGTTTCACTTGCGCGTACCTCAGAAGTAGAAGCTAGATTGGCGGTTCGTACGAGCGAAGAGCGAGTCGATTCAATCTCGGCTCGTGCAAAAACTTTGGAGGATGCAGCAAATACCGAGCGAGAAGCATCAGAGCGTGCGGTATCGCGTCGCGGGGCGCGTGCACGTGGCGCCCTTATCTCTTCCGCCATTGCCGAAGCGGCTTATGAAGCGTTGATTCATATCGAACGCTCCATTGCAAAGGCTGCTACAGAACGTGCTCGCTTAGAAGCATCGCGTTCTGATCGCGAGGGAGAAACTCTCACCGTTCGCTCACGTGGTCGCGAACTTGCCACCGTTCTTGAGCAGTTAACTTCTTCAGTACATAAAGATGAAATTGCGCGCGCCGAACAACGTATGCGGATCGAAGCTCTTGAAGTTAAATGTGTAGAAGAGCTAGGTGTCGATACGACAACGCTGGTAAATGAGTATGGACCTCAAAATGATGTTCCAACATTTATTGAAACTGAAGAAGGCGAAATAGTCGCGACTGAATTGATCCCGTATCGCAGAGATCAGCAAGAGAAACGACTTGCCGCGACCGAGCGTTCCCTTGCTTTGCTCGGAAAGATCAACCCACTTGCCCTTGAGGAGTACAACGCTCTTGAGGAACGACTTAAATTCTTAGCCGAGCAGCTCGAAGATTTAAAGCGCACCAAGAAAGATCTGCTCGACATCATCAAAGAAGTAGATGATCGAGTTCAGCAGATATTCATGGAGGCCTATAC
>Ga0187845_1002026_pt1 | contig 11239 bp, 12 predicted proteins | sample SpaLakP09_SKY_68_FD_134515 | JGI IMG/M metagenome (GOLD analysis project Ga0187845, IMG submission 134515) | Oligotrophic lake water microbial communities from Sparkling Lake, Wisconsin, USA - SP09_SKY_68 | ecosystem: Environmental > Aquatic > Freshwater > Lake | place: USA: Sparkling Lake... | reverse complement strand
CGCCCACTCATGCGCAGGAAACCAATATGGAGCGCCAGACCAAGCTTGTGGGAATCACCTCGGCGTGCATTGATTGCGTCGCGCTCGGCACCATCGAAGGTGAAAAATGCCTTCATCTCGAAGTCGCTGATATCGCGGGGAGCCCACGCATCCCCAAAAACGTTGTGTGCCAACCCTGCATCGTGAACCTCAAAAGTGGGAGGCCACCATACCCGTTTACAAAGCGAACAGGAAAGTCAATGAAATCAACGGTCTACCCAGACCACCCCCGCGCCAGTGCTAGCTTTGCGTACCGTCACTTATTGCACTGAAAACGAGGAGACCCCCAGCAAGCCGTCTTCGCTCCAGTCGAACTGGAAGGCCTCGCCCAGTTCGAAGGCCAGTGGCATAAAGGCGTTGCCCGCAGACCCCTGGCCTTCGCCCTGGCGCCACGCCCGGATGAAGTCGGTCACCCGCGTGTAACCCCCCTCGTAGCCCGCACGCCTGATCTCGGCGTACAGCGCTTTGGCCGTGCGCCGCTCGTGTTTGGGCCGACGTGCATCGGCCTTCAAGGCCAGCCTGAGCGCGTCATGGAACGCCGTGAGTTTGTTGGGTTGTTCGCCGCGCCGGTACTTCGGTGGGCCGTCCACCTCCCCGTGCAGCCACTTCGCCACCGTGTTGCGCGAGAGCCCTGTCATGCGAGATATCTCGCGCTCCGATTTGTTCTTCCGGGCATGCAAATGCCGGATCCTGCCAATCATGTCCATGGTGATCACTCCTTGTCCTCTGCTGCACAAAAAAACAGCAGAGTAGGTTGTTCACCTGGCTCAGTTTTCGGTCGGCACGACCCTCAAAAGTGGCTCAGTTTTCGGTCGGCGCCAACACAGGCCTGTACACAGCCCGTGCGCTGCGGCCAGTTGGCAGTCGTTGACCGTCATCCCCACCCCACGCCACACCAATCCCTGCACGATGGGCAGGTGCCCCATGGCTTGGCCGGCCAGAACACTCGCGCGGTAGCCTTGCGCGCCCGGTGTCTCCAGGCTTGCGTGCACACCCAGCATGGACAGCCCCAGGCGCCGCGAGCCTTGCCGCAGTTCGCTTGCCAGGGTCAGGGCCTCGATGCGTGTGTCCAGAACCCTGAGCGCCGGGTGGTCGTCGGCGTCTGTCCACGCCGCAACCAGAAACGCCCGGTCCAGACAGGCCCATCGATGCAGCAGCTGCCCTTCGACAAAGCCTGTGAGCATCTCGCAACGCTCTGCGCGCACACCGCGCCGGCGCCGTGTGCTGGTTGCCGCGGGCGCGTCCAGCAAACCATCGGCGAACAATGTCTCCAGCCCCCAGGACCAGGCCACCGCGCCGCCTGGGAAAAAGTTGTCGGCCTGCTGCAGTGTCGCCAGGCGGCTGGCGAGCGCGCTCACGTCGAACACCGTTGGATGCGACCACTCGACAGCATCGGTTCGAGACGTTCGAGGTACGCAGCTTCCGGTCCAGCCAGGACAATTTGCAGGCGCTGCTGCTGGAAGCGGACTTTCCAGTGCATGTTGCCCGCGAAGTAGCCCAGCTCCAGCGCAGCGTCGGCACCGCACGGTTCGAGGACCAGATGGCGCGGCGCATCCAATTGGACGACGATGGCGCGATGCGCGTCGAGCCACAGCACCGCGCCGTCGCTCAGATGGTCGTGGCGCTCCAGGCGGATCGCGCAGTCGGTGCCGCGGTCGGTCCGGACGCGCATGCGATGACGCTGTACGTCTTCTCCGGACAGGATGAGTGTCTCCACCTGGCCATGGTGTTCCAGATCGTGCAGCCTGTCGGCCATCTCGGGGTCACCGGCATGGCCAAGAATGCGTTCAAGTATCAGCATGCAGTTTCTCCACGGTGCTGGGTCGGCTTGGAACGGACGTTGCCGGTCTCATGACGACAGGATGTCGTTGGCGTGAATGATGGCGCGCGCAATTTCCTCGGTGGCAATGCGCTTGCTCATTGCCTGCTCACGAATCATGCGATACGCCTCGGTGTGATTCACCCCGCGGGTGCGCATCAGGATCAGTTTGGCTTCGTTGATCTGGTTCACGCTGGACAGCTTCTGCTCCAGACGGACGACCCGCTTGTGCAGTGCTTGCACTTCTTCGCTGAGCGCCAGCGTCATGACGAGCGCCGCCATGACGCCCATCGAACGCAGCGGCGAAGTCAGCACGCCACTGGCACCCAACTGCAGCATGTCGTCGAACACGGTCGGGTTCTCATAGCCGATGACCGCGATGATGACTGCGCCTGGACAGCTTTGCAGCCATTCGAGTGCAGTGGGGGCAGCGGCGGGTTGGACCGCACAGAAGATGACGTCGGTGTCGCTTGGCAGGCTCTTAGGTGGAGGCCAGAACGCCTGTGCCCGGCAGCCGATTCGCTGCAGTTGCTGCATCAGCACATCGCCATCTTCGTCTCTCGGATGCACCACAGCGATGCGCCTGAGGCGCAACTGCTTCAAGAACTCTGGCGTCAACCGCTTGCCGTTTTTCATGGCATCTCAAGGAGTCAGATGGTGTCGTTGCCGTCCTGGCCGACTATCTGCAGTGCGTGGGTCCAGTCGTTCAGATCGTGACTGATCATATAAGGGTCAGCATCAATGGCGGACAGTGCCTGCGCGACAATGGTGAACTGGCCACTCGCGTTGACGCGGCCGATGCGCGGGTGCAGCCGCGTGTGGTGCGTGACGGGATCAACCCGGATGTCACCCTGCGGTGCTTCAATCTCGCAACCCAGCACATTTGGAAGCAGCGCGTGGTACGCATCCTCGCCGACCTGAGAGATGGCCTTGGCGAAAATCTGGACCTGAAAATAAGCGGCTTCCCAAGACATGTTCGGCTCGATGCGATCGCCGAAGCGCTTGACGAAGCGTGCGACGCACGACCGATTGCGCGAAGTCGAGATCGATCGGAAATAGGGGGCTGCGGTGTAGTGGCCTTCAGCAATGCGGTTGCCCATTTCGGCCACTTCGCATTCCGACGTCGACAGGCTGGCAATCGGCATCTGCCTGGGATCGAGGCCAGCGTCGGCATAGGCCTGGTAGAACATCCGCGTGGATTGCCCCACGACGGTGGAGAACACGAAGTCCGGCTGCTTCTGCTTGATGTCCTGCACGATGGCAGAAAAGTCTTTCTCCTGCGCATCGAGCGGTACGTAGCGTTCCCCCAGCTTCTTTCCGCCCTTCTGCTGCAAGATGAAATCGCTCATCGTGCGATTGGACTCGTAGGGAAAGATGTAGTCACTCCCCACCATGTACACACGTGGCCCGAAGCGATTCGACATGTAGTGGGCCAACGGGGCATTGTGTTGATTCGGCGTCCCACCGGTGTAGATGACATTCGGAGAGAACTCGAATCCCTCGTACATCATGGGATAGAAGAGCATGCGATTCGAACGTTCGATCACAGGAAGCACCGCCTTGCGCGCATTCGAATTGGCGCATCCGAAGATGACGTTCACTTTGTCTTCCTGAATCAACTTCGCGGCCAACTGGGCGTAGCGTGCCGGATTCGACTGTGGGTCGTAATGCACAGGCACCAGTTCGCGGCCACCAAGACCGCCAGCATCGTTGATCTCTTCGATCGAGAACATCGTGCCGAACAGCATCGACGTTTCCACGCGGGACATGATCCCCTCGCGCGAGAAGAGGACACCTACTTGGATAGGATCAGAATTGGCCACGTTGTCGCTGGTGTGTGTGAAGGGGAATACAGCTGATGAAGCTGGGCGTGTCCTGCAAGAACGGAGCCAGCAACATCGCGCATGCGAGCGGTTTACCGAGACAGCCTGACACCACGAAAGTCCTGCCAGCATTGATTCACCACGGTCAGACCTTCGACATGGCGAGAGAAGCCCAGCATTCCGCGCCGTGAACTGAGCAGCGGAAGGATGGGGAGTGTCTGCATGACCCGTGCGTCGGCTGCCCGATAGTGGTGCATCCGTTGTATCGGATCCACCTCACGGCATGCGCTGTTCAGCAGCGCATCGAGCGTGCTGTCTGCGGCATAGCCCGCATTGTAGCCGATCGGTGACCGGTTGCTGCTATGGAGGATCTGGTGCAGCCACAAGTCCGACGACATGCCCCAACTCATTTCACTCATCGAGACGCCCGGGGTTGCTCCTTCGCGCCAACCGTTGAAGTAGTCGAGCCAGTCATCGTGAAACGCGGTCTCCAAGTGGATGCCGATCTGGGCAAGATCCGCCGCAATGCGGGCCTGGATTGCGCTGGGATTCAACTGAGCCGACCCGGCGCGGGCCGCGATCGCCTTGAGCACGACACGCTCGCCGACTCCTGCCTCTTTCAACAGGGCCCGGGCGCGCGTTGGATCGTAGGGGTAATGCTCCTTCGCATTGATATCGTGCGCTGGCGATCCCGGTGGCAATGCACTGCGTGCAGGCAGCGTCGCGCCCGGAAAGAGGAGCTCACTCAGCGCGTTGCGGTCGATCGCATGGGCGATCGCACGTCGGACCCGCACGTCCGCCACGGCGGGATCGTGGAGATTGAAGACCAGATACCAGAGATACGGCGGGGAGAAAGTCGGAATCTGGAAGCCGCGAGCAGCGAGATCGTCCAGATCCGCCCCTTCGAGGCTGTAAGCAATGTCGACGACGCCATCCTTCAGCGCCTGCACGCGATCATCCAGGTCGGGAAACGGCAGGAATTGGATGCCGGACAGCCATGGTCGTCCTTGCCAGTAGTCCTCGTTCGCACGAAGTTCAACCGCCGAGCCACCCGGCGTGTCGAAGCGGCGGTGAAAGCAGAATGGGCCTGTGCCGGGGGCGAGGTCGGTGCAGCCGTCCGGGCCCAGCTTGCGCAGCGCGTGTGGACTGACCAGAGATTGCGCACCGGGTGCGTCCTGCTGCGTCATGTAGCGCAGGAAGTCTGGCGACGGCGCGCGGTGCAGGAATTCAACCGTCATCGGATCCAGGGCTTTCACCTCGGAAAGGGTCTCGACGCCGGTGCGATTGAGATCGGCGGCGACGGTCGAGTAGAGTGGAGATTGGACATCCGCGATCCGCGCATAGTTCACCACCACTGCATCGGCATCGAGCACGGCGCCGTCATGGAAGCGGACGCCGGGCCGCAACCGGAACACGAAGCGCTGCATGTCTGCAGACACCTCGACCGTTTCAGCCAGCCACGGAATGACGTGGGTTGGCTCATCCGGCGTCTCGGGCGCGCGATCGAAATCGTCCTCCACGAGACTCTCATGTGTGTGCTGGACGACCCGTCCAGTGTTCCATCCGCCACCGGCACGTGGCGGGTCGATCCCCGCAACTTCCCAATCAAGCGCCACACGCAAGATTCGACTTTCGTCCATCTGAGTTCCCCCCTGTCAACAAAGAAGTGATGAATCGACCCTGATCGATCCCATGCTTCACGATGTGGCAAACGGATTCGGTGAAATCAACGGTGTCTCGTGAATGATCTTCACCTGCCCGTCGCTGCCGAACTCGCCGATGCGCGCGCGCTTCCAGAGATGGTGGTTTGTGGCGTGGACCTTGATCTTTCCCTCCGGCGCGTCGAGTTCGAGGTTCGGTGTAGCCGCCACCACCTTGTCGATTTCGAAGCTCTTGGCCTTCTCCACGCCGGCCTTCCAAAGGTAGACGGCGTTGTAGCCACACTCCATCACATCACCGACCACACGATTGGCACCGTACTTGGCCTTGAACGCGGTCACGAATTTTTTATTCGTGGGGTTGTCCAGACTCTGGAAGTAGCTCATGCAGGTGAGCACACCTTGCGCGTTGTCGGCGCCAACGCCCGACACCTCCTCCTCTGTCATGTTGAGCGTCAGCACGGTAGTCTTCGTCTTGTCGATGCCGGCCGACAGCATTTGCTTGAAGAACGCGACGTTCGAGCCGCCCACAACGGTGCTCAGGATGATGTCGGGCCGACGCGCTTTGATCTTGTTGATGATCGAGGTGAAGTTGGTGGCGCCCAACGGCAGGTACTCCTCGCCCATCACGCGCCCGCCGTTCTTCTCGATGGTGGCGCGCGAGATCTTGTTGGTGGCACGCGGCCAGACGTAGTCAGAGCCCACCATGTAGACAGACTTGCCCTTGTTCTTCATCAGCCACGTACAGGCAGCGATGGACTGCTGAGACGCCTCCGGGCCGGTGTAGAAGATGTTGGGCGACTGCTCCAGGCCTTCATAGAAAGTAGGGTAGTACAGCAGACCCTTGAGCTGCTCGAATACCGGCAGCACGGCCTTGCGCGACGCCGAGGTGTAGCAGCCGAAGACGGCCGGCACCTTGTTCTGGCCGAGGAGCTTGCGCGCCTTTTCCGCGAAGACGGGCCAGTCGCTGGCCCCGTCTTCGACGATCGGCGTGATCTTGCGACCCAGCACGCCGCCGGCCGCATTGATTTCGTCGATAGCCATTTTCTCGGCATCGACAACAGAAGCTTCAGCCAATGCGAGATCGTCAGATAGCGAGTGCAAGATTCCGACTTGAACGGTCTCCTGCGCAAAAGCGGTGCGCGCCACATAGGGCGCCGCAACCGTTCCAATGCCAAGTACCTTGACCGCCTGACGCCTTGAGAGAGATACCATGATGATCAACCTTGAAAATGAAAAAAAGTACATCGCCTAACCGCTGTGCGGCAAAGACGCGCGGAAAAAGCAAAAGGGCCTGCGCGAACCAAGTCCGCGCAGGCCCTTTTGCCTGGTTTCGCATCAGCAATGCTGGTGATGCGAGAAGTTTTACGACGTCAATTTTATGGTTGCTCTTAGGAAGCGTCAAGCCTTTTGAGCCTTGCTAAAGAGAGTTCAATTGAGTCTTGGTTCTTTCACACGGTGGTCACACCGTGAGGTATGACTTGATGCGGTTTTCGTCGGTGCCTGCACGCTGGGTCTCGTGCACGAAGACACCGCCTTCGATGACGAAGAGACGGTCCGCCACATCCATGGCGAAGTGCAGCACTTGCTCGGAGATCACGATGGTGATGTCGCGCGTTTTTCGAATCTCATTCAGTGCCTTGGCGATGTCCTTGATGATGGATGGCTGAATGCCTTCCGTCGGTTCGTCCAGCAGCAGCACCTTGGGGTTGGTGACCAACGCACGCGCGATCGCCAACTGCTGCTGTTGACCACCCGATAGGTTGCCGCCCTTGCGGTTGCGCATGTCCCAGAGCACCGGAAACAACGCGTAGATCTCGCTGGGGACTGTTTTGTCTTTCGCGTTCTCAAGTCCTGTTTCGATGTTTTCCTGCACCGTCAACGTCGGAAAGACCATACGTCCCTGTGGAACGTAGGCAATCCCCTTGGCAACCCGTTGGTAACTTTCGTCGCGCGATACATCGTTGCCGGCCACCTCGACCTTGCCGCTCTTCAAGGGCAGCACGCCCATCAACGACTTGAACAGCGTGGTCTTGCCCATGCCGTTGCGGCCCATGATGGCCAGGCTTTCGTTAGCCCGGGCCTCGAAAGAAATGCCATGCAGAACCTCGCTCTGACCATAGGCAACGTGGAGATTCTCAACTTTCAGCATGTGCGTTTCCTCCTGGCGTTGCAGGGTGTGACTGGCCTGTTCGCAAGGTCCGGTTTGGTCATCTCAGTGACCCAGGTACACGTCGATGACTTTGGGGTTTTTTTGCACTTGGTCCATGGCACCTTCTGCCAGGATCCGTCCCTGGTGCATCACGGTGACGCGATGCGCGATGCGGGCGACGAAATCCATGTCGTGCTCGATGACGATCATCGAGCGTCCGACGCAGATGCGCTGGAGCAGTTCGGCCGTCAACTCGCGTTCGCGCGCGCTCATGCCGGCCACAGGTTCGTCGAGCATCAGCAGATCGGGTTCCTGCATCAACAGCATGCCAATTTCCAGCCACTGTTTTTGCCCGTGCGACAGCAGGCCCGCATCCATCTGTAGTGCACCGGCGAGACCGACTTCTCCGGCGACGGCGTGCACACGCTGTCTCACGGCATCCGTGCACCTGAATCGCAGCGCGCCGAGAACCGTACGGCCTTCGGGATAGGAGACCTCCAGGTTCTGAAACACACTGAGGTTCTCGTAGATCGACGGCGTCTGGAATTTGCGACCGATCCCCTTGCGCACGCGCAAGTGTTCCTCGGTCCCGGTCAGTTCTTCGTTCTTGAACTTGATGCTGCCGGCGCTTGCTTTGGTCTTGCCGCAGATCAGATCCAGCAACGTGGTCTTGCCGGCGCCATTGGGTCCGATGATCACGCGCAGCTCATTCGTGTCGACGTAGAGCGTCAGGGCGTCGATGGCCTTGAAGCCATCGAAAGAAACGGTGAGATCCTCGACGGCCAGCGCGAAGTCGGTGTTGCTCATGCAAGTGCTCCCTGTCTCAGGTCGTGCTGTTGGGCAGGTCCGAACGACTGTCGGCCGCATGCGTGGTGCCGGAATCTTGCACGCTTTGTCCACCGGCTACCTCGGACTTGCGCAAGCGGTCGATCCAAGGCTTGAATTTGTCGGCGTATAGTCCCGCCAGCCCTTGGGGAAAGAACACGGTGACGCCGATGAAGAGCGCCGCCATGCAGAACAACCACAGATCCGGGAACACTTCCGAGAAGTAGGTTTTTCCGAAGTTGACAAGCAAGGCGCCATAGATTGCGCCGACAAGACTCATGCGCCCTCCGACAGCCGTGAAAATGATCATCTCGATCGAGGGCACGATGCCGACGAAGGACGGCGATATGAATCCCACCTGCAGCGCGAACAACGCACCGCCTATGCCCGATATGGATGCGGCCAGGCAGAAGACGAAGACTTTGAACATGGCAACGTCGTAACCGGAAAAGCGCACGCGATCTTCCCTGTCGCGCATGGCCAGCAGCAACGTGCCGACCTTGCCCTTCTGCACCCATAGGCACAGGAGCACGCAGGCCAACAGCAGGCCTGCGCAGATAAAGTAGAGGATGGACTTGGCACTGTCGGTGCGGATGTCCCATCCGAGCACCGTCTTGAGGTCGGTGATGCCATTGACGCCGCCGGTGTATCCCTGCTGACCGATGATGAGAACCGACAGGATCAACGCGACGGCCTGGGTGATGATGGCAAAGTAGACGCCCCCCACACGGCGCTTGAACATGGCCAAGCCGATCACAAAGGCCAAGAGCGCCGGTACCGCAACAACGGCAAGCAGTGCGAAGGGCAAGTGCTCGAAGGGCTTCCACCACAGGGGCAGCTCGGTGATTTGGTTCCAGTCCATGAAGTCGGGAATGCCAGGCGTGGTCTGGATCCTGGTACTTTGTACGTCCGAGGCTTCGAGCTTCAGGAACATCGCCATGGCATAGCCGCCGAGCCCGAAGAACACGCCCTGTCCCAGGCTCAGAACACCACCCCAACCCCACAGCATCACCAGTCCTATGGCCACGAAGGCATAGCACAGGTACTTGCCGACCAGGTTCAGACGGAAAATGTCCAACGTCAAGGGAAACACAATGATGAGCAGGGCGGCAAGCAGTGCGACACCAGTCAGGCCGCTGCGGTTGATGGATTGAAGCACGTTTTTCATGTCTTGAGACTCGTGGGACGGAACAGGGCCTATCGGCGAATCTTGCTGGCAAACATGCCCTGGGGTTTCATCATCAGGATCACGACGATGAGCGAGAGGGTCAGCACCTTCGCCATCGATCCCGACATGAAGAACTCAGAGATGGACTGCGCCTGGGCGATGGAGAAAGCCGAGGCGACCGTTCCCAGCAGGCTGGCGGCACCACCGAAAGTGACTACCAGAAACGAGTCCACGATGTAGAGCGCTCCCGACGTCGGGCCGGTCGATCCGATGGTTGTGAAGGCAGCGCCCGCCACACCAGCGATGCCGCAGCCGACGGCGAAGGTCACGCGATCGGTTTTGCTGGTGTTGATGCCGGTGGCGTTGGCCATGACTCTGTTGCTGACTGTGGCACGGACCCTCAAGCCCCAGCGGCTGCGGTAGAGCGCGATGAAGACGCTGCCAGACACCGTTGCCGCCAGAGCAAGGACGAACAGGCCATTGATTGGTATGTCCAACCCCTCACGAGGCGCCCATGAACCCATGAGCCAACCGGGCAGATCAGGGCTGACCTCCTTGGGACTGATGAAGGTCCGAAAGCATTGCTGCAACGCCAGACTGACGCCCCAGGTGGCCAGCAGGGTATCCAGAGGTCGCTTGTAGAGATGACGGATGAGTGCCCACTCCATCAGCCAGCCCACGGAGAAGGCGCTGCAAAAGGCCAGCGCGATGGCCACGGGGAAGTAGTGCGCACGAAGATCCGGTGTATGACTCTCAACCAGCCGGGAAATCATGAAGACGGTGTACGCACCAATGGCCATGAACTCGCCGTGCGCCATGTTGATGACGCCCATCTGCCCGAAGATGATCGCCAGCCCGAGGCCCATCAGCAGCAACACAGCGAAAAGGCCCAGTCCAGCAAAGCCCTGCATCAGGGTGATGTTGATCATGTCTGTAAGCACCATCGGGATCTCCGGTAAGCGGCACACCTGTGGAAGCACAAAACAAAAGGGCCTGCGAGAACGGGATGTTCTCGCAGGCCCTTTTGCCTGATCTCGCGCCGACGCTATCGGCGGCGCTGAAGATTGAATGGGATTATATAGGTACGCCGTTTATCAAGTCAAGCGAGTGCAGTCTTGTACAGATATTTGTGTTTTCGTGGCTGTTTGCACTGCGGGCACGCCCGCCGATGTCGTCCAGAAGCTCGACGACGACCTAGCGGCCGCGCTGAAGGACCAAGGCGGTGCTGGACGCGGCGGGGTGGGGCGATGCCCAGCAGGCAGCCCAGATCCTGAGAGAGGCCAAACGGTTGCGCCATCCAACTTGAAGTCGTACGGTTAGGGCAACGCTGATTAAGGTCCACCGTTGAGGGGGGTCAAACGTTATCCGCAGATGAAGCAGCAGACCCTGGCAATGGCCGCAGATCAAGACAACGGATTCGAGCATTCGCGTAAACCCACCCGACGCGAAGAGTTCTTGCGGACCACGCAGACAATAGTGCCATGGGCCGCTCTGTGTCAGGTGATAGAGCCGCACTACCCCAAGGCAGGCAACGGCCGCCCGCCCATTGGCCTAGAGCGCATGCTGCGCATCCATTTCCTGCAGCACTGGTTCAACCTGGCCGATCTGGCGTGCGAGGAGGCTCTGTATGACGGGGTCTCCTCGTTTTCAGTGCAATAAGTGACGGTACGAAAAGCTAGCACTGGCGCGGAGGTGGTGTTGGTAGATCGTTGATTTCATTGACTTTCCTGTTCACTTTCAAATCTGCGATTCGTG
>Ga0187845_1002024_pt1 | contig 11249 bp, 10 predicted proteins | sample SpaLakP09_SKY_68_FD_134515 | JGI IMG/M metagenome (GOLD analysis project Ga0187845, IMG submission 134515) | Oligotrophic lake water microbial communities from Sparkling Lake, Wisconsin, USA - SP09_SKY_68 | ecosystem: Environmental > Aquatic > Freshwater > Lake | place: USA: Sparkling Lake... | reverse complement strand
TTTATCTGCCGTCAGCGCCCTTTCCTGCCCAGACACCAACCACTGCCGCCCCGCAAACCCTTGCCAACACTGCCTTGGCAGCGCGCTTCGTGTTGCGAGGGGGCGAATATTAGTGGACTACCGGCGTCTGCGCAAGCGCTTTCTCGCAAAATCCTCAATAAAGCCAAAAAGAGCATCATGAGACACTAAATACGCGCCCTACCAAGCCATGTATAGAATCCAACAGGCTGGCGATTCGGCCATCCACCCACCAGACAAGGAATAGACGCATGACAATCGCAGCGAAGTGGCAAGCGAGTTCGGGGTCGAGCATTTGCGAGCTCGGCAATGGCACCGCGCAATGGCAGGCCGATCTCGACGCCCCGATGGGCAATCCCGCGATCCCCAACCCCCACGATCTGCTGGATTCGGCCCTTGCCGCCTGTACTGCACTGACGCTGCAAATCTACGCCAAGCGCAAAGGCTACGAATTGCAGGAGGTTCTGGTGAACGTTTCGCATGAAGAAACGAGCGGCTCCTACAAGATGATCCGCCATGTAGAAGTGCGCGGCAACTTCACGGCAGCTATTCAGGAGGATTTGCTGCGCGTCGCAAATAAATGCCCGGTTCACAAATCCCTCTCGGCACAGATCACGATCGACACGACACTGAACGCCGCCTAGTACATTGACCCGACAAATGATAATCGTTATCATTTGAATCCTCGGGTTCAGACACGACCTGAGTCAGCAAATGGGTTTCCGGGCACGCCAGCGTGTCCGGCCTTTTTCTCTTACGCCGAATGCCGGCCTGGCATTGCGCGTCATCTTCCTGACCCACATCGCGCGCAACGTTGCTCCTCAGCGCGAACCAGAGTTCATCCCGGACCGCATCCCGCCGCAGTAGGGTCCCCCTTCGCCGCATTGTTCGCTGGCCCACGCAGTAACTGTTGCGAGGAGCCGCTTTCACCACTTGCAAGCTTTATGGCCCATTACGGGACGCTTAACATGGAACCCAAAAAGGAAACGTGGGATAGCGAGCAGGGACGCATCGGGAGCGGGGACACCTTGGCGAACTACATGGAAGAGTATTGCGCGCGCATCCGCCGTGGCGGTGTTCGCGGCATCGCGGAAAAACCGATCGTCGTCGATCGGGACGGCACATATCAGATGACTTATGTGCCTTTCGAACATCGCAATCCGGGTGCGCGGCTGATATTGGCGAGCACGACGCCTGGCCATGCCCACGTGCGGCTCGCCGCGACGGTCACCGCCGAACTGCTGCAGCTACGCACGCCGGGCCTCACCATTCAGCGCGAACACAAGCGCCGCGTCGAACTGGGCGGTCAAATGATTCGGCCGAATCTGATCCGGATGCTCGACCACTTCGGCGTGCCGGCGCTGATCGGCCTGCCGCATGCCGCGGCCCTCTGGAACGAAGGCTTCGACATGGTTCAGCCTCTGGCGCTATTACCCCACGCCACGACAAGGCGCGGCCTGGCCTTCGACGGGCCGTTCGACGAACTTGCCAATGTGCCTATGCTGCGCATGGTGTTCGAGAACCTTTTCCTCGCCCAATTGCCGCAGTACCGCGCGGACGCTCTTTACATCGCCCTGGGCCGAACCTCGTGGGCCGGACTGCTCCATGCAGTAGCCCTGGGCCTGCTGGAGCGGCGCCAACTGATCGGCATGATGCCTGTGCCGGCGCGCGCGGGAAGCATGGTGAAGTATTTCCTGCGCGAAATCGGGGTGAGCGATCTGTCGCCAAACGATCCGGTCCGGCATCGCATTGCGTGGCTCGATGCTGCCCATGCCGAAATGGAAGCGGGTGTGCGTCGCATCCGTGCCACGTTGGCGCCATCGAGCCAGCCGGACCGACTGATCGCATGAACGCCCGAGTGCGGGCGGCCTCAGCGCCGGCCAAGTGACATATGCCCCACTACAGTGGGGAGCAGCGAGCGCGAAATGCGTCGATAACCCCTCTTGAGGAATCTGACCTCCTCGCATTCCCGATTGGCGACCCCCGTAACGCACGGCGGGGCGCTATTTTTTTGTGCGGCCCCACTTGGATAGCGTTCCGGAAGCGCTTCCGGCAGCCGCGGTTTCGACTTGGCGCAGATATTCCGCATCTAGGGAAATTTCCCACAAAAATTGCAGAAGCGTCGCATTTCCCGCGGGCTGCCAGCTCCCTATACTTCGCCGACATGTAGATCGCCGAAGCACCCGTCGGCACCGTGAGCCAGGCATGACAACCATCCTTATTGTCGACGATCATCCGGCGATGCGACTCGCCCTGCGCGCGCAGCTGGCGCAGTTGCTCGGCGTAAAGCGCATGTACGAAGCCGACAATGGGCAGACGGCCATCGACGCCGTGCGGCAGTTCAAGCCGGATCTGGTGGTACTGGATCTCGACATCCCGCGCATGAGCGGGCTGGACGCCGTACCGCGCATGCGGACGTTTCATCCGGAGGTGCGCGTGCTGGTACTGACGGCGCAGGACGCCGTGCCTTTCGCCGCGCGCGCGTTCCAGGCTGGCGCGCAGGGCTTTGTCAGCAAGACCCAGGAACTTGAATCGATCGTGCGATGCGTGGAAAGCGTGCTCGGCGGCTTCACTGTGTTTCCCAGCCCCAATCCGCGCGACACGCCGCGGGAGGGCCAGATCGTCGGCGACAGCGAAGGGCTACGCAAGCTGACCGACAAGGAGATGGAGATCCTGCGCATGCTGGCGCGGGGCATGTCGAACAAGTCGATCGGCAAGGCGCTGTTCATCAGCAACAAGACCGTGAGCAGCTACAAGACGCGCATCATGGACAAACTGAGCGCCGAATCCCTCGTTGATCTGGTCGATTTCGCGCGCCGCTGTCGGCTGATCCCATGAGCTTGCGCGCCGCTCGTCCAAGGCTGGCGGCGGACGAACGCCACGCAATCGGCGCCACGCTCGCCAAGGTGGCGCAGCACGATGCGCAAGTAAAAACCGTGCTGCTGCAGAGCCTGCTCGATGCGAATGTCGTCGATGCGGCGGATCTGCAGGGCGCGGTATCGCGGCGCGATTGGCCGGAGGTTCATCGCTGCGTGCACCGCATCAAGGGCGGTGCGGCGCTGGCACGCTGCCCTACGCTGATCGCCGCTGCCAAATCGATCGAATCCGCGGCAGGACAAGGCAACGCCGCTGTGGTCAACGCGCTGCTGCCACGCTTCATCGCGATTGTGTCCGAATTCAACGACACGTTGTCGATGCTATTTCCGCTGAAGGACGTTTCCGAAACGCACGGGCCACCACGGGATTCAACGAATTTGAAGGACAGTGACACATCGCCCGCGTGCAAGCCGCGTCAAGCACTGGCACACTGTGAGCCTGTTCCGGCCGCGCCCCCCAAATCCTCAAGCTGCCGCCGGCAACGTCAATTCCGGCGGGAGACATGTCGTGGGTGATTTGCAGGCCTTGCTCGATGGTCACGGGCTGATGCTGGTATTCCTGAACGTTCTGGCCGAACAGGCCGGGCTTCCGGTGCCGGCCTACCCCATGTTGTTCGTGGCCGGCGCGCTGTCCATGCAGCCCGACGGCCCTTCCATCGGCGCCGTGCTGTTCGCGGTGATCGCCGCCTGCCTGATCGCAGATACCGCGTGGTATTTCGCGGGCAAGCGACTCGGCCAGCCGATGCTGCGCACAATCTGCCGCGTCTCCATTTCGCCAGATACCTGTATCCGACAGACGCAATCGCTGTACCTGCGCGTCGGGCCGCGCTCGCTGGTGTTTGCCAAGCTGTTGCCCGGCGCGGGCGCGCTCTCCACGGCCATGGCCGGCATGACCGCAACGCCATTTCTGACCTTCCTTTTCTACGATGCGCTGGGTGCCCTGGTATGGGCGGGCGGCGCGCTGCTGGCCGGCGTGGTCTTCAGCGATTTCGTCGATACGATTCTTGCCGCCTTCAGTGAATACGGCCATCTCGCCGTGCTGGCCGTACTCGGCGCGCTCGCGCTGTTCATTGTCTGGCGCTTCTGGCAACGGTGGCGCCTGCTCAAGCGCACCGGTCGCATTCCGCGCATGACCGTCATGGAACTTGAACAACGGCGCGGATCTGGCGACCGGCCTCTGGTCGTGGTCGATGTCCGCGCGCACGACGCCACGCCGATCGAGCGCATTCCCGGCGCGGTCGTGATGGGCTTGCATGCGCCGTTCGATGCGCTGGCCGATCACGATGCAAGCAGCGATATCGTGGTGTATTGCGCCTGTCCGCACGAAATGTCGGCGGCGGTGCTGGCCGAGCGGTTACGCACGGCTGGCTACGCCAATACGTGGGCGCTCGCCGGCGGATTCGACGAATGGAAGCGCCTGCAGGGCAAGCTCGGCGAACACGCCGCAGTCGCCGATACCACCACCCAGCAGGCCGCCGCACACTAGCCGCCTTAGCCGCACCAGCCGCGCAGCCGTTTCGTCACAAGTTGGATATGTTGTGCCGCCGTCGGCATTCCGGCGGTCGATTCCTATACTGGGGCCAGACCGATTGTGAACGGGAGGCACCATGCGGGGAGAAGACCATGTCCATGGTTGCGAGGACGAATCCACACGCATAACGCATCGCCGGCGCGCGCTGGGCCTGGACGAGCCGCCGGGGCCGCGCAGCAATCGGGCACTGGCGCTGTCTGGCGGCGGCATCCGCAGCGCCACGTTCTGCCTCGGCGTTATGCAGGCGCTCGCCGAGGCGCCTCAACCTCGTCCCCCAAGCCAGCCCGATCCGGTCGCCCTTCCCTCTGCCGCACCTGCAACGCCTGGCGAGACGCCGGGTACGCGCTCGATCCTGGCGCGGTTCGACTATCTGTCCACGGTCAGCGGCAGCGGATACATCGGCGCTTTCTTCGTTAGCCTTTTCGTTCCCGGCCGATTGCGGCGTGGCACCAATCCGCAACAAGCGGCCGAAGATGCATATCGCACGATGCAGTACGAACCGCCGGGCCGCATCCGCACGGACGCTTCCTATGCCGACGCGCCGGGGCGCGCCGCCGTTGCGTGGCTGCGAGAGAACGGCCGCTACCTGACACCCACCGGCGCGGGCGACAATCTTTACGCCGCAGCGGTCATCGTGCGCAACTGGCTGGCCATGCAGTACGTCATCGGCAGCGCGCTGCTGGTCGTACTGGCCGCCTTGGCGCTGGGATTGCATCTGGCCACCAGCGCGTGGCCAGCCTTGGGGCGCAGCGAGATGGATCTCCTGCATGACGCCCGCCAGGCCATCAACGAAGGCACGCTGGCGATCTGGTGGAGCGAATATCTGTGGCTGCCGGTGATCTCCGCGCTGCTTCTGGCGGTGCCGCCCGGCATCGCCTACTGGCTGGTCTATCCGCGCTCGGATGATCCGCGCCAGCCGGTCCGGCCGCTCAACAAGGCTGTGTTGCTGGCAATCGTGGTGGGCGGCATGTTCTTGCTGGCGGGATGGTGGTTCCAGAGACTTGGCGCAGCGCCGCGGCTGGCCGGTGCGTGCCTCGCCATCGGCATACTCGCGTGGCTCGGCGTGTTGGTATGCCTGGCCTTGCTGCTGCCGGCGCCGCGCAGCGTCTCGAACTATCGCGTCCGCGCCACGCGCGCATTGCGCAGCGCCATGACGCTCACCGGCGCGCTGGCTGCGCTGGCCATTGCCGATTCCCTGGCCCGCACCTGTTACCTGTATAGCTTCATGGCGATACACCCGTGGGGCGCCCTCGTGCCAGCCGGCGCGTCTGGGATGCTCGTTTGGCTGGTGCGCTATGGCGCGGTGCTGCTCGACAACGGCAGGAAGGGCGAAAGCGATTCGACATGGCGCACATGGCTGGGGCGCTTGCCGATCTCGTTGCTCGCGGGCATCGCTGCGGCACTGCTGGCCGTGATGCTATTCGTGCTGTGGTCGTGGATCGTGCTTTGGGTGCGCTGGGACGGCGGAGAGCCAGTCGACTGGCTCGTCTATGGCAAGGCTTGGACCGCGCCGGCCCTGGCCACCTTGACGGTGCTGGCGCTGTGCATGGCCGTGGTGGTCGGCCGCTTTGCCGGTTTTCTGAATCTCTCGACACTGCAGTCGTTCTACGCATCGCGGCTGACGCGCGCGTACCTCGGCGCATCGAACGGCCATCGCTTCCAGGCGCCAGCGACCGATGCGGACGATCGCCAGCGATTCAGCGTGGCCGAGCCCGCGCCCGACGATGCGCTCAATCTCAACGATTACTACGATCCTCGCGTTCTGGCCCCGCTGCACCTGATCAACGTCACGCTAAACCAGACCGTCGATCCCGCCGAACAACTCGTGCAACGCGATCGCAAGGGCAAGCCGCTATGCATCGGACCGGGCCCCGCGCTGGTGCAGCCGGGCGGCGCGCAGCAACTGCCGGCCGACGCCTACGTGCGATTCACCGTTGACGGACGTCTTTGCCGCGCGCAATCACAACAGCCGGGCGGCAGTCCCGCACAGGCAACGGAGATGTCGCAGGCGCGTACCGTCGGCGACTGGATCGCGGTCTCCGGCGCGGCGGTGTCCACCGGGCTGGGCCGGGCATCGACGTTGGGGACATCGCTGCTGCTTGGGCTGGCCAATATTCGGCTGGGCATCTGGTGGCCATCGCACATGGCCGACGTGCCCGCCGCAAGCGGCGCGGCGCGAACCGCCGCCGACAGGGGCCACGATGCGCCCGGCATGCTGGCGCGGCTGTTTCGTACGCAGTGGTATCTGGCCTGTGAGTTGACGGCCCGATTCCATGGCACGCGCCGACGCTGGCAATATCTGTCCGACGGCGGACACTTCGAAAATACCGCGGTCTATGAACTACTGCGGCCGGAGCGGGCCGTCGGGCTCGTCGTCATGTGCGATTGCGGTTGCGACCCCAACTACCGTTTTGGCGACCTGGCCAATCTGATCCGGCTGGCGCGCATCGACTTTGGCCTGGAGATCGCTGTAGACCGTAGCGCCGCAACCGATCCCGTACTGGGAGAGGTATTCGGCACGCCCGATGACTTCGCACCCGACGCCCCGCCCGCGTCGCAAGAGAAAGTGGCGCTGTTGCTCAACGTGTACAGCGCCGGTCAGGCAGGCGCGCCCGATGGGCCGCCGCTGATGCGCATCGTCGTCATCAAGCCAAGACTGACAGCGTCCGCGCCTGCCGATGTACGCCAATACGGCGCGCTGCATCCGAATTTTCCGCAGGAAGGCCCCGCCGACCAGTTCTTCGACGAAGCGCAGTGGGAAAGTTACCGCGCGCTGGGCGTGACGATCGGCCGCCGCATCGCCACGGGCGCAATCGCGGCGCGGCTGTTCGGCTAGCGCAGTGTGTCCACACCGCCGGCATGGCTTCTCGCGCGGCGCCAGCACGATCGGTCGCGTGTGACTACCATAGCCCGTCCCTGAATCGAATCCGCGCGGCCTGTGCCGCACGTGAATGCAATGATCCCCTACTCTGTGCTCGACCTTTCACCCATCGCGGAGGGCAGCCAAGCGGCCGACGCCATGCACAACACGCTGGCGCTGGCGCAACATGCCGAACGCCTCGGCTATCAGCGCTTCTGGCTGGCCGAACACCACAACATGCCCGGCATCGCCAGCGCGGCCACGGCCGTGCTGATCGGCTATGTCGCACAGGGCACGTCGACGATTCGCGTCGGCTCCGGCGGCATCATGCTGCCCAACCATTCGCCGCTGGTGGTGGCCGAACAGTTCGGCACGCTGGCTGCGCTGTACCCGGGACGCATTGACCTTGGGCTGGGCCGCGCGCCTGGGAGCGACCAGGCGACAGCCCGGGCGCTGCGACGCCATCTCGATCACGACACCGCCGACAGCTTCCCGCAGGACGTCGAGGAACTGCGCGCCTACTTCGACGATCCGCGACCCGGCCAGCGCGTGCGTGCGGTGCCAGGTGCGGGCCTGAAGGTGCCGCTGTGGTTGCTGGGGTCAAGTCTGTTCAGCGCGCAGCTTTCGGCGGCGATGGGACTGCCGTTCGCGTTTGCTTCGCATTTCGCGCCCGGTTTCATGCGCCAGGCTGTCGATCTCTATCGACGCACTTTCCGTCCTTCCGAGCAACTCGACCGCCCGCACGTGATGCTTGGGCTCAATGTATTCGCCGCAGATACCGACGGTGAGGCGCGCCGCCTGTTCAGTTCGCTGCAGCAGCAATTCCTGGCGCTGGTGCGCGGCGCGCCGGGACAACTGAAGCCGCCGGTCGACGACATCGATCGCTTGTGGGATGCGAGCGAGGCGGACCATATCCGTCGCTCGCTGGCGTGTTCGGTGGTTGGAAATCCGGCTGCCGTGCGCGAAGGCATCCAGCGTTTCGTCGACGACCTGCGTCCCGACGAACTGATGCTGACCGGCCAGATCTACGATCACGAGGCACGCCTGCATTCGTTTGCCATCGCGGCAGACGCCATGCAATCGCTGCAGGCGACGCCGAGCGTCTGAGCGTCTGAACGCCTCGGCGATCAAAAAAAATCCGCGGACCAGCGCCGCGGATTTTTTTGCCGCTTCCCTTGACCTTGCGTGGCTCAGGCGTGCGCGAGCCGGAACGCCGAGACCGCGCGCATCATCGAGTCCGCCTGCTCGGCCAGCGACTGCGCGGCGGCGGCGGCTTCTTCCACCAGCGCGGCGTTCTGCTGCGTCACCGAATCCATCTGCGTCACGGCTTGCCCCACCTGCTCGATACCGGTGCTCTGCTCGGCCGACGCCGCGCTGATTTCGCCCATGATGTCCGTCACGCGGCGCACGGCGTTCACCACTTCCTGCATGGTTTCGCCCGCCTTGCTCACCAGCGTGGAACCGTTGTCCACCTGCGCCACGGAATTGTCGATCAGCGTCTTGATTTCCTTGGCGGCGTTCGCGCTGCGCTGCGCCAGGCTGCGCACCTCGCCAGCCACCACGGCAAAGCCGCGGCCCTGTTCGCCCGCGCGCGCCGCTTCAACCGCTGCGTTCAGCGCCAGGATATTGGTCTGGAATGCAATGCCTTCGATCACGCCGATGATGTCGACGATCTGGCGCGACGCCTGATTGATCGCGCCCATCGTGGAGACCACTTCGCTGACCACCTCGCCGCCGCGATTGGCAATCTCCGATGCATTGACGGCCAGCGCGCTGGCCTGTCGCGCGTTGTCCGCATTCTGGCGCACGATACCGGTGAGCTGCTCCATGCTCGACGCGGTCTGCTCCAGCGCCGACGCCTGTTCCTCGGTGCGCTGCGACAGGTCGTGATTGCCGGCGGAAATCTGGTTCGTCGCCGTCGCAATCGACCCTGCCGCGCCGCGAATGTCGCCCAGCGTGGCGGACAGTCGCTGTTGCATCTGCTGCATGGCCGCCAGCACGCTGTAATTGTCATCGGCACGCACCTGCAGCGGCATGGTCAGGTCGCCGCCCGCGATGCGCGTCACCGCCTCCACCGCGTACGCCGGCTCGCCGCCCAGGCTGCGTTTGACCGTGCGCATGATCAGGCCCATCACGGCGGCAATCAATGCGCCGATCAGCAACGTGCTGACCAGCGCGTTGATCAGGTTGGCGCGGAAGGCGTCTTCGATATCGATCAGGAATACGCCGGTGGCCACGAACCAATCCCAGTCGGCCACATGGCGCCCGTAGGTGTGCTTGCGCTGCGGATTTTCCGTACCGGGAAGGCGGCCGCGATACATCGAAAATCCGGCGTCCTCGCCCGTGGTGCGGCGCGCGCCATCGATAATCGCGCGGTACACGTAGACACCGTCCGGATCCTTGAATTCGCCGACCATATTGCCTTCGGTCTGCGGCAGGCCCGGATTCAGAATGACCTGCGGCTTGGAATCGACCACGAACAGGTAGCCGTTCTGGCCAAACCGCATTGCGCGCAGCGCATCCTTGGCGGCCTTCTGCGCGTCTTCCTTCGACATGGTGCCCTTGGCCGCACGCTCGACGTACAGCTTGACGATGCCTTCGCCCGTCGCAACCAGCGACTTCAGGCTGTCGCGGCGCTCGGCCATCATGACCGATTTGGCGTGGAAGGCGTTCCAGGTGCCGAGTGCAAGCAGCAGCAGCCACATGACGGCAAGCGCCGCCCAGAGTTTGGTATTGAGCGTAAGACGGTTCATGATGCGTGCGGGAGTATCCATAAGGCGGGCGTATTGCCTTAGAGATAACGGCATGCTGTGCGCAATTTTTTAGCAGCGTTCTCGCACGCGGGCCGAGGCGCGTGGAAAAATGCACTATCCGTTGCGCGCCACGCGCATGAGCTCTGACCACAACGACCGACATGACCAACATGAGCGTAAAACCGTTTGCCTTCGTCGACCCGCACCCGACCCATGGCGACCCGCTCCAGGACGAACTCGCGCTGCTCGATCACGCCGCGCGGGTCGGACCGGTGGCGCAGTTGTGGGAGGCGCCGCTGTCGCTGGTGATTCCGCGCAGCTATCTGCGCCAGCCGAATATCGAGACGGTGCGCGCCGATTTCGCGGCCAGCGGTTGTCCGGTGTTCTTGCGGATGTCGGGCGGCGGCCTGGTGCCGCAAGGGCCGGGCATCCTCAACATCAGCCTCGCCTATGCGGTGCCCAAGGGCGCCGCCAGCTGGATGGAGCCCGTGTACGTGCATCTGTGCGAAGTCGTCGCCGAAGGCCTGCGCGCCGTTGGCGTCCAAACCCATTGGCAGGCGGTGGAAGGATCGTTCTGCGACGGCCGCTACAACCTTGCCTGGGGCCCGCCCGAAGGCGCGCGGAAAATCGCCGGCACCGCGCAATACTGGCGACGGGCGCCAGCCGAGGCGCAGACGCCGGACGGCCAGCGCCATCTGGTGCTTGCGCACGCGGTGCTGCTCGTCGATGTCGATCCGGTGGAAATCAATGCACGCGCCAACGCCTTCGAGGCGGCCATCCAGAGCGGCCGCCACTACGATCCGGCAAAGGTCGTCAGCGTGAAAGAAGCAGCGGGGCTCGGCGACGCGACAGGATTGACCGATCGCGTGCGCGACGCGATTCGCGACGCCATCCGGCGCATGCCGGCACCGGGGCAATGACGCGGCGCGTCTGCGGCGCTACTGCGCCGCGGTAAAGCGGATGTCGCCGTACCACGCGCGCGCTCGGGCGCCAGTGTTGTCGGAGTCGGTCAGAATCCCGTAGCCGGTCAGCTTGCCGGGTTTTCGTGAAAGGCGCGCTCGAAATCGCTGGCAACGTTGCGGCGCAGGTTCTGCCATTTGCCCGGCTCGCTGCCCACCACGATCATCTGCACCCGGCTGGTGTGCGGATTCGGGATGATGGTGCCAACCGGCGCGCTGTTGGTCCAGATGTACATCAGCGTGGCATAGGGC
>Ga0187845_1002023_pt1 | contig 11252 bp, 9 predicted proteins | sample SpaLakP09_SKY_68_FD_134515 | JGI IMG/M metagenome (GOLD analysis project Ga0187845, IMG submission 134515) | Oligotrophic lake water microbial communities from Sparkling Lake, Wisconsin, USA - SP09_SKY_68 | ecosystem: Environmental > Aquatic > Freshwater > Lake | place: USA: Sparkling Lake... | reverse complement strand
GCTATGCATTCCGACCACAAGGTGGTTTGATTTTGATTGCCTGATTCGTAGGGCGTGGGCATTTCTGGGTGCATGGCAGGTCTGGATCTCGGGGTGGTGCGAAAAATGAGCTGGACAGCCTTGTGAGCCGGACGCAGCGCTGCTGCGGCTAGAATTGTATCATTCGTGCCCACTTTTTGAGCGACGGCAGGTTGGTGCACGGGGAAGGTTGCTCTGTTTCAATATTAATCGTTTGCCGAGGTGATGTACTGGCGGTTCATACCGACCGGGAGCGCAGCATGGGCACGATCATGGCATACGTCAGAGCATGGCGGCGGCAGGCGGCGCAGGCGTATGGCTGGCGTGCGCTGGGGGTGCTGGCGCTACTGGTTTTCGCCTGCCGGCTGGGCGTGGCGCAAGTGGGGCCGCGCTATGTACTGGCGCTTGATAGCACGCCGGTGCGGCCGGTGCAGTCCCCTGCGGGGCAGGTGCAGCTGGCAGGCAAAGGGCTGGCGCTGATCAGCTTTCAGGGCTTGCGCATACTGGCACTGGGGGCGGATGCGGAAGCCTATAGCGCCGAGGCGATGGCGCAGTGGCCGCAGGCCGACCTGCTGGTGCTGACGCCGGCAGCGAGCGGGCGCTATGAGGGCTTTGCGCCGCTGTCTGCGCGTGGCGGATTGCCGGTGATCGTGGTGGCCGACGAGCGTGCCGCGGCTGCAGCATCGGCATCATTGCCGGCACTGTATCCCATGCAGTTATGGGATGCGCTGCATCTCAACAAAGGGAATGTAAGGCTGCGGGTTACGGCTTTGCCGGGTGGCGCCGGTAGTACCGAGCTAGCGGGGTTCATGCTCGACATAAGCAGCGGGCGGGCCAGCTACCGACTTTACGTGAGCTGCCTGCCGCTGGCGCAGGGCGAAGCGCAGGCGCTGAGGCAGCGCCTGCCCGGTGCCGATCTGGTTTTGCTGCCGCATGGGCAGACTCCGCAAGTGCTGGCGCTGCGCGGGCAGCCTGCGGCAGGCTACCCCGTGCCAGCCGTTCTGACCGCTGCCGGCCACCATTTCAAGCCGGTACGGCGCTAGCGTGCCGGACGCTCTGGTGCCGATTAGAGCGTTCTAGACTCGAATAGCGCGATTTAGATCGTTTTAGACTTTTGAAGTTTTTGCGACCCATGCTGCATAGGTGTCGATGATCTTTTGCAGGAACTGGCGGCTGCTGTCATTGTTGATTTTGCCGTGGTCGTCGAGCAGCTTGGTGGCGCCGCCGATATAGGCTTCCGGCTGCTGCAGCAGCGGCATATCGAGGAACACCATGCACTGGCGCAGATGATGGTTGGCGCCGAAGCCGCCCGTTGCGCCCGGCGAGACGCTGACGATGGCGGCCGGTTTGCCGCTCCAGATGCTGCTGCCATATGGGCGCGAGCCCACATCGATGGCGTTCTTCAGTGCGGACGGTATGGAGCGGTTGTATTCGGGGGTGACGAACAGCACGCCATCCATGCCGCTCATCTGCTGGCGAAAGGTTTGCCATGCCTGCGGTGCGGTGGCGCCGTTTTCTTCCAGATCCTGATTGTAGAGCGGCAGTTCGCCGATTTCCACGATCTGCATGGACAGTGTCGCGGGCGCCATGGCCATCAGCTCGTGGGCAAATTTGCGGTTGATGGAATCCTTGCGCAGGCTACCGACGATCACGGCGATTTTATAAGCAGACATGGCAACTCCTCGAAGTGTGGAAGGGAGCCCACATGGTAGCGCAAACTGAGGGGGCAGGTCGGGACGTAAAAAACCACGCCGCGTTGCCGGGGCGTGGTTTTGGGGGAAGTGCGTCAGACTTATTCTGCGTTCATTTCTTTCAGCAGATTGTCGGCGTGGTCGACATGCTTCATGTTCCACAGGAGGTAGCGCAGGTCCACCTGAATGTCGCGGGTGTTGGCCCGGTTGAAGTCCCAGTCGGAGATGATGGAGTCCAGCGTGCCGTCGAAGGCCAGGCCGATCCACTCGCCCTTGGCGTTCAGTGCGGCGGAACCGGAGTTACCGCCGGTGATGTCGAGCGTGGCCAGATAGGCGACCGGTACCGTTTTCAGGATAGGGTCCACGTATTTGCCGAAGTCCTTGGCCTTGATGGCAGCCAGCTGGGCTTGCGGTGCATTGAACTCGCCCTGACCGGTGGCTTTGGCTGCCACGCCGTTGACGGTGGTGAAGGCGGTCCAGGTGGTGCCATCGGCGCCGTGGTCACGGCCGGCGATTTTGCCGAAGGTGACGCGCAGGGTGCTGTTCGCATCCGGATACACGGCCTGGCCTTTGCTCTGCATGAAGGCGATCTTGGCTTTCATGTAGTTGGCATAAGCCTGCTGCAGCTTGCCGCCCAGTTCCTCTTCGTCCGCTTCTTCCTTCATGCCCGGCTCGTACAAGGCCACGGCAGCCTGAATGAAGCTGTCGTTGCTGGCTTTGAACTCGGCCGGGGTTTTGCCGATCCAGCTGGTGCGTTCGGCGGCGTCACCGAGTTTGCTGCCGGCGTAGAGTTTTTCCAGCGCGGCTTGCAGGTCGGCCTTGCTCATGCCGTCCTTGATGCCGATGGCGGCGTCGAAGGCAGCATTGCGCTCGGCCGCCGGCTGGGCCGCGTACTTGCTCAGGCTATTCATTACCAGTGCCTGATCGACTTTCTCGTCGTAGTTACGCACCAGTGCTGCCACCGAAGCTTTGATACGCGGCACGTCGCGCACCTGATAGCCGACCTTGCGCTCGGCATCCGGCTTGGTGTTTTCGTTGGCCAGGCGGTACAGCATGCGGGCGGTGTTCAGCAGGCGTGGCTTGGACGAGGACAGGAAGTAATCGCGTTTGGTTTCGGCGTCGCGCTGGGCGATCAGCTTTTCTACCTGTTCGATGTCGCTGGCGTATTCGGCCTTGCGTGCCGGGTTGGCGTTGATCCAGGTTTTCAGTGCTTCGTGCTCGGCGGTTTTACGCTTGAGCATATCGCTGCCGGCGTAGGAGTCCAGCATGCCCTGACGGTTCTTGTAGTAGTTGTTGATGCTGGCTACCTGCGAAGCGTATTTGAGGGCAGTGTCCTTGTTGTCCTTGGTGGTGTCGGCGATGATGGCCAGACTTTCCGCCGACGACTTCACAAATGCCGGATAGCTCCAGTCGAAGGTGAAGGCCACTTCCGATGGCAGGCGGTGGCGGTTGGTGCGGCCCGGGTAGCCCAGTACCATCACGAAGTCGCCTTCCTTGCTGCCTTCCTTGGCCAGTTTCAGGTAGTGCTGCGGGATGTAAGGAACGTTGTCCTTGCTGTAGTCGGCGGCTTTGCCGTCCTTGCTGACGTAGGCGCGGTAGAAACCGTAGTCGCCGGTGTGGCGTGGCCACATCCAGTTATCGGTGTCGCCGCCGAATTTTCCCACGCCTGCTGGCGGCGCGTGCACCAGACGCACGTCGCGGATTTCCAGCTGTTTGATCAGATAGTATTCCAGACCGCCGTAGTAGGACGATACGGTGCAGCGGTGGCCGGCATCCTGTTCGCAGGCCGCCTGAATGGTTTTGATGTTCTTTTCGATCGCGTCGCTACGCTTCTTGCCGCTCAGTTTGGCCACATCGGCAGTCACCACTTGCTTGCTCACATTGGTCACGGCCTTGGTGACGAAAATGCGGCTGCCCGGTGCGGCCGGCAGTTCTTCCCCCAGATTGTGGGCGAGGAAGCCGTTGGCCAGCAGATCGCGCTCCGGCGTGGAGTTGTGTGCCACGCTGCCATACACGCAGTGGTGGTTGGTGGCAACCAGACCTTGCGGCGAAACGAAGGAAGCCGAGCAGCCGCCCAGGCTGACGATGGCGCCCATGGGGAATTCGGTCAGTTTGGTCAGGGTGGCGGGATCGAGTTTCAGGCCGGCGGCTTTGAGTTGCTTGGCTACTTGTGGCAGCTGTTGCGGCATCCACATGCCTTCATCGGCGTGGGCTGCGGTAGCGCTCAGGATGGCAAGCGCGATCAGGGTCTTTTGCATTTTTATCGGATCCTAAAGGGGATAGAGGGCACAACGGCGCGAGTATAGCAAAATCACTTATTCATGAATTAAATTGAAGTGTTGATTTTTTATAACAACAAAAAAAAGGGCAGGCAGCCATGCAGACTGCGCTGCACTGCTGCCTGCCCTGTACCGTCCGGCGTGGCCTGACGGTGTGCGGCTTAGTCGGCCTTGATGGCTTCGATCTGGATCGCCAAGCGCACTTCCGGTTCGAACGCCGGGGTGCCGTAGTTCAGGCCGAAGTCGGTGCGCTTGAATTCGGCGATGGCGTTGGCGCCGCACACTTCACGCTTGTAGCGCGGGTGCATGATGCACTTGAAGCGGTCCACTTTCAGGCTGACCGGCTTGGTCACGCCCAGCAGGGTTAGTTCGCCTTCCACGCCCACCAGCTGCTCGCTGTCGAATTTGAAGTGGTTGCTCTTGTAGCTAATAGTGGGGAATTTCTCGATGTTGAACATGTCCGCGCCTTTGGCGTGGGTGTTCATTTTTTCGAAACCGAAGTCGATCGAATCAGCCTGGATGGTGACGTCCAGTGCGCCGGTCTTGGCGGCGCGGTCCATGGTCACGGTGCCGCTGGTCTTGTCGAATTTACCGCGCCACACGGACAGGCCCATGTGATCCGCTTCGAAGCTCGGATAGGTGTGCGAGGGATCGATGTTGTAGCTTGCAGCGATGGCGGAAGTGGCCGAAGCCGCCAGCAGGGTCGCGATAATGATCTGTTTCTTCATGCGGTGAGTCTCCAAGTGGGTTTATTGCGCAGTAACGTGGAATTTGATGATGACATCGTCGGCGACCATGCTGGTGTCTTTCCATTCGCCTTCGCCGATGTTGTAGGCCAGGCGCTTGATGGGCAGCGCGCCTTCGAAGATCTGTTTGCCGCCTTCGGCCTTGACGGTGAGCGGGAAGGTGACGTCGGCGGTTTTACCTTTGATGGTCAGCTTGCCGGTGACATTGAGCTTGCCGGCGCCGGCGCTCTTGATGGCGCTGGAGACGAAGCTGGCTTTGGGGAACTGGGCCGCGTTGAACCATTCTTTCTTGGTCACTTCCTTGTTGTATTCAGGATCGCCCAGATCGAAGCTGGCGATGTTGATTTCCACGCTGGCCTTGGAGGCATCGGGCTTGGCGGCGTCGTAATCGATGGCCACGGTGAATTGCTTGAACTTGGCGTCGATCGGCACGTTCATCTGTTTGAAGGTGGCGCTCACGGTCGATTTGGCCGGATCGGTTTTCAGGGCGGCAGCGCTGGCAGCGAGGGTAATGCCGAGCAGTGTAACGAGGGCGATTTTAGGCAGGGTTTTCATGGATGGCTCCAGTATCGGTTAGCGGTGTGGTTGCGCAGCGCGCCGGACGCGCAAGGTTTAGTGTGGTGCAGTGATTGGTCAGGGCAGCATGCGTCTCAGGGTGTTGTCGCGGTCGATCAGGTGGTGCTTGATCGCTGCCAGTGCATGCGCCAGTACAGCGCCTGCCATCGTCATGGTCAGAACATAGTGAACGGTTTTTAAAACCGGCTTAAGTTCGGGATTGGGGCCGATCACGGCCGGCATTTCGAACAGGCCCAGATACACCACCGGCACGCCGGCGGCATAGCTATACAGATAGCCGGAGACCGGCACGGCAAACATCAGCAGATACAGCAGGTGGTGCATGCCTTCGGCGGCGAGGTGCTGCCAGCGCGGCATGGCCAGCGCTGCCGGCGGCTTGTTCAGCAGGCGCCACAGCAGGCGGATGGCAGCCAGACCCAGTACCGTCACGCCCAGCCATTTATGCCAGGAGAAGTATTTGAGTTTGGTGGGGGTAAAGCCTTTGATTTCGACCATGTTCAGGCCGAGCAGGAAGGCAGCGATGATCAGTAGCGCGATCAGCCAGTGCAGGGCGATGGCCGTTTTGGTGTAGCGTTGCATAGCAGTCACTCCGGAAAATAGTACGTGTTAGGACTAATATACCAAAGAAATGCGCAGCGTGCAGAGCCCATGAAAAAAGCCCCCGCAACGGTGGTCGCGGGGGCTAGTGTATAGCAAGTTGTTGCCGGAATTGCTAGATCCCGGCAGCTGGCGGGCTAAATCAGATGGCTTTGGCCAGTTCGGCAGCAATACCCGTGTAGTTGGCCGGGGTCATGGCCAGCAGCAGATCCTTGGCGTCCTGCGGAATTGCCAGGCCGGTGATGAACTCGCGCAGGGCGTCTTTGGAGATGCCTTTGCCGCGGGTCAGCTCTTTCAGCTGTTCGTATGGGTTGGCGATGCCGTAGCGGCGCATCACGGTCTGCACTGGCTCGGCCAGCACTTCCCAGTTGGCATCCAGATCGGCTTCCAGGCGCTGCGGGTTGACTTCCAGCTTGTTCAGGCCGCGCAGGCAGCTGTCGTAGGCCAGCAGGGTGTAGCCCAAACCCACGCCGATGTTACGCAGCACGGTGGAATCGGTCAGGTCGCGCTGCATGCGCGAGACCGGCAGTTTTTCCGACAGGTGCTTCAGCACGGCGTTGGCCAGCCCCAGATTGCCTTCCGAGTTTTCGAAGTCGATAGGGTTGACCTTGTGCGGCATGGTGGACGAACCGATTTCGCCGGCTTTCAGCTTCTGCTTGAAGTAGCCCAGCGAGACGTAGCTCCAGATGTCGCGGTTCAGATCCAGCAGGATGGTGTTGGCGCGGGCGAAGGCGTCGAACAGTTCGGCCATGTAGTCGTGCGGTTCGATCTGGATGGTGTAAGGGTTGAACACCAGACCCAGACGCTGCTCGATCACCGCCTTGGAGAAGGCCGGCCAGTCGAACGATGGGTAGGCCGACAGGTGGGCGTTGTAGTTACCCACGGCGCCGTTCATCTTGCCGAGGATTTCTACCTGCTCGATACGCACGATGGCGCGCTGCAGACGGGCCACCACGTTGGCCATTTCCTTGCCCAGAGTGGTAGGGCTGGCGGTCTGGCCATGGGTGCGCGACAGCATAGGCAGATCGGCGTTGGCCAGCGCGATTTCTTTCAGCTTGGCGGTGACGTTGCGCAGCGACGGCAGCATGACCTGGTCACGCGCCGCTTTCAGCATCATGCCGTGCGAGGTGTTGTTGATGTCTTCCGAGGTGCAGGCGAAGTGGATGAATTCCGACGCGGCCACCAGTTCCGGCACGTCCTTGACTTGTTCCTTGAGCCAGTATTCCACGGCTTTGACGTCGTGGTTGGTCACGGCTTCGATTTCCTTGATGCGGGCCGCATCTTGTTCGCTGAAGTCGCTGGCCAGCTGGTCCAGCAGGGCGTTGCCGACCGCCGAGAAAGGCTGGATTTCGGCAAAACCGGCTTGCGACAAGGCTTGCAGCCAGGAAATTTCTACTTTGACGCGGTGGTGCATGAAGCCGGCTTCAGACAGGATGGGGCGCAGCAGATCGGTTTTGCCGGCGTAGCGGCCATCGAGCGGCGACAGGGCCGACAGCGTGGAGTAAGGAGTAGTGGTCATGGTGGACTAGGCGGGAGTTAAGAGAAAGCTAACAACGCGTGATGCGAAAGCGTGATTTTACCACTGGCCGCGGCCCGAGCCGCCGATGTTATACTGAAGTCTGGTCGACCACTTTAAGCATTTATGAAACTCATCGGTTCCCTCGCCAGTCCTTATGTGCGCAAAGTCCGCGTAGTGCTGGCAGAAAAAAAGCTGGATTATCAGTTCGTGCTGGAAAACGTGTGGGCTGCCGACACGACCATCGATCAACTCGATCCACTGGGCAAAGTGCCTAGCCTGATCATGGAAGATGGCGATGTCCTGATCGACTCGCGCGTGATGGTCGAATACCTCGATACCCTGACGCCGGTCTGCAAGCTGCTGCCGCCGAACGGGCGCGAGCGGGCCGACATCAAGTGCTGGGAAGCGCTGGCCGATGGCGTGCTCGATGCGGCCATCCTGGTGCGACTGGAACGCACCCAGCGTCCGCCCGAGCTGCAGAGCGAGCAGTGGATAGAACGCCAGATGCGCAAAGTGCACAAAGGACTGGAAGTGGTGGCCACGCGGCTAGGCGAGTCGCCTTATTGCGCCGGCATCCATTATTCGCTGGCAGATGTGGCGGTAGGGTGCATGCTGGGCTGGCTCAGCTTCCGTTTCCCGGAAATCGACTGGCGCGGCAGCCATCCGAATCTGGCGCGTCTGTATGACAAGCTGTCCGAACGCCAGTCTTTCAAGGATACGATTCCGCAAGCCTAAGATGAGTGCCAACACGCCACCTGAAAATTCCTCCACGCCCTCCCAGCAGCGCCTGCAGATGGCCGATATTGCGCGGCTGGCAGGCGTGTCGACGTCCACCGTGTCGCGGGCGCTGGCCGGCAGCAAGCTGGTCAACGAGGAAACCCGCACCCGCATCATGGAGCTGGCGCGTTCGCTCAAGTACACCATCAATATCGGCGCGCAGAACCTGCGGCTGAAACAGAACCGCACCATCGGTGTGGTGATCCCTTACGATTCGGCCACGCGCCAGCATCTGTCCGATCCCTTCTTCCTGTCCATGCTCGGCAGTCTGGCCGATGCGCTGACGGAGCAGGGCTTCGACATGTTGGTCTCGCGCGTCGATGCGGAGGAACTGGATGCGGCCGCGGCGCCGTTCGATACCGGTCGCGTCATCGGCATCGTGCTGATCGGCCAGTGGCGCCATCATGATCAGCTGAACCAGCTGGCGGCGCGCCATGTCCCCATCGTGGTGTGGGGCGCGCAATTGCCGCAGCAGCTGTATTGCACCGTGGGCGGCGACAATGTCTCCGGCGGTGATTTAGCCGTCAGCCACCTGCTGCAACAGGGGCGCCAGCGCATCGCCTTCTTTGGCGACGTGAATCTGCCGGAAGTAGGCCAGCGCTATCAAGGCTATTGCCAGGCCCTGCAACGGGCCGGCATGCCCATCGACCCGGCATTGCAAGTGTCGGTGGCCTTCCTGCCTGACAGTGGTCGTCAAGCCGTGCAGGAGCTGTTGCGACGCGAGGTGCGCTTCGATGCGATCTTTGCCGGTAGCGACTTGCTGGCCATGACGGCAATTAACACTTTGCGTATGCATGGGCTGGAAGTGCCGCGCCAGATTGCCGTGGTCGGCTACGACGACATCGAACTATCGACCTATTTTCATCCACCTCTATCTACCGTACGCCAGCCTATCCGCGCGGCAGGCCGGGCGCTGGTGGCCTCGCTGCTGGAACTGATCGAGGGCCGTCCCGCGCCCTCGCTACAGTTGCCGACCCAGTTGATGGTGCGCGAAAGCAGCACCAGTGTCTGATTTTTGCAACCGATTGCATAAATTTTCTGCTGCAGCGCAATATAAATCAGCTGGTTACCTGGGCCTTCCGCCATTGAGCTTGCTGGGTTGACTCTCGAAAATGCAGCCCTTGATGCTTGTTGCAATGCGTAATGCAATCGATTGCATTAATTTTTGAATCGTCCCATAATGAATCACCTGCTCAGCAATTGTGCAGAGCGAATTCAACCATCACAACGACGATACTGGAGACAAAATGGATACTCGCACTTTCAAACTGTGCGGCATTGCTGCCGCTGTTGCTACCGCTGTCCTGCACATGGCTGGCGCCCACGCTGACGAAGTCACTCCGCCGTCCGCTGATGGTCTGAACATGGAGCGTGTGGTGGTGACCGGTAGCACCACCGGTTCTTCGAAAATGAAGACCAGTGTTTCCATCAGTACCGTAGAAGCCGACGTCATCAAGAACGGCGCGCCGCTGAGTGCAGCCGAAGTGCTGCGCTCCGTTCCGGGCGTGCGTTCGGAGTCCTCTGGCGGCGAAAGCAATGCCAACATCACCGTACGCGGTGTGCCGATTTCTGCCGGTGGTGCGCGCTATGTGCAGATGCAGGAAGACGGCTTGCCAGTGCTGCAGTTCGGCGATTTCAACTTTACCACGCCCGATACCTTTGTGCGCATCGATGGCACGCTAGACCACCTCGAAGTGGTGCGCGGCGGTTCCGCCTCTACTCTGGCCACCAATGCGCCGGGCGGCATCGTCAACTTCATCAGCAAGACGGGCGAAGAAAAGGGGGGCCATATCGGCATCAGCCATGGCCTTGGCTACGATGAAACCCGGCTCGATTTCGACTACGGCAGCCCGATCTCGGACCAGACCCGCTTCTTCATCGGCGGTAGCTACCGCACCGGCGAAGGCGTGCGCAACACCGGTATGAAGACCGAAGATGGTGGCCAGATCCGTGGCAACATCACCCATCAGCTGGACAACGGTTTCCTGCGTCTGTCGTTCAAGCATATTGACGACAAGGCCCCGACAGCACTGCCGGTGCCGGTCAACGTGGTCAACCAGCACATCCAGGAACTGCCGGGCATCGACCCGCGCAACGCGACTTTCTATTCGCCGTACTGGGTGCGTGATGTTTCGTTGGGCAAGAACAACAGCCCGGTATCGAGCAATATCAATGATGGTATGACTGTGAAGAGCGATTCCATCGGTCTGGAAGGCGCGTTTGATCTGGGCGACGGCTGGAACCTGAGCAATAAATTCCGTATGTCGAGCAATAGCGGCCGCTTCGTTGGCGTGTTCCCAGCTGATAATGGCACGGTGGGCAGCTACACCATCGCAACTGGCCCGAACAAAGGCCAGGCCTATAATGGCCGGGCATTCTCGGCGGTGGTATTCAATACCTCGATTGATGATGCCGGCAATACGCTCAACGACACCAAGCTGAGCAAGACCTTTGCGCTGGCCGACGGCGCCAAACTGAACACCACGGCTGGTCTGTACCTGTCGACCCAGAAGCTGGGCCTGACCTGGAACTTCAACGAATACCTGATGCAGGCCAGCGGCGACAAGCCAGCCCTGCTGAAAACTGCCAACGCTACGCCGGGCCTGGTTGGCCCGGCATGGGGCGGCTGCTGCTCGCGCGCCGTGGACATGGAATACAAGTTCACTTCACCTTACCTGAATCTGGGCTATGAAGCCGGTCCGCTGAATATCGATGCCAGCGTCCGTCAGGATCGCCAGACGGCCAGCGGCACGGCCAATATTGCCACCCTGAGCAATGGCAGCCAGCACTACGATGCCTCCACCATGCAGCTGGTGGACTACAAGCTGAACCACAATTCGTATTCGGTGGGTGGTAACTACCGCATCACCAACAATCTGGCAGCGTTTGCCCGCGTCAGCGATGGTGTTGCGTTTAATGCCGACCGTATCCTGTTCGGTACCCCGCTCGATGGCAGCGCACCGATCAACATCAATACCGTCAAGCAGATCGAGGGCGGGGTGAAATGGCGTAGCGGCGGTGTTTCGACCTTCGTGACGCTGTTCCAGGC
>Ga0187845_1002017_pt1 | contig 11270 bp, 10 predicted proteins | sample SpaLakP09_SKY_68_FD_134515 | JGI IMG/M metagenome (GOLD analysis project Ga0187845, IMG submission 134515) | Oligotrophic lake water microbial communities from Sparkling Lake, Wisconsin, USA - SP09_SKY_68 | ecosystem: Environmental > Aquatic > Freshwater > Lake | place: USA: Sparkling Lake... | reverse complement strand
TTGCATCTTGCTCAAGATATGCAAACGACCTTCTTTAGCTTGCGCTAAAGCAACTTGCATAATTTCTTTAGTAATACCTTGAACTTTAATATCCATTTGTAAAGCAGTAATTCCGTTAGCAGTACCCGCTACTTTGAAGTCCATATCGCCTAAGTGATCTTCATCACCCAAGATATCAGTCAACACAGCAAAGCGGTTGCCATCCAAAATCAAGCCCATGGCTACACCAGCAACGTGTGCTTTCACTGGAACACCAGCGTCCATCATTGCCAAACAGCCACCGCAAACGGAAGCCATGGATGAAGAACCATTAGATTCAGTAATTTCTGAAACAACACGAATGCTGTATGCAAAATCTTCTGCACTTGGTAATACTGGAATCAATGCGCGCTTAGCCAAACGACCATGACCAATTTCACGACGCTTAGGGCTACCTACGCGTCCAGTTTCACCAGTAGCAAACGGAGGCATGTTGTAGTGGAACATAAAGCGATCACGGTACTCACCTTCAAGCGCGTCAATAATCTGCTCATCACGTGCAGTGCCCAGAGTAGCTACTACGAGTGCTTGTGTTTCACCACGAGTAAATAATGCAGAACCGTGTGTGCGTGGTAATACGCCATTACGAATTTCAATAGGACGAACAGTACGTGTGTCACGACCATCAATACGTGGCTCACCGTTTAAGATCTGACTACGCACAATCTTCGCTTCGATTTCAAACATGATGTCGCTTACAGCAACCGCATCAACATCACCCTCTTCAGCTAGCTTAGCTAATACCGTTTTGGAGATCTCTTTTAGCTTGTCTGAACGTGCGCCCTTTTGACGAATCTGATAAGCCTCACGCAATGGTGCTTCAGCCAATGCATTTACCTTAGCAATAAATGGCTCATCTTTAGGAGCAGCAGTCCAATCCCACTCTGGCTTACCAGCTTCGGTTACTAATTCGTTAATTGCGTTGATCGCAGTTTGCATTTGGTCATGACCATATACAACCGCACCCAACATGATTTCTTCGGATAACTGATTGGCTTCTGACTCAACCATCAATACAGCAGCTTGTGTACCAGCAACAATCAAATCCATCTCACTAGTGGCTTGCTCTGTACGAGTTGGGTTCAAAAGGTATTGACCATTAGCGTAACCAACGCGTGCTGCGCCAACGGGACCAGCAAATGGAATACCTGAAACTGCCAATGCAGCAGAGGCCGCAATCAAAGCTGGAATATCGGAAGGAACATCAGGATTGATAGACAAAACATGAATCACAACCTGAACTTCGTTTAAGAAGCCTTCTGGGAATAATGGACGCAATGGGCGATCGATCAAACGGGAGATCAATGTCTCGCCTTCTGATGGGCGACCTTCACGACGGAAGAAACCGCCAGGAATTTTCCCTGCAGCGTAAGTTTTTTCGAGGTAATCAACAGTCAATGGGAAAAATGACTGGCCTGGCTTAGCTGACTTAGAAGCTACTACCGTGCCCATCACTACTGTGTCATCAATATTCACGATCACAGCACCGCCAGATTGACGAGCAATCTCGCCTGTTTCCATTACTACCTGATGACTGCCCCATTGAAACGTCTTTACTGCTTTTTTAAACATAGTCATTCTGATCTTCTCCAAATTGTTCACGCAAAAGCCACATGGATTTCACGCTTGTCGTGGGATAAAGCAGTGTCACGACAACACTGGAGCGTTTGAAGATTACAAGGGATGCCATTCCAGGGAGGCACTGAATTAACAAACTCAGAAACTCATTGGAATGACACGATCCCCTACACAAATAATCTTGAAGCGCCCAAAAAACATGCCATCTGCTTAAGACCGGTTCCGTTACGAAACAACCCTAAGATAGATGGCATTGCAATACCGATAAGAATTACTTACGGAGACCTAATTTCTCGATCAATGCGCGATAGCGACCCAAATCCTTACCCTTGAGGTAATCCAAGAGGCGGCGGCGGCGTGAAACCATCTTCAACAAACCACGACGGCTGTGATGATCTTTAGCGTTAGCTTTGAAATGGGGGGTTAATTCATTGATTCGGGCTGTCAGCAATGAAACTTGCACTTCTGGACTACCCGTATCGTTTGCGCTGCGCGCGTTTTCTTTGACGATTTCCGCCGTCTTAATATCAGCAACTGCCATTTTCATACTCCTTACTTGCGAACACCTGAGCTTTCACCCAACTTGTGCCGTGCATTTATTAATCAAATAATACAAAAAAGCTTTACAAATCAAAGCCCTCGAATTGTAGCAGATCGAGCTAATACTGACTACTTTGTCTTTTTGATGAGAGATTATTAGCCTTATAGCTAATAACAGTTATTGAAAATGAATGATAAATTGCTTAAAAATCAAGGATATAAGCAAATTTAGAGCTATAACCTGTTCACTATGAAGCCTTTAAGAGCCAGAACCATGAAAAAGAGCATATTTACTTCCACCATACTGGCTATCTTGCTAGTTCCAGACTTGGCAAATGCCTCCTTTTTACCGCAGGACATGATTGATGGGTTTGCCAATTTTATCTCTTGGGTCGTGCTCATTGTGATGCCAATAGGCTTGATTGCTGGCTTTTGGTATGTCCATATCCTCCCAGATAAGATTGCTAAACGCAGAGAGCATCCACAAAGAGATGCCATTCATGCCCTGTGCCTCCTCTCCCTCTTTGTGGGCGGCTTGTTATGGCCTTTCGCATACCTTTGGGCATATACCCGCCCTACTATGTATAAGCTTGCTTACGGGACTGATAAATACATGCCTATAGATAAAGAGCATCAAGAAGAAAAAGATGTTGAGGTGAAATAAGCATGGAAGCACTGATACTTGGCATCTATGCTGGCATTGTTTGGTTGATTTTCTTTAAGTACAAGCTTTTACCTTGGAACACCGTTTCCAAGGTCGTCGTATTTACCATTCCAGTTGTGGGCATGATCACCTTGATCCTACTACTGAATGTTTTCTCACCCTCTTCTAGCAATGTGCTGGTCATTAGAAATTCTGTAGGGATCGTCAGCCAGGTAAAAGGTCGCGTGATAGAGGTGCCCGTCACCGTCAATCAGCGCGTTAAAAAAGGGGATGTCCTTTTTAAAATTGATCCTACTCAATACCAAGCATCAGTGAATGCGATGACTGCCAAACTAAAATTAGCCAAACTTCGCTCAGAAGAAAATCAAGCGCTTGTCAGTAGTGGCGCAGGTAATCGGTTTGACCTAGAAAAGGCAGAAGCGGATCTTGCCGAATTAAAAGAACAAACGATTAGTGTGCAATATGATTTAGATCAGACAACGGTAAGAGCACCTAGCGATGGCACTATAGTCAATGTGCAATTAAGACCTGGTGCTTTTGTTGCTGCATTTCCAATTGCCTCTGTCATGACCTTCATGGAAGATGCCCCGCAAATATATGCTCTGTTCTATCAAAATGAATTACATCAAATTGAAGTAGGTAATGAAGCGGAGTTTTATGTCCCTAGCTTTCCTGGAAAAATTCTTAAAGCGAGAGTAGAGTCTGTCATTCTTGCTGAAGGGCAGGGTCAGCTCAACGCTAGCGGCAATATGCCAACCACCGGGTTAAGAGATATCGCCCCCAACCGCTTTGCCGTCAAACTAGTAATGGATGATCGCCATGCTGAATTATTATTACCGGCGGGTGCAGTGGGCGATGGTGCGGTGTATACAGACCATCTAGCGTTCTTGCATGTCATTCGCAAAGTGATGCTCAGAATCAGCACCAAACTGAACTACATCATTCCTAAGCTCCATTAATGTTTAAACACTTTCTTTCTCACCGGGCTTTAACAGCATTTGTCGTAATCAGTAGCGCCTTACTGAATGCCTGCACCATTAGTAAAGTTCAAAACAGTAAAGAACTGACTGATAAAGCGTTGCCAAATATTGCAATACCTAATCAATTTGCAGCCATTCCAAATAGCGGTGGAGCACATGTCGACGATGGCTGGCTAAAACAATTTAATGATCCAGAGCTGAATGAACTCGTAATTGAGGCCCTCAAGAATAATCCGGATATTCAAGTCATTGCCGCTAGACGCAGTCAATCAACCGCTCTCATTGATGCTGCAGGTGGCGCTCAATACCCCGGCGTCAATGCCATCGGTAGTACCGGAGGAAAAGTAGGCTCAAATGGAACGGGTTTATCGGGCTACTACATTGGCGCCAGTTGGGAGCTCGATCTCTGGGGAAGAGTGAGAAGCTCAATAGCAGGTGCGGAGCAAAATGCCAAAGCAATCAATGCTGATCAAGATGCAGCTCGACTTTCTTTAATTGCTACCCTCACTAAATCCGTCTGGCTTGCACGTAACCTTCAAGAGCAAGCACAGCTAGCAAATGCCAATGCGCTTGCTGCTGAAAAATATGCTGAGCTAATACAAATTCGCGAGAAGATTGGCGCATCTTCTCTTACCGAAGTTTCAACCGCTATCGCCAGCGCGGCTCAGAGTAAAGAAGCTGCGCTAAATGCAGTGCAAACGAGAGATCAAACACTAAGAGCAGTGGAGATTTTGCTTGGTCGCTACCCTAAAGCGCAACCTCTAAAAACCACCAAGCTGCCAGCGATACCTGAACCTGTTGGCGCGGGTTTGCCAGCTGACTTATTAGAACGCCGTCCAGATCTCATTGCTGCCGAAGCCAGAGTTAATAGCGCCTTTTATCTTACCGATGAAAAACGTCTAGCACGCCTTCCGAAAATTAGCCTCACGGCTGGCTTCGGCTATATTAATAGCCAAGTCTTTACCCTACTTAATGGTTCCAATACTAGCTTTGGTGTCGGCGCTAATGCCGTGATTCCACTCTTTCAAGGTGGCACTATTGAAGCTCAAATCGCCTATCAAAATGCTGAGGCGCAAGCAGCATTAGCCAATTATGGCAAGATCGTATTGGTTGCATTTAACGATGTTGAAAATGCACTTTCTGGGGAGGCGAATTGGAGAGAGCGGAGTAAACAACTCGAGACACAACTCAATCAGCAGAAGCGCATCATGCAAAACACCCGTGCTGAACTGCAAATTGGCCGTATTGATCAACGCCAAGTGCAGCAACAAGTCATCAGGACTAATACTAGTGAAATGAACTGGCGACAAGGGAGACTTGATGCCCTCACGCAGCGAGTCAACCTGTACTTAGCTCTCGGCGGTTCAGCTAACTAAATCAATTGGTCTTTGAAGGCACATGATCAAAACCCCGTTTGCAGCCAGGAGGGTATTTTTGCCATTCCTTGCCGCCTAGACCCTGCTTGTAACCATATTCAAAAAGAGCCTGTATGGCTGATTAGAGTATAAAGACAGAACTATTCAGAGAATGATGCCGAGGAAGATCAATGCAAAAGCAAATTATTCGCCTACTAGCCCTTAGTCTATTAGCTCTTTCATATAGCTTTAGTTATGCGCAGCTATCCAACCCATTCAGTAGCGAAAAAACTGTTAATGAACAGCGCCAAGATATTCTAAAGAAGAGTGATGACACTCTCAAGGCGCTTTACCAGGCCCAACCTAAAGCCAAAGAACTGATCGCTAAATCTGTTGGCTATGCCACTTTTAGTAACTTTGGTATGAAGATATTAATTGCTGGAGGTGGAACTGGTACTGGGGTTGTGATCAATAAGGCTTCCAAAAAGCCGATCTTCATGAATATGGCCGAGATCCAGGCTGGACTTGGTTTAGGTATTAAATCATTTCAGAATATCTTTGTGTTCCAAACACAAGCAGCTCTCAATGATTTTGTAAACTCAGGCTGGACTTTTGGTGGTCAAGTCACCGCTGCGGCCAAGTATGAAAACAGTGGGAATGCATATCAAGATGCCACTGTAGTAGCGCCTGGCGTTCTAATGTATCAGCTCACAGACTCAGGCCTTGCCGCTGAAATCACCGGCAAGGGGACTAAGTACTATAAAGATAGCGACCTCAATAAGTAAATCTTAAGGGGTCATTTGCGCATTGAGCTTAGCTAGACTAGGATCATGCAACTTGTTCAATGCTGACAAATAGGCCTTGGCTGACGCAGCAATAATGTCTGGATCAGTTCCAACACCATTGACGATACGACCACCTTTAGCAAGTCTTACCGTAACCTCACCTTGTGACTGTGTTCCTGAAGTAATCGCATTGACAGAGTACAGCAACTGCTCTGCCCCACTCTTTACGATCTCTTCAATAGCATTTAAGCTTGCATCCACCGGACCATTGCCCTCAGCTTCAGAGCTGGCCTCTTTATCGCCAACCCGGAAAGTGACTTTGGATTTTGGCCTTTCACCAGTTTCGGAATGCTGACTTAAGGAAATGAATTTATAAAACTCACCTGCTTCAGCTGCAGCCGAGTCTGACATGATTGCAATAATATCCTCGTCGAAGATTTCTGACTTTTGATCGGCTAAGGTTTTAAAGCGCGCGAAAGCTTCGTTTAAATCTGCTTCAGCTTCAAGTGCAATGCCCAACTCTTGCAAGCGTTGCTTGAAGGCATTGCGACCAGATAATTTACCTAAGACAATCTTATTGGCGGCCCAACCTACGTCTTCTGCACGCATGATTTCATAGGTATCGCGATTCTTCAAGATACCATCTTGATGAATACCTGAAGTGTGTGCGAAGGCATTGGCACCAACGACTGCTTTATTAGGCTGAACCACGAAACCCGTAATTTGAGAGACTAACTTAGAGGCTGGAACGATTTGAGTCGCATCAATCCCGCAGACCATATCAAAATAATCCTTACGAGTACGCAAGGCCATCACAATTTCTTCTAAAGCTGTATTACCAGCACGCTCACCCAAACCATTAATGGTGCACTCAATTTGACGCGCCCCACCAATCTTGACGCCAGCCAAGGAATTAGCAACCGCCATACCTAAGTCATTATGGCAATGTACTGACCAAACCGCTTTATCGGAATTAGGTACACGAGTGCGTAAAGTTTTAATGAAATCGCCATACAACTCTGGGGTTGCATAACCTACGGTATCCGGAATATTGATGGTGGTAGCGCCTTCATTAATAACGCCTTCCACTACCCTGCATAAGAAATCCATTTCGGAGCGATAACCATCTTCCGCAGAAAACTCGATATCCTCAGCCAAATTTCTAGCAAAACGAATAGAGCGTTTGGCTTGCTCCAAGACCTCTTCAGGAGACATACGCAACTTCACCGCCATATGCAATGGACTGGTTGCTAAGAAGGCATGAATGCGTCTTGCTTTCGCCGCTTTCAACGCATCAGCAGCGCGAGTAATATCTTTGTCGTTAGCGCGTGCGAGGGAGCAAACAATCGAATCCTTAACTGCAGCGGCAACTGCAGAAATTGCCTGAAAATCTCCTTCGGAGCTTGCAGCAAAACCGGCTTCGATGACGTCTACTTTAAGGCGCTCTAGTTGGCGAGCAATACGAACTTTCTCGTCCTTAGTCATTGAAGCACCAGGCGATTGTTCGCCATCACGTAAGGTGGTGTCAAAAATGATTACTTTGTCGCTCATCACTACTCTCCAGTTTGGTGTTACCTTATTTTTTCATTAAAACGCACTGCTTTACTATTTGAATCTTAAAAACAAAAACCCCAGCAATTAGCTGGGGCTGGTATGTGGTGGTTAATGGATTACTTTAATCTCATTAACTCAGGCCTTACCTGCCCCAAGCTGTAGGCTTAGTGCTAGAAGCAGTTTCCCGCTAGGTAAGTTAGAAAAGAATGAGAAATTCATCAACATGGATTAAATATAACCTAAATATTCTAAATTAGCTAAAACGACGCCCGCTGAGACGTTCCCAAGCCCAAATGACATAACCAGAGATGGAATACACCACGAAGAGGCCGAATAAGGTCAGTGGAGGATTGGACGAGATCAAGACAAAGGTCAGAATCATCAAAACCATCACACCAAAGGGCACTCTGTAGCGCACGTCTAATGCTTTGCCACTATAAAAGCGTGCATTAGATACCATCGTTAGACCAGCATAAACCGCTAAGAAGAAGGTAATCCAAGGAATGGCGCTATCGCGTACTGGGATCTTATTGTCATCCGCCAGCCAGATGAAACCGGCCATCAAAGAACCGGCAGCTGGGCTCGGCAAACCCTGAAAGAACTTCTTATCAACCACACCAGTATTAACGTTAAAGCGCGCCAAACGCAAAGCCGCACCTGCACAGTAAGTAAAAGCAGCTAACCAACCCCACTTACCCAAATCTTTTAAGGCCCACTCATAAGCAACTAAGGCTGGCGCCACACCAAATGAAACCATGTCTGCCAAAGAGTCATACTGTTCGCCAAAAGCGCTTTGGGTGTTAGTCATGCGGGCGACGCGACCATCCATGCCGTCCAATACCAGTGATGCAAAAATCGCAATCGCAGCCATCTCAAACTGGTGATTCATCGCATTCACAATGGCAAAGAAACCACAGAACAAAGCTGCAGTAGTAAACGCATTGGGCAATAAATAAATACCCTTGCTACGCTTACGCGGCTTATCCGCATGTAATTCTTCTACCTCGAAATCAACCCCATCACCTAAATCCTCTGCCCACTCATCTTGGGTGCGATCAGTTCGGTTGCGCGCTAAGCGAGTGCGATCAATACGGCCACGGCGGCGAAATGTAGTCAAAGAATATTCCCAGTTAAAGCGGCTAATTAATCTAAGCCAGGTACGCGAGCTAGTGCAGTATTCGTGGCAAAAACTTTGTCCCCAACACTGACCAAGGGCTCAGCGGTTAAAGGCAAATAGACATCCACACGGGAGCCAAAGCGAATAAAGCCATAACGCTCACCCGCCTTCAGCCTATCGCCTACCTGAATATAACAGAGGATACGGCGAGCAATGAGACCTGCAACTTGCACAAGAGTAACAATTTGTCCATTGGTATCGATCACCACAGCGTTACGCTCGTTCTCTGTAGAGGCTTTATCTAAATCTGCATTTACAAATTTGCCAGGGAAATACTGAATCTCTTTTACCAAACCACTTACTGCACTTCGGTTCGAATGCACGTTAAATACGTTCATAAATACACTAATCTTTAAAGCTTCGCGACCTGCATAAGGATCATTGGCTTTTTCCACTACAACGATACGACCGTCAGCTGGAGATAAAACCAAGTCACGACCTAAAGCAGCAATGCGCTGCGGATCACGGAAGAACTGCAGAACAAAGATAAAGATGATCCATAAAGGCCATGACCACGTAATACCACCGAGATAGTGGACTAGCAAAGTAACAGCCCCCACTAATGCCAAATACGGCCAACCTTCTTTCGCAATAATGGGGTGTGGATACATCATCTTTGTTCTGAGCCTTTTTAGTTACTACTACCAGTTTCTAACTTCTTGTTTGTTCTTAACTTAGTTTTTTGTTTGGTCAACTAACTTATTCTTCGCAATCCAAGGCATCATGGCGCGGAGTTTTGCGCCCACAATCTCAATATCATGCTCGGCATTCAAGCGACGACGTGAAATCAAAGTAGGCGCACCTGCTTTGTTTTCCAAAATGAAGCTCTTCGCGTACTCACCAGTCTGAATATCTTTCAAGCATTGACGCATTGCATTCTTTGTGTCACCCGTCACAATGCGTGGGCCAGTGACATACTCACCGTACTCGGCGTTATTAGAGATAGAGTAGTTCATGTTGGCAATACCGCCTTCGTAAATCAAGTCAACAATCAACTTGAGCTCATGCAAGCACTCGAAGTACGCCATCTCAGGAGCATAACCAGCCTCAACCAAAGTTTCAAAACCAGCTTTGATTAACTCCACTGCGCCGCCACAAAGTACAGCCTGCTCACCGAATAAGTCAGTTTCTGTTTCTTCACGGAAGTTGGTTTCGATAATGCCAGCACGACCGCCACCGTTAGCCGTTGCATACGACAAAGCCACATCGCGTGCTGAACCTGATTTATCTTGGTACACAGCGATCAAATGAGGTACACCGCCACCTTGAGCGTATGTGCCACGAACTGTATGACCAGGAGCCTTAGGGGCAATCATGATGACATCTAAATCAGCGCGGGGTTGTACTTGACCATAATGAACATTAAAACCATGAGCGAATGCCAATGCAGCACCTTGCTTAATGTTGCCATGAACCTCTTTGTTATAAACGTCAGCGATTTGCTCATCAGGCAAGAGCATCATGACCACATCTGCATCTTTAACAGCTTCGCCAACTTCTTTTACTGTCAAGCCAGCATTTGCAGCTTTGCTCCAAGAAGCGCCATTTTTACGCAAACCAACAGTCACGTTACAGCCTGAGTCCTTAAGATTCAATGCGTGCGCGTGGCCCTGTGAACCGTAGCCAATGATGGTGACTTTTTTGCCTTTAATGAGGGACAAATCAGCGTCTTTATCGTAAAAAACTTTCATGCTCTTTCCTTATATTGAAAATGTAGTTAATTCAGTAATCAGTTAAAAAATTAAACCTTCAGGATACGTTCGCCGCGTCCAATACCAGAGCCACCCGAGCGGACAGTTTCTAGAATTGATGCACGATCAATCGAATCAATAAAGGCATCTAATTTGGCACCATCGCCAGTTAATTCAATGGTGTAACTCTTATCAGTCACATCAATGATGCGACCACGGAAAATATCCGTTGTTCGTTTTAACTCTTCACGCTCTTTACCCACCGCACGCACTTTAATCATCATGAGTTCGCGTTCAATATGAAGACCCTCAGTCAAATCAAACACTTTTACGACTTCGACTAAGCGATTCAGGTGTTTGGTGATTTGCTCAATCACATCCTCTGAGCCGATCGTCACGATCGTCATGCGAGAAAGTGAAGGATCTTCAGTAGGCGCAACACTCAAGGTTTCAATGTTATAGCCACGAGCAGAGAACAGGCCAACAACGCGAGATAACGCACCTGGCTCGTTCTCTATTAGTACAGAAATAATATGCCGCATTAAAGGTCCTCACTACCCAAAAGCATTTCAGTAATTCCCTTACCTGCTTGAACCATTGGCCAAACGTTTTCTTCAGGGTCTGTCTGGAAATCCATAAATACGGTGCGATCCTTTAGGCGAATCGCTTCTTTCAGAGCGCCTTCCACATCCGACTTTTTCTCAATGCGCATGCCAACGTGTCCAAAAGCTTCTGCTAATTTAACGAAGTCAGGCAGGGAGTCCATATAAGAACTAGAGTAACGCTTGTTGTAGGTGAGCTCTTGCCATTGACGAACCATGCCTAAGTAACGATTATTCAGAGACACGATCTTCACTGGCGTGTTGTATTGCTTACAAGTGGAGAGCTCTTGAATGCACATCTGAAT
>Ga0187845_1002016_pt1 | contig 11270 bp, 6 predicted proteins | sample SpaLakP09_SKY_68_FD_134515 | JGI IMG/M metagenome (GOLD analysis project Ga0187845, IMG submission 134515) | Oligotrophic lake water microbial communities from Sparkling Lake, Wisconsin, USA - SP09_SKY_68 | ecosystem: Environmental > Aquatic > Freshwater > Lake | place: USA: Sparkling Lake... | reverse complement strand
GGAACCAGCGAGGTGTTACCGGTGAAGCTGCTAGGCGAGAAGGTCGGAGGCACGCCACGGTTGTTTTCACTTTCGCGCTGGAACACCGAAGCTTTTACTGCCAGTTTCCAGTCTTCGCCCAGGTTTTTGGTGAAGCCTACCAGTGCGTTAACGTTTTTGGTTTCTGGCTGCAGGAACGACACGGTATCGCGGACAGCGCAGCCGCCGGCCATGTATTTGTTGTAGTTGCAGCTAGGATCCAGGAACTGGAAGTTAGCAGGATTGTTCACGCCGCCGGTACCGGCCGGATTGTAGAAGAACGGGCTGCTGGTAGCAACCAGACGGCTGTTCTGCGCATTCGGCACACCGCGGGTCAGGTTCATGCCGCCGCGGTCGGACCAGTTACCGTTGGCCCAGATCTGGTTGTCACGGTCGGACAGCTTGATGGCGTCGGCGTGACGCAGTTCCAGCGAGCCGAATACGTTGTAGCCGTCGGTAGCCAAGTCACCGAAACCGTGGGTAATCGCGGTTTTGTAGGTGGTGCCGCCGCCGTGCTGCGAGGTCCCTGCATCGGTCTTGATGCTGGTACCGTTGAACGATTTTTTCAGAATGATGTTGATTACGCCGGCAATCGCGTCGGAACCGTACACCGAGGAAGCGCCGTCTTTCAGCACTTCAATGTGGTCGATTGCGTCGAATGGAATGGCCGAAACGTCGACGAACTGACGCTGGGCGTCGTCCGACAGCGGGTACGGAGCCATACGGTGGCCGTCGATCAGCACCAGAGTCAGACCCACGGTCAGACCGCGCAGCGATACGCCGGCGCCGCCGTTGGCGAATGCGCCCGAGAAGCCGCTGCCCAGAGCACCCTGGCCGTTGGCCGACAGGTTGCTCAGCACTTCAGCGACCGAGGTGTAGCCCGACTTAGCGATGTCTTCAGCCGTCAGAACCTGCACAGGGCTTGCGGTTTCCTTGTCAGCACGGCTGATCAGCGAACCGGTAATGACCACACGCTGTGGCACCACTTCTTCTTTTTGCTGCGCGAACGCAGGCTGGCTTACAGCCATCGTCAGAGCACCACTAGCCACAACTTGCAGGATTGCAAGCGGCATGGATTTCATACGTAACTTCATTACACTTCTCCCAGACCCAAAATTCTTCTTTAGAAACAAAAACCGCTAGTCGCGCTGTTTTACGCTAGCGGGGCCGCATGGTAAGCAACTTGATACGTGCATTACGGAAGGGTATTCCGCTGCCCGCCAATTACTAACTGCGCATAAAACCACGCAGCGGATGTAGCGTCAATATCGTTTTGACTCATTTCACAAATAAACAACAGTTACAAATTTACTTACCGAAAAACTAATTTTTCTGCGCTAATAGTACCGGGCACTTGTAACAATTGGTAACTAATCATCAATCTTTCCATCAACCCCTTTGATCCCATAGCGATCTGCCTGTATTTGACCTGAAACACCATGCGTGCGTACCTCCGCCGTAATCGGCAACATGCCTTGGTTCCAGGCCTCCCACTGCGCTTTTAGCTCTTTAAATTTGGCGGGGTAACGCTGCACCAAATTGGCGCGTTCCCGTTGGTCTTTTACAACATCAAACAGGAATTCGTTGCCCGCAATGCGCAAATATTTCCAGTTACCAGAGCGTATGGCGCGCTGAGCATTGGCCTTGTAGCGCCATAGCAGCGTGCGCGGCTGGACCGGCGCCTGCCCCAGCAACTGCGGCAGCAGGTTTTGTCCATCGCTGGGATAGGCCGGGTCCGGCGCGCCGCCCGCTGCTGCCAGCAAGGTCGGCAGCCAGTCCATGCTGATCGCCACCTGCTCGCTCACCTGTCCGGGTGCGATGCGGCCCGGCCAGCGCACGATGGCCGGCACCCGTATGCCGCCTTCCAGCAGCTCGGTCTTCTGTCCCGTCAGCGGCCAGGTCTTGGAGAAACGCTCGCCGCCATTGTCGCTGGTAAAGATCACGATGGTGTTGTCGGCCAGTCCCTGCTCATCCAGCGCCTTCAGCACACGGCCGATAGAAGCGTCGAGCGCTTCCACCATACGGCCGTAAGTGGCCAGATCGCCGCCGTCATAGTGGAAGATGTTGCTGATCTCGCGCGACAGCGCTTCGTCGCCCGGCCCCTCCCAAGGCCAGTGCGGCGCGGTGTAGTGCAGCGACAGCAGGAAAGGCCGGTTCGGCTGCTGGGCGCGCACGTAATCGACGGCGCGGGCACCGAGCAGATCGGTGTAGTAGCCGATCTGGTGCACCGGCACTTCGCCTTCGTACAGGTCCTCTTTCACCTGCGGCCCTACCCCCGGCTTGTGGGTGAAATAGTCGATGGCGCCGCCGTAGTTGCCAAAGAAGCTGTCATAGCCGCTTTTCAGCGGACCGAAAGCGGGCAGATAGCCCAGGTGCCATTTGCCGATCAGCGCTGTGCCGTAGCCCTGTTTTTTCAGCAGCGACGGCAGGGTCGGATGGCTGGGCGGCAGGCCGATGGTATCGGAGGCGCCGGCGATCGGCTCTTCCAGCCCGCCGCGCAGGCGGTACTGGTAGCGCCCTGTAATCAGGGCAAAGCGGGTGGCCGAGCACACTGCCGAATTGGCATAGGCCTGGGTAAAGCGCAGGCCTTGCGCCGCCAGCTGGTCGATATGGGGCGTGCGGAAGTCGGTCTGTCCATATACGCCCAGATCGGCGTGGCCGAGGTCATCGGCCAGTATGAAGACTATATTCGGCTGCTGCGCTTTGCCAGCCAGTGCGCGCGGCAGCGCACCGGCCAGCGCCAGCGCCGGCAGGGTTTTCAGTAAATTACGGCGGCGGATACTGGTCATGCTGCTACTCCTTAAAAGTCTGCGCGGGCGGTCAGGCCGATCTGGCGCGGTGTGCCGATCACCGTGTTATAGGCGCCCGGGCTGGTATTCCACATACTGGTGTAGTACTGCTTGTCGAACAGGTTCTTGGCCCACAGCGACACATCCCAGCGGGTACTGCCCTGGCGCAGCTTCACGCCGGCCGACAGATTGGTTAGGCTGTAGGCCGGGATGCGCGAGTATTCGGACGCATCGAGCGTGCCGTAGGTGCTGCTGCGGTAGGCGTAGTTGATGTTGCCGTAGGCTTCTACATTGGCCGCCACTGCGGTGGCATACTGCGCCGCCAGATTGCCTATCCAGCGCGGCGCGTTGACCAGCGCGGCGCGGCCGGACAAGTCGCAGAAGGTGCCGCTACGCTCCGGCGGGCATGGCGCGTTCTTGTACTCCTTGTACTTGACGTCATTGAACGAGCCGTTGGCGCTGACCGTGAAGCCACGCGCCAGCACCACGCTGCTATCAAGTTCCAGACCACGGCTACGCACGGTACCGGCATTGGTCAGGTAGGAGGTAGCGCTGACGGGATCATAGGCATTGCTCTGGTAGCCCGACACATCGTTCCAGAACAGGCTGGCGTTCAGCTGCACGCGGCGGCCCAGCAGATTGCTCTTGACACCCAGTTCGAAGTTGTTGGCCTTCTCATTGTTCACCTTGAGCGAGGACACGCCCGCCGCACCGGGTACGGACAGATTGATACCGCCCGACTTCTCGCCGTGCGAAGCGCTGGCAAATGCCAGTACATCGGTATCGACCTTGTAGGCCAGCGTCAGCAAAGCCGATGGACTGAGCTTGTTCAGGTACACGTCGCCCGAGTCGTAAGCGCCGAAACGGGCATTGCGCGAGGCCAGCGCCGCCCCCGTCACAGCCACCCCGCCATACGGCGCGTCGCGCGTTACCTGCGCCCGCTTGTCTTCGTAGGTGGCGCGCACTCCGCCCGTCAGGTCCCACAGCGGATCGATGTGCCAGATGCTCTGGCCAAACAGCGCATAGCTGTTCACCCGCAGATGGCCATTGCCTATGCTGGTAACATTGCTCCACGCGCCAGCCGGCGTGCCGTTGAATTTGTCGGCCAGCGGACCGTTGTAGGTAAAGTTGATGTTATCCAGATTCTGGTAGTAGTAATACGCGCCCAGTACCGACTCCACCGGCTGGCCCAGCGGCGTGGCCAGCCGCAGCTCCTGCGTGAACTGGCGATGGCGCGCAGCCGAACCCACGTTCAGCGTCACCGGCACTTCCAGCCCGTCGTCATTATGCGGCGTGAAGTTCCAGAAGCGCGCTGCACTGATGGAAGTGAGCTTGTAGTCGTTGGCCAGTTTCCAGTTCAGCTCACCCGACACGCCGCCCTGATGCACATCGACCTGCGAGCCGTTATCCAGGTTCACCTCGCGCAGCGTTGGGTCGGTCACCGGATGGCCACCCACCAGCGCCGCCTGGGTCAGGAACTTGCCGCTAGGGCCGGCGTTGTAGAACACCAGCGTGCCGTTATTCGAATCTTCGCGGTTGTAGTCTGCGATCAGGCGGGCACTGAAGTTCGCCTCCGGCTCCAGCAGCAGCTGCGCACGCACGCCATCGCGGTCGCCGCCCTGCACCTTGCCGCCCGTATGGATGTTCGTGATGTAGCCGTCGTCATGGGTTTTATACAGCGCGATACGGCCTGCCGCCGTGTCCGAAAGAGCACCCGACAGCACTGCCCTGCCCTGCACATAGCCTTCCTGTCCCAGCGATAGCTGGGCGCTGTTCTCGCTGCGGTAGGTCGGCTGCTTGCTGGTGATATTCAGCACACCGGCTGTGGTGTTCTTGCCGAACAGCGTACCTTGCGGCCCGCGCAGCAATTCCAGCTGCTGGATATCGAGCGCATCGAAGGCGGCCATGCCGGGGCGGGCCAGATAGACGTTATCGAGATACACGCCGACACTGCCTTCCAGCCCGTCGCTGGCCGGATTATTGCCGAGACCGCGCACGGCAAAACTCATCTGGCGCGCATGCACATAATTGACCGTGGTGCTGGGCAACAGCTGCTGCAGGTCCTGCACGCGGTAGACGCGGTTGCCTTCCAGCGCGCTGCTATCGAGCACACTGAGCGTGGCGGGCACGCTTTGCGACGATTCCACCCGACGGCGCGCCGATACGGTCACCCGGGCAATCACATCCAGCGAGGCATCTGCTGCCGCCGTCACCACGCCGGCACCCGCGGCCGCAGTCGCCGCTGCTTCTCCTCCTTCTGCTGCGGGTGCCGCCTCGGCTTCCGCACTGCTGGCCAGAGCCACGCTGCCAGCCGCCGCAGTTGCCACGGCCAACTCCGCCGCACTGGCCTGCGCCAGCAAAGCCCAGCCTAATCCATATGCCGCAGCCAATGCCACGGCGAGTTTCTTCTGTTGCATAACAAATCCTATCCAAAAATGCGGGCGACAGCCGCCCTGCCCGCCTGCGTGAACGCGGGCGGGAACGGTTGATACGAAAGAGCTGGCGCGCTGGCGCCGTCAGTAGGCGTCTAGTGGGCAGCGACGCGGTAGTTGGCCGGATCTGGCGGAATCACCGCCTGTTCGGAACGCGGCGTGCCTTCAGGCACCCAGTGGTAAGGCACAGGCTGGGCGCGGTACACCCAGTTGCTGCGCACGGCCTTGCCGGCACCGGCTACCGGGGTCTGGGCAAAATAGGGGCTGATGTACTCCCATGCAATCTCGCCCTTGGGGGTGACCTGGAAGATACGGCCGCTGGTGCCTTCGTCGATCAAGGTATTCCCGTTGGGCAGACGGCGCGCGCTGCTGATAAAGGAGCTATAGAAACCCCAGTCCGGCAGATTGGAGTCGCGGCCCGTGTATTCCCACACGATCTGTTTGCTGACCGGATCTATTTCCAGCACGCGCGAACGGGGCTGCACGCCTACGCTCACACGCGGATAGCCGGCTTCGCCCTGATTGTCGAACACCAGCAGATTGCCGGCGCCCGGCAGGCCCGGTTCGACCAGATGAGCATCGTGCTGGCCGGCGATCTGGTCGACCTTGCGCGGCAGCGGCGCCGGTACGCGCACTTGCGCCGGATAGTCCGGCCCCAGCAGCCACACCACCTTGCCGCTGCGCTTATCGATGATGGCGATGAAATTCGCCTCGCGCGCATCGATCATCAGGTTTTCGGGATGGAAGCGCTGGTCGCCGGCATCGTACCAGCGGTTCGGACCCAGCACGGACAGATTGTTCACATGCAGGAAGTCATAAGGCGCGGCCTTGCCGCGCGGCGAATGGCCGCCCTGCACCAGCTTGAGCGCAGCAGGGCTGAAGCCGAATTCCTTCAGATGTTCGGACGCCACCCACTGCCAGACGATCTGGCCTTGCGGCGTCACTTCGTAGACCACATCATCGAGCACCTGCGGTGCAGTAAAACCGCCGACCGGATGCACCAGATTGGCCAGCACCAGCGTGTTACCGTTGGCCAGACGGCGCCAGTCATGGTGCTGCTTGGCGCTGCCGCCCGGCACCTGGGCGGACTTGCCTTCCAGCGGCGCAGCGTAGGCATCCTGCGCCGCACCGGCCGCGCCCCATTGCCAGACCACGCGGCCCTGCCAGTCCAGCTCGCCGATAGACTGGTTGCGCAGACCATTGCCTTCATTGGTGGTGCCGGCAGCGCTGGCCAGCTGCACCAGCACATGGCCGCGCTGGCCGCCCGTCAGAGCCGGATCGAGCAGCACCGGCGGGAAGCCTTCGGCGTCCCAGCGCTGCACTTCATTGCCGTTCATATCGATCAGGTGGGTCTTCTGGTCCTGACCGCTGAAGATCACATACTGGTTATGGGCAAGCGCCGGATCGTAACGGCTAACGCCGGTAGGATAGACACTGGGCGAAGCGCCTGCAGGGGCGCTGGCAGCCAGCAAAGACAGGATGAGCAGACTGAAGCGTAGGGACATGACACACTTTCTTCTTGGAATAATGGTGTGTCTATATTACTAATCGATGTAGTAAATCCGAACTAATATAACCAAACATCGATATGCGAAAAAAAATGCCGCATCAGCGGCATTTTTCTATAGGGCGCAAGTACGCGAACTTATACAGCGTCGGCGCCGGTTTCGCCGGTACGGATACGGATCACCTGTTCCACGTTCTGCACGAAGATCTTGCCATCGCCGATTTTGCCGGTGCGGGCAGCCTTGATGATGGCATCCACCACCTGCTCGGCCACATCATCGTCCACCACCACTTCGACTTTTACTTTTGGCAGGAAATCCACCACATACTCGGCACCGCGATACAGCTCGGTGTGGCCTTTCTGACGGCAGAAACCTTTTACTTCGGTCACAGTCAGGCCGGTGACATTGACTTCAGCCAGTGCTTCGCGCACCTCGTCCAGTTTGAACGGCTTGATCACAGCGGTAATCTGTTTCATCACTACTCCTTCGTTATATCTATCGAGAATCTGGTGCCGGGCATGCCTCTAGCGCTTGCACATATTGTACCCCGCGCGCTGCGATCCGACGTGAACATCGTTTAAATGCTGGCGTCCTGCACCGGAATGGCGCGTAATTCTTCCATCCACACCACACTCTGGCTATCGCTGGGAGCGCGCCAGTCGCCGCGCGGCGAGAGCGAACCGCCGCTGCCCACCTTGGGTGCATTCGGTACGCAGCTGCGCTTGAACTGGCTGGTGCGGAAGAAGCGGTCGAGGAAAATGCCCAGATACTGCTTGATCGCCACCAGATCATACTGGTTGCGCGTCACGTGATCGCCGTCCGGCCAGCGCCAGCGCGTCTTGTCCTGCCATGCCGTCAACGCCAGGAAAGCCACCTTGGAGGGGCGGAAGCCGAAGCGCAACACGTAATACAGGTGGAAGTCCTGCAGTTCGTAAGGGCCGATGGTGCTTTCCGTGCGCTGCTCGGGCTGGCCGCCCGCCGTGCCGGGCACCAGCTCCGGACTGATTTCCGTGGCCAGGATGTCGAGCAGCACCTGCGCATCGCTGCGCCCGATCACGCCCGATTCGGCCACCCAGCGCACCAGATGCGAGATCAGGGTTTTCGGTACGCTGGCGTTGACATTGTAGTGCGACATATGGTCGCCCACGCCGTAAGTGCACCAGCCCAGCGCCAGCTCGCTCAGGTCTCCCGTACCGCAAACGATGGCGTTGTGGTGGTTGGCCAGACGGAACAGGTGATTGGTGCGCTCGCCCGCCTGCACGTTTTCGAACGTGATGTCGTACTGAGGCTGGCCGTTGACGAATGGATGTTCGAGATCCTGCAGCATCTGCTGGCAGCTGGGGCGAATATCGATTTCCTTGGCTGCGCAGCCCACCAGTTTCATCAGCGCGTGCGCCTGTTTCAGCGTACGTTCGCTGGTGGCGAAACCGGGCATGGTGTAAGCCAGAATATTGGTGCGGGGCAGACCCAGCTTATCCATCACGCGCGCGCACACCAGCAGTGCATGGGTGGAATCGAGTCCGCCTGACACACCAATCACGATCTTTTTCAGCCCGCTGGACTTGAGCCGCTGGGCCAGCGCCTGTACCTGTATGTTGTACACCTCGTTGCAGCGCTCGTCGCGGCGGCGGCTATCGGACGGCACATATGGGAAGCGTTCGATATGGCGCCTGAGCGGCAGCGTGGCACTCTGGTCCAGCTCCAGCTGGAAGAACACGGTACGGAATTTATTCACTTCCGCCGCGTGGCGCTGCACCGACTGCGCGTAGGTGTTCATGCGCATGCGCTCGCGCGACAATCGCTCCAGATCGATATCGGCAAAGGTCAGCGTGGCGCTGTCGCTGTAGCGCTGCGCTTCGGCCAGCAGTTCGCCGTTTTCATAGATCACGCCCTGCCCGTCCCACGCCAGATCGGTGGTCGATTCGCCCTCGCCCGCCGAAGTGTACAGATAGGCCGCGATGCAGCGCGCCGACTGCTGCGCCACCAGCTGATTGCGGTAATTGGCCTTGCCCACCAGTGCATTCGAGGCCGACAGATTCACCAGCACGGTGGCGCCGGCCAGCGCCGCAAACGACGACGGCGGTATCGGCACCCACACATCCTCGCAGATCTCGACGTGGAATTTGAATAGCGGCAGATCGGCCACTTCGAACAGCAGGCCGGAGCCGAACTGCACGCGCTCGCCCAGCAGATCGATTTCCGTCGCCACCGCATAGTCGCCGCTGCTGAACTGGCGCGCTTCATAAAACTCGCCGTAGTTGGGCAGATAGCTCTTCGGCACCACGCCCTGTATCTGGCCGCCCGCGATCACCACCGCGCAGTTGTACAGCTGATGCTCGACCCGCAGCGGCATGCCCACTACCAGCGCCATGCGCCACTCCTGCGATGCCACCACAATCTGCTCCAGCCCATCGAGGCAGCCATCGAGCAGCGCGCGCTGGTGGAACAGGTCATCGCATGTGTAGCTGGCCAGCCCCAGCTCAGGGAAAGCCACCAGCGCTGCGCCCTGCTCGGCTGCCTGCGCCGCCAGCGCGATGGTCTGCGCCGCATTATGGGCCGGATCGGCGATACGGCTGACTGGCGCAGCAACGGCTACGCGGGCAAAATCGTGGGCATACAGATTGAGGAAATTGGTACTCATGGAAGTCTTTCGCGCACAGCGCCGTCAGGCAAAAAGTCATTATCGCATGGGCAAAGAAGGTCGACAAAATCAGTGCTGCGGCAACGCGCAACAGCCAGATAGGCTAGACTAAAGGCTGAGTATATGCACGGAGATGCGCGTGACCGCAGCCAGCCAGAGCGCCGAATTTAGCCTGATCGACAGCCTGACCGAGATCGCCCCCGCCGACTGGCAGGCGCTGGCCGGCGAGCAACCCATGCTCAGCCACGCCTTTCTGCACGCCCTGCACGACAGCGGCTGCGCCAGCGCGGACACCGGCTGGGCGCCACGCTATCTGATCATGCGGCGCGCCGGCCAGCTGGCAGGCGCTATGCCGCTCTACCTGAAAAGCCATAGCCGCGGCGAGTACGTGTTCGACCATGGCTGGGCTCAGGCTTTCGAACGCAACGGCATGCCCTACTATCCCAAGCTGCTGGGCGCCATTCCTTTCACGCCCGTGACCGGCCCGCGCCTGCTGGTACTTGATCCGGCTGACCGCACTTTGCTGGCGCAAGCCGCGATCGCGCTGGCACGCCAGCTGGGCACCTCCTCGCTGCACATCCTGTTCCCCTGCGAAGAAGACCGCGCCGCCCTCAGCGCAGCCGGCTTCATGCTGCGCGAAGGCGTGCAGTTCCACTGGAGAATGCCGGCTATGCCGACTTCGAGGCCTTCCTCGCCAGTCTGAAAATGGACAAGCGCAAAAAGCTGCGGCAGGACCAGCGCCGCGTGGCGCAAGCCGGCATCCACTATCAGCACCTGCGCGGCAGCGCCATCAGCGCGAACATGCTGGGCTTTTTCTACCGCTGCTACGTGGGCACCTACCGCGCCCACTACTCGCGCCCCTACCTGACGCTGGACTTCTTTGAGCGCCTGTTGCGCGAACAGCCGGACAGCCTGCTCTTGATTATCGCCCTGCGCGGCGAGCAGCCGGTGGCGGCAGCGCTCAATCTGGTCGGCGGCGACACCGTCTACGGGCGCTATTGGGGCACGGAAGAATACATCTCCGGCCTGCACTTCGAAACCTGCTATATGCAGAGCATCGCCTACTGCATCGCCCATGGACTGGCCCGTTTCGAGGGCGGCGCGCAGGGCGAGCATAAAATCTCGCGCGGCCTGATTCCCACACCCACCTGGTCGGCCCACTGGATCGCCGACGCCCGTTTTGCCGATGCCATTGCCGACTTCCTGGCACGCGAAACGGACGCCATCGGCCACTACCTCGACGAACTGGGCGAACACAGCCCATATCGCCCCTGAGCCGGAAATGACAAAGCCCCGGTCACAACCGGGGCTTGCCGTTTGACGCGCAGAGACTGATTACGCTTCTGGGTTTTCTGCCTTGTAGGCGGCCACGCCGCTCAGGATTTCAGCTTTGGCTTCGTCAGCGCCGTACCAGCCGTCGACTTTCACCCATTTGCCTTTTTCCAGATCTTTGTAGTGCTCGAAGAAGTGCTGGATCTGACGCAGACGCAGTTCGTTCAGATCTTCCGGCTTCTGCCAGTGGCTGTAAATAGGCAGCACTTTGTCGACTGGCACAGCCAGTACTTTGGCATCTTCGCCCGACTCGTCGGTCATTTTCAGCACGCCGATAGGACGGCAGCGCACCACCACGCCTGGGATCAGCGGGAACGGGGTGATAACCAGTACGTCGACCGGGTCGCCGTCTTTCGACAGGGTGTTCGGTACATAGCCGTAGTTGCATGGGTAGTGCATGGCGGTGCCCATGAAACGGTCAACGAAGATCGCGCCCGATTCTTTATCCACTTCGTATTTGATCGGATCGGCATTCATCGGGATTTCGATGATGACGTTGAAATCGTTCGGCAGATCGCGGCCGGATGGGACTTTATTCAAGCTCATGGGG
>Ga0187845_1002013_pt1 | contig 11283 bp, 8 predicted proteins | sample SpaLakP09_SKY_68_FD_134515 | JGI IMG/M metagenome (GOLD analysis project Ga0187845, IMG submission 134515) | Oligotrophic lake water microbial communities from Sparkling Lake, Wisconsin, USA - SP09_SKY_68 | ecosystem: Environmental > Aquatic > Freshwater > Lake | place: USA: Sparkling Lake... | reverse complement strand
GGTCAGCCCCAGGCACATACGCACCGTGGTTGTCTTACCGGCCCCATTGGGCCCGATCACGCCCAGGCATTCGCCAGGCGCAATTTCAAATGACAAATCATCGACGACGGTGTTCGCGCCAAAGCGCTTGGACAAATGCTGCACGGAAAACAGCGGGGTATGGGGGGCTGGGTGGGGCATGGAGACAGATTGTCGCGGATTGGTGTGACAGGGGCACGTGGAAACGCTGGGGCGCGATCGAGTACGCACTTCACCCTAAGTGATGGCCCAAAGCGTTCCGTTTTGGCGGGGCCAAGACCAAGACCAAGACCCTAGTGCAGCGCTTTGGCGACGGCGCACGGCCGCAGCCCATAGACGGTCTTTGGCGCTGCTCAACGACCAACGCGCGATGAAGACCTTCCAGCCGAACCGCCCTACTGAAACGCCACCTCCGCAAAGCTGCGCAACTTGCGGCTGTGCAGCTGGTCCAGCCCACGTTCTCGCATGAGTTCGATGGCGCGTATGCCGATCCGCAGATGCTGGTCCACGCGTTCACGGTAGAAGTGGTTGGCCATGCCGGGGAGTTTGATTTCGCCGTGCAGCGGTTTGTCGCTCACGCACAGCAAGGTGCCATAGGGCACGCGAAAGCGAAAGCCATTGGCGGCGATGGTGGCGCTTTCCATATCCAAGGCCACTGCGCGGCTTTGGCTAAAGCGGCGCTGCGCCTGGTTGTCGGGCAGTAGTTCCCAGTTGCGGTTGTCGGTGCTGGCTACGGTGCCGGTGCGCAAAATGTTTTTCAGTGCGCCGCCTTGCAAGCCCGTGACATCTGCTACCGCTTGCTCCAGCGCTACCTGGATTTCGGCCAGTGCAGGAATGGGCACCCAAAGCGGTAGTTCTTCGTCCAGCACATGGTCTTCGCGCACATAGCCGTGCGCCAGTACGTAGTCTCCCAGTTGCTGGGTGTTGCGAAGGCCGGCGCAATGGCCCAGCATGATCCAGGCGTGGGGGCGCAGCACGGCGATATGGTCGGTGATGTTTTTGGCATTGGCCGGGCCCACGCCGATGTTGACCATACTGATACCGCTGCCGTCTTCACGCACCAGGTGGTAGCCCGGCATTTGCGGCAGGCGCGGTGGGCTGTTGCCTTCGGCCTGGGTCGCGGCCCCGGTACTGGAAACCCGGCGTGTCGTCAGGTTGCCCGGCTCCACAAACGCGCTATACGGGCTGTGCGGGTCGGCCATGGCGGCGCGGCCCAGGGCGACAAATTCGTCGATATAAAACTGGTAATTGGTAAACAGCACAAAGTTCTGAAAATGCTCGGGAAGCGTGCCGGTGTAGTGGCGCAGGCGGTGTAGCGAGTAGTCCACGCGCGGTGCGGTAAACAGCGACAGGGGCTGGGGCTCACCGGGACCGGGCGCGTAGGTGCCGTTGGCAATACCGTCGTCCATGGCGGCCAGGTCCGGCAGGTCAAACACATCGCGCATACGGGCGCGGCGCTCGGCGCTCATATCGCCCTCCAGATGGTCGTTGTCTGCGAAAGAAAAGTGCACCGGTATGGGTTGGGTGCTGGTGCAAATTTCCAGCTCCACCGCATGGTTATTCAGTAGCAATCGAAATTGCTCTAAGTAATAGCGCCCAAATAAATCAGGCCGCGTGAGCGTGGTCTCAAAGCGGCCCGGCCCGGCCACAAAGCCGTAACTCAAACCCGCGCCCTCAGCCTTTCCCGTGCGCGAGACAGTGTCGGTATGCAGGCGCACCAGCGGATAGAAAGCGCGCACATGGCCCAGGCTGTCATCCCCTGCCACAAAGGCCTGCATGCAGGCGCGCAAATGGGTGATGCTTTGGGTGTAAATGCTTTGCACCTGCGCCAGGGCCAGGGCGGCAGACGTAAATTTTTGTGGGGCGATAAACGGCGGCTGATTGTTCATGCAGCTATTGTGCCTTGGCTAGTTTGCCGTCGCCCAGCGCTTGGGTTGACTTATACAGTGACCAGATGCGCAGGACGCGCACCATGCACAGCGCTCAAGGGTATGCGTGCATCCAAGGTCACCAATCGACCCGCATTCTTCACTGCCAGCCCCAGTAGATACAAGTCAGTCAATTGTCGTGGCCCATGGATGTGGGGGTGGTGAAAGCGCGCAGCATCTAAAACGCTGATGTCGTCGGCCCATAGGTGATGAAAACTCGTAGCCGTGGAACCTTGCAACATGGCTACCAGCGCGGACATAGGCTGGGGCTTGCTGTAACCGGGTTGGCTCATGATGCGCAAGCAGCCATTTTGGGTCAGTGGGCAGCTGGCCCAGCCATCAGCAATGTGGGCTTCTAGCCACAGCGCAGCGCGTTCGTGGTGGATGTGATCGCGGTCGTGCAGGGCAATAAGGACGTTGATATCGAGCAGTGCGCGCATCAAATGCCCTCGGCATCGCGCAAGCGCTCAATCAGTTCGTTGCTGACAATCCCACCCCTGGCGGGCAGGGGGCTAATGCCGTAGCTAGCCAAGCGTTCAGATACCTGCAAGGCACCGCTGGGTGCGGGGGTCGAATACAAGCCACTTGCATCAGTGGGCTGCGTAAAAGCGCGGCGGGCGAGTTCGCTAATGGTTTGGCCTAGCGACTTTTTCTCGCGCTGGGCAATTTCCTTGGCGGCAAACAGCACATCGTCGGCAATATCTAGGGTAGTTCGCATGGCGTACCTTGGTGTTTGATGATTGATGCTATCACATCACGCATCACGCATCACTGATAGCTGCTTGCCGACAATATCGACCTTAGACCCGCTCCATCACCAAAGCAATGCCCTGGCCTACGCCTATACACATGGTGCACAGGCCGTAGCGCCCGCCGCTGCGCTCCAACTGGTTCAGCGCGGTGATGACCAAGCGCGCGCCGCTGGCCCCCAGGGGGTGGCCCAGGGCGATGGCGCCGCCGTTGGGGTTGACGCGTGCGTCGTTGTCGGCCAGGCCCAGGTCGCGCAGCACCGCCAGGCCTTGGGCGGCAAAAGCTTCATTGAGTTCTATCACGTCCATGTGCGCCAGCGTCAGCCCGGCCTGGGCCAGCACTTTGCGCACCGCAGGCGCCGGGCCAAATCCCATGATGCGTGGCGCCAGACCCACGGTTGCCATGCCCAGCACACGGGCGCGGGGCTTGAGGCCGTGTTGCATTGCCGCGCTGGCGCTGGCTAACAAAAGTGCGCAAGCGCCATCGTTCACACCCGAAGCATTGCCCGCAGTGACCGAGCCTTGGGGATGGACGATGGGTTTGAGTTTGGACAGTGCCTCCAAAGACGTACTGCGCGGATGTTCGTCCCGCACCACTAGCAAGGCATCGCCTTTTTTCTGCGGGATGGTTACCGGCGTGATTTCGGAATCAAAGTACCCCGCGTCTTGGGCGCGCACCGCGTTTTCTTGCGAGCGCAGCGCCATGCGGTCTTGGGCTTGGCGGTCTATGCCAAATTGCTGTGCCACGTTCTCAGCGGTCTCGGGCATGGAGTCCACGCCATACAACTGTTTCATGAGTGGGTTGATAAAGCGCCAGCCTATGGTGGTGTCGTACACCGCGTTGTTGCGGCCAAAGGCGCTGTCCATTTTTGGCATGACAAAAGGCGCGCGGCTCATGCTCTCGATGCCACCGGCAATCATCAATTGCGCTTCGCCGCTTTTGACGGCACGCGCCGCACTACCGACCGCGTCCAGGCTGGAGCCGCATAAGCGGTTAATCGTGACGCCGGGTACCTCCACCGGCATGCCTGCCAGCAAAGCGGCCATGCGCGCCACATTGCGGTTGTCTTCACCGGCCTGGTTAGCGCAGCCGTAGAACACATCGTCCAAGGCCGCCCAGTCCACGCGGGGGTTGCGCTGCATCAGTGCGCGGATGGGGATGGCCGCCAAGTCATCGGTACGTACCGAGGACAGCGCGCCGCCGTAGCGGCCAAAGGGGGTGCGAATGGCGTCACAAATAAAGGCGTCTTGCATGGTCTGTCTCGCTGTGTAAAAGGTCCAATCGCGCCCGCACTTAAGCAGTGGGTTGCGCTTGCCACAGCGCGTGGCGCAGCCAAGGGCTGACGCGGTAGCGCTCGCCTCGGTAATGGGCATCGAGCGCTTCGAGCACCTGCACCACCGCCGGTGCGCCCCAGCGCGCCAGCCATTCAAACGGGCCTGCTGGGTAGTTCACGCCCAGTTTCATAGCGGCATCTGCGCCCGCCGGTTCGCACACGCCTTGTTGCACCGCGTCGGCGGCTTCATTGATCAGCATGGCCAGCGTGCGGGCTGCGACCAGACCTGGCTGATCGGCCACGCGCTGTGGCGCAAAACCAAGCGCACTGAGCAAGGCTTGCGCTAGCGCGATGTTGTCAACCGATACGCCGCTGGCAGCCGCAAAAGCCAGCACCGGCGCGCCGCCTTGCGGCACATGCCAGTCATACACCACGACCTGCGCGCCCACAGCCGATGCAGGGCGGCCATCGGTCTGGCGTAGTTGCAGGTCGCCGGTTTGCATGCCGGTCCAGTCGCTGGTAGTTACTAAGTCCGTGGCAATGCCCTGCGCTTGCAAGCGTGCTTGCCAGTCGGCCATGGTCAGTGCGTCTTGCGCGGGGCTGTGTAGTTGCAAATGGCTAATGGATGGCAGGGGCAGGGTCTGCGTATCCACTAGTGGCGGCTTGCTGCCCGCGCTGTAGTCGTAAATACCGCGCCCGCTTTTGCGCCCCAGCATGCCGCCATCTACCAGCGCACTTTGAAACAAAGAGGGCGCGTAGCGCTTGTCAAAAAAGTTGGCGGTAAAGACTGCTTGCGTCACCGCGAAATTGGTGTCATGGCCGATCAAGTCCATCAGTTCGCAGGGCCCCATGCGAAAGCCGATGGCGCGCAGGCAGGCATCGATCACCTGGGCGCTGGTGCTTTGTTCGTGCAAGAGTGCCAGCGCTTCTGCATAAAAAGGCCGGGCAATGCGGTTGACGATAAAGCCCGGCGTAGAGCGCGCATGCACAGGCACTTTGCCCCAGGCTTTGGACAATTCATAAACCGCCTGCGCCACGCCAGGCGCGGTCTGCAAGCCCGAGACCACTTCCACCAGTTTCATAACAGGCACGGGGTTAAAAAAATGCATTCCCACCACCCTGCCCGGATTTTGCAGGCCTTTGGCGATGGCGGTAATCGACAAAGACGAGGTGTTACTGGCCAGCACGCAGTCCGCAGCCAACAAAGATTCGAGCTCGGCCAACAATGCGCGCTTGGCATCGAGGTTTTCTACGATGGCTTCAATCACCAAACCGGCATCTGCCGTATCGGCCAAGCTATCGAGCGGCTGGATACGCGCCAACATACCGTCCACTTGGTCTTGGGTGAACTTACCTTTGGCAAGCAGCGCATGGAGACTTTCGCGTAACTTGGCATGGGCTTGACGCGCAGCACCTTCGCGCGCGTCCATCAGGTACACGCTATGCCCGGCCTGCGCCGCCACTTGCGCGATGCCCGCGCCCATGATGCCCGCGCCAACAACCAGGACTTTTGCGGTGGCGAGGGTGGGGTTCATCGAACTAAAGATTTTTGTACTGGAGAAAATGTGGGGGTATTGGCTAAGAATGACTCAATAGGTCTCCAACTGCAAGCGGCCTTGCTGCTTCAAGTCCTGTTTTGTAGCTGTCCAGTTCAGGCCAGCGTCCAGCGCAATATCGCGCAGCGCTTGCAATACGCCTTCTTCCATGCTCTTCAAACCGCAGACATAAAAATGGGCTTGCGGGTCGTGCAGCAAGGCTGCCAGTTGGGGCGCGGCTTCGCGCATCGCGTCCTGCACATAGCGTTTGGGTTGGCCGGGCGTGCGTGAAAACGCAAAGTGGATATCGATGAAATCGTGGGGCAGTTTTTGCAGCGGCCCGAAGTACGGGAGTTCTTGCTGCGTACGTGCACCGAAAAACAGTAGCAGCTTGCCGCCTTCAAACTTGCCACTGGCCCGCAGGCGGCGACGCCATTCGGTCATGGCGCGCATGGGCGCGCTGCCGGTACCGGTACAAATCATCACGATATGGCTGCCCGGATGGTTGGGCATTAAAAAGCTGCTGCCAAAGGGCCCGATGACTTGCACGCGATCGCCGGTTTTTAGGTCACACAAATAGTTGGACGCCACGCCCCTGACCGTCTGCCCCTGGTGATCCTGCACCACGCGCTTGACCGTGAGCGACAGATTGTTATAGCCAGGCCGTTCTCCATTGCGCGGGCTGGCGATGGAATACTGGCGCGCATGGTGCGGCCGGCCACTGGCATCCACACCGGGCGGCACGATGCCAACCGATTGGCCTTCGAGCACCGGAAAGGGCATGCTGCCAAAGTCCAGCACAATGTGGTGGGTTTCGTTGTCGGTGCCCGCCTCGTTCACCTGCATATTGCCCACCACCGTGGCGGTGGTGGGCGACTTGGGTCCGTGCAAATTCGTATAGGGATGCGCAGCGGACCAGGGCGGTAAGGTGGAGCCCAGCGCGACCAAGCTGTCCGCATCAGGCGCAATTTCCTGGGTATTCGCGGCGGGCTGCACTGAGCTGCTAGCCGTCTCAAACGCTGTGCTGCCAGAGACTTGCGCAATGCTGGGCGAAGCTTGCGTCTTGTCATGTTCTTGAGGCGCTGGCAACTCGTCCCAGGAAAGCTGTTCTTGCAGTGTGTACGCCTTGCTGCGCAGCACCGGCAACCAATGGTCGATTGAGCCGGTAGGGCAGGGTGGCACGCAGGCCATGCAATGATTGCATTTTTCTGCATCGACCACATAGTTACGGCTGTCATGCGTGACCGCTCCCACCGGGCAGGTGGCTTCGCAGGTGTTGCAGCGTATGCAGACCTCGGGGTCGATCACGTGTTGCTGTAGCAGTTCGGCGGTGTCTGTGCTCATGGCATCGTTTCTTGGTCTCGTTGCTGCAATTGTGTCTTCAATTTCTATCTTGCTGTTCTGCTGAGCCCGAGGCCACGCAGGCCGGGGCCAGGCTCCTCACAACGCAGGCTAATCGTTCGTCGCCCAGCCCCGGCCTGCGTGGCCTCTGCGAAAAGGCTGGTGGGGGCGCAGTACATAAAGATCGCCGCAAATACGGGTGTTAAGGTGAAAGCTTCAACAGTTAGACCTTTTTTCGACTGCAAGCGCAATCCGAATTCGCGGGCGAACCGACAAGCTCGTGCGCAGCGTAGTGGTAGGGGCAGGCGGGGTGACGAACGTTAAGCCTGCGTGTGAGGAACCCCGCCTGCCGCTACCGCCACGCGGGTCCAGCACTAAAGTAAACCCTTGCACACTAATCAACAGCAATCCACTGCCGCCCCACGGGTTCAGCAAAAACACCGCAAATCAGTTAAACCGAACATACTCAAAATCTACCGGCTGGCGGTTGATACCGATGGCAGGCGGGGCGATCCAGTTGGCAAATTTGCCGGGCTCTACTACCCGGCCCATCAGACTTTGCACAAAGGCACGGTCCTCTGCGGTGGGCAACCAGTCGCCGACCTTGGCGCTCCACTCCTGCTCTGACAGCACGCGCCCGTCAGGCGACACCTTGGCACCGGACAATGCGCCGATGTTGCGGTGAAACGCTTTGTGCGGAACGCTCAGGCGATGTGGCAAACCAGCTTTGTCTATCACGCGGTTCCAGCGCTCGACGCCGCCAACGGAGTCTTTGATGAAGTCGTCGCGCAGCACTTCGTTCAGCGCGTTGAGCATAGGTACTTCTTTTTCCTGCAACTGGCAATTGACGACATTGAGCACCTTGTAGGTCTGGCCGCGCAACACATGGTCGTCATCGCGCTTGGTCTCTTCATAGCGGCCTTTGATGCCGGTGGAATAAAACGTGGCCGCGTTGCTCGATTCGTCGGCGCCGAACAAATCGATGGTGACGCTGAAGTGGAAATTCAAATAGCGCTGCAAGGTGGGCAAATCGATCACGCCCGCGGCGCGCAGCAGTCCCACGTCATCCGATTTAAGTTCATTCATCTTGGCGCAAGTGCGCTGGATGATGCGGCTGATGCCAGACTCGCCCACAAACATGTGGTGGGCCTCTTCGGTCAGCATGAACTTGGTGGTGCGCGCCAGCGGATCGAAACTGCTTTCAGCCAGAGCGCACAACTGGAACTTACCGTCGCGGTCGGTGAAATACGTGAACATGAAAAAGCTCAACCAGTCAGGCGTTTCTTCATTGAAGGCTTGCAAAATGCGCGGGTTGTCTTCCTGACCGCTGCGCCGCTCAAGCAGCGCTTCAGCTTCTTCGCGGCCATCGCGGCCGAAGTGCTTGTGCAGCAAATACACCATAGCCCACAGGTGGCGGCCTTCTTCTACGTTGATCTGAAACAAATTACGCAAGTCATACATGCTGGGCGCGGTCTTGCCGAGGTGGCGTTGCTGCTCAACCGAAGCCGGCTCGGTATCGCCTTGGGTCACGATGATGCGGCGCAAATTAGCGCGGTGTTCGCCGGGCACGTCCTGCCAAGCTTTCTCGCCTTTGTGGTCGCCGAAATGAATGGTGCGATCGGCCTCGCCGTGGTTCAGAAAAATGCCCCAGCGGTAGTCGCGCATCTTGACGTGGCCGAACTGTGCCCAACCTTGCGGGTCCACGCTGACAGCGGTACGCAGATATACCTCGTTGTCGGTCGTGCCTTCAGGGCCCATGTCATCCCACCAGTTGATGAAGTTGGGTTGCCACTGTTCCAGGGCGCGCTGCAAGGTGCGGTCGCCGCCCAGGTCCACGTTATTGGGAATTTTTTCGCTGTAGTTGATGGCTGACATAAGGGACTCCAGTTAATTGACAAATTGGGGTAAGGGCTGCGCCCGTGCTTACACGCGGTTCCAGTCGAAGGCGGCGCGTTCGCCTTTGCCATAGACCTTGAGCGCGCCTTTGTCGCCCACGGCATTGGGGCGCTGAAAAATCCAGTTTTGCCAGGCGCTCAAGCGGCCAAACACGCGCGTGTGCATGGTCTCTTTGCCGTTGAAACGCAAATTGGCCTCTAGGCCGGTCATGGCGTCGGGCGACATGGAGACCCGCTCTTCAATGGCGATGCGTACTTCGTCAGCCCAGTCAATGTCATCGGGCGCGGCAGTGACCAAGCCCAGTGCGAAAGCGGCGTCGGCATCGAGCGCCTTGCCGGTAGCGGCGCGCACGGCTTCCAGAGGGCCTACCTCTTCATAAAAACGCCGTTGCAAACGGCTTTGGCCGGTGGCCATGGGGTAGGTGCCAAAGTTGCGCTCGCCCACGGTAATGTGCGGTGTGCGCGCGGCATCGTCAGGCAGCATCAGCTGGTAGCTGCGGTCACAGGCCAGCGCAAATTCGAGGTAACTACCGGCAAAGCAAGAGCCCGGCTCGATCAGCGCGAACAGGCTGCGCGAGGACAGGTCCAGGCGGCTGAAAGTGCGGCGCAGCAGGCCCGTGGTTTCGCGCACCAGCCAGTGGCCGGCCTGCGCTTGTAGTACCTCGTCCATGGCCAACACCGCGGCGGCATCGCCTTCGGTTTTGAGCAGCCAAATGCCGATGTCCAATTCGTTGGTGCGCATATGCAATATCGCGTCTTCCAGCTCACGCGCCAAGCGTAAGGGGAACCATTGCGCGCCTTGGGCCTCTATCTCGTCGATGGTGTTTGGCTGCGCGCCCTGGGGAGCCTCAATAGTCCATGCCGCGCTGCGCTTGGCGCGGTCTATGTCCACCCTGAGCGTGCTGTAGTGCCGAGCGTCCGGGCTGCGGGTGCATTGCAGGGGCGTAAGTGCGATGCCTTGGGCACCTTCGGGACGGTCGCTTTGCGCGGCCAGGGCCAGCGCGCGTTCGCGCACGCGGGCTGTGAACGCGGCCGGTTTGGCGATCTCGTCGACCAGGCGCCAGTCCTTGGCTTTTTGGCCGCGCACGCCTTCGGCACTGGTGCAAAACACATCGGCGAGGTCGTGGCGCACGCGGCGCTTGTCCGTGACGCGGGTCAGGCCACCGGTGCCGGGCAGCACGCCCAGCAAAGGTACTTCGGGCAGGCTGACGGCCGAAGACCGGTCATCGACCAACAAGATTTCGTCGCAAGCCAGCGCCAATTCGTAGCCGCCACCGGCGCAGGCACCATTGACCGCTGCCAAAAACTTCAGGCCACTGTGGGCCGAGGAGTCTTCCAGACCGTTGCGCGTTTCGTTGGTGAATTTGCAGAAATTTACTTTCCAGGCATGGCTACTCAGGCCCAGCATGAAGATGTTGGCACCCGAGCAAAACACCTTGTCCTTGGCGCTGGTGATAACCACGCTGCGTACCTCGGGGTGTTCAAAACGGATGCGGTTGATCGCATCGTGCAGCTCGATGTCCACGCCCAGGTCGTAGCTATTGAGCTTGAGCTTGTAGCCGGGGCGCAGGCCGCCGTTTTCGTCAAAGTCGGCTTTGAGCGTGGCTACCGGGCCTTCAAAGCTGAGTGCCCAATGGCGGTACAAGCTGGGTTCGGTCTGGTAACTGACAAAGGATTGAGGGTTCATGGCGGACTCAGTTTGGGATGGGCATAAAAATGCACATAACTTCCATTAATGCATCATAGTGCATATATTTCAAACCCGTCAAGCATTTTTTTGCAGCTCAGGGCGTGATCTGCAAATGGCTGCGAACCGTGGCACGCAGCAGATCGAAAGTGGCTTCTAAGTCCTGGGCGCTGGTGTTGATCGCAAATTGGGCTTTGGAATAAAAAGACTGGCGTCCGTTCAGAATATTTTTCAGGTCTTGGAGGGCTTCCTTGCTGGCAGCCATGGGCCGCAAATCGCCCTGGGCGGTAACGCGGCGTAAGTGGTCTGCCGGATCGGCTTGCAACCACAGTGTGGTGCAGTGCGCCAGCAGCAAGGTAAAGCTGGCCGGGTCGGAGACCAGTCCGCCGGGTGTGGCGATCACTGCCTCAGGGTAGATTTGCAGGCTTTCCTCCAAGGCCCGGCGCTCGTAGCGGCGGTAGGCGTTGGCGCCGTACAAGGCTTGGATTTCAGCCACACTGCATCCGGCAAATTTCTCAATTTCCCGGCTCAGCTCGACAAACGGGTAGCCCAGGTCTTCGGCCAGCATCTGGCCCAGCGTGGACTTGCCCGCGCCACGCAGACCCACCAGGGCGACGCGGGTGCTGCGATCTTGGGTCGCGCCGCCGGTGCCCAGCAGCTCGCCGATGGCGATACGCACCCGGTGCAAGGTGGGGGCGTCGCATTGCTCCAGCATTTCGCGAATCATGAGCCAATCCGGCGAGGACGTGCTGACATCGCCCAGCAACTCGGCCAGGGTGCACTGCAAGGCCTTGGCCACTTGCAACAGCACCAACACCGAGGCATTGCCCAGGCCGTACTCCATATTCGCCAGATG
>Ga0187845_1002010_pt1 | contig 11299 bp, 7 predicted proteins | sample SpaLakP09_SKY_68_FD_134515 | JGI IMG/M metagenome (GOLD analysis project Ga0187845, IMG submission 134515) | Oligotrophic lake water microbial communities from Sparkling Lake, Wisconsin, USA - SP09_SKY_68 | ecosystem: Environmental > Aquatic > Freshwater > Lake | place: USA: Sparkling Lake... | reverse complement strand
CTGCTGGCCATGCGGGCCTGGGCCGCCTGCGGTACCGACCTGGCCGCCTGGTGCGAGCACCTGGCCAATCCGCCGGCGCCGCGCCCCGCGTTCTGGCCGGCCACCGGCCATGCGCCGGGTTTCGCCGAACACGGCGTCACGTGCGCGAAACCGGTGCTGCAGTTGCTGGCCTGCCTGCGCGACCAGGCGCCGTCGCCGCAGCTCGACTGGCTGGCCGACAAGCGCGCCGCGCTCGAAGCGTCGACCGGCATTCCCCTGGCCCAGAACGGCGTGGTGGCCGCGGCCCTGCATGGCATCGGCCTCTTGCCCGACGAAGGCGAAATGCTGACCTTGCTGCTGCGCCTGCCCGGCGCCGCCGCCCACGCGCTCGAGCAAACCCGCCACAGCTTCCGCCAGTTTCCGTTTTTTGAACTGGACCTTCAGAACGATCCGGCCGCCAGGGAGCCAGCATGAGCAAGAACGCCATCCTCGAACAATACGAAGGCGCCCTGCCCACCAGCGTGGGCAAGTGCTTCCCCAGCGAACGCACGGTGTTTCGCGGCCTCGACCTGCACAGCGAATTCAAGGACGCCGACTGGATCGAGCTGTACATCTTCAGCATCGTCGGGCGCCGCCTGCCGGCGTCCCAGCTCAAGGTGCTGCAAAGCGTGTGGGTCTATACCAGCTACCCCGACGCGCGCCTGTGGTGCAACCGCGTGGTGGCCCTCACCGGCTCCACCCGCGGCACCGGCGCCCAGGGCCTGGGCGCGGGACTGGCCGCGTCGGAAGCTGCCATCTTCGGACGCCAGCCTGAAATCGGCGCGGCCGACTTCCTGGTGCGCGCCAAAGCCGAGCTCGATGCGGGAAAAGATCTTGAACAGATCGTGCGCGAGGAACTCAAGCGCCATCCGCGCATCATGGGCTACGGCCGCCCGGTCGCGGCCGAATATGCCGACGAACGCATTGCCGTCACCCTGGCCATGATGGAACGCGAGGGCATGGCCATCGGCCCGCACCTGGCGCTGGCCTTCGCCATCGAGGACATGCTGGAAAAAGTGGCAGGCCGCCGCCTGCCCATGACCTACTCGTCGGTGGTGGTCGCCATTCCCCTGGACCTGGGCTTTTCGCCGCTGGAATGCTACCTGTATATGCAGCCTTCCTTCGTGGCCGGCATGATCCCGTGCTACCTGGAAGCGCTCGAACGGCCGGCCGGGGCGACCTTTGCGTTGCGCTGTGACCGCATCAACTACACCGGAGCAGCCCCGAGGCGCTGGGAGGAGTAGCTTTTCTCGCGGGTTGTAGTACATAATAGCCCGAGAGTAACTACCTCCACAGCGGAAGCCTGCCGATGAATGATGTCAAGCCTGGAAAATTGAAGTTGATGGTAGTCGCGCTCAGCCTGGCGTTCGGCAGTTCGGCGGCCAGCGCCCAAAGCACGGAAGAAGATGAATTGGCCCTGTCCTACGGCGACACGGCGCTGGTCAGTATCGCAACCGGCAGCGAGCAGCCGCTGGCGCGGGTACCGGCCGTGGCCTCGGTGATCACCGCGCGCGACATTGCCGCCATGGGCGCCACCGACCTGGACCAGGTACTCGAGAGCGTGGCCGGCCTGCATGTGTCGCGCTGGTCCGCCCCGCTCAATCCCACCTATATCTTCCGCGGCATCGTCGGCGCCTACAACACCCAGGTGCTGGTGCTGGTGAACGGCATTCCCATCACCTCCTCCTTCGTCGGCAACCGCGGCCAGGCCTGGGGCGGCATGCCGCTCGAAAACGTGGCGCGCATCGAAATCATCCGCGGCCCAGGTTCCGCCCTGTACGGCGCCGACGCCTTTTCGGGCGTGATCAATGTCATCACCAAGACCGCCAGCGCGGTCAAGGGCCTCGAATTCGGCGTGCGCGGCGGCAGTTTCCGCAACCGCGATGCCTGGGTCCAGTACGGCGGCGACATCGGTCCCGTCCAGGCCGTGTTCTACCTGCGTGCGGGCAGCAGCGACATGCAGAAGGGGATCATCGAATACGACGTGCAAAGCTTCCTCGACGGCCTGTTCAACACCGATCGCTCGCTCGCGCCCGGCCGCATGAATACCCGCCGCGAAGCGGTCGATGTCCGCGTCGACCTGAACTACGGCGCCTGGCGCCTGCGCCTCGGTGTACAGGACCGCAAGCTGGGCATCGCCCAGGGCCTGGCCGACGCCATCGATCCGGACGGCGTGGTGCCGGAAACGCGCGTCTACAGCGACCTGGTCTACACCAAGGACAATGCGCTGCCCGGTTGGGATGTCTCGGCCACGGCCGGGGTCTACGAATTGCGCAACCGCGTCGCCAAACCCGGCTACAAGCTGTTCCCGGCGGGCGCCTTTGCCGGCGCCTTCGCTGACGGCGTCATCGGCAATCCCGGCCATTCCGAGCGCCACACCCACCTCTCCGCGACGGCCGTGTATGCGGCCCTGCAGGATCACCGCATCCGGGTCGGCGCCGGCTACCGCCTGGAAGACATGTATGCCACCGCCGAAGACAAGAACTTCAATTTCGTGGTCGTGCCGGGCGCCGGTCCTTCGCTGCTGCCGATCGGCGGCGTGGTCGATGCGCGCAACGATCCGAACCTGCTGTACCTGCAACCGCAAAAACGCAACGTCAAATATGTGTTCGCCCAGGACGAGTGGAAAGTGGCCAAGGACTGGACCCTGACGGCCGGCGTGCGCTATGACCGCTATTCCGACTTCGGCGGCACCACCAATCCGCGCGCGGCGCTGGTGTGGGACGCCAGCTACAATGTGATTGTCAAGGTCCTGCACGGGCGCGCCTTCCGGGCGCCAACTTTTACCGAGCAGCACACCCGCAACAACCCGGTCAATGTCGGCAACCCGAGCATCCGCCCGGAAACCATGGAGATGAACGAGCTGGCCTTCGTATGGCAGGCGCTGCCGTCGGTGCAGACCAACCTCTCCCTGTTCCGCTACCACATGAAGGAAATCATCATCGCCGCGCCGAACGACGATCCGAGCACCGGCAAGACGTACCAGAATACGGGCGGCCAGTCCGGCAAGGGCTTCGAGCTGGAAACCAATTGGGATGTGTCGCGCGAATTGCGCCTGTCCGGCCACCTGTCGGTGCAGAAATCGACCGACGAGGCCAGCGGACGCGATGCCGGCCTGGCGCCGCAGCAGCGCCTGTTCGGCCGCGCCGACTGGCGATTCGCCTCGCAATGGCAACTCGGCGCCATCGTCAACCACGTGGCCGACCGCGCGCGCCAGCCGGGCGATGCCCGTCCGAAAATCGCCGACTACACCACGCTCGACTTCAGCCTGCGGCGCCAGAAAGCGTTCGGCGACTGGGACCTGCGCGCCACCGTGCTCAATGCCTTGAACCGCGATGCGCGCGAGCCGACTACCGCGCCAGGCAACATTCCCTTCGACATCCCCCTGCCGCGCCGCGCGATCAACATCGAACTGTCGTACAAGATGTGACTGTTACAAGAGGCAAACCGGTTTCGGCCGGTTGGCCCCTTCCCTCCGCGCCGGATATGCGTTAGATTCGTGTAAGTTGCATTTTATTAATTTACACACATTCACACAATGCTACTCACACGGTCGCTCCCGGCCCTGCTCCTGACCTTCTGCGGCTCCCTGGCCGCCGAACCGGTGGCCGACGAAGAAGAACTGGCGCAAGTCTATGGCCACATGGCCAGCTTCACCCTGGCCACGGGCAATGCCACCAGCGTGCGCCGCGCGCCCGCGGTCGCGGCCGTGATCACGGCGCGCGACATCGCCGCCATGGGCGCCACCGACCTCGACCAGGTACTGGAAACGGTCGCCGGCCTGCATGTGAACCGCACCGCCAACCTGTATTCGCCGCTGTACGTGGTGCGCGGCATCGTCAGCCAGTTCACGCCCCAGGTGCTGGTGCTGCAGAACGGCGCCCCCATCACCACCCTGTACCAAAGCAACAAGGGCAATCTGTGGGCCGGCTATCCGGTCGACCATATCGCCCGCATCGAAGTGCTGCGCGGGCCCGGTTCGGCCCTGTACGGCTCGGACGCCTATTCGGGCGTGATCAATATCGTGACCAAGAATGCCGGCGATGTACGCGGCACCGACATCGGCCTGCGGGCCGGCAGTTTCGGCAACCGCGAAGCCTGGCTCCAGCACGGCGGCAAGCTGGGCGAGGCCGACCTGGCCATCTACCTGCGCGCGGCCACCACCGATGGCTTTCGCAGCATCATCCGTGCCGACGCCCAGACCCGCAACGATACCCTGTTCGGCACCCACGCCAGCCTGGCGCCGGGCCCGGTCAACCTGGGCAGCGAGGCCATCGACGGCAATCTCGAACTGACGCAGGGACCGTGGCGCCTGCGCGCCGGCCTGAAATTGCGCGACAAGATCGGCACCGGGGCCGGCGTGGCCAGCGCCCTCGATCCGGTCGGCCTGTCGAAAAGCGTGCGCAGCACGGGCGAACTGTCCTGGAACGACCAGCTGGGACGCGACTGGAGCGGCGGCGCCAGCCTGACCGGCCTGTACTACGCCCAGATCACCCCGGTCGACTTCCAGCTGCTGCCGCCCGGCCTGCGCTTTCCCAGCGGCCTGTTCCCGAACGGCATGCACGGCGGCCCCGACACGCGCGAGCGCCACCTGCGCCTGTCCGGCCACCTGGCCTACACGGGATGGCAAGGGCACCAGCTGCGCATCGGCGTCGGGCACGACGACCTGAACCTGTACCGCACCTTCGAGACGCGCAATTTCAGCTATGCGCCGTCCGGCCTGCCCGTGCCCCAGCCCGGCGTGATCGACTATTCCCAGCTCAACCCCTTCCTGCGCCCGCACCGGCGCCGCATCGATTACCTGTATGTGCAGGATGAATGGCAGCTGGGACCGGACTGGGCCCTGACGGCCGGGCTGCGCCACGACCGCTATTCCGACTTCGGCGGCACCACCAATCCGCGCCTGGCGCTGGTATGGGATGCCTCGCTCGACCTGACCGCCAAGCTGATGTACGGACGCGCCTTCCGCGCCCCGGCCTTCATCGAAGCCTATGGCGAATCGAATCCTGTGGCGCTGGGCAACCCCAACCTGCGCCCGGAAACAAACGGCACGCTGGAAGCGGCGCTGGCCTGGCAGGCGCGCAGCGATACCCAGCTCAACCTGACCATCTACCGCTACCGGATGGGCGACATGATCCGCACCGTGCCCAACGCCATCGCCGGCACCGGCGCCACCTACCGCAATACGGGCGACCAGGATGGCCACGGACTCGAGCTCGAAGCCGTGTTCCAGGCCGCGCGCACGCTGCGCATGCTGGCCAATTACAGCTGGCAGCGCTCCACCGACAAGGCCAGCGGCCGCGATGCCGGCTATGCGCCGCGCCATCACCTGTACGCGCGCGCCGAATGGCAGCCGGCCAATGGCATCGTGCTCGCGCCCCAGCTCAACCTGGTGGCCGGTCGCGCCCGCGCCCCGGGCGACGCGCGCCGCCCGATCGCCGACTATGCGACGGTGGACCTGGCGCTGCGGCGCGAACGCGGCCACGGCGCCTGGGAATGGTCGGCCAGCCTGCGCAACCTGTTCAATGCCGACGTCCGCGAACCGAGCCAGGCGCCCGGCCTGCAATTGCCCTTCGATTTGCCGATGGCGCCACGCTCCCTGGTACTTCAGGTGAGCCGGCGCATGTAAGCGACTGGCAGTTGCGGAACAGCCACGCTCCGCATTTTAATGCTGTCTATATAGAAACATATATTACTTTTAGACCAGAAATAACGCTATGATGGGTGCGGCCCAACCCCCGCCGCCAGAGAAGAGAACGCATGAACCACGCCGTCGCCGCTGCACGTGAAGCTGCCATTCTGATTGTCGATGACGCCCCCGCCAACCTTGGCGTGCTGCGCCAGATGATGTCGCAGCAGGGCTACCAGACTTTCCTGGCCACGTCGGGCGAACGCGCCTTGCGCATCGCGCGCCGGGTCCACCCCGACCTGATCCTGATGGATGTGGTCATGCCCGGCATGGATGGCCTGGAAACCTGCCGCCGGCTCAAGCTGCACGCCAGCACGGCCGGCATCCCCGTCATTTTCATGAGCGCCCGCAACGAGGCCGACGACGTCGTGGCCGGCTTCGACCAGGGCGCGGTCGACTACATCGGCAAGCCGCTGCGCATGGCCGAGGTGTGCGCCCGCGTGCGCGCCCAGCTGCAGATCCACAGCCACAGCGGCGGCCACCAGGAACAGGCGCAACGCCTGCGCACCATTGTCGACAGCATGGCCGAAGGCTTGATGGTGATCGAACCGAGCGGCCGCATCCAGTACACCAACCCGGCCTGCTCCGGCTACCTGGGCTACGCGCCCAACGAACTGGCCGGCTACGGCATCGCCGACCTGTTCAATCCGGCGGTCACCGGCGAATGCCTGGGCTATTTCGACAGCGCGCTGAACGATCCGGGCGGCACCGCCCGCATGGGGGCGCGCGAAGTCATGGTGCGCCAGCGCGACGGCACCCTGCGCGCCATGGACCTGACGCTCACGCCCATGCATGTCAGCGAGCCGCTGTTCATCGGCCTGCTGCACGATATCGCCCACCACAAGCAGACCGAAACGCTGCTCGAACGCGCGGCCCTGGCCGATTCGCTCACGCGCATCGCCAACCGCCGCCATTTCGACAGCTTCCTGGAACTGGAATGGCAGCGCGCCGTGCGCAGCGGCGAACCCTTGTCGCTGATCGTGCTCGATGTCGACCCATTTCAAGCTGTACAACGACGCGCTCGGCCATGCAGCGGGCGACCTGGCCTTGCGCGAAGTGGCGGCCGTGCTCGACGCGCATGCGCTGCGCCCGACCGACCTGGCCGCGCGCTACGGCGGAGAAGAATTCGTGCTGCTGTTCGCCGAAACCAGCGCCGGCGCGGCACTGGCGCTGGCCGAATCGGTACGCGCCGGGATCGAGGCGCTCAAGCTGCCCAATCCCCGTTCGCCAACCAGCGCCTGGGTCACGGCCAGCGTCGGCGTGGCCACCATCGTCCCGACCCAGCTCGACGAGCCGGCGGGATTTTTCGTGGCCGCCGACCGCGCCATGTACGAAGCGAAGGAAGCGGGCCGCAACCAGGTGATCGGCGTGGACGCCGGCAACCGCGCCTGGGAAGCGGTCAAGGCCCTGATGTCGCTCTGACCTCAGGGCGCCTTGGGATAGCCGGTGATATCGGCGATTTCGCTGTACATCGGCTGCAGGCGCACATACATCTTGCGGTACACGCGCTGGTACAGTTTTTCGTACATGGCGTGGTTGGCCGCGATCGGCTCGAACACGCGCCCGACACGGGTCATGCCCGCGATCGCGGACGCGAAATCCGGATACAGTCCCAGCCCCACGGCCGCGTCGATGGCGGCGCCCAGCCCCGACGTTTCATAAATATGCGGGCGCGCGGTCGGCAGGCCGAAAATGTCGGCCGTCAGCTGCATGGCCGCGTCGCTTTGCGAGCCGCCACCCGAGACCCGCAGTTCGGTGATCTTCACGCCGCTGCGCTGCTCGGTGCGTTCCTTCCCTTCGCGCAGCGCATAGGCCAGCCCTTCCAGGATCGCCCGGTACACATGGGCGCGCGTGTGCACGTCGCCAAAGCCGATGATGGCGCCCTTCGCTTCCGGCCCCGGCACCTTGATCCCCGGCGTCCAGTAAGGCTGCAGCATCAGGCCCATGGAGCCGGGCGGCACGGTGCGCACCAGTTCGTCGAACAGGGCCTCGGGGGCCACGTCCTCGCGCAAGGCGCGCGCCTGTTCGTGATGCCCGAACTGCTCCTTGAACCAGTTGACCATCCAGTAACCGCGGAAGATCTGCACTTCGGTGCTGTAGGCATGCGGGATCGCGGCCGGATACGGCGGAATCTGCGGCGTGACTTCGACATAGCGCGTGCTGGTGGTGTTGATGGTGGCCGTGGTGCCGTAGCTCAGGCAGCCGATATGGGGCGCCTGGCAGCCGGCGCCGATCACTTCGCAAGCCTTGTCGGCGGCGGCGGCCATCAGCGGCAAGCCTTGCGGGATGCCGGTGGCGGCGGCAGCTGCAGCGTCGATGGCGCCGATGCGGGTGCCGGGCGGGACCAGCTCGGGCAGCATGTGCGGCAGCACGGCCAGCGCCTGCCACTTCCAGTCGCGCGCGCCGGCCCACTTCTGGCGCTTGTAGTCGAAGGGTACATAGGCCACCTGCGATCCGGTCGAATCGATGAAGCGTCCGCACAGGCGGTAGTTCAGGTAGCCCGACAGCAGCAGGAACTTGTCGGTGCGCGCCCAGATGTCGGGCTGGTGCGCCTTGATCCAGTTGATCTCCGCTTCGCCGCGGAAGAAATCGATGGTGCCCTTCACGCGCGCCAGGCGGAATGCCAGGGCCCACCATTTGCCCATGGGCGGCACGACGTCGGTGCGGCGCTGGTCCAGCCAGGTGATGGCCGGGCGCAGCGGCTTGCCGTCCTTGTCCAGGTTGACCACGGTGCCGCGCTGGGTGGTCACGGCCACGCCCTGCACGCTGGCCTTGTCGGCCCCCGGCTGCAGCCACAGGCCCTGGCAGGCTTCGCACACGGCTTGCCAGTAGCCTTCCGGATCGTGCTCGGCCCAGCCGGGATGGTCGGAAAAATAGGCTTGCAGATGCACCTGCGATTTGGCGACGATATTGCCGTCCAGGTCGAACAGGATGGCCCGCACGCTCTGGGTGCCGTTGTCGATGGCGAGGATGGTCTTGTTCATGTGGGCAGGCTGTAATGTGCGTTCCAAAGGGCCAGGTAGGCATCCTGGCTGGCGGTCCAGCGTTCGTCGGTCCAGCCAAGTTCGGCCTGGCAAATGGCGCGGATCCGGGCCAGGTGTTCCACCCCGCCGCCGCGCAGCTGCAGGCCGAGGCGGGTGCGGCGCAGCAGCAGGTCTTCCAGGTGCAGGACCGCTTCGGCGCGCGCGGCCCAGCGCAGTTCGGCCCACAGGGTCTGGGTGCCGGGGACGATGTCCAGCTCCCCCTCCTGCGCGCAGTCGAGCAGCGCCTGCGTGTGCTCGCCGTAGCGCCCTTCGATGCGCTGGCGTACGCTGCCGCGCAGGCGCGAGACACTGCGCGCGCGCTGCGGAAAGATCGGCCGTTGGTCCAGTTCCGCTTTCCAGTGCGGCAGCAGCGTGGCCGCCTTGCGCAAGGCGTCGAGCGCGATCACGCGGAAGGTGGTCAGCTTGCCGCCGGTGACCGTCATCAGGCCATCGTCGATCCACACCGCGTGCTCGCGCCCTTCCTTCGACGGGTCCGCCTCGCCGCTGTCGACCACCGGCCGCACGCCGGCATACGTGGCCAGGATGTCGGCCTCGGTCAGGTCCAGCTGCGGGAACTGGACGTCGAGCGCCAGCATCAGGTAATCGAGTTCGGCGCGCGTGATGGCCGCTTCCCTGTCCAGCGTGGCCCCGTGGTCGACGTCGGTGGTGCCGACCAGGGTCACGCCTTCCCACGGATAGGCGAACACGGGGCGGCCGTCGAGCGGATGCATCAGGCTCACCGCCTGCGACAGCGGCAGGCGCCAGGCCGGGAACACCAGGTGGCTGCCGCGCAGTGGACGCAGCACGGGCGCCGCGCCGGCCTGGCCGCGGATGCCGTCGGCCCAGGCCCCGGTGGCATTGACCACAAGGCGCGCCAGCACGCTGTGCGACTGGCCGGTGGCGCCGTCGAGCAGGCGCGCGCCGCATACCTTGCCGTCTTCGCGCAGCAGCGATTTTGCGGCCAGGTAGTTGACGGCGGTGCCGCCGCAGGCCTGCGCTTCCTGCAGCACGCGCAGCACCAGGCGCGCGTCGTCGGTCTTGGCGTCGCCGTAGCAGATCCCGCCTTCGAGCGAGGCGCGCGCGATGTTCGGCGCCATCATCAGGAAGTCGCTGGTGCTCATGTAATGCTTGTTGCTATGCTTGCTGCGCCGGCCCGACATCAGGTCGTAGATGGCCAGTCCAAGCAGGAAGGTGGACTTGCCCGGCTTGCCGCCCGTGTAGTCGGCAAAGGCGAAGCCCTGCGCCTCCACCAGGCCGTTCGCTTCGCGCATGAGCGTGTCGCGTTCGCGCACCGATTCGCGCGTCAGGCCTAGCTTGCCCTGCTTGAGGTAGCGCAGGCCGCCGTGCACCAGTTTCGACGAGCGGCTCGACGTGCCCCAGGCGAAGTCGCGCTGCTCGACCAGCAGCGCCTTCAGGCCGCGCCGCGCCGCTTCGAGCAGGATGCCGGCGCCGGTGATGCCGCCGCCGATGATCAGGAGGTCCCATTCGCGTTCGGCCAGCGCCGGCACCTGCGCGCGCCAGCCCGTGGTCCACACGGCGCTCACGGCGCCACCAGCTTGCCCGGATTCATGCGCCGTTCGGGATCGAAATGCAGGAACAGCGCGCGCATGGCGCCCAGTCCCAGTTCGCCCTTCTCCGCCGCCAGGTAAGGCAGGTGGTCGGCACCGACGCCGTGCTGGTGGCTGATGGTGCCGCCGTTGGCCACGATCACTTCCGACACGGCCGACTTCAGGGCGCGCCAGCGCGCGTAGTCCTGTTCGTAGCTTCCCGAGAGGCGGTACACGAAGGTGGTGTACACGCTGGCGCCCTGCGCGTACAGGTGCGACAGATGGGTATAGGTGTGCACCCGTTCGCCGCAGGCGGCCAGTGCATCGCGCGCGGCCTGCTCGACACCCATCATCATGGGCGTCACGCCCGGCCAGTCGACCGCCGTTTCGACGGTGTCGATGGCGTAGCCGCGCTGCCACGCGGTGTTGCGCAGGTAGACATTGCGGAAGCGGTTCTGCTTCCATTTGTCGCCCATGGTGCGGCCCACATGCACGCCGCCGCAATCGCGGGCCAGCGCCAGCGCGCTGCCCAGGGCGGCCTTGGCCGCCTTGCGCCCGCCGCTCACGCCGATCATCAGCATGCACTTGCCTTCGGCGCAACCGCGCCAGCCAAGATAGGTTTCCAGCATGCCGACCAGCGACTTGTGGCCGGCCAGCGTGAGCATGGTGACCGTTTCGAGAGGGTTCGACAGGCGCAGCATCGACAGCGGCAATTTTGCCTGGGCGATCGCGCGCGTGGCCACGCTTGCCGCTTCCCAGTTGGGGAAGAACACGGCGTGGAAGGCTTCATAATCGGGCAGGCGCGTGATGCGCACCGTGGCCTGGGTCAGGATGCCGATGCGCCCTTCCGAGCCGAGCACCATTTCGCGCAGGTCGGTTCCGGCGGCCGATGCCGGAAAAGTCGGCAGCTCGAAGCGGCCGGCCGGCGTTTCCATGCGCCCGCCCGCGAACAGCTGTTCGATGCGGCCGTAGCGCAGCGACTGCTGGCCGGACGAGCGGGTGACGATCCAGCCGCCCAGGGT
>Ga0187845_1002001_pt1 | contig 11330 bp, 11 predicted proteins | sample SpaLakP09_SKY_68_FD_134515 | JGI IMG/M metagenome (GOLD analysis project Ga0187845, IMG submission 134515) | Oligotrophic lake water microbial communities from Sparkling Lake, Wisconsin, USA - SP09_SKY_68 | ecosystem: Environmental > Aquatic > Freshwater > Lake | place: USA: Sparkling Lake... | reverse complement strand
TAATCGGAACAGATTTGAATCTAAGCTTTAATAGATCATTCATTGAATGATCAATTGCTATAATAAAATGCATTTTGCGCATAAAAAGATGATCTACAAAGCGTAGCCCCATTGAAAGGAAATGAAGGCATGAAAACCTATCAAGCATCCTTGCCTCAATTTCAGGATGATAATCCATAAGCCAACAGCCGACTTTGCAATTAATTGCCTTTGCCAAAAAGACTGTCCAACATTGAAATCCCGGCGGGGATGTTCTTACTAAGATATTATTTGGTTGCAAGTATAAAAGTACAAATGGCAACGAGATGTACATGTAAAATAGATTAATCAATCTGGTGAGATTTAAACCACCAGGTACATAATTTTTAAAGAGCCCATGAAAAGTATATGTTTTTACGAATGGATACTGCTTCGCAAGTGAATTTAGTAGCTCTGAAATCATATAGTCACTGCCTAATTCAAAAAGAATTAGAAGTTTTCCTCTGTGGTTTTGTATCATTCGGTCAAAAAAGAAAGGTTTTTTTCCAAAGACGGGCTCCCGCTACGATTTTACTGACGCGCTTGCCGTGCCGCTTTACTAGGTCGACTGTGCCATCGCTTGATCCACCATCTACAACGATATGCTCAATATCGTCATGCGTCTGTTCACGCACTGACTGCAGCGTATGGCCAATTGTCTTGCCTGAATTATAACAAGCGGTGATGACACTGATCTTCATGTTGGCCTCAATTCCATACTAGGCACCGAGGCTACGGTAAACCTCTAAGGTTTGGCGGTGCGTGGCATCCCAAGAGTACCCCTGTGCAACGGCCAGCCCTTTCTGAACAAGGCTTGAGCGATCAGATGATGCAGTTTTCAGAATGGCGTCAGCCATGGCCCGCGGGTCAGACCCGACAACGATCGTAAGCGCATCTCGCCCCACCTCCAGCACGGCTTTGCAATCCGCACTGACGACCGGACAACCAGCCCGCATTGCCTCAATCACCGGGATGCCGAACCCCTCATAACTGGACGGATAGACCAGACAAAGAGCACGGTTATATAAAACATTCAACTCTTCATCCGAGACGAACCCCAGATGGCGTACTCGCCTCACAACGGATTCAGGCACACCATTAAGCTCATCAATACGAATGGGGCCACCGCCAACGCAATAAAACTCCAGATCAGGCAAGAATGCCATTGCTTCTAAAGCAAGACGGAATTTTTTATACCCACCGCGCTGACCGACAAATAGCACATAAGAGGTAACCGAAGGTTCAAGATGCAGGTTACAATAAATATCAGAAACACCGTTGTGAATCACGTGTATTGTTTGCCCCGGGGTTTCCCCGACAAATTCTAGTAAGTCATCTTTGGTTGACTCGGAGATACAGATCACCGCCTGTGCCGTACGAATTGCCGCATTTTTTTGTGCGGTATGTACCCATTGGCGCGGGCCTCGCTGATAACGCTCATAAATAAAATCATGAACCGTTACCACGGTTGGCAAGCTGTGCCCGCTGGCTAGGCGGTAGTAGCTGGAGTGAAAAACCGAAACACCCGACGGGACGCGACAGGTACGGAAGCGTTCGAGAGGGCGTGCGGGGCGGCTTAAGACGGGTATGTCTTGACCGTACCCAACTACGTCCTGCCGAGTGGGGCTTTCCAATGTAAGTGTTGCCGACATGTGCTGCACCGTCAGGTAGTCAAGCAACTTGTTAAAGTACACGCTGATGCCCCCTTGTTGTTGCAGCGAGAAGATGATGCCATCAATAGTTATCGTCATAGACCAGCCTTGTAGTCCGACGACATTTCGTTCCGCACCAAATAGGGCGCAGGGGGAACAATCCGCCTATGAGAGCGAAACAACAGGCGCAAAAGCATAAGTATCATAAACAATTGCAACAGGTACAGCCCGTTAGGAAGGAAGATACCAAAGGGCGGCGCGTATTGCACAAGGATTAGCATTACCGTGGACAACGTAACGCGGTCGAAACGTAGACCAGGTTTTCGGAAGATAAGATATGACAGCAGGCCCGTTAATATTGCTTTCGAGCTGAAGAACCCGAACAGTACGACGCCTATTGGGCCGAAGTCCGCGAACTGTTCCACAGCTCCTCCGAAGACAGGAGTATGTGTCAGTTCCGCCTGTCCAGGATAGAAAACTTCCTTGACGAGTGTTATCCCGTATACCCAAGGCTTGTCCGACCAGAGAACGCGTGGTACATATGTCCATAGCGAACTCAAGACTACCTCGCCATGGAATAAATCTACCTCGTGGTTGAGATAGACGCGGCAGTAGTCTGCGCCGTTCTTGAAATGGTCAAAGCACGCCGAAATAGATCTAAGTTCCGTGCCATCGCCAAAGGCAAGATAAAAATTAAAGATCATCAACCCAAAGACCAGTGGCATACCGACCAGCAGCAGCTTGCCAAGATGGCGCCAGCGCAAGAACCAAAGAAAAACTATTGTGGTTGTGAAGATGGCGAGCAGCTCTCCCTTAGTGCCAAGTAAATATCCCAAACCGAGATAGAAGGCCGTGATGCAGAGGACATTACCGGCCGTCGGTCGCGCCAAGAGTGTCAGCACAAATGAAACGGCTATCGCGGAGGTAGCTAAAGCATACCAGTGGCCTTGACCAGCTCTGTAAAACTGGTAGCCCTCACGCGGACTAAGGAGCCAACTTAAAACCCCAAACCCTCCGCTAGCCAGCATAAAAAGCGCGAATACGAAAACCAAGAGTAAGAAGCGCGAGCTATAGCGAAAATCCCTTGACTCAAACAACACTTGTTGAAAAGGCAGGTAGCGATGTGCGCCGAATGAGTTGGACAAACGGAAGAAGAAAAAAGCACCGGATGCCTGTGCCAAGGCCAGAACGTTAGTCATAAGCACCGCGTGTTGGTACCCGATATCAATCAGTCCCGCCTCAATTAGCGAAATTGGACCACCGAAGATCACCATTAAATCTGTATGGCACTAATCCACTCTCAATCGTTGTTTTCCGATATGTAGTATAGGCTTCTAATATTCGAGTTGGATTTTTAATTTCTTTAAAGATTCCCAACCCAATAAAGTAATTTTGATTCTCCCTTTTATGCTCACTATTGAAATTACGGTTAGACACTTGAACATGATCTCCCGCCTCATAGATCACGTGTGTTTTTTCCTTATCCACCTTTATAAATTTCAAAAGGTCATTTCGAGTGCTTGCCGAGACGGCAATAACAGGGGCGGAGCGCTGCGCGGTCCAACGTATTATTTTTCTCCAAAGTAATGCACGCCATATTCCAATCTCTTGAGGCGTAACCCAAGCGTATGCATCATGAACTGTGATCACCTGAGGGCATCTCGCGGCGATTATCCCGACATAACCTGGACTAAATAATACATCCCAATCTGGCGCAAGAAAGGGCATGATGAATTGTTCGAAAAAGATTCGAAATAATATTTTATTGGAGTTTTCAACTACCCCAAGTTTAAACCACACACGGTCTCCGACCCACCACCCAGGAATATGGTTTGTAAGTAATAAAAACGTGAATCCTTGGGCTTCCTCGATATACCAAGGCTTCACTAAATTAGTTACATAAGTTTCCGTTCCTCCCGGAACTTTTGACTGCAGAAATACCGCATTGATTACGATTTTTATCAACTTTGACACTTCTATGCCGGCGTGATCGCTAAGAGCGCGAAGTGGAATCTCAGGCCTGCTACTGGCTCAGTTGTTATTATTTCGTGTGCAATAAAAATCCATCGCAGCATTACCACCGTCGAGGGGATGAAAACTATAGCCATGCTTTGCCAGCAGTTCAAAACAGTCCTGCTTTAGCTGCTCAGAGTGGGTTGATAAAAAGATCTTTGGAGATTTGTTTTTTATAATTATGACAGCTCCAGACAATACATCTAACTCGGCACCCTCAACATCTATTTTTATGACATCGGGACGGATTCCGGCTTTTTTGCAAAAAAGATCAATTGAAACTCCCGCAACAATTATTTTTTCTTTTCCGACGCAATCCCATCTATCTAATTCTTTACGGACATGGCTTGTGGCCGTATTATCCGCGACTTCAAAGTTTAAAAGTGACAGTTCGTTGAAACACGCCATCGGAATAATAGTTACATTTTGAATATTATTAATCGTCAGGTGTCTGTGGAGAAAGGAAATATTTCTTGGCAAAGGTTCCATTGCAAAGACACGTCCAGTGGGCCCAACTCTGTGGGCCCCAAGGATTGAATAATAGCCAACATTTGCACCGATATCTAAAAAAACCATCCCACGCTCTAAAGACTTTGCTATTTGTGCAGTCTGTATCTGCTCCACCATATTTATATAAACTCTACTGCCGCTACCGTCACCAGAAAGTGAGCCCAATATAAATCGAGCTCCTCGGAGCGGACCGCATATTACGGGAAATGCAGATCGTGGAATGCATGATTTAATTACCCATTTAAATAATTTAGAAAGTCGGTTTGCAAGCATGCTTCTTACCCCATTCATAGAAATCTATTAGCCATCTTCAATCGGTTTTAAAGTTATATTGTTTTTTGTTATCCCTAACCACTTTAGTCACTTTTTCGGTTTTGGAGAACCTCACTCATCCGGTTTAGGTCGTTATCTACTTCACTGCGTTGCTTTTTCGCGGCGGCCAGAAGTTTCTGGCGTATCAAAGTTGTTTCAGATAAGGCATAAAGAATTGCTTCAAGCAACCAAGCAGCCGAAACATTCTTGAGCCTTGCCTGAAGTTTGACCGGATATTGGATGGCTCGAAGAAGAGCTTCCATTTTGCCCGCCCGATTTAAAGCGACGAACGGAATGCCATGGATTGCTGCTAGGATGAGCACATGCATTCGGGAGCTTACGACACAGTTTGCTGCGACAATCTGCTGAATCAAAAGATCAAGGCTATGAGGTCTACCATCGACCCACTCCGACCCTTTATCAAAATGCAGCATCTCATGAGTCCGCAGCACTTTGTCATATCCTTCCTGCAGATCACTTAAAGAGAAATGGGATTTGACACTTCTGTTCGAAAGCGCGTTAACCACGCTATGTACAGGACTTAAGTACTTCAGATCGTGGAATTTGTCGTTTGACAAGACCCACAATACCAATAATTTTCTTTTCTTGTCTTGAGAGGTAGTTTTTATTAACGATCTAAGTGGCAAAGCAAAGGCAAGGTCTGCCCCACAAAAAACGCTCTTTTTTGTGTATTTTCTAATCTCACTGGCTGATTCCTCGTCTCTTGCTGAAATATAATCACAGCAGTTTAAAGCATTTTTTAACATTAGTTTTCCTAGCGCTGAATACTTCTTTTCCGCTCCCACTGCCAAAAGAATAAAGCGGCATTTATGGAAGCGCGCAGTCAACGCAAACTGCCAGACAGTTGCAAGATTTCCCCAGATTGGATTGGGAATACGTGGCTCATGCAATTGCTGCCCTCCGCCAATAATGACTGAATCATAATGATCCACATTTTTAAGTGCTCCTAACTTTAATCTACGCTGAACTGGCAAAGGTTCAGCCTGATTCACGCCTAAGTCGAGCCCGCTAGATGCATGAGCAAGCGTCATGCCAACCCATCCCCCCGATTTTTTAATCCAGTTAGCTAGGCTAAAGGCAATCGCATCATCACCAAGATTAAGCCCCCCAAAAGGTCCTACGACCAAAAACTTTTTTATTCTATCTGGCAATTTGGCCTTCACTTTTGTCTGTACTTAACCAAAGCGAGAATTTAAGTAGCCCCGACTCCTCATCTGATCTAGCGCAAAATTATTCATTGCCTGAAGTAAGCCAAGAATTAACCAGAAACATCCCGAAATTATCCAGGTGGTCAACATGTCGTGAAAAAACGATTCTGACAAAATAAGCAACACTGAAAGTAATAAAACCATGTGAGCAGCTTTTACTCGCTTTCCCTCGGCGCCATATAAATATTTCGATGCTTGAATCAGCATTCCTTGCCAAATGACAGAAAAGCATATTCCAACAAAAAGTATTAAGCCCAGCAAACCGCCTTCCTGCCAAAGTCGCAGTAAGCTGCTTTCGTTTGTGCTTTCACCCTGATCCCTGATCTTCGCCAATATGCCACTCGTCCCTAGTCCTTCCCCGAAGATAAGTGATTCCCAACTGGCTGTTACTCTGAGTAGTGCGCCCTCGATAGCCATGAACCTGCCTTGATTGCCTTCATCTTCCTTCGTAATGGCAGCTCCGATGAATTTTTTTATTTCTGGGTCTAGATAGTTTTTCTGAATCATTAGAGCAACTAAAAGTAAAAAAGATGCAAATAATAACATTGGCCGTAACAAAGCTCTTTTACCCAAAAGCCGAATTCGAAAAAAATACATAATCCCCCAATAAAAGACAACCAAAAATAGTGGCCCGCGCGAAGCTGTAAGAATAAGGCCAGCGCATAAAGTAAAAAAAACAAAGCAAGAGAATGCATGGATTCTCTTTGATCGCGTTTGTATCAGAAGGTATTCTAAAGAAAATATGCCGCATCCGATCTGAATCCCGGCGATTGCCACCGATTGTGAAATCCCACATCGGCGACTATGATCTCCTGTTGTCACTGTGTGAGTTAGAATGGAGCCTGATATCGCTTCGTATATTATCGATGCTGCGACAAACATGCCGATTAAGACTAAAAATGCGCAGACCGTATCCAGAATTTTTTTGTTATCCGAAACATCGTGCGCCAACCAAAAATAAATCCCAAACCACGCCCCCCAAGATAGGAAGGATGATATAGCTTCAATTATTCCGTTTTGAAAACCGGCTAAGAGTGAATGTACAATTAAGAAAATTATCCATGATAAGGCAAAAACGTCTCGATTCTTGATACGCGCGTACCGCAAGAAAAAATAAACGCCAAAAACCCAACCTAATGTCGGTCCTATTAGCCAGATATTTTTTATTATCAGGCTGGATTCCGAGTCATTATTCCCCCACAAGACGGGACCAAACGTTTGAAGTGTCAGCGAAATTATAATTCCGAACATAACAAACCAACGCATATGAAAGTTTAGCAATTCTTGTCCATCTCTGCTTATTTTGTTAATTCTGTGTCCTGGGAAAACTCCAGATGTCCCTAATACGCAATCTTGCTTTAATCGGTAAAGATATCCAAAGAAACGAAAACAAGATGCAAAATTGCAAGAACCAGTATCCCAAACTATATGGAAAAGTTTTTTGATCGATACGTGACACAAAAAACTCTAACCCAGCGATAACACAAAGCCCAAGCAGCAGAGGCATTATTGTTTTCCAGGGCAGACATATCGTGCAGATACATTTTGTTAAAGAAAATGCAAGCGGCAGGAATAGCAGATATGCACATGTCATAGTGAGCGAGACCCCTACAAGGCCACCAACCTGCGTCAGCCCGTGAGCAATAAACCACGTCGCAAGCAGCAAGCACGCGTTAAGCAGCAGCACTTTGCCTGTCTGACCACCAATGAAAAGAACGGTCTGAGCATGCGTGAATAACAGCCGAATTACATGCCCGAGTCCCACACCAGCTGCGACGAATGCTGCAGGACCACACATATTTTCTCCGCCCAGCAACTTCGCAGCATATGAGCCGAATATTATCACACCAGCTAAAGCTGATAATGCGAGACGCAAGGAGTCTGCCAAACCTATCTTAACTATTTCTTCTAAATCCGTTCGTCCACCTGTCTTCCAAACCTTTAAGCCGTGCGGAGTAAAGGCCCCAGCATAACTAGAAACTATCAAGCCGATAGTGTTCCCTATCAAAAACCCAACTCCGTATATTCCGATTTCTTTTAATGAAACATACTCTGAGAGTACTTTTCGATCCATATTAACAGATAAGACAAAAAGCAACGAACTAACTGCGAGCGGAAGAGAAAATTTGACTGCCGAAATTAGCATCTTTGGCCTCCAACACCATCGCACTCCTCTCCAAACAATTGGTCCAACGCAAATAATGGAACAAGCCTCCGCAAAAATAAACGAGATTAATGCTCCGGCGAGCCCCCCCTTCATTTTGAAAACAAAGATCCAGATTGATAGCGAAAGAAATAGCCCATAACAGAGGTTCATTACTAATTCTAAAAGTGGTTTCTCGCTAGCTCTGATTTTTGTAGATGAAAGGGAGCGAAACGAGGCTAGGAGAAGCCAACCACACGCTAAGCCCACGTAAGGATCTAATGGAAGATCGATATTTGGGTACACTATTAATAAAAAATCTTCACGCCAAAAATAAAGAGTCGAGCCCAGAATAATTTCGAGTGATAATACGCTAATCAACAAGGTGCCGAAAAATGATTGCCTAGCCTCACCTTCCCACTCAAGATGGAAACGGAGTAAAGACTGGGAAAAAAAGATCAGGCCGACTGACTGGACAGTCATAACTACCTGTACAAGGATGATGTAGAGTCCGAATTCTTGGGCTGAAAGATGGCGAGTTAGTATTGGCACTGTGAAAATGCTAAATAAACTACCCAAGATAGTTGAGGCTAAATACAGCTGCGTATTAGTAGCTAATTTTCTTTGGCTCCTTTCATCTTTTGTCATGTTCGCACTTGCCATTTCACTTGTTCATTTGCAGAAATGAATCAACCATACGGATCACAGCGTTCTTGCAACTCGTTTTAGGGTCACACAACCATTCCCGAAGATTTTGACTTAATCCCACTGCTTTTGCGCTGTTGGGAGGCTTAAACATTTTTTCAAAAACATTTTCAGCAGAAATTTTTGGACTAATCTTATAAATCTCATCAGCACGAGATATTAAGTGCTGCAGGTGATAAGGCAAATATGCACTTGTCAAATATGGATACATAAATTGGTCTTTGATGAAAAGCTGAAATACCGGCAGACCGAACGCTGCGGCATCCAGCCCAAATGTTGTGCCAAGATTTACAACGGCATCACATTTTCTCATTAATGTTAGACGTTTCTTGTTATATATTTCATCGAGAAAGTATGACGTTGGTCCAGTAGCTCCGCCATCGTCACCTACTTCAATATTTTTTTGTCGCCCTTTTAAGCATTCAAAATCACCAAGAGGACCATTTGGCTTTGGTTTAATGTATATTCTAACATTGTTGCTTGCCGCGGCTGAACATAACAAATCCAGCATACGCAATTCCTCCCTAAAAAAACTTGGATGGGAATAAGAACTAAAAGTAGCCGGATACAAGATCCTGCGGTTTTCCCAGAACTGTATCTTACTTTTTTTTACGCTAGCCTCTAACGCGTATGCCAGCTTTAGCGGGTAGCCTACTTCAACTTCACTATCCCCCTGAAAATTTCTCCAATCAGATGCTAAGGCTTCGTTCCAAATAAATACCTTTCTTGATACGTAGCCGTTAGGAAACTTTCCCGGATGGTCCCAACTCTCCACCAAGGTTGTAACATCCAAATCTTTACTGCATAGCAAATGGGGTACCGTCAAATGCGTCACGGCAAGAACACGTTTCGTGCGAAAAGCATTTCTTACAAAAAGCCTGAGGATTCGCGAGATTCGTTTATTTACCGTCGCCGGAGTTTCTTTTGGCTTTAAAAACTTATGAATTTTTATAAACAGTACCCACCACTGAGGGCTAACTTTTAAAACCATCAGAAGATGAAAATAGAAGTTTCTAGAATACCATGGGACAAGGCATACTAACAAAAATTTGTGCAACCATTTTATCCAAGGCTGGCTTAGTTCTAGTTGCTCGTAAGCCATCAACCTTTCGGACAGTGAAGGTCTCCGCGCAATAATGACTCCATGGCAAGATTCTGGAGCATACAACCAGATTAATCCAGCACGTGAGAGAATTTCATCTATCAGTGGTTCGGCAGCATTATAGGCAATTAAACTTGCAACGATTACACTTACAGCCTCCTTTTCTTTGATTGGCGTAACATTTTTATGAATTAGTAACATTTTATTAAAGGGCTTCGCCGTGGTGAATTTTTCGTTTCAGCTTGTCGTTCATGCGTAAATCCTACGACCTGTGCTTCATTACCGATCCGAGCTTGGAACATGCGGGTTGGTCGCCCCAAAACACAAACGTTTGCACTCCGCAAAGCTCATACAAGCGACGGTCCTCTCGATTCGCATGTGCTGCATGAATATGTTCTTCTTGAAATTTACTGCTCCTGTTTCAAGTTCGCGTTTATTAGTTTTGCCCAAGGGCGCTTTTTTAGGAGCTCATCGATGCCACCCTTATGAAATATTTGTTTAGGAAAATAGAGTTTTTCGTGTATGAAGCAAGTCAAGGCGTAATCCGCCTGACATTCAGCGGTTACCCTCAACCCTTCGTACTTTGGCTTACCTAAATTCAAGGTGCAAACGTTGAAGTTAGCCGGATTTCTACACACATGGAGAGTAACGTGCTCCTTCTCATCACTAAGAGTCACGCTGCGCTGCAGGCGATCCAAAGTTTTAAAAGAAATAACCTCCAAATTCATTCCCTTGGGATGCTAATGGTCTTGGTATAATCGGCTTTGCTCTTCTTTTGGGCTTTAAGGCAGGCTATATGCGCAAAACCGTGGAGTACTGCTGCTTTGTTGACCCTGTCGAGAACGTCACCTTCACTTCCGCGGAACACCTTGACGCCAGCTGCGCGGGCGACGGAGATAACATCATTATTCCCAGGTCGATTCGAGGTCGCAACAACTACAGCATCGATTCCCGACACAACGCTTATCCGACTGGTGATGTTCTCGATGATCGATATTCCGGACCCATATGGCAGGCTGAGCAGAACTTTCCTAGGGAGCCTGCGCGATTAAACCCGGGCTTGGATAATCGCGCATACTCTTCCGGATTTGACCAAGCTGTCCAACTCCCATCAACAACTAGGTTATAGCCTGTTACGTGGCTGGCAGCACGCGAGCTAGGGAATACGAACGGACTCTGCAGTTCTTCTGGATGCCCAATTCTCAATAGGAACGTATGGCTTTTCTTGTTTATTTTCAAGCAATTACGTTTCCATAAAGTGCCTGCGTGATTTTTTGAGCGCGTTAGCATACTACAAATAAGCATACGTCGTTGATTTTGTGCGGCTTTACACACAGCAACCTACGCGTTGGGCTGAGTAGTTCGCACTCAAAAGTTGTGAGGATGCTAAAACAACATTACTTTATTATTTGATTCCAAAACACGCTTGCGCCATGCATTGTCATTACGAAGAGTTAATACATAGGAGAATAGCAATGAAAGACGAAACGAGAGAGAGCAATAAGGGTGCCAATTACGCACAGAACCCAGCTACCATAAGGGGCTTGAGTAAGTCCAACGTTTGGGATTATGAGAATGCGTTCTATTGGTTTAGCCACCCAAGCAGGCTCAACAAGTTACTGGCTCATTACGATTTATACAAAAAC
>Ga0187845_1001999_pt1 | contig 11333 bp, 9 predicted proteins | sample SpaLakP09_SKY_68_FD_134515 | JGI IMG/M metagenome (GOLD analysis project Ga0187845, IMG submission 134515) | Oligotrophic lake water microbial communities from Sparkling Lake, Wisconsin, USA - SP09_SKY_68 | ecosystem: Environmental > Aquatic > Freshwater > Lake | place: USA: Sparkling Lake... | reverse complement strand
TGCCCATGTCCATGCCCGCCTGGATGGCGTGGTACAGGAACACGGTGTGGATGGCCTCACGCACCGGCTCGTTGCCGCGGAAGCTGAACGACACGTTGGACACGCCGCCCGACACCTTGGCGCCCGGCAGGTTCTGCTTGATCCAGCGCGTGGCCTCGATGAAGTCCACGGCGTAGTTGTCGTGCTCCTCGATGCCGGTGGCGATGGCGAAGATGTTGGGGTCGAAGATGATGTCCTCGGCCGGGAAGCCGACTTCGTCCACCAGGATGCGGTAGGCCCGCTCGCAGATCTCGATCTTGCGCTCGAAGGTGTCGGCCTGGCCTTTCTCATCGAAGGCCATCACGACGGCCGCTGCGCCGTAGCGGCGCACCAGCTTGGCCTGCCGGCGGAACTCGTCCTCGCCCTCCTTCATCGAGATGGAGTTGACGATGCCCTTGCCCTGGATGCACTTCAGGCCGGCCTCGATGACGGCCCACTTGGACGAGTCGATCATGATCGGCACGCGCGCGATCTCGGGCTCGCCGGCGATCAGGTTCAGGAAGCGCACCATGGCCGCCTGGCTGTCCAACATGGCCTCGTCCATGTTGATGTCGATGACCTGGGCACCGTTCTCGACCTGCTGGCGGGCCACGGCCAGCGCCTGCTCGAACTCGCCCGCCAGGATCATGCGGGCGAAGGCCTTGGAGCCGGTGACGTTGGTGCGCTCGCCGATGTTGACGAACAGGCTGCCGGCGTCGATGGCGACAGGTTCCAGGCCGGAGAGCTTGAGGGGAGGTGGCGAGATGGTCATCGATGGCGGTCCACGCGGGAGATCGATGAGCGCCGTTGGAAACGATCCGAGCCTGGGGGACGGAGCAGGCTCCAACCCTCGCAGCGCTCCTCGGATGACCCGGGAATTCTACGCAGCCGCTCCTTCGCCGTGGCTCAACGAGCTCTTGCCCTGCTCGCATGCCGCTACAGAATCCGCAATCCATGCCCTCAGACCTCATTCCCCTGCCTGCCCGCACGCTGCGGCTGGGCATGACGCTGCCCTACAACCTGTTCGACGCCAACGGCAAGCTGCTGTTCGCACGGGGCCAAGTGCTGCGCGACTCGCCGCTGGTGCGCAGCCTCGTGGACGGCGGCGCCTGGGTGCAGGCCGATGAAACCGTGGAGTACCAGCGCGCACTGGCCCACCGGCTGGACACACTGGTCATGCAGGACGTACCGCTGTCCGACATCGTCAAGGCCGACACAAGCTTTCGCATGGAGGCGCCCGCCGCGCCCAAGGCCGAGCAGGGGCCGCGCGAGGCCTGGTCGGACCTGCTGCTGCACACCCACAGCCTGCTGCGCGAGACCGAGCCGGCCGACTTCCCCGCCCGCATCACCCAGTTGCGCGATGCCGCGCTGAAGCGGCTGCACGCCCACCCGGATGCGACGCTGATGCTGCACATCTTCGAGAGCAGCCAGGAGTTCGGTGATTACAGCGCGCGCCATGCGCTGCTGACGCTGCTGCTGTGCGACCTTGTCGCGCGCCAGCTGAAGCTGGAGCCGGCGCTGATCGAAGCCCTGCACGGCGCCGCGCTGACGATGAACTACGGCGCCGGCGCGGCGCACGACCGCCTCGCCAGCCAGGTCGACCCCGCCACGGCCGCGCAGCGCCAGGCCCTTGCCGCGCATGGCGACCGCGCCGCGCAGCGTCTGGCCACGGCCGGCGTGACCGACCCGATCTGGCTGACTGCGGTGCGCCTGCACCACGAGGCCGCCCCGGGGCCGCTGGCCACGCGCAGCGACGGCGAGCGTCTGGCCCGGCTGCTGCGCCGCATCGACATCTTCGGCGCCCGCCTGTCGCCGCGCCGCAGCCGCGCCGCGATGAGTGGCGCCGCAGCCGCGCGCGCCGTCTTTCTGGACGAGCTCGGCCAGCCCGACGAGGCCGGCGCCGCCCTCATCAAGGCCGTGGGCCTGTACCCGCCGGGCAGCATCGTGCGCCTGGCCAACGGCGAAATCGGCATCGTCTTCAAGCGTGGCTTCAGTGCCAACGAGCCGCTGGTGGCCGCGCTGATCGGCAAGAGCGGCAGCCCGCTGAGCAACCCCGTGCCGCGCGACACGCGGCTGGCCGCTCAGGCCATCGCGGCCAGCCTGGCTCCGGCGGAGTTGAAGCTGCGAGTGAACCTGGAAGCGCTGCTGAAGCTCTAAGCGCTGGCCTGTTCCACAGCAAGGGCGGCCCTCGGGTCGCCCTTGTTGATTCCGGCACTTGCATGCGCCGCACTGTGCAGGTATTCTGTGTATACACATTATGCACAGCAGTCTTTTCATCTCGCAGACCGACGCGAGGCCCATGTACCTCCAGATCGTGGAGCAGATCCGCCAGCGCGTCGCCGCCGGGGACTGGCCGGCGGGGCTGGAGCTGCCGTCCATCCGCACGCTGGCGGCGGACCTGCGGGTCAGCGTCATCACCGTCAAGCGCGCCTACCTGGACCTGGAGTCCGAAGGCGTCATCGTCACCCGTCACGGCAAGGGCTCGTTCGTGGCCGATGCGCAGGGCCTGGCCATGGACATGCGCCTGGCGCAACTCGACGCGCATCTGACAGCGGCAGGCGAGATCGCCCGGTCGCTCGCCATGCCCGAACCCGAACTGATCGCCCGACTGCGCAACGCGCTGAACACCGAGGAGCCAAGCGAATGAGCGCCAAGGCCATTGAAATGAACGGCGTGCGCAAGGCGTTCCGCTTCTTCACGCTTGAAGATGTGTCCCTGGACCTGGAACACGGCCAGATCATGGGCCTCGTAGGCCCCAACGGCGCTGGCAAGAGCACCACCATCCGGCTGCTGATGGGCCTGCTCACGGCTGATGCCGGCAGCATCCGCCTGCTGGGCCACGACATGCCGCACAGCCAAGCCGCCGCCAAGGCCGACGTGGGCTTTGTCAGCGACGACATGAAGCTGCTGCCGCAGGCGACGCTGGCCTGGCACATGGACTTCGTCGCGTCGATCTACCCCGGCTGGGACGCAGCCTACGCGGCCAAGCTGCTGAAACGCTTCGGCCTGCACGCGGGGCAAACGGCCAAGAGCCTGTCCACCGGCGAGCAGGTCAAGGCCTTGCTGCTGCTGGCCCTGGCCCGCCGCCCGCGCCTGCTGGTTCTGGATGAGCCCACCTCGGGGCTGGACCCGGTGGCGCGCCACGAACTGCTGACCGAGTTCATGGACGTGCTGCGCGACGACAGCCGCTCCATCCTGTTCTCGTCGCACAACACGCTGGACGTGGAGCGCATCTCGGACCGCATCACCTTCATCGACCGGGGTCGCGTCGTCGCGTCCGACAACAAGGAGGACTTTCTCGAACGGTGGCGCACGCTGAGGCTGCGGTTGCCTGACGGCGCACCTGACTGGCAGCTACCGGAGATCGTCCACCGCGACATAGAAGGCCCCAACGTCACGCTGACCATCGACGGCTTCAGCGACGACTTCCTCGCCCGCCTCGGCGCTCCGATTCAGGAAGTGCACCGCATGAGCCTGGAGGAAGTCTTCGTCGCCACCGTCATGCACAGCCGGCAAATGCAGGAGGCACGGCCATGAACCTGCTCACCCGCAAGCTCATCGCCAAGGAGCTTTACCTCTACCGCTGGCTGCTGGTCGGCGTCACCGGCGCCGGCCTGGCTTCTCTGCTGCCGGCGGCCAGTGGCGAGTTCGGCTTCAACGTCGGCTTCCTCGTCTGGCTGACGGCCATCATCGCGCTGGGCGTCATGCTGGCGCTGTTCGGCGTGGCCACCGAGCGCAAGGAGCGCTCGCTGCTGTTCATCCTCAGCCTGCCGCTGTCGCCTGGCGACTACGTGCGCGCCAAGCTGCTGGGGTTGCTCGCCTGCTTCGTGCTGCCCTGGGCAGCGTTGAGTGCCGGCGCCGTGGGGCTGGTCCTGGCCATGCCGGGCATTGCCGACGGCCTGCTGCCCTACACGGTGCTTCTCTGCGTCTTCCTGCTAATGAACTTCTCGGTGGTGCTGTGCGCCGTGCTGCATGTCAGCTCCGAGGCGGGCATGGGCGGCGTCATCGTGCTGACCAACATGTCGGTGTCCCTCTTCATGATGGGCATCGGTCGCATCCCCGAGCTGGGCGCCCACATGGGCAAGCCCGAGCCCGTCTGGAACACCGCGTTCTGGCTGCTGCTGGCTGCCGAACTGGTGATCGCGCTTGTTGCGCTGGCTTTGCCTCTCCTCATTGCGGCAAGGCGCCGCGACGTGGAGAAGGTATGAACGAACCCCGCACACCCGCTCATCCCGCCGCAACGCCGCCACTCGGCGTTGCAAATGCTCGCCGTGGGAACCACCACGGCTCCGCTTTGCGCCTTGATTGGCGCCGCCGCAACGGTCTGCTCGGCCGCGCGGAGTCCGTCCACACCTTCTAGGAGCTCTCATGAACACCCAACCCAACGGCGAGAGGCTTCACGCCCTCGACGCAGTGCGGAGCTTTGCCCTTTTGCTGGGCGTCGCCTTCCACGCCAGCATGTCCTTCCTGCCCGGCATCCCGAAAGGCATGTGGGCGATGAGCGACAACTCGCCCAGCGCCTTCCTGGGCGATGCGGGCTTTGTCGCGCACAGCTTCCGCATGACGCTGTTCTTCTTCATCGCCGGCTACTTCGCCCGCCTGCTGCACGGCAAGCTGGGCACCGCCGGCTTCTGGGCCAACCGCGGCAAGCGCATCGCCGTGCCGATGATCGTCGGCTGGCCGCTGCTGTTCGTCGCCATCATCTTCGTGTGGGGGTTGGGCATGCAGAAGGTGTTCAACGGTGCGCCGCCTGCGCCACCGGAGATGTCCAAGGAACTGGGCGCGCTGCCGCTGTTCCACCTGTGGTTTCTGTACCAGCTGCTGTGGCTGTATGCCGGCGCGCTGGGGGTACGCGCCGTCGTCGCGGCGTTGGACAAGCAGCAGGTCTTGCGCGGCCTAATCGACCGCGCCGTGACCGGCTCGGTGCGCTGGGGCGCGGCGGTGCTGCTGCTGGGCCTGCCGCTGGTGGCCTGCCTGCTGACCACGCCGATGTGGTTCCCCTGGCTGGGCATCCCCACGCCCGACCAGTCGCTAGTCCCGCAGTTGCCCGCCACCGACGGCTTCGGCACGGCTTTCGCGTTTGGCTGGCTGGTGCACAGAGTCAGCGGCGCGCTCGCGGCCATCACGGCGCGCTGGCTGCCGCATCTGGTGCTGGCCATCATCGCGTCGGCCACTTGTCTATACATCCTCAAGACGCAACCTCCTTTCGGCATGCCCGACGGCCCCAAGACCGCCTTCGCGCTGGCCTTCGGCGTGTCGGTCTGGGCCTGGGTGTTCGCCATCACGGGCCTGGCGCTGCGCTTCCTGTCGGGCCACAGCGCCGTGCGGCGCTATGTTGCAGACGCGTCCTACTGGATCTACCTCGCCCACCTGCCGCTGGTGATGGCGCTGCAGGTCTGGGTGGGCGACTGGCCGCTGCACTGGGGCGTGAAGTACCCCTTCGTCGTGCTGACCAGCCTGGCCCTGCTGCTGCTGAGCTACCACTGGCTGGTGCGTTCCACCGTCATCGGCAAGGTCCTGAATGGCCGGGCCTACCCGCGCCGTGCTGCGGTCGTCCCGGTCGAGGTACCGGCGGACGATGAGGTCGTCGCCTCGCTGTGCGGCGTGTCCAAGCGCTACGGCAAGCTGGAGGCGCTGAGCAGCGTCGACCTGCAGCTGAGGCGCGGCGAGCTGCTCGCGCTGCTGGGGCCGAACGGCGCCGGCAAGTCCACCGCCATCTCGCTGTGGCTGGGCCTGCACGACGCCGACGCGGGCATCGTCAAGCTGCTGGGCGGCTCGCCGCAGGAGATCGCGCGGCGCCAGGGGCTGGGCGTCATGATGCAGGACGTCGAGCTGCCCAAAGACCTGAAGGTGCACGAGCTGGTGGCGCTGTCGGCCAGCTACTACGCCCAGCCGCTGAGCGTGAAGGACGCGCTGGACCGAGCCGGCATCACGGCGCTGGCGAGCCGGCCTTACGGCAAGCTCTCCGGCGGGCAGAAGCGGCAGGTGCAGTTCGCCATCGCCATCTGCGGCCGGCCCCGGGTGCTGTTCCTGGACGAGCCTACCGTGGGCCTCGACATCCAGGCCCGCGAGCTGATGTGGGCCAACATCCGCGCGCTGCTGCGCGAGGGCTGCTCCATCCTGCTGACGACGCACTACCTCGAAGAAGCCGAAGCGCTGGCCACACGCGTGGCCGTGTTGGGCAAGGGCCAGGTCATCGCCTCGGGCAGCGTGGCCGAGATGCGCGCGCTGGTGTCGCGCCGCCACATCCGCTGCGAGACGACAGTCGCCGCCAACGAGGTGCGCGGCTGGCCCGGTGTCGTCGACGTGTCGACCGACCAGGCGCAGCTGCACATCGTCGCCACCGACGCCGAGGCGGTCGTGCGTCATCTGCTCTCGGCCGACCCCCAACTCTCCCGCCTGGAAGTGAAGCAGGCCGGGCTCAACGACGCCTTCAACGCACTCACCCAGGAGGCCGCATGACCACCTTGACCCAACCCTTGCCCATCGCGGCATCCCAGCACGCGGCGTCGCCCTACGCCGTCGAGATCCGCCTCGAACTGCTGCGCCTGATCCGCTCGCCCGCCTTTGCGCTGCCGATGTTCGTGCTGCCCGTGGCGCTGTACCTGCTGTTCGCCTTCGCGGTGGCCGGCGAGCAAGCCGCCAAGGATCCGGATGCCGCCCGCTTCATGTTCGCCGGCTTCTCGCTGATGGCCGTGACCATGGCCGCCGTGTTCGCCACCTGCCCGTCCATCGCACTGGAGCGCGAGCTGGGCCTGCTGACCCTCAAGCGCGCCCAGCCCGCGCCGCCCGGCGCCTGGCTCACGGCCAAGATCGTGGCCGGCGTCGTCACGGGCGCGATCGCCTACCTGCCCATCCTCATCGTCACGGCCGTCAGCGGCCAGGCCATGTTGAGCGCCGGTCAGCTCGCCGCGATGAGCGCCGTGCTCATCGCCGGCGCCATCCCGTTCTGCGCGCTGGGGCTGATGGTGGGGGCGCTGGCCAGCGGCACCGCCGCGCCGGCCTACGCCCACCTGCTCTATCTGCCGGGGCTCTACCTGTCGGGCGTGTTCTTCCCGCTGCCCAAGTCCATGCACTTCCAGGCGCCGTTCTGGCCGCAATTCCACTTGAACCAGCTCGTCTTCGCGGCGGGTGACGTGACCAAGTTCCGCTGGATATCACCCGAGATGGCCTTTGCCGTGGTGCTGGGGTTCACGGTGCTGTGCAGCGGCATTGCGATGTGGCGGCTGAGCCGCAGGGGCTGATGCGAAGAGCCCCAGCCAAGCGGCTTCAGACCTTCAGGCTGCCCCAGATCAGGTTGGTGATCAGCTCCCGGGCCCGCTCGAAGTCCTCTTCGTCCAGCGCCGGCTTGCCCATGTAGAGCGCGAACTGCGGCCCCAGGTCGGCATAGGCCTGGGTGGATGACCAGATCAGGAACATCAGGTGCGTGAAGTCCAGCCGCCGCACCCGGCCCTCGCTGGCCCAACGCTCGAAGCGGGCCACGTCGGCATGCAGCAGCGGCATGACCTGGGCCTTGAGGACATCCTGGTAGCGCGGCGCGCCGGCCATGATCTCGCGCGTGAAGACGGCATTGCCGCTGGGCCGCTCGCGGCTGAAGCGCAGCTTGACCTGCACATAGGCCTGGATGGCCGCCTCGGGCTCGTCGGCCTCGGCAATCGCCGACATGCTGGCCATCCACTCACCCATCACGCTGTCCAGCACGGCGCGGTAGAGATCCTCCTTGCTGGGCCAGTGGTAGAGCAGGTTCTGCCGTGACAGGTCCAGTGCGGCGGCGATGCTGTCGAGGCTGACGCCTTCAAAACCGAAACGCGCGAACTGGTGTTCGGCTTCAATCAGGATGGCCTCCTGCTTGCGCAGGGTGGCGGCGCGGGGGGTACGTACTGCGGTTGTCACGCTCATGCACCGGATTCTGACGGTCACGCACCAAGCGCTTGCTGCGGGTTTTTACGCTTAGGTCAAGTTTTACAGGGTAGTAATGTTTGGGTGTTTTCTACTGGGAGATGCCCGTGGACCTTGCCGACCTGAAGTCCGGCCGCCTCGCACCGGCCGAGTACGAGCGCAACTTTGCCGATGCGCACCCGCCGCTGAACCGCACGCAGGCCTTGATCGAGGCCGAGCGCTGCTACTACTGCTACGCCGCCCCTTGCCAGACGGCCTGCCCCACGGGAATCGACATCCCGGCGTTCATCCAGCGCGTGGCGCAGGACAACGTGCGCGGCGCAGCCGAGGCCATCCTGACGGCCAACCCGCTGGGCGGCATGTGCGCCCGGGTCTGCCCGACCGAGGTGTTGTGCGAGCAGGCCTGCGTGCGCAACACCAACGAAAGCAAGCCGGTCGAGATCGGCCTGCTGCAGCGCTTCGCGGTGGAGGGTCACTTCGCCAATCCCGGAGCCAAGCCGTTGTTCGAACGCGCACAGCCGACGGGCCGGCGCATCGCCGTCGTTGGGGCCGGGCCTGCCGGGCTGGCCGCCGCACACGGCCTGGCGTGGCGCGGGCACGACGTTTTCCTCTTCGACGCCGCACCAAAACTGGGCGGCCTCAACGAATACGGCCTGGCGACCTACAAGGTGGCCGGCGGTTTTGCGCAGCAGGAGATCGATTGGCTGCTGAGCATCGGCGGCATCACGCCGAAGCTCAACTCACGCCTCGGTCGCGACTTCACGCTGGACGGCCTGCTGGCTGAATACGACGCCGTCTTCCTCGGCCTGGGCCTGGGCGGTGTCAACGCGCTGGGCATTGCCGAGCCCGAGTTGCCCGGTCTTCGCAACGCAGTCGACTTCATCGCCGAGCTGCGCCAGAACGCGCCCGAGCTGGTGCCGGTCGGCCGCAAAGTCGTCGTCATCGGCGGCGGCATGACGGCGGTGGACGCGGCCGTGCAGAGCAAGCTGCTGGGGGCCGAACAGGTGACCATGGTCTACCGACGCGGCATCGACGGCCTGTCAGCCTCCACGCACGAGCAGCACTGGGCGCAGACCCACGGCGTGACCATCCGCTGCTGGGCGCGGCCGCTGGCCGTCGAGGCCGACGGCGGCGTGCTGCGCGGCATGCGCTTCGCAGCGACGGCGCTGCAAGACGGCAAGCTCGTCGACACCGGCGAGCAGTTCTTCATCGAGGCCGACCTGGTGCTGCGCGCCATCGGCCAGACCTACGACGCCCCGGCCGGCACGGCCATCGAACTGCAAAGCGGCCGCATCAAGACCGATGCCGACGGCAAGACCAGCCTGGCCCGCGTCTGGGCCGGCGGCGACTGCCGCTACGGCGGGCGCGACCTGACCGTGGAAGCCGTGGAGCACGGCAAGCGCGCGGCGGTCTCCATCCATGCAGCATTGACGGAGGTGGCCCATGGCTGACCTGAGCACCAACTTCCTGGGCATCAAGAGCCCCAATCCTTTCTGGCTCGCGTCGGCCCCGCCGACCGACAAGGAGATCAACGTGCGCCGCGCCTTCGAGGCCGGCTGGGGTGGCGTCGTCTGGAAGACGCTGGGCGAGGACCCGCCGGTCGTCAACGTCAACGGCCCGCGCTATGCCACGCTGTGGAGCCAGGACCGCCGCGTCATCGGCTTCAACAACATCGAGCTGATTACCGACCGGCCGCTGCAGTTCAACCTCGACGAGATCCGGCGCGTGAAGCGAGACTTCCCGGACCGGGCGATGGTCGTGTCGCTGATGGTGCCGGTGAACGAGCTGAGCTGGAAGGACATCCTCGCCAAGGTGGCCGACACCGGCGCCGATGGCGTGGAGCTGAACTTTGGCTGCCCGCACGGCATGAGCGAGCGCGGCATGGGCTCGGCCGTGGGCCAGGTGCCGGAGTACATCCAGCAGGTCACCGAGTGGTGCAAGCAGCACACGAAGATGCCCGTCATCGTGAAGCTCACGCCCAACATCACCGACGTGCGCTTCCCCGCGCGTGCGGCCAAGGCGGGTGGCGCGGATGCGGTCAGCCTGATCAACACCGTCAACTCCATCATGGGCGTCGACCTGGACCGCATGACCATGAGCCCGGTCACCGACGGCCTGGGCTCGCACGGCGGCTACTGCGGCCCGGCGGTGAAGCCCATCGCGCTGAACATGGTGGCTGAAATCGCACGTGACCCGGCCACGGCCGGCATGCCGCTCTCGGGCATAGGCGGCATCACCACCTGGCGCGACGCGGCCGAGTTCATTGCCATGGGCTGCGGCACGGTGCAGGTCTGCACTGCCGCCATGGTCTACGGCTTCAAGATCGTGCAGGACATGTGCTCGGGCCTGTCCAACTTCATGGACGAAAAGGGCTACAAGTCGCTGGACGACTTCCGCGGCCGTGCGGTGCCGACCGTGAAGAACTGGAATCAGCTCAACCTGAATTACGTCGAGAAGGCCGTCATCGATCAGGACAGCTGCATCAAGTGCGGCCGCTGCCATGTCGTCTGCGAGGACACCTCGCACCAGGCCATCTTTGCGATGAAGGACGGCCAGCGGCATTTCGAGGTGAACGACGCGGAATGCGTCGGTTGCAATCTCTGCGTGTCGATCTGCCCCGTCCCTGGCACCATCGCTATGCGTGCCCTCCAGCCGGGCGAGACCGATGCGCGCACGGGCCGCGTCATCGATGGCTCCTACGCGAACTGGACGACGCACCCGAACAACCCGATGAGTGCCGGATGCGCTTGAAGGAACTGAGATGAGTCACTACGAAGTCGGCCACTGGATCAACGGCGCTGTCACACGCGGCAGCGGTGAACGCCAACAGGACATCCACAACCCCGCAACGGGCGCCGTGCAAGGGAAGCTGCTGCTGGGCAGCGTCGCCGACCTGGACGCCGCCGTCGCGTCGGCGGCGAAAGCTGCCAAGGCCTGGGGCCAGACGCCGGCGCTTGCCCGCTCGCGTGTGCTGTTCAAGTTCCTGTCCATCGTGCAGGACCGGCGCGAGGAACTGGCCGCCGCCCTGGTGCGCGAGCACGGCAAGACCATGCCGGACGCGCTGGGCGAAGTGGCGCGCGGCATCGAGAACATCGAGTTCGCCACCGCCATGCCGCAGTTGCTGAAGGGCGAATACACCGAGCAGATCGCGCGCGGCCTGGACGCCTGGAGCGTGCGCCAGCCGCTAGGCGTGGTGGCTGGCATCACGCCGTTCAACTTCCCGGCCATGGTGCCCATGTGGATGTACCCGCTGGCCATCGGCTGCGGCAATGCCTTCATCTTGAAGCCCAGCGAGCGCGACCCGAGCGCGTCGCTGCTGATGGCGCAATGGCTGAAGGACGCCGGCCTGCCCGACGGCATCTTCAGCGTCGTGCAGGGCGACAAAGACATCGTCGACGCCATCCTGGCCCACCCGG
>Ga0187845_1001997_pt1 | contig 11340 bp, 8 predicted proteins | sample SpaLakP09_SKY_68_FD_134515 | JGI IMG/M metagenome (GOLD analysis project Ga0187845, IMG submission 134515) | Oligotrophic lake water microbial communities from Sparkling Lake, Wisconsin, USA - SP09_SKY_68 | ecosystem: Environmental > Aquatic > Freshwater > Lake | place: USA: Sparkling Lake... | reverse complement strand
GGACATGGTTATGACTACGTGGCGGCCTACCGGCAGGTGCTGCCGCTGTTCGCCGGCCTGCTGCTCGGCGGCGCGATCGTGTGCATCGCGCTCGCGCGCAGCCCGGCGCAACGGCCGGGGACGGATCAGGCGGCCGGTTCGGGGGGCGTCGTCAGGTAGGAGACGCACAGGTGCTGCAACTGCGCCAGCAGCTTCGGCCACTGCGCGTCCTCCGCGCTCTTGCGCCGGCCGAAGCCGAAATGGCTGGCGACGATCTCGTAGATGCTCAGGAAGCAGAACTCGATCGCCTCGTCCGGTTCAGGATGGGGGATCGCGTCGCGCCGGCCCAGCAACGCGGACCGGAACAGGTCGAGCTGGTCCGCGTAGACATGCAGGCCCTCCTGCGCGATCTGCGCATCGGCCAGCGACGCGTCGACGATGGCCTTGATGATGTCGCGGTCCCGGCGCAGCGATTCGGCGACCTCGACGACGAGGCGCCGGATCAGGTCGCGCCCGTCGCGCGCGGCGGCGACGGCCCGCGCGACGCCGGCCGCGCATTCCTCGAGCATCTTCTCGTTCGTGCGCAGCTGCACTTCCAGGATGAGCGCCATGCGGTTGTCGAACCGTCCGTAGATGCCGCCGATCGAGACGCCGGACTCACGGCTGACGTCGGCCAGGGTGAAATCCGCGCCCTTGTCCTCGGTCAGCAGGCGGCGCGTCGCCGCGAGTACCCGCTCGTACGACTCGCGGCTGCGCTGTTGTTTGGGGGCGGCGGATTGCCTGGGCGGCTTGACTGTGCTCATCGATGCTCCTGTGACTGACCCCGGCAGTTTACCGGATCGGGGCCAGCCCGGGTTGGCGCCCGCGCAGCACGGCCACGGCGCCGGCCAGGGCCAGGCAGAACACGCCGGTGCCGGCCACCGCGCCCAGCAGGGATCCCGTCAGGTCGGTCAGCGCGGTGAGCAACGGTGGACTCAGGAAGGTGCCGACGAAGAAGCAGGCGCCCCAGATGCCCATGCCGCGTCCGCGATGCGCCATGCCGAACTTGTCCAGCGCCCAGCCGATCAACACCGGGATCGCGAGGCCGTTGCCGAACTGGGCGACGAGCGCGCACGCCAGCGCCAGTCCCGCGGTCGGCGCCATGCCCAGTCCCGCGTAGCCGATCCCCAGGCTGGCGAACATCAGCGCGAAACGCGAGGCCATCCGCATCCCGCCGAGGCGCGTGAAGACGATGCCGCCCAGGACCACGCCCGCGCTGGCGACGGTGACGTACTGGCTGATCGCCGCGGGCGACGCGATGCCGTGGTCGTAGAACACGCGTCCCAACTGGACGGCCTGGACGAAGTACAGGATCGAGACGCCGATCGTGACCAGGGCCACGCCCCGCGCGGCCGACCATGGAAACGGTCCGGCGTCGGCCTCCGCCTCCTCGCGCGCCCGCGCCGGCTCGCGCAGGCTGACGGCGGCCCAGACGAGCATCGGCGCGCCGGTGAGGTACAGCAGGAACGGCGCGTGCCAGTCGACGGCGCCGAGCGCCCCGCCGGCCAGCACGAACAGGGCCGCCAGCACCGGGCTGATGACGCTCAGCAGCCCGAGCCAGCGCTGGCGCCGCGCGCCCCTGAAGTAGTCGCCCATCAGCGCGTTCTGCGCGGCCAGGATGCCGGCTTCGGCGATCCCGACAAAGAAGCGCGTGACGAGCACCCACGTGAGGTCTTCCATCGCGTACGGCAGCACGCCGACGGCGGTGAACAGTGCCAGCGACGCCAGCATCACGGGGCGCCGGCCCCAGGCGTCGATGAGATTGCCGATGAACGGCGAGAACAGCGCGATGCACAGCGAGGGCAAGGTCAGGATCATCGGTACCAGCCACTGGGCATGCGGCGCGGCGCCGAAATGCGCGAACAGCTGCGGCAGGTTGGGAACGAGCGAGACGATCGCCATCGTCGGCAGCGCCGCCGCGCAGATCAGCGCGAGGCCCTGGGCTGCGCCGGCGGTCCCGGCGTCAGGCTGGAGAGGTGGATGTGGTTGCATGGGGGGTCCTGTGGAGTCGTTGGAACGGCCGGGTGGCCGTTCCGTTCGCGCGATGGGCTCAACCGCCCGTCGCGAGCGTGGCGCGGATCTCGTCCAGCTGCGCGCAGATGTGCCGGGGCGTGTCGTTGCCGACCACCTTCTGCAGGAACGGGGTGTGGTCGTACACGAGATCGCGCAGCGGCCGCAGCAGCGCGGGCATGTGGTGGAACGCCTTGCCGGTCATGTACGCCTGCTGCACCACGCGCGCCGTATGCGGCTTGCGCCGGTCCTCGTACGCCTGCAGCGCGCGCCGCGTCGCCGCGGTATCGGCCAGGTCGACCGGCGCCAGTTCGTCGGCGAGGAAGTAGCCGTCCTCGATCGACATGCCGGCGCCGTACGCCGCGTACGGCGAGGTCGGATGGGCGGCGTCGCCGACCAGCGTGATCCGTCCCTTCGACCACTGCTCGCGCGGCACACGGTCGCGGATCGGCCAGCGCTGCACGTGTTCCGGCGGCGTGCGCGCGATCAGGTCGCGCATCGTCGGCGAGAAGTTCTTCGCCCGTTCCGCCGCCCAGCCCAGCAGGTCCGGCGGCGGCGGCGCGTCCGGATCGCACGCTTCCAGCACCCACCATTCGTAGCCGACCTGCCCGTCGTGCCGGATGGGCGTGTAGCTGCACTGCGTGGTCCGGTCGTGCGCGATCACGCCCTCGGTCGGCGCCGCGCCGTCCCACAGCAGGTAACCGCCGACCAGGTGCAGGCGCTGGTGCCGGACCGGCTCGTCGCCCCACAAGTGCCGCCGCACGAAGGAATGCAGGCCGTCGGCGCCGATGACGACGTCGGCGGCGTACTCGTACCCGTTCCTGAAGCGCAGCAGCACGTCGCGCCCGCGATCCTCGATCGACAGGCAATCGTGGTCCAGCCGGAGCATCCCGGCCGGCATCGCGGCCAGCATGCGCTTGTACAGGCCCCAGCGGATCAGGCCGATGAACCCGCCGCCGTATTCGCGCACGACCTCCTCGGGCAGTACCACGTCGGCCCGCTTGCGGCCATCGTGGCGCTCGAAGCGGATCGAGCACGGCGCCCCGAGGTTGTCGGTGTCCACGCCGATCAGCTTGAGGATCTGCTGTGGCGGCGGCCACAGGTTCAGGATGTTACCCGCCGGCTTGACCTCCGGGTACCGTTCGAACAGCTGCACCTCGAAGCCCTTCTTGTGCGCGGCCAGTGCTGCCGCCATGCCGCCGGGGCCCGCCCCGACGATGGCGATCCTGCCTTTGCTTGCCATGTCCCGTCTCCTCCCGTTATCAGTGATTGGCGTCGTGGGCGCGTTCGAGCGCGCGGATCAGCGCATGCTGGCGGCGCACCTGTTCGACCGACCGCCACGGCGCCCGGTCGCCCTCGTACTCGGACGACAGGTAGCCGTCGTAGCCGGCCTGCTTCAGCATCGGGATGACGGACTCCCACGGGATGTTGGCGTCCACGAGGGACTCGTCGATCGCGTGGAACTTGGCCTGGATGAACACGACGTACTGCGCGATCGCGAGGAAGTCGGCGGGCGGTACCTTGATCCCGTTGAGGAAATCGCGCCGCATCTCGGGCGTCTCGCCCGGGAAGTACGGCAACGGCCGGTCCTGGAAGATGCCGGTGTCGATCAGCAGGCCGAAGTGCTTCGTCTTCGTGCGCTCGATGAATTCGATGTACGCGTCCACCACCGGGTGCCGGATCGGCGTGGGCGCATGGATCTCCGGGCAGATGACGATGTCGAGGTCGTGCGCGAGGTCGAGGCAGCGCTCGACGGCTTCTTCCCAGATCGGGTCGGGCACGAGATCGAACGACACGACGCCGATCTTGGGGCGCACGTAGCGGAAGCCCAGGCGCGCCGCCAGCCGCAGGTCACGGGCCAGGTCGGCGGCGCCCTCCTGCGCGGTCATGCCGCGCGCGAGGCGCAGGCGGGTATCGATCCAGGCGCCGTAGTTGGTCGGCTCCAGCTTGTACTTGTCGAGCAGCGCGTACCAGTTGTCGATCCACACCGTGCTCGGTTCCGGATAGCCGGCGACATGCCCTTCCCCGAGGATCTCGATACCGGTCGCGCCGAGGTCGGCGATCGCATGGAAGGCATCCTCAAGGCCCATCACGGTCCCGAGGTCGTCGGTGAAGCTGTACAGGGACACGCCGTATTTGAAAGCGCTCATGGCTGCACCACCGTGGCGTGACGGGTTTCGGCGACGATCGCCGGCTGGAACTCGATCGGGATGTACGACTGGCGGATGCGCACGCGCACCGTCACCTCGTGCACCCCGGGCGCCAGGCCGCCCGCTTTCGCCACGCGGACGATCCCCGCCTCGTCCATCGGCCAGCGCACGTCGGCCGCGTCGCGCAACGCGGCGAGCGTGAATTCGGTGCCGCCGATCAGGTAGCGGTTCATCTCATGGCCGAATTCCTCGCCGTCGACGGCGACGTCGACGCCGTCGACCAGGCTGGCGCGCAGGCCGCGGTACGACGGCAGGCGCAGGCGGAACTCGAAACCGTCGCGGCACCCCTCGGGGCCCGTGTTCCTGAATCCGGTACTTTGTAGAAGGGTTCGTTCAAGCATGTATGTGGTCTCCTCGTGATTGGACTGTCATTTATCGAATCCGAATACGTATTCGGATTTCTCCTCGAATTATGCCTGCGATCCGACCGAATGCAAGCGTTATTTCGGGATCAGCGCGAATCGGCAAGGAGGACGGAAATAGCAATGGCGCGCCGCGCGGACGAGCCGCGCGGGCGCAATCGGGACGGCCGCCCGAGGTGGCGGCCGGGTGCGCGCGTCAGCGCGCGGGGCGGTAGGAGAAAGCGTCGAAGTCGGCCGGCGCCATGCCGGCCTTGCCGTTCGCGCTGGCATACAAGCCGACGTAGACGCCGGTGAAGCCGCCCGCCGTCACGGAACTCAGGTAGCGGGTGTCCGCCGCGCCCATGGTCGTCCAGGCGCCGCTGCCCTGGCGGATAGCGAACGTGTAGCGCTCCTTGTCGCCGCCGGCGCGCAACGCGACAGGACCGTCCGCCAGCGGGACGGTGCGCAGGACGGACCCGATCAGTCCCAGCCGGACACGCAGCACCGCGGCGCGCTGCCCGCCCTGGCGCGTCACCGACAAGACGTAATGATGCTTGTCGTCCTTGAACAGCGTGAGGCCGGCCTCCTCGCCGTCGGCGCGCGGCGCGAAGTCGAGCGTGGTCTCCGCGTCGAAATCGAAGTGCTGCTGGCGCCGGCCCACGAACGTGACGCCGTCGACGTCGGCCAGCGTGGCCCCGGCGCCGTGCAGGCGCAGGTAGCCGGGCCGCTCCGCCAGCGAATAGCGGTCGGTGCGGGGGTTGTGCAGGTAGTTCCATTCGAAGCCGAGGCGCTTGCCGGCGAAGTCGTCGTTGCGGGTCGGGTCCTGCTGCACGACAGGGCCCGGCAGCGCCGGCGCCTCCATCCGCTCGCTTACTGTTCCGTTGGCGTTGACGACCGGCCACGCGTCCTTGTCCCAACGCACCGGCGCCAGGAAGGTCTCGCGGCCGAGGATCTGGTGGTCCTCGTGCTGGCGGAACGCGTGCGCGAGCATGAACCAGGCGCCGTCCTGCGTCTGCACCAGGTCGCCGTGCCCCAGGCCCTGGATGGCACTGGTCTCCGCGTTCATGTCCGCGTGGGTCATGATGGGATTGCCCGGGTCGCCCATGTACGGTCCATCGATGCGGCGGCTGCGTGCGATGGTTTCCTTGTGGCCGAACTGGGTCCCGCCTTCCGCGATCATCAGGTAGTACCAGCCGTCCTTCTTGTACAGGTGCGGCCCCTCGGGATAACGCCCGCCCGTCCCCGCCCACACGTTCTTCGGCGTGCTCAAGAGCTTGCCGGTGCGGATGTCGATCTGCGCCAGGTGGATGCCCTCGTGGATGTTCGGCCCCCAGTTGACAGTCGAGGTCACGTACACCTTGCCGTCGTCGTCGAAGAACAGGCTGGGGTCGATCCCGGGCACGTCGATCCAGACGGGGTCGGACCACGGGCCGCGCGGATCGGTGGCGGCCACGTAGAAATTGCCCCTGTCCGTGATGTTCGTCGTGATCATGTAGTACACCCCGTCATGGCAGCGCAAGGTCGGCGCGAAGATGCCGAGGGTGACGCCGGCCTTCTTGAGGGGAACCTGTTCAGGGCGCGTCAGCACATGGCCGATCTGCTCCCAGTTCACGAGGTTCGTGCTATGGAAGATCGGCACGCCGGGGAAGTAGCCGAAGCTGCTGTGGACCATGTAATAGTCCTTGCCGACGCGGCAGACGCTTGGGTCGGAATAGAAGCCCGGCAGCACGGGGTTCTGGTAGGCGACCTGCGCGCCTGCCGTGGTGGCCGCGCACATGAACGCGGCAAAGATCAGCGGCGCGAGCCGGCGCCGTGGTTGTCTGGAGTGAGTCATCATCGTGCTCTTGAAAGAGATAAAAAAAAGCGCCGGGTTGGAGGCCGGCGCTGCGCGAGTACGAATGCGGCGTTCAGAGCGCGTTGCGCCTTGCGATCGCACCCAGTACCGCGGCGCTGGGCTTCGGCGTGCGCTGGAACGTCGTGCGGTCGAGGGTGCACAGGCCGAAACGGGGCCCGTAGCCGAACACCCACTCGTAATTGTCGATCAGCGACCAGTGCATGTAGCCAAGCACCGGCACGCCGTCGTCGATCGCGCGCTTCAGTTCCGCCAGTGCCGCCGGAATCAGGCGTGCGCGCTTGCGGTCGTCGGCGGCGTTGACGCCGTGCTCGGTGACCATCACGGGCACGCGTGTCGCTTCGTACGCATACCGTACCACGTCCGCGAGGGACGGCGGATAAATCTCCGCCCCCGCATCGTTCGTCTCGGCGCCCTTGGGCGGCGGCAGGCGGCCCTTGTCGTCCCAGATCGTGCGCTCGTAGTTCTGCACGCCCACGAAATCGTCGCCGCGCGCGGCGTCCAGCCACGGGCGATACAGCTTCTCGCGCATGGCGTCGCGCAGGCTGCCCGGGCCCGCGGCCTGGTCGTCGATAATGGCCAGGCTGACGCCGACCGGCAGGTCCGCGCGCACCGACTTGATCGCGTCGCGCCCCGCCTTGTGACCGGCCAGCAGGTGCTTCTGGACGACCTGCGGATCGGTGACAAACAACGGATTACCGGGCAGGAAGCGCGCAACGCCGTGCGCGCGCGCCGCCGCCTCCTGCATCGCCCGGTCGTCCCCGAGCAGGCGCTTGCCGATATCCCCCGGCAGCACGAGATCGAGCACGCCCGTCAGGTTGGGTTCGTTGAGCGTGGTCGCGTAACCGATGCCGGCCGCCAGGTGGCGCGCGGCGCGCTCGCAGTAACGGGCGAACAGCGCCGGCGCCTCGGGGTTGGACCATCCTCCCTGCGCCGCGAACCAGACGGGCGTGGTGAAGTGGTTGAACGTCACCACCGGCACGAGGCCGCGGGCCCGGCAACCGGCGATCATCGCCTTGTAATGGTCCAGCATGGCGACCGAAAACTCGCCCTTGGCCGGTTCGATCCGCCCCCATTCGAGGCTGAAGCGATAGCTGTTCAGGCCGAGACTCTTCACGAGGTCGAGGTCGGCGGGCCAGAGCGCGAAGCTGTTGGCGGCGTCGCCCGACGGTTCCATGTAGACCGTCGGCCGGGCGTGCTCCATCGCCCATACGTCGCTGCCGACGTTGTTGCCCTCGACCTGGTAGGCGGCCGTGGCGGCGCCCCACAGGAACCCTTTCGGGAAACCGGGCGTGGACGCGGTTTTCGCGCGCGCGGCGCCGGACGATACCGCGCCGGCGGTCGCTGCCGCGACCGCGCCAAGAAAAGTACGACGGTTCAGCATGGATACCTCAGAAGTCGTAGCGCACGCGCATGCCGTAGGTGCGCGGCGGCTGGAACTGGATCGTGTTCACCTGGCCCGTGTAGTTGTGCTGCGCGTTCGCCAGCACCACCCGGTCGGTCACGTTGTTCGCATACGCCTGGAACTCCCAGTTGCTGCCCTCGCGGCGGTATTTCAGCAGCGCGTTCAGCGTGGCATAGGACGACTGGCGCTCGTCCTGATTGTTGAACACGGAATAGTAGTACTCGGTCGAATACTTGGCCGACAGGCGCGCCATCAGGTCGCCGCCGGCGACGTCGAAGTTACGCTGCACGCCCGCCGTCATCACGAACGTCGGGGCGTTCGGCAGCCGGTGGCCGCCGATGTCGTGCGGCTGCGCCGGGCTGGCGCCGTCGCTGACGATGATGTTGTCGCCGAAGCGGGTCGTCAGCAGCGTGGCATTGACGTCGAACCGCGCGACATCGGGCACCGTCGCCACCAGTTCCGTCTCCAGGCCCTTGATGGTGGCCTTGCCCACGTTGAACACGCCCGTGCCGCTGCTCAGCGCGTCGGAAGATTGGGACGCCTGGTAGTTCTGGTAGTCCATGTAGAACAGCGACGCGTTGAACTTGAGCTGGCGGTTCCAGAACATGTTCTTGCTGCCGACTTCGAACGACTTGACCGTCTCGGCCGCGTAAGGCAGCGACGCCGCGCTGCCGTTCGAATTGAAGCCGCCCGACTTGTAGCCGGTGGCGTATTTCGTGTACAGGAAGTTCTGTGGCGTGAGCGTGTAGTCCAGGCCCACCTGCCAGGTCGGCTTCGATTCCTTCACGTGACCATCGCCCGGCACGGTGAAGGCCGGCACCGGAATGAACGGGCTGACCAGCGCGCCCAGCAGCAGGCGCGATTGCCCGACACGTTCTTTCTCGTCGCGCGAATAGCGGGCGCCGACGGTCAGCTTCAGGTCCGGCGTCAGGTTCCAGCCGACCTGCGAGAACAGGCCTTGGGTCTTGGTGCGGATAACGTAGTCGAACTTGATGCCGTAGGTGTTCGAGAAGTCGACGGGAATGCCGGGGTTCATCGTCAGGTTGTACACGCCGCTGTCGATCAGGTTCCGCTCCGTGAAATAGAAGTAGCCGGCCTGCGCGGTGACTCGTCCCTTCAGCGGCGTCGAGATGCGGATCTCGTGGTTGCGCGTATCCGGCTGCTCGCTCTGGATGAACTGGCGCGAGGCCGGATAGGCGGGGCCGGTGGCGTCGGTCCGGTGGTGGTATTCCTGCGAGTCGAGGCCGCCCGCATAGGTCAGCGTCAGGTCCCAGGGCAGCCGGTCGTAGCTGAATTCCCAGCGGGTGCGGTGCCCGTCGATCTTCGTGAGGGTCGGCGCATAGCCGGGGAACGTCTTGGCGTCGCCGATCGGCGCGAGCGAGCCGAGGGCCATCGTCTTGGCCACGTCGCCGACGGCGTCGGTCTTGTCCTTCTGGTACGACAACAATCCCTGGAAGCCGGCGAACGGCTGGAACGCGACCTGCAGGCGGCCCGACTTGGTGCCTTCGTCGTCGCCGCGCAGGTTCACGCCCGTCAGGTTGCGATAGCCCGTGTGGTGGCGTTCGACGCCCGAGAAACGCATCTGCACCTTGTCGCTGACCGGCACGTTGACGGCGCCCTCCAGGTTCACGGTATTGTAGTTGCCAACGTCGGCGCTTACGTAGCCGCCGAACTCCTCGCGGGGCTTGGCGGTGATGACGTTGATCAGGCCGCCGGTCGAGTTACGCCCGAACAGCGTGCCTTGCGGCCCTTTCAGGACTTCGATGCGCTCGACGTCGTACATCGACGACGCGATGCCGAACGAACGGTTGGTGAAGAAACCGTCGCGGCCGATCGGCACGGCCGGGTCGCCGGTTTCGGTGGTGTCGGTCGAGGCGATGCCGCGGACCGCGACGTAGGCGGCGCCGTTGCTGCTGGTGACGTTGACGCTGGAATCGATGGCCTGCAGGGCCTGCACGTTGCTGACGCCCGCGTCGGCCAGTGCCGCGCCGTTGTAGACGTTCAGCGCTACCGCCGTGGTCTGGGCATTCGAACGCACGCGGTTCGCGGTCACGACCACGATATTGGCGTCAGCCTTGGCAGCCGCCTCGGCTTTCTTGCCATCGACGGGGGCAGCGCCGGTCGGTTCCGGTGCGACCTGTGCGAAGGCCGTGTTGGCGGACATCAGCAAAGCACCGCTGGCCAGCAGGCATTCCAGGATTCGTTTGTATTGCATGTCATCTCCAATGGCGTCCCGGCGGGACGGCGTTTTCGTTATATGGCGCGGCGGTCACGGCAGCGCAGGTGGTATGGAAAGCATATCCGCAGGCAAGTCTTCCGGCTCGTGATTTTATGGATAGGTCCTATCCATGTCGTGAATGCCCCACCCCGGCCGGCGCGACGCCGCATAGGCGCGCATGGCCGATATTGTCTGCGCGCCGCAGGGGCGCGACGTAAGAGGCGCCCGGGCGACCCATCGGTGGCACGAATGGTCAGGTATCGCGAATGAGCGTTGGGTTGTGTCTTGCCGGCTGCCTATAATGGACCGTCGCCACCCTCTCCCTCCCCACATGCGCCTCAAGACCCTCAGCCTGTTGATCGCCGCCCTGTCCGCGACGCTGCCGTGCGCCGCGGCCCGCCCCACGCCCCTCGTCGCCGGTTTCATCGATCCGCCCGATGCGGCGCGCCCGCGCACGTGGTGGCACTGGATGGACGGGAACGTCAGCGCGGACGGCATCCGGCATGATCTCGCCTGGATGAAGCGCGTGGGCCTGGGCGGCCTGCAGCAGATCGACGCCAGCCTGCAGACGCCCCGAATCGTGCCCGAACGCGTGGTGTACGGCAGCCCGGCGTGGCAGGCGCACCTGCGCCTCGCCGCCGCCGAGGCCGAACGCCTGGGCCTGGAGTTCGCGATCGCCAGCTCGCCCGGCTGGAGCCTGACCGGCGGGCCATGGGTCGCGCCGGAACAGGCGATGAAAAAGATCGTGTGGAGCGAAACGACGGTCGACGGCGGCACGGTCGCGCCGACGCTCCCGGCCCCGCCCGCGGTGGCCGGGCCGTTCCAGGACCTGGCGGCGGCACCGGAAGGCGCGCACCCGGCGCCGGCCTGGTACCGCGACATCGCCGTGCTCGCGCTGCCGGCCGAGGCACCCGCGCCTGCGGCGCCCAGCGTGCGCACCCGCGCCGGGGACGATGTCGGCCGGCAGCTCGCCGACGGGCGCCTCGCCGGCCCGGTGCAGCTGGCGCCCGGCGCGGACGGTCGCACGTGGATCGACCTCGACTACGGCGCGGCGGCCACGTTCCGCGCCCTGACCCTGGCGCTGCCGGCGCCGCACGGCTTCGGCGCCCCGCCCCTCCCCGCCGCCGTGCTGCAGGCCAGCGACGATGGCGAACACTACACCGACGTCGTGCCGGTTCCGCTGTCCACCGCGCCGCGCCAGACCGTGGACTTCGCCCCGCGCACCGCGCGCTGGTGGCGCGTGCTGCTCACGGCCGCCGCGGATGGCGGCGCGCCGCCGGCGGCGC
>Ga0187845_1001996_pt1 | contig 11343 bp, 6 predicted proteins | sample SpaLakP09_SKY_68_FD_134515 | JGI IMG/M metagenome (GOLD analysis project Ga0187845, IMG submission 134515) | Oligotrophic lake water microbial communities from Sparkling Lake, Wisconsin, USA - SP09_SKY_68 | ecosystem: Environmental > Aquatic > Freshwater > Lake | place: USA: Sparkling Lake... | reverse complement strand
TTGATGGCCCGATGCAATACGACGCCGCCAGCGTGGAATCGGTAGGCCGTCAAAAGGCCCCGGACAGCACGGTAGCCGGCCGCGCCACCGTGTTTGTGTTCCCGGACCTCAACACCGGCAACACCACCTACAAGGCGGTGCAGCGCTCCGCCGGCGTGGTGAGTGTCGGCCCGATGCTGCAAGGCCTGCGCAAGCCGGTCAACGATCTGTCGCGTGGCGCACTGGTGGATGACATCGTCTACACCATCGCCCTGACCGCCATTCAGGCGGACAAGCGCTAAGACCACTCCGGCAGCATCAGCCACCACAACAGCCCGCCCTCACCGGCGGGCTTTTTTACGTGCTGCGCCATTGGCGCAACAACCACACCCCGCCCCATCTCATTGTTTTTAAAAAGCTCTCAAAAAATATCCAGCAAGACGATGCTGCAGATCTGATGCAACAAGACAGCGATCAACTGCCTTTCCGGGACGGATATTGCCGCATTCAAACGGATGTTTTACATTATGACTCGCCTTGTTTTTGAAAAACTGGCAGACAAAACAAAACAATACTTACAAATCAAGCTCTACGAGGGAGAACTCACCGCATGGCTGCCACCACCATTACTGATTGGTTTATTCCGGAAGACATCCGCCAATCACCCGAACTGGCCATCCCGGCCCGCACCACCGTCGGCGTCGGCCTGCTGGCCGGCGGCATCGCCCCGCTGTTTTCCATCGAGTATTTCATGCTGGGCCACAGCGCCATGGGTATAGGCATTGCCCTGGGCGGACTGGGCCTGCTGCTGGGCACCCTGCTGCTCAGACTGACGGGGGCAGTACGCTTCTGTGCCGAATTCATCACCAGCTGCATGTTTGTGATGGTGTGCTGGATGGTGTATGTCAACGGCGGCATCATGTCCACCAGCGTGGTGTGGTTTGCCTCCATCCCGTTTACCGCCATCTTTGTTTCCACCCGCCGCTCGGGCTGGACCTGGATGGCTCTCACCATACTGGCCATCGCCGTGTTTTACCTGCTATCCGGCGACCCTGGCGCCCTGCCCGCCGTCCCCATCGCCCGCGAGGAGATTCCCAAGCTGCAGGCCTAGTCGCTGATCGGCCTGACCATCGTGGTGCTGACGCTGGCCATGGCTTTTGACAAGGCCAAGGTAAAAAGCCTGGAACGACTGGAGCGGGCACGGGCCGAATCCGAGCACGCCAGCCGCGCCATGCGCGAGATGATGGAACAGGTGGCGCGCTCGATTCAGGCCGCTTCCAGCGCCAGCCGCGACATTGCCGACAGCACCGGACTGATGGCGCAGACCATGGCCGAGCAGCGCAGCCGCGCCGAAGACATGATGGTGGTGGCGCAGCAGATGGCGGTAGTCACCGGCCAGAACGCCGCGCAATCCAGCAGCGCCACCCGGCTGGCTGCCACTGCAGGCCAGGCCGCCAATAGTGGTGGCGAGGTGATGGACCAGGCCGTACGGCAACTGGGCCGGGCCGGCGAGGTGATTTCGCATGCGGCCAGCAAGCTGGAAGACCTCGGCCAGCGCAGTGCCGAGGTCAACGGCATCGTGCAATTGATCCGTGACATTGCCGACCAGACCAATCTGCTGGCACTGAACGCCGCCATCGAAGCCGCCCGTGCCGGCGAAATGGGCCGTGGCTTTGCCGTGGTGGCGGATGAGGTACGCAAGCTGGCCGAACGCACCCAGAACGCCACGCTGGATATCGGCAACAAGATCAAGCTGATCGTGGATGGCACCAATCAGGCCATCGTCGCCATGCGTGACGGCAACGACCAGATGCAGGCCGGCCGCAATAATGCAGTGGAAGCCCAGCAGAACCTGCAGGGCATCATTCAGGAAACCCGCCAGCTGGCCGGCCTGCTCGAACAGGTGGCACAGGCAGAAAACAGCCAGAATCACGGCTTTGCCCAGTTTGCCGGTGACATTACCGCGGTGGGCGAATCCACCCGCTCGCTGTCCACCGAAACCCGCTCCATCGCTGACGCCATCAAGCGGCTGGACCAGCTGCTGGACGAGCTGGGCCGCTCCTCGCAGGCCCAGCACGCCAGCTAGCCACGACCTGGCCCAAACCATCAAACAGACCGCTCCACGGCGGTCTTTTGCTTTCTGGCGCCTGCCCGGCCTCTGTTATACTGGCTGCCTTCTGTAAACCAGTGCTCTTTGCCCGATGACCACCCCTGTCCAGCAGCTGTCCCAACTGAAAACCCGCCTTGCCCATTGCCTGATCCGCGATCGTCATGTCTTGCGCCGCAAGCTGAACGATGCTGGCGAGCGTCTGAAAAAAGGCCAGCCTGCCGACAAGCAACTGGCCGACATCAGCCAGCAACTGGAGCGCTCGGCCGCCCGTGCCGAAGCACGCCGCAACCATATGCCGCGCCCGCAGTTCGACGACGCCCTGCCGGTCAACCAGAAGCTGGACGATATCAAGGCCGCCATTGCCGGTCATCAGGTGGTGATCATCTGTGGCGAAACCGGCTCCGGCAAAACCACGCAGATTCCCAAGATCTGCCTGGAGCTGGGCCGTGGCGTATACGGGCTGATCGGCCATACTCAGCCACGTCGGCTGGCGGCACGCTCGGTGGCCACCCGTATTGCGCAGGAGCTGGGCTCGCAGCTGGGCGAGCATGTCGGTTTCAAGGTGCGTTTTACCGACAAGCTGTCGGAAAAATCCGTCATCAAGCTGATGACGGACGGCATCATGCTGGCGGAAACCCAGACCGACCGTTATCTGGAAAGCTACGACACCATCATCATCGACGAGGCGCACGAACGCAGCCTCAATATCGACTTCCTGCTGGGCTATCTCAAGCAACTGCTGCCGCGCCGCCCTGACCTGAAAATCATCATTACCTCGGCCACTATCGACGCCGACCGCTTTGCCCGCCACTTCGACGGCGCACCGGTGATTGAAGTGTCCGGCCGCACCTTCCCGGTGGAAGTGCGTTACCGTCCGCTCAAGCAGCGCGACGAAGACGAACGCGAAATGGAAATGGAAGACGCCATCGTCGATGCCGCCGACGAGCTGTCGCGCCAGGGCGCTGGCGACATGCTGGTTTTCCTGCCCGGTGAGCGCGAAATCCGCGAAACGGCAGAGAAACTGCGCAAATCCGGCATTCGCGGCTACGAAATCCTGCCGCTGTTTGCCCGCCTGTCCAATGAAGACCAGCAGAAAATCTTCAAGCCTTCGGGCGGCCGGCGCATCGTGCTGGCCACCAATGTGGCAGAAACCTCGCTCACCGTACCGGGCATCAAGTATGTGATCGACACCGGTCTGGCCCGACTCAACCGCTACAGCCCGCGCGCCAAGGTGGAACTGCTGCAGGTGGAAAAGATTTCGCAGGCAGCCGCCCGCCAGCGCGCCGGTCGTTGCGGCCGGGTGGAAGCCGGTATCTGCGTGCGCCTGTACAGCGAAGAAGACTTCAACGCCCGCCCGGCCTTTACCGACCCGGAAATCATCCGCTCCAATCTGGCAGCGGTAATTTTGCGCATGGCCGCGCTGCGGCTGGGCCAGGTGGATGCCTTCCCCTTTCTGGAAGCGCCCAGCAGCCGCCTGATTGCCGATGGCTACCAGGTACTGACCGAACTGGGTGCCGTCACCGACAATAACGAACTCACCGCCGTGGGCAAGGAGCTGGCGCGCATTCCGGTGGACCCGAAAGTGGGCCGCCTGCTGCTGGCCGGCCGCGACTTCGGCTGCATGCGCGAGGTGCTGATCATCGCTTCGGCGCTGTCCGTGCAAGACCCGCGCGAGCGCCCTTTCGATGCCCGCGAAGCGGCCGAACGCGCCCAGGCGCGCTTTAACGACGAAAAATCCGACTTCCTGTCCTACCTGCACCTGTGGGACTTCTTCAGCGATGCCCTCAAGCACAAGAAGTCCAACCGCCTGCTGGTGAATACCTGCCACGAGCACTTCCTGTCCTATCTGCGCCTGCGCGAATGGCGCGAACTACACGGCCAGCTGGCGGAAATCGCCAGCGAACTGGGCCTGATCAAGCGTGAAGACGCCCATGCTGACGCCGAGCAGATCGACGCCCAGCTATCGCAGAAAAAGCGCCAGCAACTGGATGCCGTGGTCTACGAGAATCTGCACAAGGCGCTGCTCACCGGCCTGGTAGGCAATATCGGCATGAAGAATCTGGAAGGCGACGACTACATGGGGGCACGCGGCGTCAGCTTCCATGTCTTCCCCGGTTCCGGCCTGAAAAAGAGCAAGCCCAAGTGGCTGGTGGCCGCCGAACTGGTGGAAACCACCCGCCTCTACGCCCGCTGCGTCGCCAAGATCGAGCCGGAATGGGTGGAAAAGCTGGCCGCCCATCTGGTGAAATACCACTATTTCGAACCGCACTGGGAAAAGAGTCGCGGCGAAGTGGTGGCCAGCGAACGGGTCACCCTGTACGGCCTGACGCTGATTCCGCGCCGCGCCGTCAGCTACGGCCGCATTGCGCCCCAGGAAGCACGCGAGCTGTTTATCCGCGCTGCACTGGTAAATATGGATTACGTCAGCAATGCCCCCTTCTTCCAGCGTAACCAGCAGTTGATCCGCGAAGTGGAGCAGCTGGAACACAAGGCGCGCCGGCAGGATGTATTGGTGGATGAAGAAGCGCTGTACGCCTTCTACCACGAGCGCATCGGCAACGATGTGGTCGATGCGGCCAGCTTTGAAGCCTGGCGCAAGGAAGCAGAAAAAACCGAGCCCAAGCTGTTGCACCTGACCCGCGAAGAGTTGATGCGCCATGCCGCCCAGCACGTGACGGAAAACCAGTTCCCCGAATGGCTGGAATTGGAAGACGGCAAGCTGCGGCTGAAATACCGCTTCGAACCCAGGCATCCGCTGGACGGCGTCACTATGGATGTGCCACTGGCCATTCTCAACCGCCTGCAGCCGGCACCGTTTGAATGGCTGGTGCCCGGCATGGTGCGGGAAAAACTGCAGCAATTGGTCAAGGGCCTGCCCAAGCAGGTGAGACGCTGCTGCGTGCCGGTGCCGGATTTCGTCACCCGCTTCCTCAGCAGCAATCCTGACCAGCAACAACCGATTGCCGGCCAGCTGGCCCATTTCATCCTGCGCGAAACCGGTGGGGTAAAAGTCGACAGCGATGCCTTCAAGCAGCAGGAGCTGCCAGAACATCTGCTGTTCAACTTCCGCATCATCGACGACGGCAAACAGGAAATCGGACTGGACCGTGATCTGCTGGCCCTGCAAAAGCAATTCGGCCAGGCTGCACAGCTGACCTTCCGCGACAGCAGTGCCGACTTCGAACGCGACGATGTCAGCAGCTGGGACTTTGGCGAATTGCCGGAAAGCATCCAGTTTGCCCGTGGCCGCCAGCAGCTGACTGGCTTCCCGGCACTGACACTGGAGCAGGACAAGGTAGCCATCCGCCTGTTCGACACCCAGCCCGAGGCCGAGCGCCACCACCGTGCCGGGGTGATCCGCCTGCTGCAGTTGCAATTGAAGGAACAAATGAAACAGCTGGGCAAGGGCCTGTCCGGCATGACCCAGATTGGCCTCAACCTGCGCAATGTGGCGAATGTCGAACAATTGCTGGCCGATGCCATTGCCTGCATCTGCGACCGTGCCTTTATTGGCGAAGACGCACTGCCGCGCAACGAAAAGGCATTCAACGAGCAAAAGACCCGCGCCCGCACCCGCCTGCCGGCGGTAATTCAGGCGGTGACCCAGTATCTGAGCCAGGTTGGCAGCGAATACATGCCACTCTATAACAAGCTGCAAAAGCACCGGCTGGGCCAGGAGTTGCAACAGCAGCTGGGCAAGCTGATCTACCCTGGCTTCCTGTATGCCACGCCCTGGTCGCAGCTGCCGCACCTCACCCGTTATATGCGCGCCATGAGCTTGCGCATGGACAAGCAGCCGGCCAATCCGCAACGCGATGGCCAGCGCGCCGCCGAGATACGCGAACTGTGGAACAAGTGGGAAGCCCGCATGGCCAGCGCACGCGAAACGGGCGAACCATCACCGGCACTGCAGGATTTTCGCTGGCAGCTGGAAGAGCTGCGCGTCAGCCTGTTTGCGCAAGAATTGAAAACGCCCTATCCGGTTTCAGTGAAACGCTTACAAAAAGCCTGGCAAGACCTGAGCAAACAATGATAATTATCAATTTTTACTGGCGGAAATGGCTGGCATATGCGATGACGAAAACATAGGATGCAGCGTCAATACGAAACAATGCACCATGTCCGACAATAATCTTTCCGACAAGCCCAAATCGAGCGCCATTTCCATCGGCAAGGAACTGCCGATGGATGTTTACGCCAAGAACGGCATCTTGCTGCTCAAGCGTGGTCATTATGTGCTGTCGCCGGACATGAAGCATCGCCTGATCAAGCTGGGCTTTACCGAACAGCCGATCGAGGTGAAGCCTGCCGAAAAAACAGCAGACACCTACCGCAAGGGCCAGTCGCTGTTCGAAGAAATCGTCTTCCTGCAGCAAAGAGTGCGCAATATGCTGCAGCACGCCTTGACCCAGCCAGATCTGGAACAGCGCGTGCGCGCCATCGCCCAGACCATCATCAATGTGAGCGAACGCCACCCGGATGGCCTGTTGGCCTCCATGCTGCTGCTGCCTTTCCAGGAGTACGGTGTGGCGCACTCCTTGCACACCACCGCCCTGCTGGCACTGATTACCCGCCAGATGAAGCTGCCGCCCGGTCACCGCGAAATCCTGCTGTGCGCCGCGCTCACCATGAATGTCTCGCAGATCGAGCTGCAGAATGAATTGTTCAGCCACGAAGGGCAGCTGACGCCGCAGCACAATAGCGCCATCAAGGAACATCCCCTGCTCAGTTCGGCCATCCTGCGTGAAGCTGGCATCGAAAACGAACTGTGGCACGCCCTGGTGCAGACTCACCATGAAAACTGGCAGGGTAGTGGCTACCCCTTTGGTTTGGGGCGCAAGCAGATTCTGCCGCCTGCGCATTTGCTGCATCTGGCCGACATCACCTGCGCCAAGCTGGCACCGCGCCGCTACCGCAGCGCGCAGTTGCCCGCCACGGCGCTGGGTAATCTGTTCCAGCGCAAGGATGTTGATTTCGATAGCGCCTTTACCACCATGCTGATCAGGGAACTGGGCATTTACCCGCCGGGCAGCTTTGTCAAACTGGTCAATAACGAAATCGCCGTGGTGCTGGCACGCCGCGACAAACCAAGCGAGCCGCAAGTAGCCGCACTGCGCAAGGCAGACGGCCCGGCCTATGCCGAAGTATTGCTACGCGAAACCAGCAATCCGCAGTACAAGATCGCCGGCCCCTGCTCATCCAATCTGGCGGGCGTGCGCATCTCTTTCCTGGCCAGCCTGTGGAAGGTCTGAGCCAGCGATATTGCGGGTAAAAGCCAAGCAGCAGACCAGCCATGCGCTTATAATTGCGGCTGCTGCGCCGCCTTGCTGACGCAGTACCCGCAACCCAAGCCGACAGCATCGCCGCATGAACACCCGCAACAAGAAGCAACTGCATGACAAGGTAGTGCCCGAACAGATTCTCATGGGCAAGGAACTGCCGCTGGATGTTTATGCCAAGAACGGCCTGTTGCTGCTGAGCAAGGGCCATTTCGTGCTGAGCGACCGCCAGCGTGAAAAGCTGCTGGAAATGGGCTATGCGGTGGATGGCAACAAGCTGGATGCCGTCAGCCTGCCCGAAGCCGATCCGATGATGGTGCGCGAGAGCGTGCTGCACGAGATGGCCTTCCTGCAGCAACGCACCCGCACCCTGCTCAATTACGCCCTGCAACTGGAAGACTTCCCGCGCAAGGTCAGCCTGCTGGTACGCGATATCGTCCGCCTGAGCGAGCAGCACCCGGATGGCGTCATTGCCAGCCTGCTCTTGGTGCCATTCAACGAGTACGGCCCGGCCCATGCCCTGCACACCACAGCCCTGCTGGCCCTGCTCAGCCGCCGCATCCCACACTTGAGCAGCGAACAACGCCATACCGTGCTGGCGGCAGCGCTCACCATGAATATGTCGATCTGCCAGCTGCAGAACACGCTGTACCACCAGCAGGAAGCACTGACCCCGCAGCAGGAAGAAGAAATCGCCGGCCACCCGCTGATGAGCTCGGCCATTTTGCGCGAGGCCGGCGTAAGCGACGAACTGTGGCACTGGCTGGTACAGACTCACCACGAATCCTGGCTGGGCAATGGCTACCCCTACGGCCTGGCACGCGGCGAAATCGAATCGCTGGCGCACATCCTGCACATGGCCGACATCACCTGCGCCAAGCTCACCCCGCGCAGCTACCGCGCGGGCATGGTACCGGCCGCCGCGCTGGGCCATTTGTTCCAGCGCAAGAACACCGAGTTCGACCCGGCCTACACCACCTTGCTGATCAAGGAGCTGGGCATCTACCCGCCCGGCAGCTTCGTGCGCCTGGCCAATGATGAGATCGGCGTGGTACTGGCCCGTCGCGAAAAAGCCAGCGAGCCGCAAGTGGCTGCCATTCGCCGTGGTGACGGCCCGGCCTATATCGACGCCCTGATTCGTGATACCAGCTTGCCGGCACACAAGGTGATTTCCCCTTGCCCGGCCGCTGTGGCCGGCGTGCGCGCCTCGCATCTGGCACGGCTATGGCGCAATAAGCCAGCCACCAGCATTTGAAGCGCGGGCAATACCAGCGTACCTCACACCCTGAAGCGCGCCAGCTTGCTGCGTAACTCAGCGGTTTCCTGCAGCAATCCGCCCATGGCCAGATGATTGTCACGCGCCATGCTCGCGCCTTGGCCGGCATGCTGCGCCACCTCGCCAACCCCGGCTTCCAGTGCATTACTGTCGCTGGACTGACTACTGGTAGCTGCGGCAATATCTACCAGCACCTCGGCCACCCGCCCATTGCGCTGATTGATGTCGTCCAGCACCTGGCCGGCAATGGCGGCACGCTCAACTCCTTGCTGCACTTGCTGGACAACCTGTTCGATCTCGCCGGCTATTTCCTGGGTACCGTTGACAATGACCGCCAGCAAAGGACCAATTTCCCGGGTGGAACTGGCCGTGCGCTCGGCCAGCTTGCGCACCTCGTCGGCCACCACAGCAAAACCCCGCCCAGACTCACCGGCGCGCGCGGCCTCGATCGCCGCATTCAGTGCCAGCAGATTGGTCTGATCGGCAATATCCCGGATCACCTTGACGATGCCATTGATCTCGATGGAGTGCTTGTCCAGCCCGGCTACTTTTTCCACCACATGACCGGAAGAGGTGGCGATGGACTGCATCTCCTGCTGCATGCTGTGCACGGCATCCCGGCCATGACTGGTCGCCAGCAATGCTTGCCCCCCCTCCTGCTCGGCCAGACCAGCGTCGGCAGCAATCTGTCGGATGCTTACCGCTATGCCTTGCACCGCACCGGCCATCGATGCAGCAGACACACTTTGCTGGTGATACAGACTGGCAGCCTCTTCCACCGAATCATCCAGCTTGCGCACCGTACTTTCGATATGATCAGCAGCACTGCGGGCCTCGTGAATCAGTTGGCACAAGCCATCAGCCGCCTGATTGAAATGCAGGCCAAGCCGCTCAATTTCATTGGCCGAATGGTGCCGCGATGGCGCGGGCAAGCGTGCGCTCAGGTCACCACTGCCAAAGCGGTCAAACACCTTTACCACCTCAGCAAGCGGCTGCAGCAGGCGTCGCAACACCAGATAGAGCAGTGCCAGCAAGGCCAGCCCCAGCAGCGCGCACAGCGCCATCAGTTGCAAGCGCAGCTGGCTGCTGGCATGGGTGAATTCGCTCTGGAAGCTGCCACTAACCACGACCCAGTCCCATCCCGGCACCCGGGCATAAGCCTGCAACATGATGTCCTCCCGCCCACCGTGGGCCGGGTTGGCCTGGGGATAGCGCAAAATGCCAGCCGGCGAACCCAGCGCCTGCTGCAAGGCCTGCAGCGCCGGCCCGCTCAGCACATCGCCAGCCAAGCGGTTTTCGAATTGCGGATGCACGACAAAACGCGCCAACCCCTCCTTGGCAGGAGCCAGAACCGAGACAAAACCACTATCCCCCACCTTTACTGACTTGAGTAAATGCTTGAGGGTATCGATTTCCATCACCAGGTCGACACGCACCTGGAACCAGCCGGCCACCGTCCCGGCAGGCGTATACAGCGGCTGCGCACGGGTCAGGTAGTAATGCTGGTTGCGCATCACCATTCCGACATAGGCATGGCCAGCGTGGATGCTGTCACGCACCGGATCCCCCGCTGCCACCTCGCTGCCCAGCATGCTGTTACCGGCGGCATCCTTGAGCAGTGTGCTGGCCCGCACATAGTGGTTGTCCGCAGTCCGCACCACGATGGCAGCCTCGGCGCCAGTCAGGTTCTTCAGTTGCAACAAGGGCTGGAGATTACCGCTAAGTACCATGTCACCAGCCTTCACCACCGGCACACCATGCCTGCTACCCAGATCCTGCAGCTGCTCGCTGACGGTTATGCTTCCCGGCAACTGACGCTGAAACAGCGCCAGCAATCCATCCGAACGATTGCTCGCTGCGAGGTAAGCTTGTTGCAGACTGCCTTGCACCAGGGTGAGTTGAGTCGCCAGATTCTGCTCCGCCTCTTGCTCCGCATTACGGCTCACGCTGTAGCTGGCCACAATGGTTAGCGTGGCAAAGACCAGCAGACAAAGCAGGCCGGCCAGCAGGATGACTTGCTGCACAATGGGACGGTGGCGCATGGAACGACCTTATAAGCTGGCTGATTATCTTCATGCTAGATGATGAAGACCTCCACGTCATGCAAAGCGGATGAAATCTCCAGAATGGACACGCCATTAAAATGCGTTAAGTAAAACAGAAATAATCAACAACATAAAAAACCGCTAGTAGCCCGGAGCTACAAGCGGTTTTTACAAATGGCCTATCGATGACAGCCCGGCTCTGCCGGCCAGCCTGACTGGCTAGTCACAGCAGGGCTAGCTGGCCTCACCCACGGCAGGCCCCTGCAAGACGTTCTGCGGTATGCCCAGCGCCATCACCCGCTGCTGACGCGCAGCAAAATCCGGGCTGCGTATCTCCTGCTGCCAACTGTCGACTTCACCAGCACCTGCCATGCGCTGCAGACGTTCCGCCAGTTTCGGCTGCGCTGGCAACTGCAAGCCGGCCAGCACTTCATCAGCACGTGCCGGCTGATTGCACACCAGCACCATATCGCAGCCGGCTGCCAGTGCTGCTGCTGCCCGCTCGACAAAGCTGCCGGCACCGGCCGCGCCTTCCATGCCCAGATCATCAGAGAAAATGACCCCATCAAAACCCAGCTGGCCGCGCAGGATGTCCTGCAGCCACACCGGGGAAAAACCGGCCGGGCGGCTATCCACCGCCGGATACACCACATG
>Ga0187845_1001994_pt1 | contig 11356 bp, 8 predicted proteins | sample SpaLakP09_SKY_68_FD_134515 | JGI IMG/M metagenome (GOLD analysis project Ga0187845, IMG submission 134515) | Oligotrophic lake water microbial communities from Sparkling Lake, Wisconsin, USA - SP09_SKY_68 | ecosystem: Environmental > Aquatic > Freshwater > Lake | place: USA: Sparkling Lake... | reverse complement strand
CCCAGTTCGGTTCGCGCGCGGCGGCGGCGCGCGGCCGCTCCTGCGGCAGTGGCGGCAGCACGGTGGCGCAATCCTTGGGGCCGGCGGGATCGGCAGCCAGCGGCGCGACATAGGCGGCAGCCCCGGCGGCGGCGAGCGCCAGAATGGAGGTTCCAACCAACAGGCGCTGAGGCTTCATCGGACCGGCTCCGCAATGGCGGCGTCGAGCGCCGGCAGGAAATGAACGGGATCTTTGATATGGGGCACATGGCCGACGCCGGGCAGGCGGGTGATCGGCGCACCCAACAGTCGAGAAAGGCGCAGGCCCTGGGCGATCGGCGTCACCGTATCGGCCTCTCCCCAGATCAGCCGCACGGATGGCTTCATCAGGCGCAGCACCGGAAGCCAGGCCGCATAGGCGGCGGTGGTGCCGGGCCGGCGCATCGGCGCGCGCAGCGTCTCCCGCCAGCGCGTTGCCGCTTCCTTGTGGGCGAGCATCGATCGAGACAGGGCGCCGATCACATGCGGGTTGGTAAGAGTCGCCGCAATCAGCGGCTGTGACAGGACGGCTGACCGGAGCAGGGGCACGCCCCCGGACGAGGGGGGATCAAGCTCGCCCAGCGCACCATCGACGAGCACCAGCCGCGCGACCTGATCCGGATGGCCGAGCGCGAGTTCGGTCGCCGAGCCGCCACCGAAGCTATGCGCGACCACGACCGCAGAGCCGCGCGCCGTTGCCGACAACACCGCAGACAGGCGAGCGGCCTGCGAGCGCCGGTCGTAGCGTGCGGCCGCATCGTGTTCGGAATAGCCGAACGGCGGCAGGTCGACTGCGACCACATGATAGCCCCGTGCCGCCAAATGCGGCGACACGTCGCGCCAGAAGCCGCTCCAGCCTGCGGTACCCGGCACGATCAGAACGGTTCGGCGGGTTGACAAGCCGTGTTCGTCCGCTGCCACCCGGCCGAGCGGGGTGGCGACCGAACGGAGGTGGGCAGGCACCCGCCCGTCGCGCTCGCGCTCGCGCACCCATGCCGCAACACGAATTACAGCAAGCACCGCTGCTGCCGCCAGCAGCACCAGAAAGCGGCGAAAGCAGGCGCGGGGGACCATGCGCCCGGTAATAGCCCAGAACACTTACGGAGCCGCTACCAATCGAGCTGCCGAAGCGGACGCGACGTTGTGGGAAACACGACTCAGCTTGGGCATCTTCAGCGTCCGCTTGAAGAAAGCGGACCAATCACGAACGGCTGTTCCGATCGCTCGGCCCCGGATGAACCAACGTCCAGTTTTGGAGGGCGGTATGGGTGGTCCGAATGACTGCAACTGGGTCATGATGACGAGCCTGACCTTATCCAACCACTAATGAGGTCGAGCGCGGACGGATCGACCGTCGTGGTGATCCGCCCGTACTCGCTGGGTGATCCGGTGGTTGCGGGCTGCAGCAGATGGTTCAACCCAGGCAGCTCGACGATCTTGGCTTTCGTGTTGCTCGCTAACGCCTGGCGAATGAGGGGCAGATTGCGATCGGGTAGGACCTGAAGGTCCTTCGCGCCTGCAACGACGAGGGTCGGCACCTTAAGAGCCTGTAGCGCAGGCAGGGGATCGTCTTTCAGAAACGCACGGTACCATGGTGATGCGAGACCCTTCGCCTGCATGGCGGCGCGGTCGTTCGGTACACCCGCCGTGACAAGAATGTGCCGTGCCGAGCGCTCTGCCGTTGCGCTGTCCGGTGCTGCCGCCACCGCGGCCAGCAGGCGCCGTTGCAGTGCGTCGTTAGCGGCCGCGGTCGCGATTGGCACGCCGTTGGCGATGGATATGGCCTTGGCCTGCGATGCGATCGTTTCCGTTCCTGTTTCCGCTGGGGTCGACAATAAGATCGCGAAAGCGACACGCCCGTCGGCATTCGCCACGGCCGGGGCGATCTCGGCACCTTCGCTATGTCCCAACAATCCGACTTTCCCGGTGGCGATTCCGGATTGTTTGCGCAGCCAGTTCAATGCGGCGGTCGCGTCGGCGATGAAATCGCGCTGGGTAGCTGTAGCATAGCTACCGGTGGACTTGCCAACGCCGCGCTTATCGTAGCGCAGCACCGCTATGCCTTCCCGCGTCAATCGATCGGCCAGAACAAGGAAGATGCGATGACCCTCGATGGTCTCGTCGCGGTTTTGTGGGCCGGATCCGGCGATCATGACGACGGCAGGAAAGGGACCTTTGCCCTTTGGCATGGTCAAGGTGCCCGCCAAAGTAACGTTACCGGCAGGTACGCTTACGTCTACTGTCGCGTAAGGGAAGGGTGGCTGAGGTGTCTGAGGACGTTCCCGCACCGCCTCCGATGCCCCAGCCTGGCGGCGCTGAAAGCTCGCTTTCATCTCCATTCCGCCTTGCCGAAACGGCCCCGCAAGAACGGCGCAGTCCCTAGACAGAGTACCGTCGAACTCGGCCTTTGTAGACGGCATCACGACCTTCACGCCGTCATCGCCGGACGTGACGTTGACTGGAATGCCGCGCGCATTCTGGTCGGGGCTGTCGATCGTGCTGGCTGTTGCTCTCAAATGCAGCACTAGCGGAAGCTGGATCCCCGCCGGGACGGTGAGCGAGCCGTCCCAGTCGCCCAACGGCGAGCAAGCGGCAGTGGCGGCAAGCAAAGCGATAGCGATCATTGAACAACGATAGGCTTCGCACCGCCGCCATCAATAGCAAATGGGAGTCTGACTAAATGCTTGGAGCGTTATGAACGAGCGTCCGCATTTCGGTAGATTTGCTGAACTGGCCTGCTGCCGGTTCCGCGGACACGAGGTTAAGCTACCTGCGCTTGCCGCTCGAAGTCCATGGGGCTGAGGTAGCCCAGGGTCGAGTGGCGGCGCGTCGGATTGTAGAAGCGCTCGATGTAATCGAACACGTCGGCCTTCGCGTGATTGCGGGTACGATATGTTTTCCGTCCAACCCGCTCGGTCTTCAGCGAGGAGAAGAAGCTCTCCATCGCCGCGTTGTCCCAGACGTTGCCCGACCGGCTCATCGAGCAGGTCACGCCGTTGTCGGCCATCAGCCGCTGGAACTGCTCGCTGGTGTATTGGCTGCCCTGGTCCGAGTGGTGAAGTAGGGCGTCGGGCTTCCCGCGCCGCCAGATCGCCATCATCAGGGCATCGGTGACGAGCTGGGCGGTCATGGTGTCGCTCATCGACCAACCTACCACGCGCCTGGAGAACAGGTCGATGACGACGGCGACGTACAGCCAACCCTCGGCGGTCCAGATGTAGGTGAAGTCCGCGATCCACCTCTGGTTGGGCGCCTCGGCGGTGAACTGGCGATTGAGGAGGTTGTCGGCAATGACCGACCGCAGGCCGTCGTCCTTGGGCAAGCCACGACGTCGCGGGCGCGCCTTCAGACCGTGAACACTCATCTGCCGCTCGACGCGATGCAAACCACATGAGGGGCCTTCGGCCAGAAGGTCATGCCAGACGCGGCGTGCACCGTACGTCCGATAGCTGGAAATGAAGCTGGCGCGAACCCTGGCGCCGAACTCCTCGTCGCTCCGGGCACCCGAACTAGCCAGGCATGAAAGCCGCTGCGCGAAACACCGAGCGCTTCGCAGATCCACGATACGGGCCAGGTCCCCCGGTGCTTCGCTACGAACTCGAACCTCATATCGAGTCCCTGGCGAAGTAGGCCGCCGCTGTTTTTAGAATGTCGCGCTCCGCCTTCATCCTGGCCAACTCGCGGCGTAGCCGCTCAATCCCCTGCTGCTCGGGCTTCATTATTCCATGACCGGGAAAGGCCGAGCCAGGATCCGACCCGTGTTCACGCACCCATTTGCGCAGCACGTTCTCGTGAAGGTCCAGATCCCGGGCGGCCTGCGACACCGATACTCCGCGCTCCCGGACCAACTTCACCGCCTCGAGCTTAAACTCCCGGCTGAACTTCCGTCGTTGCATTCACACCCTCCGGTCCCAAAAACACCTTATCTCGGTGTTCACGAAACCGGCAGCAGACCAGATCGGCGGGGCGTCGTCATAGATCGGGCGCATGGCGCTCCAATCGCCTCGATGTTCAAGTCGTTCCATATGCGAACCGGCGTGATGCTCCCAAGACCCGAGCATCGTTCGATGAAGCTAAGTTCGGCCAGACGGTCTAAAGACTTAAAGGCGTGTAGGTGGGGTAAGCCCTTCCGCCCGCCGGGCATGGCGATCCGGTGACTCTCGACGATTGCCCATACGTTGGTGATGTGGGGATACGCGCCTTCGACCGTCTCAAAGGCGGTTTTTAGGGTGTAGCCGATCGCAGAAATGTCAATCATTGGCTCGGCCTCATTCATTAGGATGAGCAGGCCGCCAGCGTCTGGCATTTTCAGCCGGGTCTTCATCGCGCCGATCTGTTCATTTGCTTTCTGAAGATGCCGCCGAACAGCACGTCCCGCCATGTCGATCATCATGTTGGAGATGGCCTCGCGGTCAGGAAGGCCCTCAATAACCTTGGAGACGCCAACCGTGCCGAATACGATTGGCGCATCGGGCTTGGGCTGAGGATAAATTGGGATTAGTCTGATACTATTTTGCCCCGTCGATCAGACACTTGATCAACCTATCGCTGGCGGGCTTCACGGCCTCCTGATGAAGCGTCCGGGCGCAGACCGAGCCGAGCGAGATGATCATGAAGGCCTGCGCCAGGGTGCGGTGCTCTTCCTCCACTACGTCGCTACCCATTAATCCGGCGAAGGCGCGGCTGATATTTGTGAAGGCTTCGGCGCGTACCTCGAGGAAGATCGCGCGAATCCGCTCGTTGCGCGCCGCCTCCGCCGCGATCTCTAGGAACAGCCGGTCGCCGCATTCATCCTTTCGGCACGGCGTCGAGACCAGCCAGCTGATGATTCCGGCGCGATCTCGGTTCGTCAGTGCCGTGTTGAGCGTCTCCTGGTCGGCAATCCGTTCGCAGTCGGCCGCGACGATCGCGGCGATGATGTCCTCCTTCGAGGGGAAGTCGCGGTAGAGCTGTTGGACGGCGACCCCGGACTCCTTGGCGATCGCGGCTATCCCCGTAGCATGAAAGCCGTTTTCGACGAACAAGCGCCGGGCGACCTCCTTGATGATGTTCCGGCGCAGTTCTGCGCGGGTAGGGGTTGTGCAATCGATATTCGTCACAATGGGGCCTCTTCTAATCGGTTGACGCGCTCGATCGGCGGGTCTAACTCCGCTGTTTGTGAGTGATCGCTCTCAAACAATTTTTCAAGCGGGAAATGATATGTCTTCCAATCGGCTTATGGGTCGTGTGTTGGCATCTGCCGCCTTGCTCGCACTGGCCGCTTGCGGTGCTGGTGGCAAGCAACAGCAGCAGCAGGCGGCGCAGGGGCCGGCGCCAGTCGGTTATGTGGTGGCGAACGAGCAGCCTGTCACCCTCACAACCGAGTTGCCCGGCAGGACTGCCGCATTCGAAACCTCCGATGTCCGTCCCCAGGTCAACGGCCTGATCACTCAGCGACTGTTCGTCGAGGGCGACCTGGTCCGCCAGGGGCAGCCGCTATACCATATCGACCCGGCGCCCTACCAAGCCCAGGTCGCCAGTGCCCGCGCCGCGCTGACCCGTGCGCAGGCGAGCATCGCGTCGAGCGCCGCGCTGGCGCGCCGTTACGGCGAACTGGTCAAGATCAACGCGATCGCCAAGCAGGAATTCGAGAACGCGCAGACCAGCGCCGCCCAGGCCCGCGCCGACGTCGCCGCGCAACAGGCCGCGCTGCGCACGGCGCAAATCGATCTGGCCCGCACCACCATCCGTGCGCCGATCACCGGCCGGATCGGCCGATCGGTCTTCACGACCGGTGCGCTGGTCTCGGCGTCGCAGACCGATGCGCTCGCCACCATTCAGCGGCTCGACCCCATCTATGTCGACATTCAGGAACCGAGTGCCGAGCTGCTGAAGCTGCGCCAGCAGATCATGAGTGGCCAGTTGACTCGTGACGGCCATGCCCCGGTCAAGCTGAAGCTGGAGGATGGCAGCGATTATGGTCCCCAGGGGACGCTGCGCTTCGCCGACGTCACCGTCGATCCGACGACGGGCACGCAGGTGATCCGCGCGCTGTTCCCTAATCCCAACGGCCTGTTGCTGCCCGGCATGTTCGTGCGCGCGTCGCTGGTCGAGGGGACCCGATCGAACGCCTTCCTCGTGCCGCAACGCGCCGTCAGCCGTGATGAGAAGGGGCAGGCGACCGTGATGGTGATCGGCGCGGGCAACAAGGTCGAGGGGCGCACGCTCCAGACCGGTCGGTCCGTCGGCGACAACTGGCTCGTGACCAGCGGGCTGAAGGCCGGAGACAAGATCATCGTCGAAGGCGGCATGATGCTGCGCCCGGGCATGCCGGTGCAGGGCAAGCCATGGGATCCCAACGCCAAGCCCGCGGCCGCGCAGCCCGGCAAGGCCCAGGCACAGGCGAAGTAACAGCCATGTCACGCTATTTCATCGACCGCCCCATCTTCGCCTATGTGCTGGCGGTGCTGGTCGTCATCGCGGGGCTTTTGTCCCTGCGCACGCTGCCGATCGCACAGTTTCCGGCGATCGCGCCGCCTGCGGTGTCGATCACCGCCAATTATCCGGGCGCCGACGCCCAGACGCTGGAGAACACCACCACCCAGATCATCGAGCAGCAGATGAAGGGGATCGATCACCTTCGCTACTTCTCGTCCTCATCCTCCTCGGCGGGCAGCGTGACGATCACGCTGACCTTCGAGCAGGGGACCGACCCTGACATCGCGCAGGTACAGGTTCAGAACAAGCTGCAGGCGGCAACCCCGCTTCTGCCGCAGGAGGTGCAGCGTCAGGGCATCATCGTCGCCAAGGCGACACAGAATTTCCTGCTGTTCGTCGGCCTTTATTCCGAGAACGGCAAGCATGACGCCGACGACCTGGCCGACATCGTCGCCTCGCGGATTTCCGATCCGCTGTCGCGCGTCACCGGCGTCGGCGATACCCAGATTTTCGGCTCGCAATATGCGATGCGCATCTGGGTCGATCCGATCAAGCTCAACAATTATGCGCTGACCATGGCGGACGTGACCAACGCGGTCACGGCGCAGAACGCGCAGGTGTCGGCGGGTCAGATCGGTGCACAGCCCGCGCCAAAGGAGCAGATGCTCAACGCGACCGTTTCGGTCTCGTCGCGGCTCACCACGCCCGAGCAGTTTGCGCAGATCCGCCTGAAGAGCAACACCGATGGTTCGATCGTCCGGCTGGGCGACGTTGCGCGTGTCGCGATCGGCGCGGAAAACTACGCCTTCTCGGCACAGTGGAACGGCAAGCCCGCTTCGGGCATCGGCATCAAGTTGGCGCCGGGTGCCAACGCGCTCGACACCGTCGTCGCGGTCAAGGCGCGGGTGAACGAACTCGCCAAGACCTTCCCCTCCGACGTCAAGGTCATCTTCCCCTACGACACCTCGCCCTTCGTGCGGCTGTCGATCGAGCAGGTGATCGAGACGCTGGTCGAGGCGGTCGTGCTCGTCTTCCTCGTGATGTTCCTGTTCCTCCAGAATTTCCGCGCCACGCTGATCCCGACGATCGCGGTGCCGGTGGTGCTGACGGGGACGTTCGCGGTGCTGGCGGCGTTCGGCTATTCGATCAACACGCTGACCCTGTTCGGCATGGTGCTGGCGATCGGCCTCTTGGTCGACGACGCGATCGTCGTGGTCGAGAATGTCGAGCGCCTGATCACCACCGAGCATCTGTCGCCCAAGGAGGCGGCGCGCAAATCGATGGACGAGATCACCGGCGCGCTGATCGGCATCGCGGCGGTGCTGTCCGCCGTGTTCCTGCCGATGGCGTTCTTCGGCGGGTCGACGGGCGTGATCTATCGCCAGTTCTCGATCACGATCGTCTCGGCGATGGTGCTGTCGGTCGCGGTCGCGCTGATCCTGACGCCGGCGCTGTGCGCCACCATCCTGAAGCCGCACGACCCGAACAAGGCGGAAGGCCATGGCCCGCTCGCGCGCTTCTTCCGCTGGTTCAACGACCGGTTCGACCGTGGGCGCGACCGTTATGAAAAGGGCGTCCGTTCGACCGCGCGGCGCTGGGGGCGCTCGCTGGTCGTCTATGCGCTGATCGTCGCGGGCATGGCCTTCCTGTTCATGCGGTTGCCGAGCGGCTTCCTGCCCGACGAGGATCAGGGCGTGATGATCGCGCTGGTCCAGGGGCCGCCGGGGGCGACCACGGCGCGGACCCAGAAGGGCCTCGACCTCGTCCGGGACCATTTCCTGAGCGATGCGGGCGACGCCATTCGCGGCGTCTACACGATCAACGGCTTCAGCTTCGCAGGCCAGGGCCAGAATAGCGGCATCGCCTTCATCCCGATGAAGGAGTGGAAGGACCGTCCGGGCGCCGAGAACAAGGCACAGGCGATCATCGGTCGCGCCATGGGGGCGTTCGCCCGCTATAATGACGGCCTGATCTTCGCGGTCATCCCGCCCGCCGTCCAGGAACTGGGCAACGCGACCGGCTTCGACATGCAGTTGGTCGACGAAGGCGGCATCGGGCACGACAAGCTGCTGGCTGCGCGCAACCAGCTGCTCGGTATGGCGTCGCAGAACAAGTCGCTGGTCGGCGTGCGTCCCAATGCGCTCGACGACGCGCCGCAGCTCAAGGTCAATGTCGACCAGGACAAGGCGCGCGCGCTCGGCCTCGACCTGTCGACCGTCAATAGCACCATCGCGACCGCCTGGGGTGGTTCCTATGTGAACGACTTCATCGATCGCGGCCGGGTGAAGCGGGTCTATATCCAGGCCGATGCCGCCTATCGCATGGCGCCCGAGGATATCGGCGACCTCTATGTGCGCGGGGCCACCGGCACGATGGCGCCGTTCACCGCCTTCTCCTCCTTCGACTGGCATCAGGGGCCGATGCAGCTCACCCGCTATAACGGCCAACCCTCGATGGAAATCTTGGGTCAGGCCGCGCCGGGCGTGTCGTCAGGCGCCGCGATCAAGGCGATGGAGGAGATGCAGGCCAAGCTGCCGCCCGGCACCCGGCTTGACTGGACCGGCCTCAGTTATGAGGAACAATTGTCGGGCGGTCAGGCGCCCGCGCTCTACGGCCTGTCGCTGCTGATCGTCTTCCTGTGCCTCGCCGCGCTGTACGAAAGCTGGTCGGTGCCGATCTCGGTGATGCTGGTGGTGCCGCTGGGCGTCGTCGGTGCGCTGCTGGCCGCCATGCTGACCGGGCTGAACAACGACATCTATCTTCAGGTAGGCCTGATTACCACGATCGGCGTGTCGGCGAAGAACGCGATCCTGATCGTCGAATTCGCCGAGGAGAAGATGCGCGAGGGTCTGAGCGCGTTCGACGCGGCGATCGAGGCCGCCAAACTTCGCCTCCGCCCGATCCTGATGACCAGCCTGGCCTTCGTCTTCGGCGTGTTCCCGCTGGCCATCGCCAACGGCGCGGGCGCGGGCGGCCAGAACGCCATCGGTCGCGCGGTGGTGGGCGGCATGTTGTCGGCGACGATCCTGGCGATCTTCTTCGTCCCGATGTTCTTCGTCGTCGTCATGCGGCTGTTCGACCGCAGCAAGCAGCGCAGGGCCGAGGGCGATGTGCGTCCGCACGACGATGGCCACCCCGATGCGCCGTCCGTGCCGCAGGGAGTTTGATCCATGATCCGTTCCAAATCCACGCTCGCCCTGCTGGCGGCCACGATGCTCGCCGGGTGCAACTTCGCCCCCAAATATATCCGCCCGGTGGGGGCCGTTCCCGCGACCCTGCCCCAGGACGGCATCTATCCGCCCGCCGCCTCCGACGCGCCGGACGTCACCAGGATCGGGTGGCAGTCGTTCTTCACCGACGACCGCCTGCGCCGCACCATCGCGCTGGGGCTGGAGAACAACCGGGACCTGCGCATCGCCGCCGCCAATGTGCTGCAGGCGCGGGCACAATACCGTGTCCAGCGCGCCGATCTGGTCCCTTCGACCAGCCTGTCGGGTTCGGGCACCTATACCAACAACATCCAGGGCGCAGCGGGCGCGCTGGGTGGAGCGGCCGGCGGCGGAACCGGTGCAGGGGCGGGGGCTGGTACCGGTGGCACCGGCCTCGGCACGGGGGTGGGCTCCTCGTCGCGCAACCTCGAATTCTACTCGGCCAATGTCGGCTTCTCGGCCTTCGAGCTCGACCTGTTCGGGCGCGTCCGCAACCTCAACCGCGCCGCGCTGGAACAGTATTTCGCGACCGAGGAAGCCCAGCGCGCGACCCGGATCAGTCTGATCGCCGAGATCGCGACGGCGTGGCTGACCTACGCCTCGGATCAGGACCAGTTGCGCATCTCGCAGGAATCGCTGAAGTCGTTCGAGCAATCGCTGGAACTGACGCGGGCGCAGTTCCGCATCGGCGTCGCCTCGGAACTGGAGGCGCGCCAGGCCGAGACGACCTATCAGGGTGCGCGCAACGACATCGCGGTGCTCAAGACGCGGGTGGCGCAGGACAAGAACGCGCTCGACCTGCTGGTCGGTACGCCGGTGCAGACCGATCTGTTGCCACAGGGCCTGGCCGATGGGGGCGCGGCCTTGCCGCTGCTGCCCACCGGCCTGTCCTCCGATATCCTGCTGCGCCGTCCCGACGTGTTGCAGGCCGAGCATCAACTGATCGCACAGAACGCCAATATCGGTGCGGCGCGCGCGGCGATGTTCCCGCGCGTCTCGCTGACTGCGACACTGGGCACGATCAGCACCGCACTCAGTGGGCTCTTCGCGGGCGGCAGCTTCACCTATACCGGCGCGCCGTCGGTCTCGCTGCCGCTGTTCGACGGCGGGCGGCTGCGCGGCAATCTCGACGCCGCGCGGGCGCAACAGCAGGCGGCCGTCTCGACCTATGAAAAGACCGTCCAGACCGCCTTCCGCGAGGTCGCCGACGCGCTGGCGCAGCGCGGCACCATCGACGAGCAGATCGCGGCACAGACCGCGCGGGTCGAGGCGGCCAACGTCGCCCTGAAGATCTCCGATGCGCGCTACCGGACGGGCGTCACCTCCTTTCTGACGACGCTCGATTCCCAGCGCACCGCCTATTCCGCGCAGCAGCTGCTCGTCACCACCCGCCTCAACCGCGAGAGCAACATGGTCGAGCTGTACCGCGCGCTGGGCGGCGGGCTGAACTAGGCAAAATGGGTGACAGGATGGTCCTGCCCCTGCGCGATGGCGGCCCCGCGATGCCGGTAGCCGGGCGCGGCCGCCCCAGTCTCGAACGAGCGGCGGAGATCGGCCATCTGGTCGTCGAGGCGGCGATCGCGGCCTTTGTCGAGCAGGGCCTCGATATCTCGATCGAGCAGATCGCCCAGTCGGTCGGCGTCAGCAAGCAGGCCGTCTATCGCCGCTGGTCGAGCAAGATCCGGCTGCTGATGGACGTGATGGACCGGGTG
>Ga0187845_1001982_pt1 | contig 11394 bp, 7 predicted proteins | sample SpaLakP09_SKY_68_FD_134515 | JGI IMG/M metagenome (GOLD analysis project Ga0187845, IMG submission 134515) | Oligotrophic lake water microbial communities from Sparkling Lake, Wisconsin, USA - SP09_SKY_68 | ecosystem: Environmental > Aquatic > Freshwater > Lake | place: USA: Sparkling Lake... | reverse complement strand
CTGTGTGGCTATCAGCAGCGCGCCGTCCGGTTCGAACAGCAGACGGCGTACTTTGCCGCCGCCGGTGTCATAGCTGCGTAACAAGCGCCGGCGCTGATCGAACTGATACAGCGCGTAATCCGCGCCCAGCCAGATCTCGCCGGAACGGCTTTGCACCATCGCTGTGACCGGGCTGGCCCCGGCCTGCGCCTGGCGTGGCAGGGGCAGATGTCCGTTCAGACGCAGATCGCCGTCGAGTATCGCCACGCCGCCCTCGGAGCGGCCCAGCCAGATTTCGCCATTCTGCAACTGCAGCACGCTGCGGACACTGATATCGGCCTGCGGATCACTGCCGTCCGGCACCAGGACGGTGATGCCTGGCAGCGGCGGCACATAGCGCTGCACGCCGCCACCGTATTCGCCGACAAACAGCACGCCGGACGCATCGCGGACCAGTCCCCGTATATCGGCGCCGGGCAGCGAATCGGGCTGGTCGCGCCGGTGGGTCAGACGCTGGCGCAACTGGCCAGTGGCCGCATCGCGCACATCGATGCCATTGCCCCGCCCTACCCACAGCGTCTGCGCATCGGCCGCCAGCATGGCATTCACCGGCCCCGCATGATCGTCTGCCTGCCCCGCTATGCTATGCAAGCGCGCCTGCTGCGGATCGACCGTCAGCAGGCGGCCATTCTGGGTGCCGACCCAGACCAGACCGGCGCTATCCTGGTACAGCATGGTGACCGTATCGTGCACCAGCCCCTGCTGCTCAGCCGGCACCGCCTCGAAGCGCTGGCTGTCGCGCGCCTTGCGCACCAGTCCCTGGCGCCCACCAGCCCAGACATCGCCCTGGCGGTCCACCAGCAGCGCAAACATCCAGTCGCTAGGCAAGCCCGCCGCCGCGCCGCGGAAGTGGCGGAACTGCTGGCTGCCGGCCGGCAGATAGTCGATCCCGCCGCCCGAAGTGGCTATCCACAGGCCGCCCTGCGGTTCACGCGCCAGCGCCCGAACCACGCCCTGGGTCAGCGATGTGGCTACTTGCGGATCGTGCTGATAGAACACCGAGCGGCCGCTATCGGTATCCACCCCGGCCAGCCCCACCGTGACCAGTCCGGCCCACAGTCGGCCCGGCCCGGCCGGAACGATGGCCGTGACAAAGCCCATTTTTTCCGCGCTGGCGGCATCAGTCTTGAGGCTGAAGCGCTGAAAGCGGTACCCGTCGAAACGGGCCAGACCGGTCGGACCGCCGGCCCAGAGATAGCCGCGCTCGTCCTGCGCCAGGGCGGTGACTACCCCATCCGGTATGGCATTGCCATGCTGGGTAGGGATAAAGCGCACCCCCTGCTGTGGCGGCGTGGCCATGCCGCTAGCGGGCACCAGCAGCAGGAGCAAAGCGGCCAGCGCGCCAGCGCCGGATTTGCGCAGCCGTTCGCCGGACCACGGTGAGTGCACTGCGGACAGCACTTAGCCCCGCACATGATGGCAAGCTGAAGCCGCCATTATTTGGCGGGTTCGGCCGGCACCGGCGCACTCTGCTGTTTGCGCGCCGCTTCCTCTTCCTTTTGCTGTTTGGCCTTCTGCTTGGCCATGTGGCGCCCTGCCACGCAGCCGACAACCGCCCCGGCCACAGCATGCTTGCCCGCCACGTGGCCCACTACGCCACCGACTACGGCCCCTTTGATGCATCCCTTGGCCTGCGCCACGGGCGTCGCGCCGGTAAGTATAAGCAGACCGGCTGCCAGAATTTTTCGCATGTCCATGCTTCACCTCCGCACTAATTGGATACATCACATATTACACGGCAAGGCACTGCGGCAGCGCTAAAAAATTTGCACTTCACTAACGCGCAGGATGGCCTGCGACAGATCCTGCCACAGTATCGCGTGTAAATTTGTAATCTTTCAAAAATTCAATTAGACTTCATCAATTTTAATAATTGCATGCTTGCATCGCGTAGAATTGAATCGATTTCAACATTTATCTGATAATCATCAATCGGCTGCGGGACATCGCGGAGAAAAGGACTGAACCATGCAGGCAGCGCAAACATCCGGGCAGACGGAGCCACGCGCCCGCAGCCGCAAGCTGGTCAAGAGCATCAGTGTCGATGATCGCTTGCTCTCGCTGGGCGCCGTCATCATGCAGGTGGTGCAGCTAGTTGATCTGGATGACGAGGGTGCCATAGATCTGGCCCACTACGTCATGTCGGATACTGCGCTATGCCAGAAGATCCTGCGTCTGGCCAATTCACAAGCCTTCCGCAAAGCCAGCGGCACGCCCATCACCACTGTCAGACGCGCCATCGGCGTGGTTGGCTTCAATGGCGTCAAGACGGCCGCCATGAGCGTGCTGCTGCTGGAGACACTGGCCAATACCCCACACGCGCACAGCGTGCGCTTCGAACTGGAAGTGTCGCTGTACGCCAGCCTGATCGCGCGCGAACTGGACCGCAAGACCAGCTTCCAGGCCAGCGAAGAAGCGGCAATCGGCGCGCTGTTCCGCAATCTGGGCACGCTGGTGGTGGCTTCGCATGAACACCGGCTATACGAGAACATCGCCGAACTGGCCGCTTCCGGCAAAGTGACACAGGCACAGGCGGAAACCATCGTGCTTGGCTGCAGCTACGAAAGCATGGCGATCGCCATCCTGAAAGAATGGCATATGCCGGAGGCCATAATCAGCAGCGTCGAGGCGCTGCCGGCCGAGCCTTGCAAGAGCACCGCCAACCGCGCGCTGTGGCTGCGCCAGGTAGTCTCCTTCAGTGTCGAGCTGGGGCGGCTGATCGCGCGCCAGCAGCCCGCCGACGGCGCCCACATGGCGCGCCTGCTGCAGTTTTACGGCACGGCACTGCAACTGGATCTGGGCAGCCTGCGCCGCCTGATCGTTAGCGTCCGCCATGAAGTGGGCAATATGCTGGCCGGGCTCGATATGCGCCCCTACCTGCCGCCGGCCGGCGCCATGGCGGGCCTGTCCAGTCTGCTGGAAGAAGCGGCCATGGCACCGGCCACTGCGGGGGCGGGACGCTACCCCAGCGGCAAACCGTATCACGCGCGCGACCTGCTGCTAAGCGGGGTACAGCAGATTACCCGCAGCGCCGCTTCGGGCCGGAACAAGCCCGGCCTGATTATCCCAGCCATCCTGCAAACTCTGTGCGACAGCATGGGCTTCCGCTATGCCGCGCTGTGCCTGAAAGATCCGGCCAGCGCCAGCTTCCGCGCCCGCGTGGCAGTCGGCGAACAGCACCAGCAGCGCAGCGCCGGTTTTGTGTTTCCGCTCGAAAGTGGCGGCGACCTGTTCCACCTGGCGATGGAAAACAATGCCGACCTGATGATTGCCGATGCCGCCAACAGCAAGATCGTGCCGCTGCTGCCGGAATGGCACCGTGCCCTGCTGCCTGACGCCTGCAGCTTCATCGTGCTGCCACTGCAAATCAAAGGCAGCTGCATCGGCCTGCTCTATGCCGACCGCGCCCGCGCCGCACCGGAAGGCGTGCCGCCCGATGAAACCTCGCTGATCCGCGCCCTCAAGACGCTGGCACTGGGCGCGCTCGCCGGCCAGTAACTCCCTTCCCTTCACGCACAAAATAAAAAAGCCTGCGCGCTATTACAGCGGGCAGGCTTGGCCGGACAGCGCAGGCGCTGTCCGTATGGTCTCGCAATTACTTGGCGATGGCGACGGTGTCGGCCACGCTGCGGAACTCTTCGATCTGGTCGAAGTTCATGTAGCGGTAGATCTGCGAGGCGTTCTTGTCGATCACGCCGATCTGCGACATGTACTCTTCCTTGGTCGGAATGCGGCCCAGTGCCGAGCACACCGCAGCCAGTTCGGCCGAACCCAGATACACATTGGTTTCCAGACCCAGACGGTTAGGGAAGTTACGGGTCGAGGTCGACATCACGGTAGCGCCTTTGCGAATCTGTGCCTGGTTACCCATGCACAGCGAGCAGCCCGGCATTTCCATACGGGCGCCGGTGCGGCCCAGCGTGCCGTAGTGGCCTTCGGCCGTCAGCACTTGCGCATCCATCTTGGTTGGTGGCGCGATCCACAGACGGACCGGGATATCCGACTTGCCTTCCAGCACTTTCGAAGCAGCGCGGAAGTGACCGATGTTGGTCATGCAGGAACCCACGAACACGTCGTCGATCTTGGCGCCAGCCACGTCGGCCAGGGTTTTCACGTCGTCCGGATCGTTCGGGCAGGCCACGATAGGCTCGTGGATGTCGGCCAGGTCGATCTCGATCACGGCAGCGTATTCGGCATCGGCGTCCGGCGACAGCAGTTCCGGATTGGCCAGCCATGCTTCCATGGCCTGGATACGGCGTTCCAGCGTACGCTTGTCCTGATAGCCGGTAGCGATCATCCACTTCATCAGCGTGATGTTCGAGGTCATGTACTCGATGATAGGCGCTTTATCCAGATGCACGGTGCAGCCGGCAGCCGAACGTTCTGCCGAGGCGTCGGACAGTTCGAATGCCTGTTCCACTTTCAGCTGTGGCAGGCCTTCGATTTCCAGAATACGGCCGGAGAAGATGTTTTTCTTGCCTTTCTTGTCCACGGTCAGCAGACCCTGACGGATCGCGTACAGCGGGATCGCGTTGACCAGATCGCGCAGGGTCACGCCCGGCTGCATCGCGCCTTTGAAGCGTACCAGCACCGATTCAGGCATATCCAGCGGCATCACGCCGGTGGCGGCGGCAAACGCTACCAGACCGGAACCGGCCGGGAACGAAATACCGATAGGGAAACGGGTGTGCGAGTCGCCGCCGGTGCCGACGGTGTCCGGCAGCAGCAGACGGTTCAGCCACGAGTGGATCACGCCGTCGCCCGGACGCAGCGCTACGCCGCCACGGTTTTCGATGAAGGTAGGCAGTTCGCGGTGCATCTTCCGTCCACCACTTTCGGATACGCGGCGGTGTGGCAGAACGACTGCATTACCATGTCGGCCGAGAAGCCCAGGCAAGCCAGATCTTTCAGTTCGTCGCGGGTCATCGGGCCGGTGGTATCTTGCGAGCCCACGGTGGTCATCTTCGGTTCGCAGTAGGTGCCCGGACGGATACCTTTGCCGGCCGGCAGACCGCAAGCGCGGCCAACCATTTTCTGTGCCAGCGAGAAGCCGCGGCCGCTGTCGGTCGGGTCTTGTGGCAGACGGAACAGGGTCGATGCTGGCAGGCCCAGTGCTTCGCGGGCTTTGGCAGTCAGACCACGGCCGATGATCAGAGGAATACGGCCGCCGGCGCGTACTTCGTCGAACAGCACGTCCGATTTGACTTTGAATTCAGCGATGACGGCGCCGTTTTTCAGGGCCTTGCCTTCGAATGGACGCAGTTCGATCACGTCGCCCATTTCCATTTGCGATACATCCAGCTCGATCGGCAGTGCACCCGCATCTTCCATGGTGTTGTAGAAGATAGGAGCAATCTTGTTGCCCAGGCAGACGCCGCCGAAACGCTTGTTCGGGATGAATGGAATGTCTTCGCCGGTGAACCACAGCACCGAGTTGGTGGCCGATTTACGCGACGAACCGGTACCGACCACGTCACCTACGTAGGCCACCAGATTGCCTTTGGATTTCAGCGCTTCGATCTGCTTGATCGGGCCGACTTTGCCTGGCTCTTCCGGGTTGATGCCCGGACGCGGGTTTTTCAGCATCGCCAGGGCGTGCATAGGAATGTCAGGACGGGTGGTTGCGTCTGGGGCTGGCGACAGATCGTCGGTATTGGTTTCGCCCGACACTTTGAACACGGTCAGGGTCATGCTTTGCGGTACTTCCGGACGCGAGGTGAACCACTCGGCGTCGGCCCACGACTGGATCACGGCCTTGGCGCGGGCACTGCCCTTGTCAGCCAGTTCCTTGACGTCATGGAAGTAGTCGAACATCAGCAGGGTCTTTTTCAGACCTTCGGCCGCCACGTCGCCCACTACGGCGTCGTCCAGCAGGTCGATCATAGGCTTGATGTTGAAGCCGCCCAGCATGGTGCCCAGCAGGCGGGTTGCCAGTTCGCGCGAGACCAGCGGCGAGGTTTCCGTGCCTTTGGCCACAGCCGACAGGAAAGCGCATTTAACTTTGGCCGCATCGTCCACACCGGCAGGAACACGGTTGGTGATCAGATCGACCAGGAATTGTTCTTCGCCAGCAGGCGGATTCTTCAGGAGTTCGACCAGGTCCGTGGTCTGGGCAGCCGACAGCGGCAGCGGTGGAATACCAAGGGAGGCACGTTCAGCGACGTGGGTGCGGTAGGCAGCTAACATGGAGAACTCTCATTCAGGTTGATTGCAGGGAAGCGGAGCGACTCCGCCGACTCTGGTGACTATTGTACCTCAACAAGTCTTATATAAGACATATAATAGGAGACAGCACGCACATTTTGCCACAAAACCGCCGCCGCAACAGCTAAAACGGCAACCTGCACCAGTGCTGCGCGGCATCCGGCGGCAGCCGTCCCCTGCAGTATTTTGCACCTGTCTGGCCAATCCGGAAAGCGTAATCTGGAAGTCCGCAAGCTTTGCCGCCCCCAGCCCCGCCTCAGATCACACCCCATTTCAGTGGTAAATTTGCATCTTTTTTGCATAATAAATTAGCATTTATCTGGAAAGCGACCTATTCTTCCGCAGCAACTTGGTCTTCTAGAAATACTTTCTAATGCCATCAACGTGGAGGGCTCCATGAAATTATCGGTTCTGGCAGTAGCTATGTTGTTTGTATCCAGTTTCGGCCAGGCGCAGGCCGGCTCGGTGACGCGCGAGTGCGGCGGACAGGGCGGCAACGACTTCGCCAGCGAGTCACCGGACAAGGTCGGATTGCGCTACGGAAAATTTATCGACGGTCTGGTACTCAATGGAAGACTGCACGGCGGCAACGGCGGCAATTCCACGCCTCAACTGGAACTTGATCCGGGAGACTACTGGACCGAGGTGGTTGTACGTGCAGGCAAATTTGTCGATTTCATCTCGCTGCGCTCCAAGGACGGCAAGGTGGTGCAAGGCGGCGGAGACGGCGGCGATTACTGTCTGAATCTGAAAAACGTTAAAGTCGTCAGTCTTGGCGGGAAGCAAGGTACCTTTCTGGACAATCTAAGGGTCGAGTACCTGGAGAATTACAGTGCCGCGAAAGAGCGCGCTGCCGGCTCATGGCAACTGGTTTGCTCCGGCATCTGTGATCAGGAGATGACCACCGGCATGATTAATTCCAATGGTACAAAAGAAACCAACGTTACCGAACGCACCAAGTCATCTTTCAAGGCATCGATGAAAGTCAGTGTGTTTGAAGGCGGCGGCACCGGCGATACCAGCGGCAGTGCCCTGTCTGAAACCACCAAACGGGCGCTCGAAACGAATTTTGACACCACCACCAGCGAGTCCATTACCAAGCGGGTCCACTTCACCCCGCAACAAATGCAAACCATGCATATCGATGCGGTGTGGCAATGGGTCATGCGAAACAATACCTCGGTCTGGAAAAGCTCCTTCATGGCGTGCACCCCCAATGACATCGCCCCTAACTGGACACCGGGCATGGGCCATCCGGACGGTTGTGCAACAGGATGTAAATTCGCCCGGCGCTAGCACTGGGCAGCGGGCCACCTACGGCCACCACAGACGGCCGTAGGTGCTTGCCGCACAGAGTCCAGGCAGCGCTGCCCTAATCCTTTTTCTCGCTTGCCGGCTTATCGGTTGGGGCCGGCGCCGTAGCCGGCTTGCTCTGCTGCCCCTGCATCATACGCATGGCATCCTTGGCCACCTGGCTGTCCGGATTCACCCCGGCCGCCTGCAGCGCATTTCGCACCGCATCGTTGCCCGTCACACCGCCAAAGGTGTAGCGCAGGCCCACATACAGGCGGCGCTGGTGGACGTGCACATCATTATGGTCACGCAGCACATCGGTATCGACGCGGAAGCGCTGGTCCGTGCCCTGGAACACATCGTTGGCACGCAGATTGAGCGACAGGCGCGGCGAGAATTTATGCTCGAGCGCCAGATTTACCATGCTGTACGGTTCACGGTAGCCTTCACCCGACAGCTGCTTGCCCTGACGGAAAGTCATAAAGGTCAGCGTGTCTTCCGGCGTGATGCTCCACTGCGCCCCACCCTGCAATTGCAGCGAAGGCGTGCGGCGCTTTTCGCCCGTGGGGCCCAGCAGGCCCAGACGGTCTTGCTCGATAAAGCCCCAATTTCCATTGAACATGAAGCGGATCGCCGGCAAGGCCATGCCATTCCATTTCATATTCGGCGGAATCATGGCCATGATGGAGAACTCCACGCCACCGGCTGCGCGGTCGCCTTCATTTTCCTTGGTAGTCAGCAGCGTGGTCGGGCTGACGAAGGTGCGGCGTTCGGTAATCACATCCGATTCGTGGCGCAGATAGCCACGCAGGCTGGCCGGCATCAGGCCTTTGATCTTGGTTTCGTAGCCCAGCTCCAGTGAGTGCAGCTTGACCGGCAGCAGGCGCGGATTGCCGGAGCTGATGGCGTAGTCGCTGGTATAGTTGACGAACGGATTCAGGTCGCCCGCAGCGGGACGCGAAATCCGGTCCGAATATGACAGGCGCAGATTACTGAACTGGTCGAGTTTGTAGGTCAGGAACAGGCTAGGTAAATAATTGGTGTAGCTATTGCTGGCCTGGACACTGGTCGTGACCTGATCCAGATCGAGCGCCGTGTGCTCGACCCGCAAGCCGCCCTTGAACGACCACAGCGGGTTGATCGGCATTTCATAAGTCGCATAGGCCGCCGTGACATCCTGCGCCAGCTGGAACAGATTGCTGCGGTGGGTATCCAACCCACCGTTATCAAGGAACAGATAGCGGTAGTCGGTGGTCTGGCGGGTGCGCTGCCAGCGTCCGCCCGCCGTGAGGAAACCACTCCCCACCTTGCCCGAGTAATCGCTGCTGAGATCGGTCAGACGGATCAGGCTTTCCAGGTTCTGGGTGTAGTCGCGCAATACAGGTGCGCCAGTGGCAGGCAGCATCACCGGCTGGTACATGGCCGCCGTATCCACGTTATTGTTGTTGGACGAATGGCGCAGATCCACCTTCAGGCTTTCGCCATCGGTGCTGAAGCGGCGCTCCCAGCCCGCCACCACTTCGTGGTTCAATGCATCGCCGCTGCCGACACGGCGCGTCAAATAGTCCACCAGCGGCAGGCTGCCGGTGCCGAAATCAGTCAGATGCTCGTTGCTGCGGAAGTCGTTGCCGCGCTTGTTCAACGACAGCGAAGCCGTCACCGTGTCGCGCTCGTTGTAGTTGTAGCGGCCGCCCACACCACCCTGTATGAAATCGGTCAGACCGCTACGCTGGCTGGTCTGGTGCAAGCGGCTGACGCTGCTGCTGGCCGGGTCCAGGCGCTCACGCAGATCATCCGAATCCGAGGCATTGCCGTCACGGCGATAGTTAAAAGTACCATTGACCGAAGCATAGCCGGCGCTATAGCTGCCGTTGGCGTAGGCGTTCTTGCGCCCGGCCGGGCCGACATTGCCGGCCACGCTGCCATTGCCACCCGGCTTGGTGTAGCGGCGTGAAATCAGATTGAGGATAGGGCCGCCACCGGCTTCGTTGCCGAACTCCGCCCCCGGGTTGTTAATCACCTGTACCGACTCGTAGTTCTCGGCCGGCAGCGCATTGATGGCAGCGGCGCGGTTATCGCCCTGCAACTGGGCGGTGGGCTTGCCATCCACCAGCACGGTAACACGCTCGCTGCCACGCAAGCGCACCGTACCGTTCGGGTCAACGTTGACGGAAGGGACGTTATTGAGCACGTCGCCAATCGACGAACCCGCCGTGCTGGCGTCGTTCTTGATGTCATAGACCTGACGGTCGATGCGGTTGGTCTGGCGTTCGCTCACCACATTCACGATGGGCGTAGGTGCAGCCTCCTGCCCGCTAGTGGCAGGCTGGGCCGCCAGCTGCGCGGCATTCGGCTTGGCTTCTTCCTTGCCCTTGGCCGGCGCGCTGTCGCTGGTCTGGGCCTGGGTCTGGGCATGCCAGCCGAGAAGGAGCGCAGCGATGGCTGCGGAAAGAATGGACTGAGTAGGACGGAACAGCATGGGCATGATGAGATAGCGGCTAGGTCTATGGTCAAAAGAGTCCGCCACCATACCACTTTCCACAAATGCAAGCTAGCAAATCGGCAACATTTATCAATATTGCCGTCCGCTGGATGGTGCCCCTGCCCCTCCAGCGTCTTAATCGGCCCAGTTGCGCTGTACTTCGCGCACCTGCGGTTCCAGCGTCAGAAAGAGTTCAGCCAGCACCGGGTCGAAATGCGTGCCTGCCTCCTTGCGGATCAATGCAAACGCCTCTTCCAGCGACCATGCGCTTTTATATGGGCGCACACTGGTCAGCGCATCGAACACGTCGGCGATCGCCACGATGCGCGCTTCCAGCGGAATCTGCGCACCGCTGATGCCGCGCGGGTAGCCGCTGCCATCCCATTTTTCGTGGTGATTGCGGGCGATGCTGGCTGCCATATTGAGCAGACTGGAATCATCGTCGCCCAGAATTTCCGCGCCAATATCGACATGACTCTGCATGATTTTCCATTCATCCGCATCGAGCTTGCCCGGCTTGAGCAGAACCGCATCGGGTATCCCGATCTTGCCGATATCATGCATGGGCGCCGCCAGGAAAAGCTGCTCGACGAACACCGCGTCACAACCGGCAGCCTGCGCCAGATCGCGCGCGAAATGGCTCATGCGGATCACATGCATGCCGGTTTCGTTATCCTTGTATTCGGCCGCCTTGCCCAGTTTATGAATGATCTGCAGACGGGTCTTTTCCAGCTCTTCGGCACGCACCAGCGACAGATGAGTTTTCACCCGCGCCTTGACCACGGCAGGACTGACCGGCTTGCTGATGTAATCAACGGCACCAGCCTCGAAGCCGGTGGCTTCATCATCGGCATCACTTAAGGCCGTCACAAAAATCACCGGTATCTTGCAGGTCTGTGGATTCTGCTTCAGGCTGCGGCAAACCTCCAGCCCTGTCATACCGGGCATCATCACGTCCAGCAATATCAGATCGGGGCGCTCCTGGGCCGCCAGTTCCAGGGCCTTTTGCCCATTGCGGGCAAACTGCAGCCGGTAGTCGTCCTGCAGGATATTGCGCAATACCTGAAGGTTGGTCGGCTCGTCGTCGACCAGTAGCAAATTGGGAAGAGAGTTCATCTTAGCGCGCTCGGGTTGTTAATTTACGGTGACACTGGTGTTGAGTACACTTGCATCAGACTGCTGATCTCTTGCTGCGCCTGCTCGAAATCGAAATCGTCCACTGCCGCCTGCAGCCTGGCCGCTTGCGGCGCATCGAGCGCAGGCATGAGCTGGCTGATTGCCTCGTCATCGAAAGCACTGTGACTGAAAGCCTGCTGCAGGCGGATCAGCAAGGCCGCCACATCAACCTGGGCTTGCCGATCTTCCGCGCCGCCTTG
>Ga0187845_1001979_pt1 | contig 11399 bp, 17 predicted proteins | sample SpaLakP09_SKY_68_FD_134515 | JGI IMG/M metagenome (GOLD analysis project Ga0187845, IMG submission 134515) | Oligotrophic lake water microbial communities from Sparkling Lake, Wisconsin, USA - SP09_SKY_68 | ecosystem: Environmental > Aquatic > Freshwater > Lake | place: USA: Sparkling Lake... | reverse complement strand
ATCTTCACCAGTTCAAGTCAATGAGGCTGAAACTATCAAACCCTTAACCCCCGATCAGGCAAGAATAAAGTCTATGCAGTATCGCGTAAAACGAGATCAACAGGCTGTCAAAGCTGAACGGGCGAGACAGAAAATAACTCGAGCACAACAGCAAATTATTCAATCAATCAATCCCCAAAGCTAACCGTCCATTAACTAGACGCTTGAACTTGTTTGGACAGTTATCCCCAAGTTGTAGTGTCGTGTTTAACACGACACTACAACATACTTTAGGGATATCGTGATGGATGTTAATCAGAATCTCAAAAATGGTATTAAGTCTGGTCGCGATAATGTTGTTCAATTGAGAAGTTAATGCTGGTAGTGCCAAATCCCACTCCGAAGCTAGGGTGGGATTTTAATAAGTTCGCACGTTAGAATCGTGCTGGGCAGGCCAAAACTCCAAAAAATAAATTACTGTATTTTTGTGACTGTTGTTGGCGAAATTGAATGACATTGATCAAGGTCGTGGATTGGGGGTATATGTTGCCATCAGGTGACTATATTTTTCGGGTAATAAGATATTTCTTATCTATTGAGGAAAAGCTACGAGGCAGTTGAATTTCAAAGTAGTTTTATAATATTTAAATAATGAAATTGAGAACAAATTCAAAGTTAATTCATTGGATCGCTATTTTGGGGATTTTGATGAGTATTTTGTCGCCGTCAATTTCACATGCGATCGTATTTAAAGATTCAAGTAAATCGATTAATTTAGAGATTTGTTCAGCTACAGACACTAAATTAATTCACAAAGTCGTAATTGATGATCAATTAAATGATTACCAATTTTCTGCTAAGCACTGCCCTTATTGTGTGGCTCAATCAGATTTCTTACCAGCTTTCAATACGGATTTAAATTTTTCTCTCAGTCAAAGCAATCAGCTTTTTCCACAGCTTTATTATCAATCTCCTAAGCTACTCTTTGCTTGGCTAACTCTTCCTTCAAGAGCACCTCCTCAAATCTCCTGATTTCAAGCAAAAGCCGATTACTTCTGAGTAATCGATTTTTTAGTATTTTGAAGGAGTAGTCATGTCCCATTGGTATTCATCGAAGGACCTAGTTAAAGTCTTTTCGATTAGCTTGTCAGTAATAGAATTTTGTATCGTTTGTTTTTTTATCAAACGATCAAACTTAGCTTTCTCTACGACTCATATTTCAACCCTAGAGTTGGAATCAATTCCCCTATAAAACGAAATACTACCTAAGTAAAACTATGAATAAATATTTATTAGTACTATTTGCTCTGCAGCCTTTTTTTACTCAAGCACATGTCGTATTAGAAAAGCCAGAAGCTATTGCCGGCAGTTATTACAAGGCTGTTTTAAAGGTTAGTCATGGTTGTAATAACCAAGCTACACAAAGAATTGTTGTTGAAATTCCAGATGGATTTCGAGGTGTAAAGCCAATGGTTAAAACCAATTGGAAAGTAATTGTTAAGAAATCTCAGTTAGCGAAGCCATATGTAAGCTATGGCAAAACTATTTCTGAGGGAACTACTCTAGTTGAATGGGGAGATGGAAACTTACCCTCAGAATACTATGACGAGTTCATTTTAGTGGGACAACTTACCGAGGAACCTGGAAATTTATATTTTAAAGTGACTCAAATATGCCAATCTAGCAAGTTGGAGTGGAACCAAATTCCTGATCAAGGTAAGACGATCAAAGACTATAGCTCTCCTGCTGCACTTCTTAAAGTTCTTCCAAAAGAAGAAAATCACGAACACCATAATCATTAATTTAGTTGGATTTTATTCTGATGAAACACTTTCAACTTAAATTATTAATATGTTCTCTAATCATCGGCATTACAAATTCATATGCTGCAGAAAAAGAGGCTCTTGAAGCTGACCCTATAGAAGTTACTGGTGCCAAAAATCAGCAATTATTACCTCCGTTCCCTGGCACAGTTGTCTCTACGAGCGCTTCTCAAATTGCCGATACAGTCAATGCGATGGATACGCCAGATGCATTAAAGTATCTACCAAGTTTGATGGTGCGTAAACGTGATTCTGCTGATTATGGTGGCGCCACTTTGGCTACACGCATATGGGGTGTTTCCTATAGCGCTAAAAGTATAGTCAATGTTGATGGGATGCCAATCTCAACGCAACTATATAACGATAATAACTATGGACCACCAAAATGGTTTATGGTTTCTCCAGAAGAAATCAAAAGTATTGATGTAATGTATGGACCATTTTCCGCCGCTTACTCAGGAAACTCAATGGGTGCCGTTGTTAATATCAATACACAATTACCAGAAAAATTTACGGCCATTATTAATACGACTGGTAGCTATCAAACCTTTAATAAATTTGGCACAAACGATAACTACCTGAGTGGACAGATGACAGCATTGATTGGCGATAAAAGTGGCGATCTCTCTTGGCGCCTATCAGTCAATCACGCAGACGCGAATACCCAGCCACGAGCCTTTGTAACAGGCCAAAATATTAATAGCAGTGGAGGATACGCTACAAGCTATCCTTACTATACAAAAACGGGGACGAATGGCAATGGCTATGATGGCGCTACAGCTTTTTTACACGGTACTTCAGATAGCGCTAATTTAAGACTTTTATATAGCATCACACCAAGTTTAAAATTAGGGCTCAATACGGGACTTTGGCAAGCGAACACGAATTCGAGTATTCAGTCGTATCTTGATGGAGGAACGTATCAAACCTTCAGTAAAAGTAATACGTCATCTGCTTCAACCTATTACGGGTGTAGTAATACTGGAACATCTACATCAGGAGCAGGGGTCACAAGTCCAGCATGTACCCCTTTTGCCTCTGGTATCTATTCTTTAGCACAGCGTCATTATATGAATGGTGTGACTTTAACCAGTGATGATGGTGGAGATTTTAATTGGCAGTACTCAATTGCGAATGTCTATTACGATCAAAATTTACAACGATCTGCTGGTGCTACCAATATAGACGGAGCGCCAAGATACGACTATGCAGGCACTGTCTCGGACTATAGTGGTTCAGGTTGGACAACGACCGATTGGCGGGGTAACCTTATATTAGGTGAAGGCGATACTAAAGGTAAGCATGTGTTGAGTTTTGGCTTGCACTATGACTACAACCGCCTTAATAATACCCAATACACAACAACCAATTGGAATACAGCAACATCTGGAACTGTTTCTGCTATTGGGAAAGGTGTGACAACAACCAGTGCCTTGTGGGTACAGGATGCTTGGCGCCTCAATGAAGTATTAAGATTAACGACTGGATTACGTTATGAAAATTGGAATTCTTTTGATGGACAAGTATTATCAGCCGGAAATACTGCGACACCATCAAGGACATCATTTGATGCGTTTTCACCTAAAGTATCTTTATTATATGACGCTCCTCATGATTGGTTGATAACCACCTCATTAGCGGGAGCATCACGATTCCCGACTCCTGGTGAACTATTTAATGTGGTTGCTAAATCCGCTGGAACGTGTGCAAATGGAGCTTTGACTTGTACCTATGCGCCATCTAATTTAAATCCTGAAGATGTTCGTTCTGCCGAGATTAGTTTTGAGAAGCAACTATGGAATGGTTTTTTTAGGACATCACTTTTTGCAGAAGATGTTCGCAATGCTTTAATATCTCAAATTGGTTATCCTGATAGTAATAATCCCAATGCAGCTTTTAGTACCTGGCAAAATGTAAAAAAAGTTCGTAGTTACGGAGTTGAGTTTGCTAGTCAATTGAGAGATGTAGTTTTAAAAGGACTTGATCTTGGTGGCAGTATTACTGTCGTAGATTCAACCATTCTTGATAATGATGGATTAACATCAACTTATAAACCAACCGTAGGTAATCCAATACCAGGTGTATCGCCATTAAAAGTTACAACAGTGATGACTTATCGCCCTGATGAAAAATGGGCTTTTACAGTAGCAGGAAGATATCAGAGACAGTTCGCCTCATCTTTGGACAACAACGATGTAAACGCCAATACCTATTTAGGATTTTCCGGTTTCTTTGTTGTGGATTTGAAAGCAAGATATCAAATCGATAAGAACTTGAGAGCAAGTTTTGGTATTGATAATGTAAATAATAGAGACTATTTCTTGTTTCATCCTTTCCCACAAAGAACGTTTGTCGCGAATTTAAGATATTCGTATGATTAACAAATGAACCATAAGCGTCCAGTAACAGGATGCTGATACTCTTCCACCACCTGCCGGTGCCACGAGCCAACCAATCAAAGCCGTTCAACTCCACACTTCAAACCTACTACACCACACCAAAAGTGCGTAACTGTAAATCATTGTTAAGCTATTGTTTTATATAGATTTTTAAAACTTCTAAGCCGTAGGTCGCACGTTCGAATCGTGCTGGGCAGGCCAAAACTTTAAGATTTGTATTAGTTTATAAATCTAATAAAAAATATAAAATTAATTTAAAAGAGCTTTTTGAAAATCTTCAGCTGTTACTTCAGCTTGGCGCAATAATCCGTTGACTGTGCCAACTTTGACTTCTTTGTGGTTTGGTACGACACAACCTTTTCCACCACGTTTCATCATAATATGGCTACCAGATTGCCTTGCTACTTGAAAGCCTATTTTTTCTAGTGCACGAACGATATCTTTACCAGAGAGACCTGGAAATTTAGGCATGAGCTATGTCAAAAGTTGTTACTAATGGATGAACATTAAAAGTCATTGGAAACTCTTCCAAATAAAGAGAGGTAGCTTCTTTTAAATTAGCAATTGCCTCATCAACAGTTTCACCTTGAGTAGTTGTGCCAGTTTCAGGATTTAGGGCAATATACCCACCTTCTTCAACTGGACTTAATATAGCTGTAAGTAACATTAGAGCTCCTTTTCTTAAAGTAAATATTATGCGCTCAATGATTGATTTGAGCAAATAGTAGCCTTTTAGATAATAGGTAATTATCCACACGGTATGAGAAGCCCAAGGTCGCACGTTCGAATCGTGCTGGGCAGGCCAAATTAGGATTTCAAAAACCATAAACCTACAAATGTCAATTGAATGGTTTTAAAATCAATAGCATAGACTTATAAATCATCTAGGAAATGCAATGGCAAGTTTAATCACAATTGATCCTGCAGTTTGTCATGGAAAGCCTTGTATTCGAGGCATGAGATATCCTGTCGAAGGTATTCTCGAATGGTTAGCAAGTGGCATGACTATTGAAGATATTTTAGGCGACTATGAGGATCTTCAGCGTGAAGATATTTTGGCTGCCTTGGCCTATGCTGCTCGCTTAACTCATATTAAAAGAGTCGAACGCATCGCTGCATGAAGTTTATCGTTGATGCCCAATGACCAAGGAAGTTTGTCATTTGGTTAAATGAAGCAGGGCATGATGCGCTTCATACATTAGATTTGCCAAAAAAAAATCTCACGTCAGACATGGAGTTAACTGAATTTGCAGTCTCCCAAGGTCGAATCGTTATCAGTAAAGACGATGACTTTGTGCAGGCTTACTTGATCAACGGAGAGCCATCTTTGTTACTCATTTCAACGGGAAATATTAGCAACCTCGCACTTGAAGTCTTGATTAAATCAAATCTACAGTTAATATCAGATGCTTTTTTACAAAGTCGTTTCGTAGAACTAACTTTCAACTCGATAGTTATCCACGAATAGAGTTTAGATTTACGGTCTAAGAAGCTCAAGTTCGCACGTTCGAATCGTGCTGGGCAGGCCACTACCAAATGGTCTGTACCGGACACATGGTTTACACTATGTACCGAGCACATACTTTACACTTCTTCCCTACTTATAGCCTAATAATTACAAGTTCTTTTTAATTAGTTGAATAGAGCTCAAAGAACCTAGTTTAAAATAGAATCAATGAGAAAAACTCCAAATGTCGACTGATAAACTTTATCTAACTCCTTTTAAGAATGCGCTTGCCAGGCTTCAAGAGGGTTATGCACGCTATCAACAAGATATTAAAGATAACCAAATTCGGGATGGATTAATTCAAAGATTTGAATTTACTTATGAAATAAGCCATAAGATGCTCAAACGTTATCTTGAAAGAACTTCGCCAAACCCTGAGCAGTTCGACTCCATGCCGTTCGCTGATTTGATCCGAAGCGGCAATGAACAATCCTTACTTTTAAGTGATTGGAATAAATGGAAGATATTTCGAGAAATGCGAGCAAAATCAAGTCATACTTATGACGAAGACATTGCTCTAGAAGTGGTATCCGTCATCGTAGACTTTATTGCAGAAGCAAAAGTACTTTTAGAGCAACTTCAAAAGAGAAATGTCTAAAATTCATCCTCCCGTAGAGGTTAGTTCTTCAGAGTGGAAAATTATTGAAGAAATTTTAATGATGATTGTTCCTGATCAAGAAGTGTTAGCCTTTGGCTCACGAGCTAAGTTTTTAGCAAAACCATACTCCGATTTAGATCTTGCTTTAAAAGGTGAGATACCTTTAATTTTGAACTCATTAGCCGATCTTAAGGACGCTTTTTCTAATTCAGACCTTACCTTCAAAGTTGACATAGTCCAATGGGAAACTATTTCTGAAGATTTTCGGGAAATCATTAGCAAAAATAGTGTTTTGATTAAAAAATCTTTATAAATAAAAATAATGCTATTTAAATTACTTAACTACATTCAAGAGATTCTTTCAAGGGTAATCCCCTCAAGGGTCGCATATAACGAATTTTTAGCGGCGAAATCTAAAATAGCCTTAACTTGTTCTAATTTGATACCAGGAAATATTTCAGTAAATTCTTGAGCGGTTATTCCATCGTCAAGATTTTCAAAAAGTGCTGCGATGGGTACTCGCGAGCCTACAAATACCAAGGATCCGCTGACGCGTTCTTTAGTGCTTTCTACAGCAGGGCAGATTGACCAGTTGATCATTTTCTAAATTCCTAGAATAGAGCTTATTATGCTACCAAACATTGAATTGAGCAAATGATAGCCTTTTTGTTAATTAGTAATTAACTATCCCACGGTCTAAGAAGCCCAAGGTCGCACGTTCGAATCGTGCTGGGCTGGCCATAAGTTATCCTTTTGCTTTGTACTGTAGAGGAAAGGCTAAAGGGTCTCTGATGGAATCAATAGATAAATCGATATCTAAGTTTGGCCAGTAGATATGTTTTTCAGATGGCCATTCCACTTCACAAAGTTCCTTAATGGTTACATCCTTAAACCAAGGAAAGTTCTCAAAAGAAAGAAATAGTTCTTCAGTTGGCAATAAAAGCCAAAAACCTTGCGATGAAACCTGTGTGATTTCAATCAGAGAAGTGAGTGTTCCAAGCATTTGTAATTTCCTCATAATGAAGAATAACTAATTTTTTAACGGCATTAATTTGCTGATCAGATAACCCATAATTTACAGCAATTATGACCTCAGGTGTTAGCCAAAACTTGGCTTCCCCATCAGCATGGCTAACGTGAACATGAATCCGAGGCTCTTCTCTTGAAAAGAAGAAAAACCTGAAGCCATCTTCTTTAAAGATTGTTGGAGACATTGCTTATTATAAGCTTCAAATATACTTATTAAATGAATGTGGCCATTCATTATTAAAAGAGTAACCAATTCTTAAGTTATTGTTTCAACGAGTTTTTCACGCCTTCTAAGCCCAAGTTCGCACGTTCGAATCGTACTGGGCAGGCCAAAATTACCCTAAACTTGCTCTTTTATGAATTAATTAGCATAATTGAAGTATGAAGCCATCTGAAGCCCTGAATAAAAATAGAGTTCAAATACGACAAATAGTTGCATCTCATCACGCTAGCAATGCGCGTGTTTTTGGCTCGGTAGCTAAAGGGGAGGATACTAATCAAAGTGATTTGGATATTTTGATTGACCCTACAAATGAAACTACTTTGTTTGATATTGGAGCTATTCGTAGAAAGTTAAAAGATCTTCTTGGTGTGACTGTTGATGTACTAACTCCTAATTCATTGCCCGACCACTTTCGTGAGGAAGTAATAGCAAGTTCTGTTCCTGTATGACTAGACATCCACATAGGTTGGATGACTATCTAAAACATATAGTTCAGGCCATCGAAAAAATAGATTCTTATTTAGAAGATTGTGATCAATTAGCTTTTAGCTCCAATACATTGATTCAAGATGCGGTTATTAGAAACTTTGAAATTATTGGGGAGGCATCTAAAAATATTGAGCGCCTTTACCCGGACTTTATAAAAACTCACTCTGATATTCCATTTATAGATGCCTATGAAATGCGAAATGCTTTATCCCATGGATATTTCAAAGTAGACTTGGATATTCTTTGGAAAACAATTCAAGTCAATTTACCTGATTTAAAAATTCAAATCGATCAACTAGTAAATAGGTAACACTTGGTTTACCACGGCCTAAGAAGCCCAAGGTCGCACGTTCGAATCGTGCTGGGCAGGCCACGATTCACAAATTAGTTCACTAAATTGATTGTGTCCGTTGAGGACCAGATTGACTACCTTGAAGACCGTTCATGAGTGGGGCTGATCTCACCGTGGGAGATCCTGTGGGGCTATGCTTTGTTGGGTAGTATCTAGTTAAGGGACGGTTGAACTCTGGCCTATTAGAGGCCGAAGGTTGGAGGTTGAGTGGACAGCGCAATGAAATAAATACCATGTCAGTTATGGCCTTCTTAATTTGTGGATTAGCAAATAGTTGTTGTTCAATAACATCTTATGGGAGAAGGCCACCACCATTTTTTTAAATACCTAACTAACGATACCTCATTTAATTTGATAAACAGCTAATGAACCACTAACCTCAAATCCTACCAATAGTAGCGGAACACCTGTTGGACTGTCGGATGCTGAAATAAACTTTAAACCCTCGGGTGATATATCTCCAGTACTCGTCGCATCAGTTGTATTTCGAATGTACTGCACAAATTTTGGTTTCAAGGGGTTTGTTACTTGGTACATCATGATGCCACTAGAACGCTCTAAACCAATAAAAGCAAATGTTTCATTACCAACTTTTCCAACTACAATATTTTCAGGTTCAGGTCCTTTGTCATCCATACGATCTTTTAAAGCAAAGAGTAATGATGGCGTCGCATCGTTATAGACTGTTAGCTCAAAGTCGGCACCCGAGTCAAATACTTGAGCCCCTGTATCCGCATCCCAAATGGAAAATGAACGAGCACCATAGGTATACAACTTGTCATATCTTCCTGAGGTGGTATTGACTCCCACAGGAGTTCCATTGGCCGTCTTGACGATGTTCAAACGCGCCAACTCTGTACTGACAGTACTTGGAAAGATCGTAGTATCTAGGCCGGGGCTGGATACAATGGCGCTCACACGGGCTGATTCTTTGGCAGCAGTCTCAATGTAATCATCTTTGTTATCCCCTTCATTCCCAGTCAAGAAGTAGGTTTTCCCTGCAACGGTGAAGCTGGCCACCCCATCAGGCATATAGTAACCATAGAGGTTGGCATAATTTTTGAGCGTAGGCGCGGCGCACACGGAAGCCGAAGTACAGGTGGTGTAAGCGGTCTGGTCATTTGTCCAAATTTTGTTCTTGCTTTGGCTAAAATCCTTGACTCCCAATGCGTAAATTTTACTGATTCGGGAGTTGGTCAGATCAACCACCGCCACCGCGTTTGCCTCTTGCAATGTCACAAAAGCGGTTTTACTGTCTTCCGAAATAGTTACATATTCTGGTTCTACGTCTTGAGAAAATGTGGCCCCTGGTCGCACAATGCGAACACCAGAGGGCAGTTCGCTGGCACGTGAGCCTCCAGCGTTAAAGTCGGTGAAGCCCAATGTGGTTGCACTAGTAGCGGGTTGTTCATTGTTTATAGTAATGATGGAAATGGAGCCCTCAGCATCACTGATACTTGTGGCGGAATTTTTCAATGGCTCGCCCTCGTTGGCTACAACTAAATACTTACCATTGGGTGAAAAAGCCACGCCATCGGGTAAGGCCCCAACAGTAACTTTTCTTATAAATGTGGCCACACCATTGGAGTCCAGGCTATAGAAAGCAATTACGCCACTTTGATTTTTTATAGAGTTTGCTACTGCAATAGCTAACAAGTTTCCTGTTATGTCTAAGCTTTGGACACCTCCAGCGGTAAAGTTAGAATCATTAACGTGAGTAGCAACATTCACTGGTGTTCCTAGAGATAAGTTTTGGGTAGTTACAACTTCATTATTATTCGCTGGCGTAGTTTTCATAGCGGTGGTAGTCAAGGCAGATAAGCTGACACGAGCAAAAGATGTCGGGTTATTTGTCAATGGCTCATCAATGGTGATGAAGGCCGACTTGCTCAACTTGTGATAGGAAATAATTTCCGCATAAAGTCGTGTGGTTCTAGATGAACTACCTTCAGTTGTATTTACGGAGGTTCCACCAGCACTATAACGCCCTACCAATGACATGCGTGGTAAGCCTGATAGGGTTGCCATTTGCCCCTTCAAATGTGTACGAGCTTGTGCTTCAGTAGGTGCGGCTGCTAATGCAGCAGTAGTAACTAGAGTACTCAAAGGGTCAGTATCCCAAGAGCTAGGTGTTTTTGCAGTAGTACTTAACTTAGTTTTGTCAATTGTTATTCCGTTGTCGGGATTTCCATCGGCATCAATTGCTTGAAGAAAACGCGCCATATAAACTACTTTAGTATCGTCTTCTGAACTTGCACCAGCTAGATCTACTGGGGTAATCATACTTGAAGCAGTAACAGAAGGAAGTGATATATCATTGATCCAAAAAGTTATTGTCGAGCCAGCCGAGTATGAAAATGTTCCTGACGCATCTGTAGTACTTGAAATGCCACTACTTGTTGTATAGTTCATACCCCCGACAGGAGCATCTACGAATACTCCAGTTAAAGTCGGTGTGCTAACTGTGATAACGCTTGTTGGAGAAGAACTAACAACTGTTGAAGAAGAACTAACACCTGATGTCGAAGAATCTCCAACGCCGCAAGCAGAAAGTTGTAACAGTGTAAAAACTAATATAAAAGTTGAAAACTTCATATTTCTGCCTCTTTAGTTATTAGACAGAACTACGATAGAGATTTACTGTTACAGAATTATTACGTTATAAGTGAAATAATAAATTTATTTTAATTTGTGAAAAAAATTCTATTAGAGAAAGGATATCGATCTATATCCTTAGGCCCCGCTAGATTCAAATTCGAGATACTCAAATCAATATAAAGGGTAGTTTTTTCGATTGCCCAATCTCTAAATAGAAAATAAAATACATATGTTTGGTTGGACGCTTGTATCGATTCAAAGTTAAATTAATCCAGCTGCTTTTCCAATGATGCGGAGTCGTGTCAAACACGACTCTAGTGCACGATGATGCCATTCCTGTCCTACCATTCGACTATACGAGTAGTTCATTTGTACAGGATCAGCATCTAATTACGTACCGGT
>Ga0187845_1001976_pt1 | contig 11413 bp, 7 predicted proteins | sample SpaLakP09_SKY_68_FD_134515 | JGI IMG/M metagenome (GOLD analysis project Ga0187845, IMG submission 134515) | Oligotrophic lake water microbial communities from Sparkling Lake, Wisconsin, USA - SP09_SKY_68 | ecosystem: Environmental > Aquatic > Freshwater > Lake | place: USA: Sparkling Lake... | reverse complement strand
GCTGGTGCAGGCGGCGGCGATCAAGCCGCCGGTGCAGGACTCGGCCGTGCCCAGGCGCTCACGGCGCTGGATCAGGGCGACGGCAATGCGGTCGATCAGCTCTTGCTCTTCGGGAAACAGCATGGGGGACCTCCGACAGGTTCAAGCCAGACTCAGGCCGAACTCAGGCCATGAGCGCGCGCCACAGCGCAATCACCACAAGCGTACATCCGGCGGCGACGAAATCATCAAACAAGATGCCGAAACCCTGGGCCCAGCTGACAGGTTTGCCACGCTCGCCCTTGAAGAGCTGGTCGGCCCAGCGCACCGGCCCCGGCTTGGCTGCGTCGAAGTAGCGGAACAGCGCAAAAGCCACGGCCTGGCCCCAGAAGCCGGCCGGCGTCACCAGCCAGAGGATGAGCCAGAAGGCCAGCACCTCGTCCCAGACGATGGCGCCGGGGTCAGGTGTTGCCAGGTGGCGCGCGGTCATCGTGCAGGCCCACCAGCCGACCAGGGTGCCGCCGGCCAGCAGCCAGGCCCAGCTGCGGTCCGTCATCCAGGGGTTGAGGGCCAGAAAAGACACCCAGACCCAGAGCGTGCCGACCGTGCCCGGCGCCTTGGGCGAGAGGCCGCTGCCGAAACCCAGGGCAATCCAATGCGCCGGATGAGGGAACATGAAGCGGGCCGTGGCGCGGCGCGGCACCAAGGGCGCCGTGGTGGGGGGTGAGGCGTCGCTCATGGAGATTTGAAATGGTCAAAACTGTTGAACTGCAGGGCCATCGCCTGACCGGCGCCGTCATACAGACGCAGGCCCGACTCGGCCTCGATGCTGCCGATGCGCTGCACCGGTGTGCCGCTGGCCGCCGCGGCAGCCGCGACCGCCGCGCGCCCGGCCGCATCGCCCGGCGCGCTGAAGACCAGCTCGTAGTCGTCGCCCCCGGCCAGGCCGCATTCGCGCTGCAGGGCCAGGTCTTGCGCCGCCAACACGGCGCTTCGCGGCAGAGCATCGACATCGAGCCGTGCGCCGACGCCCGAGGCCTTGAGGATGTGGCCCAGGTCACCGAGCAAGCCGTCCGAAACATCGATGGCACTGTGCGCCACCCCGCGCAAGGCCCGGCCCAGCTGAACACGCGGCTGCGGGCATTCCATGGCCCGGCGCACCCGTTCGAAATCCTGGCCGCTGGCCAGGCTCGCCGTGCCGCGAAAGACCTCGAGCGCCAGGCGCGCATCGCCCAAGGTCTGGCCCGAAACATAGAGGTCGTCGCCGACCCGCGCGCCACTGCGCAGCAAGGCCTGACCCCGCGGCACTTCGCCCATCACCGTGATGCAAATATTCAGAGGCCCGGCGGTCGTGTCACCACCGACCAGGGCAATGCCATGGGCCTGCGCCAGCGCGAACAAGCCCTGGGCGAAACCGCTCAGAAAGGCTTCGTCCACGCGCGGCAGGCTCAGCGCCAGCGTGAAGGCACGCGGTGTGGCGCCGCACGCGGCCAGATCGCTAAGGTTGACCGCCAGCGCCTTGTGGCCCAGACGCTCCGGCGCGACCGTGGATAGGAAATGCCGGCCCTCGACCAGCATGTCGGAGGACACCAACCACTGCATGCCCGGCGTCGGGTTGATGACGGCGCAGTCATCGCCAATGCCCACGGGTACGGCTTCGGCCGCGGGGTGGCTTTGGCTCTTGAAATAGCGCTGGATCAGATCGAATTCGCCCATGGGGGGAGATTGTGTCAGTGCGCCAGACCGCCGGCACTGCAGGCGCGCGATTCCTAGCGCGCAGCCTGCCCGAGACTCAAGCCCATGGCCGCTCGGACGATAAGATCCTCAGGAGTCGGGTTGATGGGCGTCCTGCCCGCAGCTGTCCCTTTCGATGGACTCCCACTGATGCGCGCAATCGAGACCGAAACGCGTGGAAGCCCAGACGCAATGCCTGTGACCGAGGCCGGCGCTGGCCCTGCCGCCCACCTGCCGCTGCAGCTGCTGCTGCGCTTTGCCGATGCCGCCTTCGAACAGCGCTTCATCCAGCACTACGTCGCCTTCTACTTTCGTTATGCCCAGCTGAGCCTGCTGCTGGGGGCGCTGCTGATCACGGGCGACTACCTGGTCGACCGCTTCGCCCATATCCACGGGCCGGCCAATCTGCTGCGCCTGACGCTGGCCGTGCCGGTGCTGCTGACGGGCCTGGGCTTTTCGCTGCTGCCCAAGGCGCGCCAGCATTGGCAGCCGGTGATGGCCAGCTTCATCGTCACGGTGGCCCTGTGCCTGATGCTGATTCTGCTGCGCATCGATCAGGAGGGCGGTGCCGGGCTGAAGAGCTGGGTCGGCGTGCTGAACTTCACCTTTCTGGAGTTCTACTGCTTTGTGATCCTGGGCGTGCAGTTCCGCCATGCCCTGGCTTCGGGCGCGCTGATCATGGCGGCCTTTCTCTACGCGCTGGGGTGGCATGCAGGCCTGCCCGCCCAGGAGGCCGGCTACTGGTCCTATCACGTGCTCACGGTCTTCATCCTCGCGGCCGGCATCGGCTGGTGGCGCGAGTACCTGCTGCGCAAGGAGTTCATGGCGCGCTCCGCCCTGGACGACTCGCTGCGCGCAGCCGAACAGCGGGCCCTGCGTCTGGGCCACTATGACGAGGTCACGGGCTTGCCCAACCGCCGGCTGTTCGCCGAGCTGGCCGCGCCGGCGCTGGAACGCGCGCGGCACAGCGCCGGCGGCTGCGCCGTGCTGCATGTCGAGATCGACCGATTCGGCGGCGTCCATGAGCTCTACGGCCATGGCCAGGGTGAACTGGTGCTGGCCACCATCGCCCGGCGCTTGCGCGCCTGCCTGCGCGGCGGCAGCGACCTGGCGGCTGTCCCGGTGATGGACCAGGAACCCAGCCTGTTGGCGCGGCTGGGCGACCAGGCTTTCGCCATCCTGATCCCTGAACTCGAGGGGCAGGAGCGCGCCTCGGCGGGCGCGCAGAGATTGCTCGCGGCGGTCGCCAAGCCGGTGGCGGTCGACGGCCAGCCGCTGCGCTTGTCGGCCAGCATCGGCATCGCGATGTTTCCCGGCGACGCCACGGACCTGCTCCATCTGAGTCGCTGCTCGGAACAGACTGCACGTGTCGCCGCGGAGGCCGGCGGCGCCCGGCACAAGTTCTTCGACGAGGCGCTCAACGCCCGCGCCAGGAAGCGCGTGCTGCTGGAAGCTGAGTTGCGAGAAGCCCTGCAGGCCGGGCAACTGCGTCTGCACTACCAGCCCAAGGTGGACGCGCGCAGCGCCGGCCTGGTCGGCGCCGAGGCCTTGCTGCGCTGGCAACACCCGGAGCGCGGCCTGCTGCCGCCCGGCGATTTCATCGCCCTGGCCGAAGAAAGCGGCCTGATCACGCCGCTGACCGACTGGGTGCTGCACACAGCCTGCCAGAGCCTGCGTCGCTGGTCAGACCAGGGGCTGCCGGCCTTGCCGCTGTCGGTGAACCTGCCGGCTTCGAGCCTGGCCGATGCCGGCCTGCCTGAGCAACTCGAGGGCTTGGTGCGGCAGTACCAGCTCCATCCTGCCAGCCTGATGCTCGAACTGACCGAGACCATGGTCTTGCGCGATGTAGCCACCGCGGTCGGCGTGCTGGACCGTCTGCGCGCCCTGGGCTTTGGCCTGTCGCTGGACGACTTCGGGACCGGCTACTCCTCGCTGAGCCACCTCAAGCGCCTGCCCATGAGCGAACTGAAGATCGACCGCGCCTTCATCACCGACGTGGCCCGTGGCGGCCGCGACGCGGCCCTGGCCGCGGCCATCATCACCTTAGGAAACGAGCTCGGCCTGCAAGTGGTGGCCGAGGGGGTGGAGACCGCGGAACAGTCGCAGTTCCTGATCGGCCGAGGCTGCCCGCTGCAGCAAGGCTATCTCTTCTCCAGGCCCGTGCCAGGGGCGGATTTCGAACGCATGCTGCAGTCGGGAACGACCCGACGCTAGCGCCATCAGGGACACTCCTCCAGCGCCACCCCAGTTCACCCGTTCACCGTTCACCTATTCACCCCCACCACCACCCACCCATGCGCCGCCTCCTGCTCCCCCTGCTGCTCGCCAGCGCCTTCACCGCCAGCGCCCGCGACAACCCCCTGCTCCAGCCCTCGACCCTGCCCTTGGGCTACCCGCATTTCGACCAGATCCAGGACAGCGACTTCGCACCCGCCCTGGAGGCCGGCATGGCCCTGCATTGGCGCGAGGTCGATGCCATCCTGCGCAACCCGGCCGCGCCGAGCTTTGCCAACACGGTGGAAGCGCTGGAGCGTGCCGGACGTCTGCTGGGCCGCGCACAGAACCTGCTCGGCAGCCTCAGCGGCACCGACAACAACCCCGCGCGCCAGGCCTTGCAGCAGCGCTTTGCCGCCGAGATGGCGGCGCACCGCGACCGCATCGCGCTGGACCCGCGCTTGTTCGCCCGCCTGGACGCGCTGCTGGCGGCCAAGCCCAAGCTGGCCGCGGACCAGCAGCGCCTGCTGGAACGCATGCACCGCAATCTGCGCCGCTCTGGCGCCGAGCTGCCGGCCGACAAGCAGCTGCGTCTGCGTGCCATCAACAGCGAGCTTGCGCAGATGGGCGCCGAATTCAACCGCAAGGTGCTGGCGGGCGTGAACGAGGCCGCGCTGTTCGTCAGCGAGCGCGCCGAGCTCAAGGGCTTGCCCGAGAGCGAGATCGATGCGCTGAAGCAAGCCAGCGACGGGCGCTACAAGATCGCGCTTCTGAACACCACCGGCCAGCCCCTGCTCGAGCGCTTGCAACACCGCCCCTTGCGTGAGCGGCTCTACAAAGCCTCGATCGCGCGCAGCAGCCTCGGCGACGGCAACGACACCACCGCCCTGGTCAGCCGCTTTGCCGGCCTGCGCGCCGAGCGCGCGGCCTTGCTGGGCTTTGCCACCTATGCCGATTTCGAGTTGCAGGAGCAGACCGCCCGCGAGGTCAAGACGGTCAACACGCTGCTGCGCCAGCTCGCCCCGGCGGCGCTGGCCTCGGCGCGCCAGGAGCAGGCGGCGCTGCAAGGCCTGGCCGACCGCGAGCAGGACGCCGCCGGTCAGCCACGCTTCGCCTTGCAGGCCTGGGACTGGGCCTTCTACAGCGAGCGCCTGCGCGCGGTCCAGCATGGCTACGACGGCGAACAGTTGCGCCCCTACCTGGAGCTGCAGAACGTGCTCGAGCGCGGCGTCTTCCACGCGGCCCACGAGCTCTTCGGCCTGAGCTTCAAGCGCCGCAATGACCTGCCGGTCTACCACCCTGATGTGCAGGTCTGGGAGGTCTTGGCGCCAAATGGCAAGACGCAGGCCCTGCTGCTGCTCGACCTCTATGCCCGCCCCAGCAAGCGCGGTGGCGCCTGGGCTAACGCTTATGTGCGACAGAGCCAGCTGTTCGGCGAGAAGCCGGTGGTCGGCAACCATCTGAACATCGCCAAGCCGGCGGCCGGCCAGCCGACGCTGCTGAGCTGGGACGAGGCCAACACCTTGTTCCATGAGCTTGGCCACAATCTGCACAGCATGCTCAGCGACATCCGCTACCCCGGCCTGGGCGGCACACCGCGCGACTATGTCGAGTTCCCTTCGCAGGTCAACGAGATGTGGTTGACCTGGCCCTCGGTGTTCAAGAACTACGCCCGCCATCACCAGACCGGCGCGCCCATGCCCGAGGCCTTGCTCAACAAGGTGCTCGGTGCCAAGACCTTCAACCAGGGCTTTGCGACCACCGAATACCTGGGCGCCACCCTGCTCGACCAGCGCTGGCACCAGCTCAGTGCCGCCGAGGTGCCCGCGCCTGAGCAGGTGATGGCCTTCGAAGCCCGCGTGCTGCAACAAGAAGGCTTTGGCCCCGAGCAGACCCTGGTCGCGCCGCGCTACCGCACGCCCTACTTCAGCCATATGGTCGGCGGCTACTCGGCCGGCTATTACAGCTATCTGTGGAGCGAGCTGCTCGACGCCACCACGGCCGAGTGGATCGAAAACAAGGGCGGCCTGAACCGCAAGACTGGTGAGCGGCTCAAGCGCCATGTCTTCGCCATTGGCGGCAGCAAGGACATCATGGCCGAGTTCGAGCAGATGGTCGGCTCCAAGCCCAAGCTCGAGCCCTATCTGAAGCGACGCGGTCTGACGCTGAGCCGTTGAATCGGCATGCGCCTGCCTGGGCACGGCGAGAGGCCGAGCCCAGGCCCTATTTGGCTGAGCCTCCAGCCCGCAACACCAGGCGCGTGTCCGCGAGGTCCCAAACGCTCAAATCCCTCGGCACCGATTTGGGTGCCAGATCCCGGGCCTCGACCGCACCGACATAGCCATCGCGCCCCCGGTCCTTGGCGGCATACAGGGCCGAGTCGGCCAAGGCCAGCGTGGCCGGCCAGTCCCAGGCGCGCGGGCGGCGGGGGTCGAGCGGGAAGGCGGCAAAGCCGATCGACACGGTGACGGCCACGCTCTGACCGAAGCCGATGTCAAAAGGCAGATCGCGCACGGCGGCGCAGGCACGCGCGGCCAGCTCGGCGGCGTCTTCGCGCTGGGTTGCGCGCACCAGCACCAGCACCTCTTCGCCGCCCCAGCGCACCAGCGAATCGGTGGCGCGGAAGACATGGCGCAGGCGCTCGGCCAGGGTCACCAGCACGGCATCACCGGCGGCGTGACCGTGGAGGTCATTGACACGCTTGAAATGGTCGAGATCCAAGAGCATCAAGACCAGATCGCTGTCCGGGCCGGGCAGCACATGGCCGGCATCGGCACCGGCCTCGAAACGACGCAGGCACAGGGGCAGGTCGTCCTGCAGGCGCAGTTCCAGATAGCGCCGGTTACGCAGCCCGGTCAACGCATCGGTGAGGCTGGCTCCGCGCAGCTCGGCCGTGCGTTCGTTGACCAGGGCTTGCAATTCGGCTTCGCGGCGGCGCAGCACGCGGGTGCGCCAGCGCACAAAACCCCAGAGCGCCAGCAGCAACAAGGCCGCGCCGGCCAGCCGCGCCCAGACGGTCTGCCACCAAACAGGCAGCAGCTCGACGGGCAGCTCCAACTGGACCGGGCCCCAGAGCGTCGGGTGCGCACTGACGCGCACCTGCAAGGCATACAGCCCCGGTTGCAGAGGGCCGAAGCTGGGGCTCCGCGCGCCGGGGTCGACGCTGGTCCAGTCGCTGTCCAGGCCGAGCAGCCGGTACTGGTAACGCAGGCGGCTGGGGTCAGCATAGTCCAGGCCGGCAAACTCGACGCTGAAGGTGCGCGTGCCGGCGGGCAGGCGCAGGCTTGTGGGCTGGTCGGGCTGGTCGGCCTGCGCCGCAGATTCGGGACGGTAAGGTTGGCCGTTGACGCGGAGGGCGCTGATGACCAGGGGCAGCGCGCCTGCGCTGGGCTCGAACAGCTCGGGCTGCACCCGCAGAAGGCCGCGGCTGCCGCCAAACAACAGCGCGCCGCCCGGCAGCTCGGCGCTGGCGAAGAACCAGAAGCTGCCGAAGGCCGCGCCCTCGGCCAGGCCGAAGCCGTCGAGGCGATCGGTCTTGGGGTCGTAGACGTAAAGCTGGCTCCAGATGCGGCCGCGGCCATCCTCGTGCAGATTGCCGCCGAACACGCCTTCGGTGCCAAGGCGCTCGCCGATGCGGTCGAAACGGGCCCGGCCCTCGGCATCCCAGCCGCACAGGCGATGGAGGCCGGCGACCGGCGTGTCCAGCCAGAGCGTGCCGTCACGCGCCAGCAGCAAGCCCATCACCACCGGGCTGGCCAGGGTCTCGCCCGGCGCCTGGGGCACGGCCTCCAGCCGGCCCGGCTCCTGTTGGGCACCCGTGCTCTCACGAAACAGACCTTGCTGCCCACCGACCCAGAGCCGGCCTGGTTCAGCGGCACCCGACGGCGCCTCGATCAGCGCATGGATGGCGCCGTGTAAAGGTGACCCATCAGCGCGCCGCACCCGCTGCAGCGACGGCGCTGTCGGGCCGGCGAGGCGGTACAAGCCCTCCTGCATGCCCAGCCAAACCTCGCCATTGGCACGCAACAGCAGGCGTTGCGCGCGCCCGCCATCCAAAGGCCAGTCGCGCAGGAGGCGGCCCTGAGCCGAACGGTGCTCCAGACGGCCGGCGGCGGCCATCCACACACTGCCATCGGGCGCCTCGGCCAGCGACTCGACCACGCTGCTGCGCTCGCGCGGCCACAGGCCGAGCGTGGCCAGGCCCTGACCGGGCCGGCCGTCGAGACGTACCAGCCGGCCGCTCTGCGTGGGGGCGAGCACCTCGCCGCTGCGCAAGCGCAGCAAGGCGCGCACATCGGCGTCGGCCAAGGGGGCGGCCGGATCGGGGTCGGGGCCACGCACGGCCAGCGCCGGATGCTGCTGGTGGCGCTGCAAGCCCAGGCCGTAGCCGCTGACCCACATGGCGCCGCTGGCGTCGCGCAGCAGACCGCTGATGTCATTGCCGGCCAGGCCGCTCAAGCGGCGCGGATCATGGCGCAGCCGCGCTTCGATCTCACCATTGAGCGGGTTGACCCAGAGCAGGCCCACCTTGCTGCCCACCCAGAGCCGCCCGTCGCTGGCCAAGGCCAGGGCTTGCAGCGGGGTGTGCAGTTCCTGCACCCAGCGCACCCGGCCCTGCTCGACCACGCCCAGGCGGCCGTCCTGCGTGCCCAGCCAGATGCGGCCGGCCCGGTCTTCCGCCAGCGCCAGCACCGGCGAGCCCGATTCAATGCCTGGCAGGGCCAGGGATTCCCAGACCCCATCGGCCCGCCGGTGCGACAGGCCGCGCCAATGGCCGGCCCAGACCGTGCCGTCGCGGGCGATCTGCAAGGCCAGCACACGCGCCTCTGGCGCGCCCTGCCAGCGCAAGTCCTGCGCCTCGAAGCGGCGGGTCGCCGGCGTGTAGCGCCACAGACCTTGGCCCAGGGTGCCGACCCAAACCTCGCCTTGCGCGTCTTCCGCCAGCGCCCGGATCGGCGCATGGGGGCCGGCGGCGCCACGGGCGCTGCCCAGCGATTCGATGCGGTCCTGTGCGGGGTCAAAGGCCATCAAGCCCAGAAATTCGGTGCCGATCCACATGCGGCCGTCGCGGCCAGGGCTCAAGGCGCGGACCCAACCCAGATTGCGCTGGGCACTGGTCGGGCCCGCCTGTTCAATGGGGCGAAGCCGGTAACCGTCGTAGCGGGTCAGACCCTTGCTGGTGGCCACCCAGATGAAGCCGGCGCGGTCCTGCGCGATGGCCGGCACCGTGCTCTGCGGCACCGTCACGCTGCGGAACTGCACCTCCATGGCGCTGCCACCTGGGTCGGCAAGGGCAGGACGCCAAAGAAGGGAAAGCAGCGCCAGCAGAAGCAGCAGACAGCGCAGGCCTGGCAGGCTGTCGAAGGGAGAGCGCATGGACGAAATTGTAAGCAGCGGCGCCAGCCCAGCCCGGCCGGAACGGCCGCCGCCGCCTCACTGATAGCCCACACCCATGACATAGTTGCGCAAGAGCTGCTCTTCCTGATCGCCGGCGGCCAGCAAAGCGCGCAGGCCATCGCGCAGAGTCAACACACCGAGCGGCTTGCGACCGGCGCCGATCAAGAAGGCATGGATCAGGCCGCGCTCATGCATGCGGTTCAAGACCTCACGCAGCAGGTCATCGGGGGCGCAGGAGGTGAACTCGCGCTGCATGACATCGGCAGCGCGGGTGGCGAAGAAGTCGGCGTGCCCCAGGCCCAGCTGCCGGATCAACAGGGTCTCGGTGATGATGCCCTGGGCCACGCCGACGGCGTCGCAAACCACCACGGCGCTGATCTGCGCGCTCGACAGCAGAGCCGCCACCTCGACCAGCAAGGCATCACCGCTCACGATGCGCAAGCGCGACGCGGCCGCATCGGACATGCTGCCCAGGCGCAGCTGCTCGGCGCTGGCGGGCTGCTCGGCGGCGGCGACCAGAGGGGTTTCGACGGCGGGGCTCATGTCGGCGCCTGCGCAAGCGTGGCTTGCAAACTGATCTCGGCCACGCTGGCCAGGGCCTTGGACAGCGGGCATTCGCGCTTGGCCGTCTCGGCCAGCGCCTGAAAGCGGACCTCGTCGAGGCCGGGCACCTCGGCGCGCAGCTGCAGGGCGATGCGGTCGATCACAAAGCCCTCCCCTGCGGCGCTCAGGCGCACGCTGGCCCGGGTGTCGACCGTGCGGGTGGCAAAACCGGCCTTCTCGCAGGCAAAGGAAAAGGCCATGGTGAAACAGGCGGCATGGGCCGCGCCCAGCAGCTCCTCGGGGTTGGAGCCGCGCCGATCATCACCGAAGCGGCTGGCGAAGCCGTAAGGGTGATCCTGCAAGGCACCAGACCCAGTGCTGATCTGACCCAGGCCCTGCTTGCCGGCGCCGTTCCATAGAACACTGGCGGTCTTTTCGCTCATGGTGAATCCTTTCGTGGGTGCTGCAGGCAGCGAAGCTTCGATGGCCGCACCGGGCTCGCACGGAGGCGAGACTGGTGCGGAGGGGCTATTTCGGGCGCGGCGGCTGGACTGGCGGGCCGCTCGGCTGCAAGCGCCCCGCACGCAGGTCCTGGACGGCCTGCAGCAGGGCACGAGCGACATTGCGCACCTCTTCCTGCACGGCGCTGTCCGCGTCCAGCGCTTCATGGCTGTCGCAGTAGGGCTGGTAGTAGCCGATATAGCGGTCGAGCTTGGCCGCCGCGCCGGCGTCAAGCAGGCCCATCCATTCGAGCCAATCGCAGAGGCCGCGCCGGTGCACCTCGGCGCCGGCCACATCGCCATGAACGACCACGCCAAACACCCGGCCGGCCAGATGCTTGGGATAGTCCCAGCCCTTGGCTTCCAGTTGCTTGGCCTCGACCAGATGCTTGCCATGGGTGGAGCTGGGGTCCGGGTTGCCGCCATCGGCGGCGACCAGGCGGTCCATCATCAGCTTGAGCGGGCTGGGCGACTGGTACCAATAGGTCGGCGCCAGAATGATGACCCCATGCGCAGCGACCCAGCGCTCGTAGATCTCGGCCATCCAGTCGTCGGCCTGGGCCAGCGCGTGGTTGGGGTAGCAGCTGCAGGGCCAGTGGCACAGCGGCATGGCGCTGGACACGCAGCCCTTGCAGGGGTGGATGGTGCGGCCGTATTCGGAGGTCACCCGACTCAGATCCAGCAAGTCAACTTGCAGGCCGGCGGCCTCCAGCACCTCGCGGGCCAGGCCGCTCAGGCGCCAGGTCTTGGAAATCTCGCCAGGGCAGGTCCCGTCATTGCGCGCGCTGCCGCAGACCAAGAGCACGCGTGAGGGCGTGGCGGCTTCAGCCCAGTGCTGCTGCGCCGCCAGCAGGCGCTCGCGGGTCTCCAGCCACTGCACCGAGATCTCGTAGGCCGGGTCGGCAAAGCCGGGGCCGCCGGGCCGGGTCAGCGGCGCCTTGCGACCCTGCTCCAGGGCGTCCCAAGCGATGGCCTCGAGACGATCGATGGCGGCCTGCTCGCTGCGGTAGGCCGGGTCATAGAAACGCAGCTGAAAGCGCTGCTGG
>Ga0187845_1001973_pt1 | contig 11420 bp, 9 predicted proteins | sample SpaLakP09_SKY_68_FD_134515 | JGI IMG/M metagenome (GOLD analysis project Ga0187845, IMG submission 134515) | Oligotrophic lake water microbial communities from Sparkling Lake, Wisconsin, USA - SP09_SKY_68 | ecosystem: Environmental > Aquatic > Freshwater > Lake | place: USA: Sparkling Lake... | reverse complement strand
TGTCACACCTGCGCGTTGTCGTATCGATTTCGCGAGGCTATGCCGGCTACGGCCTGCAACAGGCCGACCTGATCCAGGAAGGCAATATCGGCCTGATGAAAGCAGTAAAGCGCTTCGAGCCGGGCCGTGGCGTACGCCTGTTTTCCTTTGCCGTGCACTGGATCAAGGCTGAAATTCACGAATTCATCCTGCGCAACTGGCGCCTGGTGCGCATTGCCACCACCAAGCCGCAGCGCAAGCTGTTTTTCAATCTGCGCAGCATGAAGAGCAGTTTTTCTGCGCTGAGTGAAAACGAAGCACGACAAATCGCCGAAGACCTTGGCGTAAAGCCGGAGGAAGTGCGCGAAATGGAAACCCGCATGAGCGGGCAGGACATCGCGCTGATGGCCGACGATGGCGATGATGAAGGTTTTGCCCCCATCGACTGGCTGGCCGACGCCCATCACGAACCGACCCGTGCGCTGGAACGCAAAGCCTTCGATCATCTGCAAACCGAAGGCATCGAATACGCACTGGCATCGCTGGACGCACGCAGCCGCCGTATTGTTGAAGCCCGCTGGCTGGCCGATGATGGCGGCGCCACCTTGCATGAGCTGGCTGCCGAGTTCGGCGTTTCTGCCGAGCGCATCCGTCAGATCGAAGCCAAAGCTCTCGGCAAAATGAAAACTGCGCTGAGTGAAGGTGTCGTTATCGACAACTGATTATTCAGTGACTGCCATGAAAAAAGCCCGCGCTATTCAGCGCGGGCTTTTTATTCATATACACGACTACTCAATCCCCTTCACCGCCGCGATATTTGGCAGGCAAGCGGTCGAACACCTGCTGAGCAATCGCGCGTAGTGGCTGCCATGCCGGGACGTCCTCATCGATACCGTCCAGATAATCCTTGGCATAAGTCGGGAATGAGGCCAGCGCCGTACTCACCGTCTCCTTGGCCTCCGCCTCACGTCCGGCCAGCGCCAACATTTGTGCCTTCTTCATCATCACATCTGGATAAGGACGGAATGCCGTCAGGCGCTCCTCCCATTGCAACTTGCGCGCCAGATTGTCCTTGTCGGCCACCAGATAATCATCCAGCGTACTCAGTGCATGGTAGGCAAACAGCGGGTGCTGCTCCATGATCTCGGCCAGCCGCTGCTGCCGCTTGGCATCCCGTGCCGGATTATCAGTCTGGGTATACAGCCCCACCAGCTCGTTATAGGTGGACCAGGTCACCACCGACATATAACCAATAAACAACATGCCCAGCATCCAGCCCGCCCGCAGCAACCAACCGGCACGGCCGGTACGCGCAGGCGACATCGAGGCAAACACCACCAGCATCGCCAGGAAATACAGATACCACAGCGGATACTCCAGCATGCTGTGAATCAGCGTCACCGCCATGCAGCCCAAGGCCAGCATGCCCTCGGCCTCCGCCTGCTCGCTGAAGAAAGGCCAGATCACCCAGGCAAAGCCCCCCACCACCAGCAAGGTAATCGGCAAGCCCATTTCAACCAGCAATTGCAGAATCAGATTATGGCAATTGGTAAACAAGCCGCTGTTGAAGCCGGCAGAGGCAAATTGCGGCAAAGGCTGCAAGCGCACACTTTCTGCGGCATATTGCGACCAGCCCACCCCCCACAGCGGGTGGGACTTGAAACTCATCCAAGCCTTGCCCATTTCAGCCAGCCGGCGCGAGCCCATATCATCACCATTGGCTGCCAGCCGCTCCACTCCGGAAGCGTTATTTACTGCCGCGTGGGTCAGCACAGACAGCAAATGATTCACCAGCGGTAAGGCAAACTGCGCCGCAAACACCACCACACAAGACAGCAGCATTGCCCACATCAAACGGCGCGAGACCGCAGACTGCATGCGCCAGTGCCACAAGCCGCCCAGCAAGGTCAGGGCCAGCAGATACAGCAAGGTAGTACGCGATGCGGCATAGGCCAGCATCAACCCCAGCCACAGCACCAGCAAGGCCAGCCAACCGCGCGCCATGCGCTCCACCGCAAACAGATACACCCCGCTGACCACCGACCACATCAGGTAATGCGCGTACTGATTACGTTGGCCGATATGGCCAAAGATATTGGTAGTCGGGTGGGCGCTGTCGTAAAACAGTCCCAGGCTATTGGCCAGACCGGTCAGTTGCGCCAGGCCGATAAGCGACTGAACCAGCCCGCCGACAATGATGGCGCGTGCTAGCCACACCGCAAATTCGCGACTGCCAAACGTCTGCTGCAGGCTATAAGACAAGCCCGCCAGCAAGGCCACCGCCAACCAGGCTAGCGCCGTGGCGTAGCTCATGCCGGGAAAGAGCGCATGCACCAACTGTGGCTGCAGTGCCCACACGATGGCTAGCAACAGACACCACCAACTGGCACGTGGCACCCGCTCGAACAGCATGCCGCTGGGCAGCAGATAAACAGCAGCGGCCAGCATCAGCCACACCACATTCATTTCGCCAAACCACTGCGGCAATGGCACGAAATGAATGCGGGAAGCAAAAGGCATGATGGCGATCAGGCAAAACGCCAGCAAGGCCAGGCGGCGGGAAAAGGTTGGAAAAGACATGATGGAGTCTGGGACGGAAAGCAAAGGATGGAGGATACCGCATGTAGGCCAGTGACGACACCGCCAGCCAGCAGACTGACGATGTCTTTAACAACCTAGAACAAGGGCTTGCGGGTGACGGGAGAGGCGACGGTCATGACTGCGGCGACTCGGCTATCAGCGGTTACTGCCTGGCCACTCCCATAGACAGCCACTGCCTTACTTGCCATATCCCGAATCATCACTAAAGATGGCTCCTTCCTAGAATTAATATCTGTCAAGAAAGCTGGCAGTAGATCTGGAAAGTTGGATATTGCCAAAACCATCATATTCTTTGCTTTCTGAGGCTGATTATCAAGTGAATACAATATTGCCAATTTAAATAAAAGCTGCGGATACGGCAAAGAATAAGACATTTTTTCGAAAAAATTAATTTTATAATCAATTTGACTAGTGGTTGGCAATAGATAATTAGACAACACCAACTGAGCCTCTGGCCTCCAAAGTGGATTTTTTTCAATCTCCCGCAACCGAACAACTCTCCGAATGTTTTCACCAATACTTGGAACCGGCATATTAAAATTCACCAAATCCCAAAAAACAGCACGACCAAAATAGAAATTCACAAAACAACAAATCGCAATAATTATTGAAATAGCAGCACTTAACTTATCATTAATTTCAAGCCTATATGAAGCAACAGGAGAAAAGGCACAAACTGTATACAGCATCGACAAAAACGGCCAATACCACAGTGGATATTCAAGCATGCTATGCCCAAGAATAATCCCTGCAATACAAACAAAAAAGAGATTCTCTATAGTTTGCTTTCCTTTAGAGAAATATGGATACAAGCACAATGTAAGACCAACAATTAAAGCAGCAGCGCCAAACAATCCGGTCTCTGCTAGCAACTGAAAAACAAGATTATGGCAATTTGTAAACAACCAGCTTTCCGGATATTTTGGATATCCATCGAACGCTTCCATCTGAACACTATAGTGCGCATAATTACCCAAACCAACACCAAAAAATGGATGGGCAGTAAAAATACTCCATGCCTTCGCCCACTCAATCCTTCTTCTTGCACCAAGATCGGCCGCAAGAATTCTTTCAGAACCACTTTGCACATGAATTGGCAATCCAAAATAATTAAAAACCAAATCAATTTGATGGCTGAAAATTTGAACAATTGAAAACAATATCACTGCGACAGCAAATCCAGCAACCATTCTAGCCAAGCGAACATCGCCCCTTGACTTTCTAAGCCAGTACCACCCCAGCAGACAAATAATCAGGCAATATCCGAAAGGAAGGCGCGAACCGCACCACGCGATCAGCAGGTTCATCACAAAAATTGCAGCCAGGAAAAACCAGAATCGCAACTTCCCACCAGCATACAAATAGCAAGCAGAAACAATACCCCACCCTAGAAAATTGGCGTAGTGATTTCTTTGGCCAATATTACCAAAAATATTTCCGGTTCTATTATTAACATCATAGGTAACAAAACCATGAAAATATTTAGCAAAATCAATTATCTGCAAAAAACCAAATAACACCTGAATCAAGGCAGATGTGAATATAAGCATTGCAAGCGTTTCCACAAAAACTTGCCTGCGCGATTCCACTGCCAAGTCACCCAAACCGAGAAAAAAGAAAAAGAGAACAAACAATAACGCCGCTGGAATAATGAGATCTACCGATTTTGCGACCACCAAAGCCGTAATAAAAATGAGGATAACAGCACCAATTCTAGAAAAACGATACTCATATCCTTTGACTACAGATACAAAAAAACCAAAACCGAGTACAAGCAATCCTAATGCACAGAAATACCAGTCAGCCAGCGGAGCAAATCTTAGAAAATTGAAGAAAGGCAACAAAATAGCCAACCCCAGAAGTAGTGCAACTACTCTATCACTTCTCAACGACATTCTTAGCCCCAATGAAAAAAGGGTGCTATTGACAGCACCCTTTCTGAAACAAAAAATCAATTAACGGCAGTTAGCAGGCAGATACTTAGAGTCGATATTAACTGCAGCGCAAGTCCAAGTAACACCGCCACTAGCCAAGGTGCCGGTAAGGGCAAATTGGTCTTTACCGGTAGCGACAGTACCACCGATAGAGTCATTCATCCAAACGGTAATAACACCGTTAGAGCCGCTCAGGTTATACGATACGCCACTGACATTTTTGGTACTGGAAGAAGTAAAGTAGGTGGAACCAGACGCTTGGGACGGGAAGCTACCGTTAGTGATGGCAGATTCTGAGATAGCTGTCTTGGCTGCATCGGCCATCGACAAACCTTCAGACACTTTGGCACGGACCGTATAATCCTGATATGCCGGAATTGCAATCGCTGCCAAAATACCAATGATAGCAACCACAATCATCAGTTCAATAAGGGTAAAACCCTGCTGGAGCTGCTTTTTCATACTTTAATCTCCTTAAAGATTATCGACACGACGATGGTAAATATTTTACATTCGGCCCAGAGCCTGAACATGTCCAACTAACTACATTACTACTTGAAACACTCGAGGTAAAAACAATTTTGATTCCCGAAGCGACTGCAGCAGGAAAAGAAACTGTTATCACCCCAGCGTTGCCAGTTGCCGTAACTTGCAAATCACTGACATATGTCCCGGAAACTGCTGTAGGCATTCCCGCGCTAGCATTAGTACTAGGCCATAGATTATTGGAAATGTAGTATTCACTTACAGTTGTCTTGGCAAAATCAGCAAATGCAATACCTTCCGAAACCTTGGCACGTATCGTGTAATCCTGATACGCCGGTATCGCTATTGCGGCCAGAATGCCAATAATGGCAACGACAATCATCAGTTCAATCAGGGTAAAACCATTATTGCCCCGCATGACCCTCTCCGTGGTATGCACTGTCCATACCATGCAGAAAGTGTGCCAAGCGGCCCCAGCCAGTAAAATCAGCCTGTCAGTGCATCACACAACCCGCATTGTGCGGCAGCATGTGACGTTTTTTGTCAGTTCGGGTAGCGCTGTCGGCCTGTGATAGCATCCAGTCCGTTCCCCATTCAGGAGTTTGCCGTGAGCAATCAGGACTGGCTGCAGCGCAGCCGCCAGCATGTGTGGCACCCATGTACCCAGATGAAGCGCCATGAAACCTTGCCCATTGTTCCTATCGCGCGGGCGGAGGGCGTGTGGCTGGAGGATTTCGAAGGCCGACGCTATCTGGATGCTGTCAGTTCCTGGTGGGTCAATCTGTTTGGCCATGGTAACCCCAGGATCAAGCAGGCGATCAAGGATCAACTGGATCAGGTGGAGCATGTCATTCTGGCCGGTTTTACCCACCGACCAGTGATTGAGTTGTCCGAACGGCTGTGCGCGCTGAGCGGCCTGGATCATGCGTTTTATGCCTCGGATGGTGCCAGTGCCACCGAAATCGCGCTGAAAATGAGCTTTCACTACTGGAAGAATGTTGGTCAGCCGCATAAGTGCCGCTTTATCAGTCTGGACAACAGCTATCACGGCGAAACGGCCGGTGCGCTGGCGGTGACCGATGTACCACTGTTTTCCGCTACTTATGCCCCGCTACTGAAACCCGGGGTACGGGTTCCCAGCCCGGATGCGCGCCAGGCTCGCCCTGGGCAAACTGCTGCGGATGTTGCAAGGCAGGCCTTGCGCTCGCTGGAGAATGTGCTGGCCAAGAAAGCAGGAGAAATGGCGGCCATCATCGTCGAGCCGCTGGTGCAAGGTGCTGCCGGCATGGCCATGTACGATCCGGTTTACCTTACGGAGCTGCGCCGGCTGTGTGATCAGTATCAGATACACCTGATTGCCGACGAAATCGCCGTCGGTTTTGGACGTACCGGCACCCTGTTTGCCTGTGAGCAGGCCGGGATCACGCCAGACTTTGTATGTCTATCCAAGGGCATTACCGGCGGCTTCCTGCCCCTGTCCTGCGTACTGACCAGCGATACGGTCTATCAAGCTTTCTATCACGATGAGGTCACGCGCGGTTTTCTGCATTCGCACAGCTACACCGGCAATGCGCTGGCCTGCAGCGCTGCCCTGGCCGTGCTGGATATCTTTGCCGATGAGGACATCATTGCCCGCAACCGCGAGCTGGCGGCCACCTTCAGCGCCATTCTGGCACCACTGGCCGAGCGTGCCGACGTACGCCATTTCCGCCATACCGGCATGATCTGGGCTTTTGATGTCGACAGCCCGCGCGCGGACTTTGCACAAGCCTTTTTCTCAGCCATGCTTAAGCATGGTTGCCTGGTAAGGCCAATCGGCAAAACCGTGTATTTCATGCCGCCTTATATCCTGCAGCCAGAGGAGATGACCCAGCTGTTCCAGGCCACTACGCAGGTACTGGATGAGTTAAGTCAACAAAACGATGTTTTGACCGGGCCTGTGACTGCCTTGCCCTGAGTGCAACCTTGCCTTGGCCGGCTTGATTCAAATAGCATGGCGAGTGAAATCATGGCAGGGGGATGGTTTGCATAAAATCTCCCGCCGTTCACTCCCAGCGCTACCCCGCCTTGCCATTAGGATGCACGATGCAGCTTGCCTTGCCCGCCCTGGATAGGGATCCGCGATTGGTCGACACTAACCCCGACAGCGTAGCCAGCTGGGTAGAGCGCTTGCCATATGGCGACCTGCACGAATGCGGTCGCCTCCTGCTCGAGGCCCTGCGTGGTCTGAGCCGTACGCCGATGGAAGTGGGCAATCGGCACAAGCTGCTATCGCACTACCTCAAAGGGCTGGATCGCTACTATCCGGCGCTGGAAAGTGAAATTGTCCAGACCGACCTCACTTCGGTAGTACGTACCCGCCAGCTGGCCATGCTGGGTGCCGCACTGTTCGAGTCCATCTTTGTTGCCTTCAAGCTCACCCTGAGCGAACGACTGGCCAAGCGCGGCCTGCTGGAGCGTGAGCAACAGCGCATTGAACTGCTGCTATACACCATGATGGCGGCACGGCAGCTGCTGAACATCTGTTGCCAGAGCTACAGCCCACCCCCCGCACACTTCTGGCAAGACTGCCACCAGCTGTACAGCTTTGCCCTGGCACGCGGCTGGCAGGACAAGCATCTGGAAAAAGACGACTCTCCGGCGCTGATCTACCGCCAGATCCTGTTGCTGGGACTCACCTCCACCAACCGGCTGTCAATGCCGGAATTGCTGGTGACCAAGCAACTGATCATGGATCTGTCACGCCAGACCACCCTGCTACCCGTGGAGGCCCTCAAGGGGACGGTACATGGTTATCTGGTGGACTCCAGTCGTGATGAACCGCCGCGCTTCCTGCGCGTGCAAAGCGAAACGCTGGAAGCCGCCTGCTATCTGCTCGACCTCTCCCCGGCCATCACGGTACTGACGCATAGCGTGGAACAGCTGACCCGGCTGCAGAACACCAGCCATAGCCCCAGCCAGGTTTACGATGAGCTGGCCCTGCTGCAATCACTGGCCGCCGAGTGGCAACAGCCACGGCGGCGGCGGCATCAGCGCCTGCCCATGCAGGAAGTCATCGAGCTGATCTCCACCATTCCCGCCATCTGGTATCGCAGCAATGGCATGAGTTGGGTACAACCGGGTAACGAGCAGGCCGCCCCCCCGGCCAGTACCCGCGCACCCGCCGCCCCCAGCCTGTTTGTGGTAGTGAATCAGAGCGCCACCGGCTTTCTGCTGCGCGGCCAGCCGCGTGGCCAGACACTGCGTGCCGGCGAGGCCATTCTGCTGACCCGGCCGGGCAAACCGGATACCGCCCAGCTATGCATGATTTGCTGGGTATCACTATTGCCGGATGGGATCGACGTGGAGTGTGGCGTCGAGGTCATCGGCCGGCAGCCCGCAGCCGTGATGCTCATTCCCAGCATCACCCATCCGGCCGATACGCCACAATTCGCGCTGCGCCTGCCGGCCATCACCAGCCTGCACCGGCCACCATTACTGGTGACCCAAGGCCGTCTGTTCAGCCGGCTGCGTGAATTCCGCCTGTGGGATGAGACTGGAGAAAGCCTGATTCGCAGCTCACGTCTGGACAAGCAGTCACCCCATTTCCAGCTGATGGAATTCCGTGCCAGCGAGTACTTCTGAGCCAGACAACAGCAGTTTGCGGTACACTGGCTAGCTCGATATTCATAGCCAGACAGAGGATTTTGTATGCGTTCGGTGATTCATGCCGCCAGCCGTATCGTGGTCAAGGTAGGCTCCAGCCTGGTAACCAATGACGGCAAGGGGCTGGACTTGTCGGCACTGGCGCGCTGGGCTGCGGAAATCGCCGAACTCAAGCGCCGTGGCAAGCAGGTGGTATTGGTATCCAGCGGTGCCATCGCCGAAGGTTGCCAACGACTGGGCTGGTCGGTACGCCCCAAAGGGGTGCACGAACTTCAGGCCGCTGCGGCGGTTGGCCAGATGGGACTGTGCCAGGCGTATGAAACCGCCTTTCGTGAATTTGGCCTGAAAACCGCGCAAATCCTGCTGACCCACGAAGACCTGGCTGATCGCACCCGCTATCTGAATGCCCGTTCCACCCTCACTACCCTGCTCAACCTCAATGTCGTGCCCATCATCAATGAGAACGACACGGTGGTGACCGATGAAATCCGTTTTGGCGACAACGACACCCTGGGTGCACTGGTCACCAACCTGATCGAAGCCGACGCGCTGATCATCCTGACCGACCAGCAAGGCTTGTATAGCGCCGACCCGCGCAAGCATCCGGATGCGATATTCGTGCACGAGGCGGAAGCCGGCGACCCCAAGCTGGAAGACATGGCCGGTGGTGCCGGCTCCAGCGTGGGCACTGGCGGCATGATCACCAAAATCCTGGCTGCCAAACGCTCGGCCCGTAGTGGTGCTGCCACGGTGATTGCCTGTGGCCGCGAACATGATGTGCTGTCGCGCCTGGCCGATGGCGAAGGCATTGGCACCCAGCTGCTAGCGCCCACCAATCGCATGGCCGCCCGCAAACAGTGGCTGGCCGACCACCTCAAGCTCACCGGTCGCATCGTGCTGGACAATGGTGCCGCTCTGGCCGTGCGCGAACGTGGCACCAGCCTGCTGCCGGTCGGCGTCACTGCCATCGAAGGCGATTTCCTGCGTGGCGAGGCCGTGGCCTGTGTCGATCCGCAAGGGCTGGAAGTGGCGCGTGGTCTGGTCAACTACAGCTCGGACGAAGCCCGCCTGATCATGAAAAAAACCACGCGCGAGATCGAAGCCACGCTGGGCTATATGGTGGAGCCGGAATTGATCCACCGCGACAATATGGTCACGCTGTAACTTCGCAATGGGACATGAAAAAAGGCGGCTGCAGCCGCCTTTTTTCATGTTGACGACTCACTCGCCACCATCATCCAGCTCGCCCTGCTTGGCGCGGCGCAACTCCAGTGAGCGGGCAATCACATACGCCATCATCGAGCACAGGAAAAACAGCAACATCACCAGGGCAATCGAACGCAGGGTTTCGGTCAGCGCATTCCACAGCTCCAGCAGCCAGCGCGCACCGGTAATTTCCAGCTGGGTACTCCCCTTGCCTGCCGATGGTGGCAGGTATTGCTCCAGATTCCACGGCCGCACACCGCCGGAAATCCCGGCCACCAGAATGGCAAAACTGATATAGCGGCGCCAGGCGTCAGCCAGATCCTGCCCCAGCGTACGCAGTAGAATCTTGTATACCGCCGGATCGAAAAAACGCACCACCGCCAGCGAAGCGGCCAGCGCCACTGCAACAATGGCGACAAACAGTGCATAAAACATGATGTTCCCTTTCTGGAAAACAAAGATGGACCGGGATGGCCAGATCAGGCCGCCTGGTGTGCGAGCAAACGGGCAAAACGCTGCAGCAGGCCCGCCGCATGCGGGGTAGGTCGCAAGGGCTGATGCAAGACCTCTGCCGTTGTTCCTGCGGCCTGCAAGGCCGGAGCGAGATGGCTCAGATAAGCCGCCATGGCCGCCGTATCAAACTCGGGATGGAACTGCACCCCCCAGGCCGAACCAATACGGAAAGCATGGTTGGCTTCGAAATCATTGGCCGCCAGCCGCACCGCACCGGGCGGCAAGGCCGTCACCGATTGCCAATGGATCACCGCCGCAGGAAAGGCCGCCGGCAGCCCGGCCAGCAGCGGATCCTGCTCGGCCTCGGGCAGCAGCCGGATATCCACCACACCGGCTTCCGGCCCCTGCGGGTGATAGCCGACCTGGCCGCCCAGCGCATCGGCCAACAGCTGATGGCCGTAGCAAATGCCCAGCAGTGGCACATTGCCCTGTACCGCCTCGCGCAGCCAGGCCGCCGTGCTGACACTCCAGTCTTCATAGTCACTGACCATGGCCGGGGAGCCGGTCAGCACCGCACCGGCGCAGTCGGCGACTGGAGGCAAGGTTTCGCCGCGCTGGACATCGACCACCCGCCACTCACCAGGCGCGTCGCCCAGCTCACGTTCAATCCAGTCTTCGAAATCGCCCAGTTGTGCTGCCAGTGCCGGATAGGTACGGCCGGTCTTGATGATGATTTTCTGCATGAGGCTAGTCTTTCAGTGGCAGGCCGAAATGGGTGTAGGCCAGTGCCGTGGCCATCCGCCCACGCGGTGTGCGCTGCAGGTAGCCCTGTTGAATCAGGAAGGGTTCGATCACGTCTTCGATGGTGTCGGTGGATTCGCCAATGGCTGCGCCCACATTGTCCAGCCCGACCGGGCCACCGCCAAATTTTTCCAGAATGGCCGCCAGCAGTTTGCGGTCCATCACATCCAGCCCGGCCGGGTCCACGTCCAGCATGGCCAGCGCCGCGTCGGCCACCTGAGCGGTGACGATGCCATCGGATTTGACTTCGGCATAATCGCGCACCCGCCGCAGCAGGCGGTTGGCAATACGCGGCGTACCCCGCGAGCGACGGGC
>Ga0187845_1001972_pt1 | contig 11424 bp, 6 predicted proteins | sample SpaLakP09_SKY_68_FD_134515 | JGI IMG/M metagenome (GOLD analysis project Ga0187845, IMG submission 134515) | Oligotrophic lake water microbial communities from Sparkling Lake, Wisconsin, USA - SP09_SKY_68 | ecosystem: Environmental > Aquatic > Freshwater > Lake | place: USA: Sparkling Lake... | reverse complement strand
GATTGCTGCCGCCCTGCCGCTGGCCCAGATGCGCGATTTTGAAGCCCTGTCACGCGAACTGGGCATGGCCGTGCTGGTGGAGGTCCACAATGAAGAAGAACTGGAACAGGCACTGCAGCTGGATACCGAGCTGATCGGCGTCAACAATCGCAATCTGCGCACCTTCGAAGTCAGCCTGACCACCACGCTCAAGCTGCTGCCCGGCATCAGCAATGGCCGCATCGCGGTAACCGAAAGCGGCATTCTTAGCGCCGATGACGTGCGCCTGATGCGCAGCCATCAGGTACACAGCTTCCTGGTGGGCGAAGCCTTCATGCGTCAGGCCGACCCGGGCGCAGCCCTTGCCGGACTGTTCTTTCCGCAAAACTGAAACTTGTCATCCACGCGGATGGCAATAGCAAAACGGCCACCCAAGCGGTGGCCGTTTTGTATTCCAGTACCCGGTTTCAATAATCAGCACCCAGATAAATATAGCCGCTGAGTCTGCCATTCTTGGCATTGCCCACCCCCAGAAAGAAGGGGCCAAAAATGGTATCAGCCGCAAGAAACACCGAACCGGCGGGAATCCATTGCGTCGTGCTGCCATCGAAGGGATTACCCCACACCCGCCCCACTTCGCCCGACACCCCGGCATACAGACCGCTGCCCAAGGCCGATGGCAGCGATGATGCACGCCAGTACACCATCAGTCGTGACAAGGCCACCTTCTCGCCCAGCAACTCGCCGGCCTGATAGCCGGTCAGGTTGAGGAAGCCGCCCAGCGACTCCAGCCGGTAGTCATCCGGCTTGCGATTGACAATGCCACGCGCCTTGCCTGTCAGCCGGAAGGTCAGATCACCAAAGGTTTTCACCCCTTCCACCACTGCATCATAGTCGCGGCTGGCGGTATAACTGCCCATGGCCGGCAAGGACGAAGTCAGCACGGCATTCATGAAATACCCTGATCGCGGCCAGCGTGGATTGTCAAACTGATCGAACACCAGTTTGCCGCGAACCCCGGCGTAGCTGTGATTGACCGTGCCATTCAGCAAAGAGGAGTCACCCAGCGACAGATAGCTTTCCACCCGCGAATCAAACAGCCCAAGTCGCAATTCACCGTAACGCCCCAGCACCGTACCGACATCGGCATTGAACATGGTGATATCGTTGCTCACTTCGGCATATTTGATGTGATTGTCATCGTAGAATGACAAGGGCTGCTGGTGATAACTGAGCGACGCCGCTGCAAACAAGGGACTGTCATACGACCAGGGCTGGTACAGCTCGGTCTTGAACAGCTTGTCCTTGCCGATGACCATCTCGTTCCGCCACGAGCCACCCGCCGGGTTCAGCCAGTTACGCTGGTGGGAGGCCAGAAAGCTGAAGTTGGAATCGCCTGGTGTCGAGCTATTGAGGCTCAGGCCGAAATGGACGGTATTGGGACCAATATTCTTTTCCAGTGGCATCACGGTCATGATGTTGTGGCCATTACGGGAGTCAATGGCGTAACTCAGCTGATCATAATCACCAGCAGCAAACAGCTCGCGCAGCTTTTCGCGTACATCGCTCACCGTCTGCCCGCCCTTCATGTCGGCCACACTGTTGGCCAGCCCATCAACATTGACAAAGCGACTGTCGGATTTGACCTGGATATCATCCACCACCGGATAGGGCGGCAGCTTCAAGCGCTCGCGCCAGGCGGCATAACGCTCGGCACTCACCGAAAAGCGGCGCAGTGCCTGCTCCTGAGCCATTGCCGCCGCATTGCCACGCTGAATGATGGCCTGGTTTTCCACGAAATCGGCAGCGCTATAACCTTTCAGGTCGGGCCGGATCAGCACATCATCCGCTTGCAGCAAGGCCATCTGCTCCTTGACGTTACGGCTGACCATCAGATTGGAGGTCTGTGCCACCACGTCAAACAGGCTGTTGATCTGGTCCTTGCTTAAAGGCGGCGTGCCGACATCCACCACGATCAGGTGCTGCGCGCATTGCCGCGCATCCTGAATCGGCAGGTTACGCGCCAGGCCACCATCCACCAGCAGCCGGCCATCGGTTTCCACCAGATCGAACAGACCGGGCACGGCCATGCTTGCGCGCAAGGCCTGGGCCAGCGGCCCCTTGTCAAACACGACCGCCTCGCCATTGGCGAGATCAGTGGCCACCGCCCGGAAAGGAATAGGCAGTTTTTCGAAGGTATCCAACTGGCGGTCGCGGGTCAGCTTGCGGATGAACATCTCGATTTCCTGCGAATTGATGGCACTGCGCGGCACCCGCAGCTGCCCGTCCTGCAGGCCAAAAGTCACATCGAGATAGTTTTTGTAATCATCACGCTTCTTGTCGTAGGGAATATCTGTGCGCGGCAGACGCCCGGACAGCATCTGATCCCAGTTGGCATCACGGAAATCGGCTGCCATCTGATCCAGATCCAGCCCATTGGCATACATCCCGCCAACCAGTGCGCCCGCGCTGGTACCGGCAATGCAGCGGATGGGAATATGCAGACGCTGCAGCTCGCGCAGCACCCCCAGGTGGGCAAAGCCGCGCGCGCCACCGCCGCCCAGCACCACGCCCACCCCTTCGTCCGCAGCCAGTTCGAATGCACGGACCTGCGGCGCAGTGAGCAAGATGGGCAGCACCAGAATCAGCAGTTTCAGCGAAATTTTCAAAATTCTTTTTGTAGCAGGATGCATATTCAGTAAAAAACGGAAATTTACTATTTCACCTAAGCTGCACGGTGACGTAAGATATAGTGTCATACATTCGACAAAACATAGAGCCCCATAAAGCTTAAGGCACAATGTTCGATTTTAAATCTCTGGTCAGTTCCCTGCTCACAAAAAACTCCCTGGCAACCGGTATCGCCCAATCGGCGACCTTGCTGGTGAGAGATTTGCCGCAGGCTGAATACTTTACTGCCCTGGTTGAAATCATCAAGGCCGTCTCCAAAATAAACGCGGATACCGATATCCCGTTGAAGGAGCGCATCAAGACCCTGGTCTACGTCGACGACAAGGCCCACAACATTCATCACCAGCTGTGCCAGGACTTTCTGGCCGCAGTGCCCGGCAGCAAAAACTATCTCCCCACCATTCTGGCCTTCTGGCACGAACTGGCCAATGCCTACCAGATTTGCCTGCGCCTGTATCAGGCCTCGCCCAACAATGCCATGGAAGCCGATATCCGGCTGATCACCGCGCGTGGCCTGCATCACCAGATGCGGCTGATCGCCTGGAATTCACTGCGCTATCTGAAACCGGAAGGCTCGGTCTGGCAACAAGGCTTCCGCTTCTACATGCAGGCAGAAGATGCCGGGGTTGCCCGTACCCCGCTGATGCTGTACCCCGACTCCACGGTGGAAGTCAGCTGCGAACAGCTGCTATTGCAAGGCTGCATGCTGTATCTGGCACAGACCGACAATATGCTGCACCGTGAGATCATCGCGGTCGACCAGATGATGATGCCGCTAAGCCAGGGCATACGCCTGGAAAAACAGCCGCCGGCACAAGAGCCGGTCTTCGTCATCAACCTGAGCATGCCGGAGCACCCACAGCCATTGCTGCGTGGCATGGCCGGCAAATGGCTGCGCTACTGGTCCACCAGCGATCTGACCAGCCGCCTGGCCGACCTGATGTTCGACCTCGACCGCGCCATTCCTGCCTCGCTCAGGGCGCTTGAGGCCAAGCTGGAACGGGAAGAATGGCTGGCCTTGTGCGAAAAACTGGCCATCCGCTGGTCTGATGATGGCGGCAAGTCGCTGCGCAAATCCGAGCGCTCGCTGCACAGCTCGAACGCCCAGGTCACCATCGGCTTCGAGCGGGCAGCCTTTACCGTCAAGATTCAGGACATCGAAAACAACCAGAACACGCCGTCCCAGGAGTGGAAAGTCAACGACATCAGCAGCAGCGGCATGGGGCTGACCTTCGTCGGCAAGAGTTTGGAACAACTGGCTATCGGTCGCCTGATACTGGTAAAAACCGAGAGCCACCCCTTGCTGCTGGGGGCCATTCGCCGCATCCTGCGCCAGCAGAATGGCACCAAGGTCGGCATAGAAATTCTGGGACAAAGTCCAGTCGGGGTATCGCTGAGCGACCCTGCAGGCAATCGTGACCAGCCGGTCACCGCGATTTACATTACCCAACCGAACTCGCGCAAGAGCCAGCGCTGGTTCCTGATGCCCAAACAGCTGGCCGAGCCCGGACGTGAGCAGATTCTCACCGCACAGGGCAAGTCCTACCTGATCCGCCTGAAAAACCCGCAGCAGGAGTTTGAGGATTGCTGCAATAGCGATTTCGACACCCTGTCCAAGGTGGACTGAGGGCAAAGCCAGGCAGTCCACCTTGCTGCACCTGCAGCGCCACCAGGCACAGCAAACAAAAACGCCCGCAATCGCGGGCGTTTTGACGAACAGGCAACAGCCTTACAGCACTTCAATGATGCCGGCAGCACCCATGCCAGTACCGATACACATGGTGACCATGCCATAGCCTTGCTGACCGGCATTACGCATGCCATGTACCAGCGTGGCGGTACGGATGGCACCGGTAGCACCCAGCGGATGACCCAGCGCAATCGCACCACCATGCGGATTGATTTTGCTGGTATCCAGCTCCAGATCACGGGTCACGGCCAAGGCCTGTGCGGCAAAGGCTTCGTTCAGCTCGATCCACTTCAGCTCATCCTGGGTGATGCCAGCCTGCTGGCAAGCGGCCGGGATGGCTTCCTTGGGACCAATACCCATGATTTCCGGCGGCACACCCTTGACCGCAAAGGTCACGTAGCGCGCCAGCGGCACCAGGTTGAACTCCTTGAGCACACGCTCGGACACCAGGATCACCGCACCGGCACCATCGGACATTTGCGAAGAGTTACCGGCAGTCACCGAGCCCTTGGCATCAAACACGGTTTTCAGCTTGGCCAAGCCTTCCAGCGTGGTTTCGCGACGCGGACCTTCGTCGGTATCCAGCAGCTTGGTCTTGCTGATGACTTCGCCTGTTTCCAGGTTCGGCGTGCGATAGGTCACTTCCAGCGGGGTGATTTCGCTCTTGAAAGCACCGGAATCAATGGCGGCGATGGCACGGCGATGCGATTCGACAGCAAAGGCATCCTGATCTTCGCGCGACACACCCCATTGCTGGGCCACCTTTTCTGCAGTCAGACCCATACCATAGGCAATGGCGAAATTTTCGTCTTTGGCAAAGATTTCCGGGTTCAGCGATACCTTATTACCCATCATCGGCACCAGCGACATCGACTCGGCACCGGCAGCAATCACCACGTCAGCCTCACCCAGACGGATGCGGTCAGCCGCCATCTGCACGGCATTGATGCCGGACGAGCAGTAACGGTTGATGGTGATGCCACCTACGGTATTGGGCAGACCAGCCAGCAATACACCGATACGCGCCATGTTCAGGCCCTGCTCCGCTTCCGGGAAGGCACAACCCACCACGCAGTCGGAAATCAGCTTGGGGTCCAGCGTCGGCACCTGGGCCAGCGCGCCGCTAATCACATGCGCCAGCATGTCATCCGGGCGCACATGACGCATCATGCCACGCGGTGCCTTGCCCACCGGGGTACGGGTGGCTGCGACGATATAGGCTTCCTGTACTTGCTTAACCATTTTTTCAATCTCCTGGCAGCCGACGGCTCCGCCCCTCGCGGCCGTCGGACTGATGCATTGTTTCGTTTAGTTGCGCAGCGGTTTGCCAGTGGTCAGCATATTGGCAATGCGATCCTGGGTCTTGGCGTTTTGCAGCAAGGTCATGAAGGCCTTGCGTTCCAGATCCAGAATCCACTGCTCGTTCACCAGCGTACCGGCCTCAACATCACCACCGGTCATGACATCGGCGATTTGCGAAGCAATGAAGAAGTCATGCTGGGAGATGAAATGGCCTTCCAGCATATTGATCAGCGAGCCCTTGATCGAGGCGGCACCTGAACGGCCAGCCACCGGGAAGCCCTTCACCTTCAGCGGCGGGCGATAACCGGATTCGGCCATGGCCAGCGCTTGTTGCTTGGCGACATACAGCAGCTCGTAAGCATTGAATACCACCGGATCGCCCTTGCGGAAGAAACCGATTTCCTGCGCTTCCTGACCACTGGTCGCCACTTTGGCAGTGGCAACCGCCATGAAGTAGTCCTTCAGCGCGGCCAGCACATCACCCTTGGCTTCCTGTGCGGCACGCAGGGCAAACTCCTTGCAGCCACCACCGCCCGGCAACAGGCCGACACCCACTTCAACCAGACCAACGTAGGACTCCAGCGCGGCCACGGTCTTGTCGCAGTGCATGGCAAACTCGCAGCCACCGCCGAAGACATAGCCCTGGGTTGCAGCAACAGTCGGCACCTGGCTATAGCGCAGGCGCATCGAGGTATCCTGGAAACGGCGCACCGTGGTATCGATGGCAGCCCAGTCACCGGTCATGAAAGCCGGCAGCATGGATTGCAGGTCGGCACCAACCGAGAACGGCTCTTCGGTCTGCCAGATCACCAGACCCTTGAAACGGTCTTCGGCAATATCCAGCGACTTGTTCAGGCCATCAATCACATCCGGGCCAATCGCGTGTGCCTTGGATTTGAACGACACCACCAGGATTTCATCACCGGTAGTGAAGGCACGCACGCCATCATTCTCGAATACAGTTTCACCCAGCGGGGCCGAGGCTTCGCCCAGTACACGGGCAGGTGCCAGTTGACGCTGGTACACGTCCAGTGTCGAGCGGCCTACCAGATTCTGTCCGGCAGCATTGTAGGAGCCACTGGCAAAGTGCACGCCAGCACGATCGGCCTGCAAGGCCCAATCCGGCAGTGCAGCCGCGGACAGCGTCTTGCCGGCCTTGATGTCTTCATCAATCCACTGTGCCAGCTGTTGCCAACCGGCAGCTTGCCAGGTTTCGAAGGGACCTACCGACCAGCCAAAGCCCCAGCGAATGGCAAAGTCCACATCACGGGCGCAGTTGGCAATATCAGCCAGATGGTAGGAGATGTAATGGAATACATCACGGAAGCAGGCCCACAGGAACTGCGCCTGCGGATGCTCGCTGGCGCGCAGCTGACGGAACTTCTCAGCCGGATCGGCAATTTTCAGGATGTCCTTGACTGCGTCATCACCCTTCTGGCCGGCACCAACGTATTCACCGCTGGCAGCATCGAAGACGAACATTTTCTTGCCGTCTTTCTTGTAGATACCCACCTTGCTCTTGGCACCCAATGCACCGGCGGCAATCAGCTTCTGCAACCATTCCGGCGACTTGAACAGGCCATGCCACGGATCACCCGGCAGGGTGTCGTCCATGGTTTTCACCACATGCGAGAAAGTATCCAGACCCACGACATCGGCCGTGCGGAAGGTGGCGGATTTGGGACGACCGAGGCGCGGGCCGGTCAGGTCGTCGACAATATCAAAACGGATGCCGAATTTTTCGGCATTGGCAATGGTCGCCAGCATGGAGAACACACCGATGCGGTTGGCGACAAAGTTCGGAGTATCCTTGGCACGGACCACACCCTTACCCAGGGTGGTCACCAGGAAACGCTCCAGATTATCCAGAATGCCCGCATCCGACGTTACGCACGGGATGATCTCGACCAGATGCATGTAACGCGGCGGGTTGAAGAAGTGCACACCGCAGAAACGCGGGCGCACCGAATCAGGACAGCTCTCGGCCAGTTTGTTGATCGACAGACCGGAAGTGTTGGTAGCGAAAATGGTGTGTTCGCCCAGATGAGGCGCCACCTTGTGATACAGATCCGCCTTCCAGTCCATGCGCTCGGCAATGGCTTCGATGACGATATCGCAATCCTTCAGCAGGTGCAGATGATCTTCGTAATTGGCCGGCTCGATATAGCCAACGGCATCCTTGTTGGATAGTGGTGACGGCTTGAGCTTTTTCAGGCCTTCCAGGGCCTTGAGCACGATGCCGTTTTTATTACCTTCTTTGGCCGGCAGGTCGAACAGAATGGTCGGCACCTTGGCATTGACCAGATGAGCGGCAATCTGCGCGCCCATCACGCCAGCACCCAGCACCGCCACTTTGCGTACGTTGAACTTGGTTTGAGACATGGTTTCCTCGTTATGTTGAAACTCATCAATCATGGGGCAGGCCCCTCATGCCTGCCTTGCTGTCGGTTGATGACGGCTTGCACCGTCATCAACCTGCCACGCCTCTAAACCTTGATTATCTGTTTAGAAGCTGTAGTTGTACTGCAGACCAAGGAATTGCAGATTGGTCTTGTAGCTACCCGTAGTGGTTTCACCATTACCGGTGCAGGTAGTTGATGTCGGCGAGCAACCATCGGTGTAATTGATATTGGCATTCTTGAAGAACACATAAGAATAGGCAAAATCAATCGACGACTGTTTGCTGAGTTTGTAATTGGCACCAAAAGACAACCAGTAGCGGTCGCTATCCGGCAAGGCAGGATGGGTCTCGTCGGCATTCTTGACCGGCGACTGATCCCAAGCCACACCGGTACGCAGCAACAGGTTATCGCTGTAATGGTAATTGGCGCCCAGCGACAACTTGAAGGTATCGCGCCAGCCTTGCTTGATGACCAGATCGCCCTCACCCGGCTGACTGAACTTGATATCAATCTGATCCATGCGCGAATGACGCGTCCAGGTCAGGTCGGTCATCAGGTCGACTTTGTCATTCAGCTTGTGGAAAGCATTGACCGAGATTGACTCAGGCGTATCAACCGTCACCGAACCATCGGAATTTACATGGTGGTAAGTGTTCTGAACATATTGCAACAGTGCATTGTTCGTAATGCTGGACAAATCCCAATATGCCTGACCATCCAGCTTCTGACGGATATTGGATCGGTAGGCAGCACCCAATCGGGTTGCATCATCAAGCTGATACAAATAGCCCAAGTTGAAACCATAACCCCAGCCGTCGGCACTCAATGCCGCATGGCCATCACCAGCCCCTACCGCAGACAGATCAACAGCTTTGGACAAATATGCCTTCATGTATTGGGCGGAAACACCAAAACCAAAGGAATGATGATCGTCCAGCTTGTAAGAAACCGAAGGATTAAAGTTCAAGGTTTCGAGTTTGATACTTTCCAGAGCGTAGCGGCCAGTCCAGGTTTCTCCATAATTCAACTCGGCACCAAACGGCACAAAAATACCCATGCCGACAGTCCACTTGTCATTGATCTGGTGCGTGGCATACAAGGAAGGAGCCACGACAGCGTCAGGTGCATAGCCGCTGGTACCACCGGAGCCGGTAGAGGCTCCCTCATTCGTTTTGGAGCCTTTGTCTGTGTAGCTTGAGTCAGGCACTACAACCGTGAGACCGCCAGAAAAATTATCTCCAACCAAGCGCGACATACCAGCCGGGTTATAAAAGATGGTCGATGCATCAGCTGCTTCTGCGCCGTTGGCAAATGCCGTGCCTTGAGCAGAAACGCTTTGCGAGCCGAAGTGGTAACCGGAAGCCAGTGCTGTGGAAGAGAACGCCCCGACGGCAACTCCCATGAGCATCACGGATTGGCTGAGGTGCTTGAGTTTCATGTTATCCCTCTCTGCGAATATATCTGTATGTAGTCCTAGTCGCTTTTTATGTCCGTATTGCTACGGATCATTTTGGATACTACCAGAGAATTAGAGCATGTCCACTAAAATAAGAGCGTTTGTTCCAAACGTCCGTTTCAATTCGCATCAAGACAACAACAGCGCACAAAATCAGCAAACTTCAGCCAAATTACGCGATTTACCATCCACATCCACAGCCACAAATGTTGCAATCACCTCAGTCACGAACACCAGTTCGCCATCCAGCCTTTCCGCCTCCACGGCAATCTTCAGCGTGATCGACTTCTGCCCCACGCGCAGCCTTTCTACGTATAGATTGACCACATCCCCCAATAAAATGGGGTGGGTAAACTGGAAAGCATTCACCGCCACCGTCGCCACCGGGCCTCGCGCCAGACGCTCGGCATCCAGGCTGCCCGCCAGATCGATCTGCCCCATCAGCCAGCCGGCCTGCACCTTGCCGTAGGCATTGGTAGCCGTCGGCAGGGCACGCACCCGCAAAGTGGGAAAACGCTGTGCATTGTTATCCATATGGCGCTCCTGGTGATCGCTCAGCAAAGAAGCCGCCAGGCAGCTTCTTGACTGAACGGCCGGATGCTTCCATCCGGCACTTCATTCAGTGTAGAGAATTGCTTCAGAAAATGTGACGCTGCAGTAGCGTATCGTCATGGCGTTCCAGTGCCATGTCGAAATCATCCACCATGATGACATCACGTTTCAGCTTACGCGCACGCGCTACCGCATCGAATTCGGCTTGCGTCACCAGACCGGCACGCAAGGCCTCTTCCAGACGCTCTTTGGCAGTAATGGCCTGGAACTTGCCATCGCGCGCCAGCTTGCGCAGCTTCTGCTCAACCGGCTCAGTAGCCAGAATCGCCGTCAGCGCATGCTGCAGAACACCCACAGCATCCTCTTCGGAAGGCGGCACATACATGCCACGCGTGAGTCGCTCACGCATACCGCCCGGTTCCATCATGGCGCGGGCCACCTTGGTGCCAATGCGGTCGGATGCAGGCTTCAGGGTCAGACCCCACGGGAAGATGATCTTGCGTAGTACCACGGCCAGACCACGGCTCGGCAGGTTGGCAAGAAAGCCATCCATGGCCACCTGCAAGTCGAACAGCGCGTTTTCAACTGCCCAGCGCAGTACGGCCAGATCTTCCTTCTGCGCGCCTTCGCGCTCAAAACGCTTGAGGCAGGCGGTAGCGATATACAGATTGGACAGCATGTCACCCAGACGGGCCGACAACTTCTCGCGGAATTTCAGCGAGCCACCCAGGCTGAACATGGCCATGTCAGACAGCAGGGCAAACGCGCTGGAGAAGCGGGTGATCTGCTTGTAATAGCGTGCGGTTTCGCCACCACGAGGCGCGCCGGCAAAGCGTGCCCCGGTCAGGCCCAGCCACAATGAACGGAAGATATTGCTGATGACAAAGTTGATGTGACCGGTGATGGCACGATCAAACTCGGCGCCATCATTGGCCATCGCGGCCTTCATTTCACGCAGCACAAAGGGATGGCAGCGAATGGCACCCTGACCATAAATAATCATGGAACGCGTCAGGATATTGGCGCCCTCCACGGTAATACCGATGGGAATGGACTGATAGGCGCGAGCCAGATAATTGCGCGGGCCGAGCACCACCGCCTTGCCACCATGAATGTCCATTGCGTCGTTGATGGTTTTGCGCATGCGCTCGGTGTTGTGATACTTCAGCACCGCGGACAGCACGGACGGCTTTTCACCCATGTCCAGACCGGTCAGCGCCAGATCTTGCGAGGCCTCCATCTGGTAGGTGTAGCCAGCGATGCGGGCCATCGCCTCGTCCACACCTTCAAACTTGCCGATGGGCAGGCCGAACTGGTCGCGGATGCGGGCATAAGCACCGGTAGTGAAAGTG
>Ga0187845_1001970_pt1 | contig 11435 bp, 12 predicted proteins | sample SpaLakP09_SKY_68_FD_134515 | JGI IMG/M metagenome (GOLD analysis project Ga0187845, IMG submission 134515) | Oligotrophic lake water microbial communities from Sparkling Lake, Wisconsin, USA - SP09_SKY_68 | ecosystem: Environmental > Aquatic > Freshwater > Lake | place: USA: Sparkling Lake... | reverse complement strand
ATTACCTCTGCAATGAAGAAGGCTGCTGGTATTTCCAGAACGGCCCACAACGGGTCTATGTCGATCTTGAAGCCACACCGTATATCGCGAATACAACCGTAGACGGCAACTTTGCCCTGCAACATGGCGAACAGGCTTTCACCCCTGAGCTGGCCTTCCTCGACCCGCAAGGCAGGCTGCAACTCAGCAGCGGCACCACCCTGGCCCAACTCGACGACCGCGACCTGGCGCACTGCCTGCCGTGGCTGATGCTGGATCAAAAAGCCGTCAGCGATGAAGCCATATTACAGTGGCTGGAAGATGGCGCGATGCCCGGCGAATTGCAATTGAGCCCACCAGGAATGCCAGGCTTGCGCCTGAACGTGCAGCGCTGCGAAGAGGGGCAATTGATGCGGGAATTCGGGTTTGTGGCGAAGCCCAGGCAAATAACCAGCTAGAAAAATATGTGGCAGGATTTCAAGAGGAAACTGATTGCATTGCGTGGTCTTGACAAACAGTGTCAAGCTTTTGCCGCAGACGAACATTGATGACTGACACAAAGCATCACCAAGTATTCCACAAAACCAACCAGCGCCCCTAGTTTGAAGAGCAACTTGCAGACTAAGCTACAGAGGCAGACCTGCAACCCGGCCACACCAGAACGCATATCAAAAATAGGATAAAAGCGAACAAGACGATTTGGGATGCAGTCTAAGGCCTAAGGCGTGTACCCTGCAATGCGCCCTAATCGTCAGTTCCCGAAGGGTTTGCCTCATAACGCATCTCACCCTACTTATGAAAAGAGTTCTAATAATCTGGCGTCATGGATCTTGCCGGGAACTGCAGGCAAGTGACATGTCATTGTCACACCTGTGCTTATGGCACTCGATTCTCATTTCCTGGATAAAGCGCTCTCAATCTATAGCAACTATCGAGAAATGTGCCCATCCCCAGCGAATGTCACACAAACTTCACTATATTTATTTTTTACTAACTGATAAGATACGGCACTTTTTATTTCCGGATTCTGTTCATGTCTATACGCAAAATACTCGCGCCTTTTGCCTTTCTTGGCTTCATGCTACTGGCAGCCATTCAACCAGCTCAGGCGGTGGAGCAAATCGCTCCGGGTTTTAGCAAAATCCCCAAAGGCAGCACCGTCCTCATCATGCCCAGTGATATAGAACTGTATTCACTAAGTGCTGGTGGTGTTGCTGAACCCAAGGCCGACTGGACTGAAGCTGCTACCAGGTATTTTGCCAAGGCCCTGATAGAGAAAAAAAACAAATTCGGCTTAAATACCGTCACCCTCAATGCACAGGATGCCGATGCCTCGGCTGAAGTAAACGCCTTGCATGGCGCTGTTGCGCAGGCGATCAACCTGCATCATTTCAGCTCCTCCTCGCTGTACCTGCCGACCAAGGCAGGTGCACTTGATTGGTCACTGGGAGAATCAGTACAAATTTTGCGCGAAAAAACTCAGGCGGACTATGCGATATTTACCTGGGTCAGGGATAGCTATGCCAGTGCCGAGCGCAAGGCAGCGATGATTGCGATGGCCCTCTTTGGTGTCGGCCTCAATGGTGGCGTGCAAGTCGGCTATGCTTCTCTGGTTGATTTGCGCACGGGCAAAGTGCTCTGGTTTAACAAGCTGACCAGTGGTACAGGTGATATGCGTGAACTGGACATGGCCAGAAATACCGTGGACAACTTGCTTGACAAGTTCCCGGTGAAGCCATGAAATACCGCAAGGGTAAAACCTTACTCTGTATTGCCCTGAGCTTGAGCATGGGCCTGACAAACCTCAGTGCCAGTGCCGAAGCTTTGTATCAGGTGCCTGGCCGTTTCATACGTCCTGAGATCAGTACGGACGAAGGTGGCCTGTGGTCCATGATGGACAGGGAAGAAACCAAATTGCGCCGCAGCCCCTTTGTCTTGAAAGACAAAGAGTTCACGCACTATATGCAAACCCTGACCTGCAAGCTCGCGCCAGAGCATTGCCCTGACATCCGCGTGCATATCGTCAGAAATCATTATTTCAACGCCAACATGGCGCCAAATGGCATGATGCAAGTCTGGTCTGGCCTGATGCTGCGTGCAGACAATGAGGCACAACTAGCCTCAGTACTCGGGCATGAGATAGGCCATTATCTCGAACGTCATACGCTCTCCAATTTACGCGACGTCAAAAGCCGCGCCGCGTTTGGGCAATTTCTGGGTTTGTTTGGCTTGATCGGCGCAATCGGCCAGATAGGTTTGCTTGCCGGACAATTTTCGTTTTCCAGGGAGCATGAAAGCGATGCCGACAGGATAGGTATCATGCTGCTGCATAACGCTCACTATGATACGACTGAAGCTGCAAAAATCTGGGAAAACCTGCGTGAAGAGAGTAAAGCTGGCCCTCTGGGTGACCCGGCAAAAAGCAGCCCCATGTTTGCCACCCACCCGCCCATACACGAACGCAAGGAAAAGCTTGAGCAATATGCAACGCTGCTCAATACCAATGGCAGCAATAACCAGCAAGAATGGCTGGAACGTACCGCCCCATTCCTGCACGACTGGCTGGTTGATGAAATCAAGCGCGGCAGCTATGCCGAATCCCTGGTCCTGTTCGAGCGCCTGTCCGTGCGCAAAGTGAAGCAAGCTGAATACCTGTGGGCCAAGGCCGAAGTGCTGCGTTTGCGCAATCAGGATAAGGATGCTGACCTGGCACTGAATCAGTATCAGGCAGCCATCGCAGCAGGCAATGAACCTGCAGAAACACACCGTGGCATGGGCTTGATCTGGCGTCAGAAAGGGAACAAAGACCAGGCAAAACTATGCTTTGAACAATACCTGCAAAACGCCCCCGAAGCGGGCGATGCATTGATGATTAAAAGTTACATAGAGGATTTGAATACATGAATTTATTTAAGAAACTCACGGCCCTGGGCCTGGTATTGGCATTAAGCGCCTGTGTCACTACAACAAAAGTAGAGTCTGGCACACGCCTGATTGGTGACAAACTCAACCTGACGCTGGAAGGCGCCTGGAATCAGGTCAGTGCCAGTGGCATGAACGGCCCGCACCGCGACACTTGGACCATGGAAGGTTTGCCCGTCGATAAACTGCTGGTGTATTCAGGCTTGCAGAGTGGCGAGCCTGTACACCCTACAGAAGAATCGAACAAGGACAAGAAAGTGTTCGCGTTTAAACCAGACATGCAGAATGAGCAGATCATCGCCCTGTTTGAAGGCGCGTTAACACGCGACAGTTCAACTTTCAAACTAACGAAACTGGAACCCAGCCAGTTTGGCGGCACCAAAGGCTTCCACTTTGAATTCAGCCTCTTGCGCAAGCTCGACAATCTCGAAATTCTCGGCAGTGCCGATGTATCTGTCGTCAATGGGAAAATGTATGCAATCATTTACCAGGCACCGAAACTGGTGTTTTATCCGAAACATATAGGACGAGTAAAGCGCATCGTACAAAGCGCCAGAATAGGTTAATCACAAGCCGGCGATGCCGGCTTATTTTTTATCTGCCTTCTCGGATATGAAAAGTGCGCTGCAAAATGCTACTCATTTTGGTTTCCGCTGGGCTGGTTTTTTGCGCACTTCCATGCGTCATCGCGCCACTGCCCTTTATAGAAGTAAGCTACTTGCCGTCAAAATTTTGTTCCGTCTACTCCAGAGATTTTGTTGGGCAATCAAGTTTGAGATAGTGAGGACATTGTTGATTATTCAGCTTGCGGCAAACCGGCAGGATGCGACTCTGCGCGATGTTTCAATACTGCCGCAAACACTTGCGCCAGTTCCATTGCATCTTCACCTGCGTGATGAGTATGCGGCAAACCTTCAAGATTGAGTGCATACTTGATCTTGCCCTTGCGGCTTTCTACCCATTCGCAACGAGTCAGACCCATCCAGTAACTACGCAAATCCACGCCAGAACCAGTAGCCCCAAACGGGCTGGTGCCAACATACCTCATGAAATACCAGTGTACGAACATGCCATCCCACACCGCAGGTGCAGCCAAAAATACCGGTCTGCCTATTTTGCGCAAGGAATTCACCCAGTCATAGGCTGCGCGCATGGCTTGCGTGGCATCTGGTGCATTGCGGATTAAATGATCTCTGTCCAAGCCTGACACAGCCAGGGCATCCGGATCAAACTCTTCCGATATGGGTTTAATCTCGGTATAAAAGCTCAACTCAGGATGCCCGGCTACGGCCATACCCAAAGAGATCATGCTATACGGCCCCGGTATCGGGCCATCTGCCTCGACATCAACCGCGATAAAATTTTCCGGGAGTTCTTTGATTTTTTCTGTCATGTTTGTATTCTCATGTCATCAGGACTTACACAAAATTGTACCCACACGGGGTAACCGCGAAGACAATACTTAAACTACATAACGCCCAAGAGATGAGCTATAACGCAGCAGGAGCAGTTTCGCGTAAATCCTAAATCAACGCTTGTGGCCCATCCACAGGAGATGCCTCTTCTTGCCATGGGCCATCGTCCCACCATTCCTGTGCCAGGATGATGTCGATATCATAGCTTGCATCATTAATTGCCTGATACATGGACAAGCCCAATTGAGCCGCCAGTTGCAGATCATAAGACTTGAATGCAGCCTTGACTTCTTGCGGAATCTTTTCAGGATAAACCGTAAAGCACACAAGTTGATCTGCCTCATCAATTGCCAGCAACTGGCGTGCGATCACTTTTCCATCAACATTACGCGCATACAAGACTTGTTTGTTGGCATCCAACAGGCAGGCAACGGCAGAGTAATCACACAAGCCGCCTATTCCAAGACAAGTACTGGCATAGCTACCCATCATCAGGACTTCAAAGGGATCATGTTCAAAGGCCAGCGTCAACTCCCCTTGCACCGTTCGCACTGTAACTTGCAGACCCGCTTGCCATATCACCTGTTGTACACGCGGGTGTCTGCCATACCAGGCTTGATTGAGTGGATGCCGCCTGTAATCCAGCGCCTTACCATCCCTGGCGTTGATCAAAAACCGTCGCAAACCCTGACGGTTAGGTCCAGAAAAACTGCCCATGCCAGCCAGCAAGCGCAGGGCATGTCTGGTAGCGGCAGAAGTCTCACGCAATTGGAATTGGCCATCCATTTCTATCCAAAGTGCAGCCTCTACAGCACGCAAACGTAAAGCCGGCAATCGTGACAGGCTGAGCTTGCAATGCCTTGCTATTTGTGCGGGCGACAAATCCAGTTTGCCCTCAAGGTATTCACGCAAGCGCCGTGGCAAGGGGCTATCCAGGCCTGTGGCTTTGCTCAGCGCCAGCAGGCGCTGGCAGGCAAACAATGGTGGCATCGCATGCCAGTCTAGCGTGAACCATTCTGCATTTGCCTGTTTTTTCATGAACAACTGGCGGCGTTCGTAGTGCAGACTGCCGAGCAAACAGGCTGTTTTAAAAAACCTGGCTGGCGCTGCCAAAAAGGAGGTGCGCAACAAAGACGGGGTTACATTGGCAAGAGTATAGGTGCCGTAAGTCAGTAAATTGACATTATCTTCCCTACGGCATGCACGTTCAAATTGCCGCCAGACACGATCATCGAGCGCAAGAATTTCATGTCTTTTATCGTCAGGCCAGGTTTCGACGATGTTCACAAAACTATGTCCATAATCGACTTCAATGGAAAACGGCGGCAGACATAATTGATGCATCAGCGGCAAAAAATCATGCACGGCTTTTGGCAAAGTCAGTGCATTGCCCCATCCGCCGACAAACCAGCCCCATATCCGGGCAAGTTTGTCTTGCCTCTCAGCAGGGAGACTTATCAGCACATCATGGCAGGCAGAAAACAACTTCAAATAAACCAGCCACTTTGCCTGCAATTTTTTCTTGTCATCTTCATCAATAAATTTGTAGAAAATATTGAGCCAGGTCTCAGCAGCCTGCTGGCTGAATTTTCTCCAGCAAGTTTCACGCAATAGTTGAGCAAGGCCAGGTAATTCTGCACAATAATCCCATAGGGATACCAACGAATTAATACCCGCAGCATCGCAAGCTCTCACTATCGCGTCTACAGGTACATCCTGACAATCATGTTTGGCGGTCAGCATATAGTCGCGCAATTCGCTCATATTGCTTGACTCATAGAGCAGGCAACCATCCAGACTATATTCCGCGCTCACCTGCCTGCCAAGGTTGCGCAGAATATTGCGCAGGTAGAATTCAAAACGCGCCTCATCTTCTGACAATCCATGCAAGCGCATGAGCTGCCCGGCACTCATCTGCTGCGCTGACAATTGCCCCTGCGCTTCACGTATCAACACACGCAGGAAGATATTCTGGCGAGTGGCAGGCAATAGTTGCGCCAGTTCGGCAGCATGGCATTGCGATGGATTCAAGGCACACAAGCGTGCCAGCAAGCCCAGGTTTTCTGCCCGGTATGCGGCCTCTGCATACATGCTCAGATGCCTGTGCCATATCTGTAGCCAGGCCAATTGCTGATGCGCACTGCTGGCGCGCAACTGCCACAAGAAGTAGCGGCGAAAGCCATCCGGTAAAACCGGCAAGGCTTGCACTGGTGTTTGCCAGTGACGGAAAAACAGCGAGGCACTGGTCGGCGGTAACTCATCTGCGGCCAGCACAATAATCTGTCCTTGCGCATCCAGTGCAGGCAAAGCGGCAAAATCATGCTGGGCAAAAAAGGCATCGAGCAAACGCGGGTCTGCCAGCCAGGTGCACAAGTCCAGGGCAGGCTATGCAGGCTTGGGCGGCTGGAATTTGGTGCCACGAAATGCGCGTGTATGGGCAGCCGTGGCAACTGGTTTTTTAACTGCCACGATGTGCGGCATGGCAGGCGTCACGGTATAGTCAGTATCAGGCAACGTCATCCAGAACACGCGCCAGAATGCTGGCCAGACACTGGCGAGATCTGTGGCCTTTTGCAGGCCATGCCAGTCATCCAGCAAACTGGCAGACTGGGGGAACAAGCTGTTGCCCAGTTCAGCCAGACTGACCTGGCGCAAGACAGGCCGCAAGACGCCGTCGACTTCATCACCCAGCAAGGCAATGAGTTGGCCCGGCTGGCGCAATAGGCTGATTAATATGGATTTGATGACAGGCGCGTTAACTGTTGTAAACGCTGTCTTGGCTTTGACAGGATTTGCTGATGGCATGCGCGCAAAAATGAAGAATTCAGTAACGACGAAGTACCCAAAATAGCAAGCAGTGCTCCCTGCAAGCTTACTTGTGGTAATTCAGCTGAGGCAACCGCAGAATCAATAGCGGTTTAGTTTTTCATTGGCATTTCACATGTGGCAAATTTTCTTGGTGTTTTTGCTTGTTGTAACGTGCATTATCAATCCTATAGGGTAAACCATATTCCTACTGGGATGCTACCATTTCCAGCAAATTTCACCACCTGAGTTATCAGCAAATTGACAACCGTTTGTCGCCTAGGCTCAACCTACGACCGAAAGCACCATGTTCATCACTGGCAAATTTCCTAGCGAGTGCTACCTCATCCATTACCGTCGTTTCTTCTCATCCGCCAGTTGCTCTTTGTGTTTTTCTTTCCATTCACGCTCGCGGGCGTCGATGACGGACAATTCATAATACTGGGCATCTTTTTCGCGGCGGGCGATGTCCAGTTGTTGCAGGGCGCCGGCGAGGTTGCCTTCTATGCCGTAGGCTTCGGCCAGGGCGACGTGCTGGGCGGCCTGCTTGCCCTGGGCGGCGTAGACCTTGGCCAGCAGGTGAAACAGTTGGGCTTCCTGCCGGTACAGGACGATCTGGTCGCGTAAAAAGACGGCGGCTTTTTCTTCCTTGCTGTCAGCCAGCAGTGCTTCTGCATATTGCAGGGCAACGCCGCGCGACAGGGGCAAGCCACGCATGCCTTTTTCTGCTTCTTTGACGGCGGCTTCTGTTTGTTTGTCGCCGATCAGGATGTCGATGGACAAGTCAACATACATATTGCTGTAACTGAGCATGCCCTTATAGACCGTAGATTGCTCCAGCATTTTGCGCGATTGTTCGAGCTGTTTGCGTGCGCTGGCAAATTCCAGTCGTTTATAGGCAACGAAGGCCAGGCCATAGCGGGCGGTGATCTGGTCTTCCAGCTTGCCGGATTTGAGCTGGTTATCAAAAAACGTGCTGGCATCCATCAAGCCCTGGATAGTGCTGTCCTGCAACACCCTGACCCTGGCCTTGGTGAGTAAAAATTCCAGGCTGTCGGCATGCTGGCGATAACGCTCGTCTATCAGGCGCGACTGAATATCGGCTATCCTTTCGCTGGTCAGTGGGTGGCTGCGTAAATATGGTGGCAGGTTGTCGTTATAGTTGCGCGAAGCATTTTGCAGGCGGCCAAAAAAACTCACCATGCCAGAAGTGTCAAAGCCGGATTCACGCAATATCTGGAAGCCGACACGGTCAGCCTCGCGTTCGGCATCGCGGCCAAAGTTCAATTGTTTTTGTATCGCCAGCCCCTGGCCACCAGTTGCAATGGCCATGGCTGCATCGGGGCTGGAACGGGCAGCCAGCACCGCCAGTGCCAGGGCTGCCAGGGGGATAAGGGCGTCATTTTTCTGGCTGGTCAGCATGCGGGCAATGTGGCGCTGGGACACATGGCCAATTTCATGCCCCATGACCGAGGCCAGCTCGGACTCAGTTTGTGCAGCCAGTATCAGGCCAGAATGAAAGCCGATAAATCCACCTGGAAAAGCAAAGGCATTCAGCACCGGATCGCGCACGGCGAAGAATTCAAAATTGTAGCTGGTTTCGCCGCGCGCATCCTGGCGGTTTTCCAGCATCTTGTTGCCAAGGCGGTTCAAGTATTCGCTGACGGGGGCGTCGTTCATGAAATCAGGGTCACGCCTGACGAAACTCATGATTTGCTCACCCAGCTTGCGTTCAGCCAGGGGCGACAAATCTTCCCGCGAAGTATCACCCAGAGTAGGCAGGTTTTGCGCCTGGACTAGCCCGGGTGACAGATGAGCACTCCCCAGACTGACTGCCAGCAACACTGCCAGACGGAGTACCGGCAGGCGAAAAGCGCGCCGCGACGGTTTCTCAATGCTATGATGCTTGGACAATAACTCAGGCACGAATTTGGACACGAAGGTGAACACTAAGAGCTTCCTTTTCTTCAGGACTTAGGTAAAACAGCTTTTACGACAAGAACGTGCATCGTGCAAACAATTTTACCTAAGTCATCATTCCAGGGCTTATGCAAAATTGTCCCAGCAAGGCGCAGCGACGAAGACAGTACTTTATAGTACGGCCAAGCGCTGCAACGCAGATGGGGCGGTTTTGCGTAAGTCCAATTTTGACATTCTTATCTTGACACAACAATGAGCACAGAAACTAGCAAGCCAGAACTGACCCATTTTGATGCCACTGGCCAAGCCCATATGGTGGATGTTGGCAATAAAAACAATAGCCATCGTATCGCCCTCGCCCGTGGACATATCCGCATGCAGGCTGCCACGCTGGCCATTATCCAGCAAGGCAATGCAAAAAAAGGCGATGTCATCGGCATAGCCCGCATTGCCGCCATCATGGCTGCCAAGCGCACCAGCGACCTGATCCCGCTCTGCCACCCGCTGGCCCTAACCCGCGTTAGCGTTGATTTTAGCATTGATGCAAGTAACAACACCGTTACTTGCGAAGCCCAGGTAGAAACCGTCGGCAAGACCGGCGTAGAAATGGAAGCCCTGACCGCAGTCCAGGTTGGCTTGCTGACAATTTATGATATGTGTAAGGCCGTAGACCGGGGCATGGTCATGACCGATATACGGGTGCTGGAGAAGCACGGCGGCAAATCTGGCGACTGGGTGGCGGATATCGACAAGTGATGACCAAACAAGCTACTTTGCTGGCCATTGATGTGGCTTATGCCGACAACGGCGCACCTGACAGCGGCACTGGCGATGCCGCCAATAGCAGCAACAACGATGCCTATGCCGCTGGTGTGCTGTTCCATAACTGGAGCGATGACAAGCCCGCTAAAACCTGCATCAGCCACATCCCCAAGGTGGCCGAGTATGAGCCGGGCGAATTCTACAAGCGCGAACTGCCCTGCATATTGCAGTTGCTGGCAGAGCATGAAGTGCAGCCAGATTGCATCATCATCGACGGTTATGTCTACCTGGATGGCAACAGCCAGCCGGGGCTGGGTTGGCATCTTTACCAGGCACTGGGCGGCAAGGTCGCCATCATCGGTGTCGCCAAGTCTTCGTTTTCAGCCATAGATGCGTCTTTTGGCATCTCCCGCGGCGGTAGCATCAAACCTTTGTACATCACCAGCATAGGCGTGGACCAGGCAACAGCCCAGGCCAGCATCGCCGCCATGCATGGCAAATTTCGCATACCGACTTTGTTAAAACTGGTGGATCAGCTTTGCCGTGAGGCGGGGGATAAGCTTGAAAACAGCATCTGACATAATAGCTGCGCACGGCAATTAGAACTTGCATCGCCAGGATGGAAACAACAGGAGTTGCAGTAGAATATAAGCAGGGGGTAAGCCGGATGAAAAACAGCATTTTCTTACTATCATGCCCGGTCTGTGGCAAAGCTGCCTACTCTAAAAGCCACAAAGCTTTGACCGCCTTGTGCGGCATGCCAGTTCGGTGCAAGAACTGCCATCGCAGCCTCATTTGCCACTGGCACATTACTTATGTTGCCGGGGTGCTGACAGCAAACAGCTTATTTGCTTCCGCTATGTTCTGGATTTTTTCTTATAAAACCCTCGCTTTGGCCTCGCTGTTGCTACCCCTGGCAAGCGCCATACTACTAGCTTTGCGTGCCAGATTTTATGAAAGAAAAAGGAAGCGTTTTTTCCATCCCACTGAAAGGTAAAAGTGCGTAACTTAAACAAAGCACTATTCTTTATTTATTTTGCGACCTGGCTTTGCATAGCTGTATTTTCCTGGATACATTGTAATGAACTAAGCTGGTGGCAAAAGTCTTTGTTGCTTGTAGGGGAAATTGTTTTTGCTCCTGACATTTCAAGCCTGCAACTCGCTTTCTTTCGACAAAGATAATCGAACTGATGAATAGTTGCATCAAGAAGTCCACATCACCGAATCCGCTCTTGTTGTAGAAAAAGCGATTGCGCTGGTTCAATTGCAAGCAAAATCAAGTGATCTCATTTTTGAAAAGGGATAAGCATGCCAGTATTTACGAGCTGGGGACTCAAAGATGCACAATTCCCCAGCACCTTTATGAAGGGCGAAGGCCCGCCGCGATTTAACGATGGAACACTGGAGCCTGATTGCGAAAAATTGTTTTGGCGCATAGAGGCTGGCACCTGGGAAGAGGCCATGGCCATCTATCATCTGCGCCAGGGCTGGGAACCCTATAATCCTGGGGTAAAGGCAATGCCCTGCCCCGAATGTGGCTCCTTGTTTTATCCGGAAGGCAGTGGGCAATGCTGGAAGTGTGAAAAGCGAATTTGCTGAAACAGGTTGATCAGTTGTGCCAGGAGCCAGGGT